>Ga0209554_1000894_pt1 | contig 24133 bp, 26 predicted proteins | sample MarorgKNORR_S2LV_5_FD_188221 | JGI IMG/M metagenome (GOLD analysis project Ga0209554, IMG submission 188221) | Marine microbial communities from the Southern Atlantic Ocean, analyzing organic carbon cycling - Bottom_A/KNORR_S2/LV (SPAdes) (version 2) | ecosystem: Environmental > Aquatic > Marine...
CATCACCTTCCTGCCCAAGCCGGTGCAGAAACCCTATCCGCCCATCTGGATCGGCGGACAGAGCAAACCGGCCATCAGACGCGCCGCCCGGCTGGGCAACTGCTGGCACCCCGTTGGGGCCATACCCGCCGCTCCGCTGGAGCCCGAGGAACTGGCTGAGAACCTGGCGCTACTGCGAGATTATGCCGAGAAAGCGGGCCGGGACCCGTCCGAGATTCAAGTCTCGGTCAAGGCCCCTTTGTACGATGCCGGAGATTCCGGCGGCACACGGCGCCGTTTTAGCGGTTCGGCCGATGAGGTCCGCCAGGACGTCCAGACCTACGCTGACGTGGGAGTAACCCACCTGATCTTCGACTTCCGCACCGGCGACCCCAAGCAGACCGAAGACCGCATGGCGCGGTTCTCTGAAGAAGTCATGGCCGTCACCTAGACAGGCCACGCGCGAGTGAACTATTTTTCAGCCAGGAGACACCCCCACGCGTGAGTGAACTAATCTGTCAGCCAAGAGGCATCCAATGGAATCTTTGAACGAACGTTACGCCAAGGGCCAAAACATGCGGTCGTTGATGGCGCAGGGTGACCCCAGCCATTACACCTTGCCCGGTATCGACCAACTAGCCCCGGACCTAAAACGAATAATCGACGAGGCCCTGTTCGGACAGATCTGGGCCCGGCCCGGACTGGACCCCAAACACCGCTGCATGGTCACCCTTTCAGCGTTGACGGCCCAGGGACAATTACCCCTGTTGCGCCGCCACATCGAACGCGGGCTCAACCTGGGTCTTACGCCCGCTCAAGTCGTGGAAGTTTTCGTTCAATTGACCTTCTACGTGGGCGTGCCGGCAGTGGAAGCAGCCATGCGCACCACCAAGGATATCTTCGAGGAGCGCGGCCTCGATTTCACGCCGACCGAGGTATATGACGCCAACCGCTCAGCCGACGAACTATATGAGATCGGCAAAAAGAGCTTCCAAGAGAACATCGGCGAATCTACCCTGTACCCGGTGGAGGACACCGATTCGATCGAAGCCGAGCTCGGGCGGCTGATCGACGAATACCTTTGGGGCGCGATCTACACCCGGCCCGACCTTGACCCTCAAAGCCGGGCGATCTGCGCACTCTCCGCCATGACGGTGCTTGGCCAATACGACCGGCAGATACGCCGCCGCATCGAAGGGGCGCTAAAGGTAGGCGTCAGCCCCCAGGAGATTATGGAGGTATTCTTCCACCTGATTCTCTACGGCGGTTACATCAACTCCCGGACCGCGATCCGGGTGGCCCGCTCGGTCTTCACAGAACAGGGACTCAGCGCCTAAATATCACCCCTTAAAATTACGCGGAGTAGCGATATGAAACTGCGTCTCGATGACGGCATAGAACTTTTTTACACCATCGACGACTTCACCGACCCCTGGACCGAGCCGGAAACGGTGCTGATGCACCACGGCATGGCCAAGAGCCACAAGATGTGGTTCGGCTGGGTGCCCATCATCGCCCGGCACTACCGGGTGATCCGCTTCGACATGCGGGGCATGGGCCTGTCCGACGTGTCGGGGCCGGAGCACGAATGGACCCTGGACAGCTTCACCCGCGACCTCAAAGAGTTCGTCGACAAGATGGAGCTGGACAAATTCCACCTGATCGGCGAGACGGTGGGCGGGTCCATATCCATGAATTTCTCCATCAACAACCAGGAGCGGCTGAAATCCCTCACGGTCTGCACCTCTCCCACGAATTTCGACTCGCACCATAAAGAGAGCGCGGAACTGATCGAGCGCGAAGGCATAAACGTCTGGGTTGAAGAATCCATCGGGCGCCGGTTGGACCCACAAATCGTCGACCCGGCCTACATCCGCTGGTACGCCGAGCAGATGAAGGCAACACCAGCCCACGTGGTGGCCGGTTTCCAGCGTAATGCCGCCGGCGACATCGGCCCCATGCTGAAGGACGTCCAGACGCCCATGTTGATGCTGGCGGCGGCCAATCTCCGGGAGGAAGTCCTGGGCGACTTCCGGGGCGCGGCAGACCTGTTCCCCAACGGCCGCAAGGTGATCTTCCCCGGCGTTTACGGCTTCGTCCAGCACATCATGCCGGTGCCCTGCGCCAGGGTCTGGCTCGACTTCGCCCAAGGCTTGAACGGGTAACCCAGCGGAGATTGCCTACTTTTGCCCGATGAAGCGACACATGACGAAGAGCCGGACCCGTTAGGCCCGGTTACCGGGAACGGGCTCTGGGAACTGCTTAAGCAAGAAAGCAGCCCCTACCTCCTGGACCCCAAATTCCGACGCCACTACCGGCAGTACATCTTCCAGGCGCTGCTGGCCACGGCCGCAATGGCCGTTATCCTGCTGTTCGTCGATTCGTTGTCGACCGCGGCCATCGCCGCTGGGCTGGGTTCCAGCGTGGTGGGGATATTCATCAACCCATCCGGAGTAACCGCGCGGCTGCGGGCGGTGGTCGGCGGGCACACCATGGCCCTCCTGATCGGCTCGGTATTTTCATTCATCATATTCACCGGCGGCACGGAATCATTCTTCACAGACAACACTCAGTACCTGGACTTGGCCATGGCCCTTTCGGTAGGGCTGCTGATACTGGTGATGGCCGTCACCGACACGGAGCACCCGCCCGCCGCCGGAATCGCCATCGGCATGACCAGCCGTGAGTGGACACCGGAGGTTTTCGGGGCCATCCTGGGGGCCCTAATGCTGCTAAGCGTGATCAAGTTGGTCTTGCGCCGGCAGTTGCGGGACCTGCTTTAATTTCCCGTAGCGTATACAAGAGAAAGTTCGTTCGTGGTGAGCCCCGTCGAACCATGACTGCGCCCAGACCTCGGTCCTTCGACGGGGTCCGATTTATCGAGACTCTCGACATTCGTCGGAGCTCAGGACGAACGGTTTGGCAATTAAATTGCCGCTGGAAAGAACCGGCTTGAATCTTAGAAATCTCGGAGGCCAATAACCATGAACCTATCACTGGAAGGAAAGATCGCCATCGTAACCGGTGGCAGCAAGGGCATCGGCCGGGCCACGGCAATGGCTCTGGCCGAAGAAGGAGCAGATGTCGCGATCTGCGCCAGAGGCATGGAAGACCTGGAGAACACTGCAACGGATATCAGGTCCAACACCGGCCGTAAAGTGTTGGCGGTGCAGGCGGACATGGGAAAACCGGAAGACATCAAGGACTTGGTTGCTGCCACAGTGGCTGAATTTGGCGGTGTGGATATCCTGATCAACAATGCGGTCAATTCTCGGGCTGCTACCTTCATGGACCTGGCCGACGAAGACTGGCTGAACCACATCAACGTCAAGATCATGGGCTACGTCCGCTGCTCCCGCGAGGTGATTCCCCACATGCAGGCACGAGGCGGCGGGAGGATCATCCACATAGGAGGCATGGCGGCCCGCGAGGTGAATACCCTGGCCAACAGCAACGGCGTGACGAACTCGTCTGTCTCCAACATGGCCAAGAACCTTTCCGACGCCTTTGCCTCAGATGGGATTCTGGTCAACTGCATCCACCCGGGCACGACCAGAACAGAGCGTCAGACCAGGAGCCTGACGGCCCGCGCGGAGCACGCTAATATCTCCGTCGAGGAGATGGAACGCCAGGCCGTGGCGGATATACCCATCGGCCGCATGGTGGAATCTCAGGACATCGCGGACCTGATCGTCTTCTTAGCGTCAGACCGGGCCGGAGCCATCACCGGGCAGACCATCGCCGTGGAAGGCGGCGCAGGGCGGGGTATGAATTTCTAGCGGTTTCGCCATTATTCGCCGCATCTGTTATCGTCGATATTGCATCCAAGTAACAGATTCGAATCAAACTTGACCGATCTGGGGTGGGAGACTGGAGGAATATCCAATCGCCACCCCGGTTTTTGCGTGGCCCATCTGGCTTTCCCATCTGGCTTCGATGGGAGATACGTATACCGGGCAACGCACCCACGTACAGAAGGACAATATCGATGTTTAACCTGGCCAAGGGGTTTGGAACTTTCCCTCGGGCGCTCAACCAGCGAAATTTCTTGCTGCTGGCGCCCTTGCTGATCTTATTGGTGGCGGCGTGTTCCTCGGGCTCGGACGACCCGATCATATCCAGTGAGCAGGAGGCCGGCGGGCCCGAATACTCAGCCATCCTCATCACCACCGATATGGCGGTGGGCGAGAGCCGCGTCATGTTTGGCGTGGTCAACCGCGAAGGAATGCCGGTGCCTGGGACAACGTCTGAGGTCGGCATTTATTTCCTGGTACCCGGCGAAGACGCCAGGGAACTAAAAGAATCGGTGACCGCCAACTTCGTGAACTGGCCAACCTCGGTGGGAGGCATCTTTGCCGCCAACCTTGACCTGGATATCGGCGGACTGTATGAAATGGACATCGATTACACCGCAAACGACGGGACCTCGGTCTTCGCCCAGGCCAGTTTCATCCTCCAAGACGACTCCAGCACGCCGGCCATCGGGTCGCCGGCCCCAGCCAGCGTGACCCATACCGCCGCCGATGCGGAGCACATCTCCCACATCACCAGCTCCGTCACACCCGACTTGGACCTGTATCAGTTGTCCATCCACGAGGCGCTGCAGCAGGACAAGCCCTTGGTGGTGGTTTTCGCCACCCCGGCATTCTGCGTGAGCGCCACCTGCGGGCCCCAGGTGGGAGAGCTGACCAAGGTCAAAGAGAGCGTGGGAGACCGGGCGAACTATATCCACGTCGAGGTCTTCGAAAACCCGCATCTGATGGCCGGGGCAAGGACCGACGGCGATCTGGTCGCCGCGGTGAATGAGTGGGGACTGCCCACGGAGCCGTGGACCTTCGTGATCGACAGTCAGGGCCTGGTGCGGGGCAAGTTCGAGCAGTTCACAACTGCCGAGGAGATAGAGGCGAAACTCTTAGAGATTCTCTAGAACGCCTAACTCCCAGGTCCGGGAGCGTCTCTGACATCAGTGGCGATGAGGCTGCCGTTGTCTTCTGTGTACGTGACCACGACCCGTTCGCCGAGCACTTGGTGTTGCCTCAGGTGGGCGGCATTGATTCCCACGGGGCCTTCGGTGGTGAACTCGAAGACTCTGCCGCCGGCGTCACGCACCCGGAGTAGTTCTATCTCCACCAGGTTGCGTTCGACCGCCTCAAGCACTATCCCCGTTACGGTCTTTTCTCCGCTGCCGCCGCACGCCACCACGGCTAGCAATGCCGCCGCGGCAAACGCCAGCTTTAGTCCAAGACCCCCAGTCACCCCGGTCATCCGAACTTGAACACCTTGACGGCCGCCAATGCCGTGGCCACGACCCAGCCGCCCAGGGCCGCCAGATAGGGCCAGGTGTCCCAGATGGGCTCGCCGTCTATCGCGATTTCCCGCAGCGCCGCCAGCATGGGCGTCAGGGGCAGCGCCAACGACAACTGAGGGAGGATCCACGGGAGGGCCGCGGTCGAGAAGAAAGTCCCGCCCAAGAACATCATCGGCAGGGCGACAGCGTTGCCCATACCGGAGGCGGCCGCCGGCGATTTTGCCCAAGCGGATAGGACAAACCCGATGTTCAAGAACACGATGCTGCCCAAGGACGTAACCAGCAATACCCATATGATGTTGCCGTGGATCTGCCCGCCGAACACGAAGACACCCAGAGCCAGGATGATTCCCGCCTGCACCAGGGCCAGCAGCACGTGGGCCGCGATCTCCGCGGCAAAGAACTTCCAGATGGACAGCGGGGTCACCAGCAGGCGTTTCAAGATGGACTGGTTCCGGAAGGTGCTGATCCGGACGGCGATGGAGATGATGGAGTTGGTCATGATGCCAAGCCCCAGCAATCCAAGCAAGACAGTATCAAAGTAATCGACTTCGGGAACTTGGATCACGTCGGCGGTGAGCAGTTGCGACGGAATAACAGGGCCGCCGTCCGAGTGGATGTCGGACACCAGATTACGGACTGCGCCGTCCACCAGTTGGTTCCGGTCCGGGTTGCGGGTGCTATAGAGTAGCGTCACGGGCGCTGGGCCCTCTGCTTGGACTTGTCCCGCCGGGTCGTCGAACAGCTCTGGGATGATTATCAAGTACCCCAGGTCGCCGTCTTCCACCTTCCGGCGCGCCTCATCAGGGGTGATCTCTTCAAATTCAAGGTCTAGAAACTTTATTTCCTCCAGGCGTTCCCGGAACAGTTCGGCCCTTGGGCCACCGGAATTATCGATCACAGCAACGTCGGCCACGCCAACACCGTTGAATTCGAACAGGCCGAACACAACAACAAGCATCAGGGGAAAGAACAACGCCCAGAAGATCGCCTGGCGGTTGCGCGCCATCATCTTCAGATTGGCAAAGATCAAGGCAACCAAATCTAGTCTCTCAGTTCGTTGCCGGTGAGCTCAAGAAAGACATCTTCCAGAGTAACCGGGGTGATTTGCAGGTTTTCCAGGCCCAGGCCGGACTTTGAGATCTCGTCCAGCATGGCCCGAAGCGCGGAGGGAGAATTGGCGATCCGCAACAGGTAGGTATTCTCCGTCACGGGGTCCTCTCCGTCCTGTTCCCCGGACTGGATCACTTCGACGGCGCCGTTCAGGGCCTCGATCTGGGCTAAAGTCATCGGCTGGTCCATGGTCAGTTTTACCGTGTAGCTGGCTTCCAGTTGATTGATCAAATTTCTGGGGGTGTTCAACGCCAGTATCTGGCCGTGGTCCATGATGGCCAGGCGGCCACAGAGCATCTCCGCTTCATCCATGTAGTGGGTGGTGAGAACTACCGTCACGCCCCGCTGATTGACCTCGCGGATGAGGCCCCAAAGGTTGCGGCGGGCCTGGGGGTCAAGGCCGGTCGTGGGTTCGTCCAAGATCACCAACTCCGGGTCATTGACCAGGCTGGCCGCCACGGCGAACCGTTGCTGTTGGCCTCCGGAGAGTTCCCTGATGCGGCTGGCAGACTTATCCGCCAGGCCAACTTGTTCAAGCAGTTTCCCGGGCTCGACCTTGGAGGGATAGAAACTGCCGAGGAGGGTAAGTATCTCTTTGAGGTTTAGATAGTCGTAGTAGGCGGAGGCTTGGAGTTGGACTCCGATGCGGGCCTTCACCTTGGCGGCGTTGGACTGTACATCCAGTCCCAAAACGCTGACCCGGCCTGACGTTGGCTTCTGGAGACTCTCGATGATCTCCAGTGTGGTGGTCTTGCCGGCCCCATTGGGGCCCAGAATCCCAAAGACCTCACCCCGCTCAACGGAAAAAGTCACCCCGTCTACCGCGGTGAATGAACCGAATCGTTTAACTAAATTTTCAACTTGGACAGCAGGCTCCATGATAGCGCAGGAAATGATAACACAGTCCGGGCTTAAATCAGACCGCTCCGGCTCAAAACCGGGCCTGCGTCCTGTGCGTGGCCAGGCACGGATTTTATTGACATCAAATAGGGGCTATGATAGGGTTCGGTGCGTCCGGGCGGGACTTTCCCGCCCCTTGATTTTCAACGGTCACGACTTACGAAATTCTGGCGAGATTCCGGCCCGCTGACAACCCCGCAGTGATAACATAATCCCACAGACACCCGGCGCCCTGTCCCGCCCGCGCCCGCGCCAATAACCAGGAACCCAATGACACCCAGCAACCAACCACGGCCCGATTTTGGCAAGCCCTGCCCGATTCCGGACCTTTCTTATCTCCCAACCGAGCATCCGTCCGAGCATCCGTCATGGAACTAGGACGCAGCGGGGGCTTCCATAGCTGGTTCCGCGGACTCTCCGTATTCACGGTGCTGGCAACCTTCTCCTTGGTCATCCTCGGCGGAGTGGTGCGCGTCACCGAGTCTGGTCTCGGCTGCCCTGATTGGCCGGGCTGCGACGGGGGCATCTTCCCGCCACTGGAGACCAAGGCGCTCATCGAGTATTCCCACCGGATCACGGCGTCGTTCGTAGTCGGTCCTTTGATCCTGTTCCTGTTCATCGCCGCCTGGATGCGGTACCGGCGGGAACGGTGGGTGTTGGTCCCGGCGTCCATCGCCTTCGTACTGGTCATCGCCCAGGCCGCATTGGGCGGGGCCACGGTGTTGAGTGAACTGCCCGGCTCCGCTGTCATGGCCCATCTGGCGGTGGGTGAGACATTGGTCGCGGTGCTGGTGTTGCTGGCGGTGGTGGCCTACCGCGGGCCTTTATCGTTACGGATGCCAGACTGGGGAGTGGGCAAGACACGCAGGTTCCCCGTCTTGGTTGTGATCGCCGGGGTGGCGCTGTTCCTGCTCCTGTTATCCGGGTCATACGTGACGATCACAGGGGCCTTTGGGGCTTGTTCTGAATGGCCGACGTGTTTGACGGATAACGCATTCCCTGGAGAACGGCTGCAGGTCATCCATATGTTCCACCGGTATGTGGCCGGGGCTGTGGGCCTGTTCGTTCTATATAGTCTGCATCTGGGATTCCGGGGAAGGACTCAGCCGGTTGAGATCAGAACCTTCTCGATGGTAGCCATAGCATTATTCGTGGCCCAGGTGTTGGCCGGCGCCGGCGTGATCTGGGACGATTTCGGCGAAGAGGTCCGGGCGTTGCACCTGGCCATCGGGACCTCGGTCTGGATCGCCGTTTCGGCCCTGGTGGTCATGACATTCTCCAGCCCCGGCACTCGTTGGAGCGGTGCAACGAATGGCTGAGGGAGTGGAATCCGGCCAAGCAGCGGTTGAGAAACCTGGCGGCGTCATGGGCCTGGTCAACGATTACGTGACTCTGACCAAGCCGCCGATCATCGTCCTATTGGTCATCACTGCCATCGGCGGAATGTTCCTGGCGGCGGAGGGAATACCGTCACTACAGACGCTGGCCCTGGTCAGTGCCGGCGGCGCGTTGGGGGCCGGCGGGGCCAACGCCATCAACCACTTCTTGGACCAGGACATCGACGCCATCATGTCCCGCACGGTGAAACGCCCGGTTGCCAGCCACCGGATAGCCCCCATGAGCGCCCTGGCCTTTGGTATCGCATTGAACGTCGGCGCATTCTTCGTTCTGACCTATTGGGTGAACCTGCTGTCGGCCTCGCTCACATTGGCGGCCACCTTGTTCTATGTGCTGGTCTACACCGGTTGGCTCAAACGCAACACACCGCAGAACATCGTCATCGGAGGCGCGGCCGGGGCGATCCCGCCGATGGTCGGTTGGGCGGCGGTCACCGGAAGCGTGGACCTGCCGGCGCTGTACCTGTTCACCATCGTGTTTTTCTGGACCCCGCCCCATTTCTGGGCCCTGGCCATGATGATCCAAGACGACTACCAGCGGGCGGGAGTCCCCATGTTGCCCGTGGTGGTGGGAGAAAAGCGGACCACCCAAAACATCTTCATGTACAGTCTGGCATTGGTGGCGCTGACGCTGCTGTTCGGCGTGTCCGACGCGGTTGGTCTGGTGTATCTGGCCTCGGCGGCGGCGCTAGGAACGGTGTTCATAGCTCTGGCTTGGAAGCTGAAAATGGATGTCTCAATCCGCCGAGCCAAGAATCTCTATCTCTATTCACTACTGTATCTGGCGCTGTTGTTCTCGGTCATGTTGGCCGACGGTGTCTACCGGTTCTAACGCACGACCTAGCTTCGACGCTATTAGGTTTTACCTATATCTAGATGCGTTGACAGTCCTGTTGGCCTATGGTAAGTTCCCCAATGGTTAGTGAAATTTGGCACACACACGCTCAAGTAGCATCGATTTCGAGGCGAAACCGATTTGATCGACGGCCTGCTTAGGGCTCGGTGTCCAACTAAATAAATCTCCGGAGAGTCAAACAATGGGGCTGTTGCCCTTCCGGCGGGAAGGATCTAACTCGATGCCTTCCGCCTCGAACTCCAGCGAGCCCACGGGGCGCCGCAAGATTCTGAAGAGCCCTTCGGTATTCTTTGGACTATTGGCGGCCCTTTTGTTGTTAACGGTCGGCTGTTACAAAGACGACGGCATGTCGACTTGGGAAGCATTCGGCCCGGTCGCCCAAGCACAACTAGACTTATTCAACGTTACCCTCTGGATCATGGTCGTTGTCTTCTTCTTGGTTGAAGGCGTGCTTCTCTACGCGATCATCCGCTACCGCAAACGCCCGGGGCAAGCTAAACCCCCGCAGATTCACGGCAACACCACCTTGGAAATCGTATTAACGATCATTCCCACAATCTTGGTTTTGGGATTGGGGATCTGGTCGGTCTTCACCCTCTTCGAAATCGACAAGCCTCCCTCGGATGGACCTGAGCCCCTGCATGTGAACGTGACTGGACACCAATGGTGGTTTGAGTTCGAATATCCAGACGCAGGCAACGGCAAAAAGATCATCACCGCCAACGAATTACGCATCCCGGTTGACCGGCCCATCACATTGAGCCTGTTCTCCGACGACGTGATTCACAGCTTCTGGGTGCCAAAACTTGCCGGCAAGCTCGACATGGTGCCCACACACGAAAACAAGATGTGGTTCCAGGCGGACGCGGACAAGATCGATGAAGACCTGCCCGTGACGCTGTTTGGGCAATGTGCCGAGTTGTGCGGCCTGGCCCACGCTTTGATGCGCTTCCGCGTAATAGTGATGGAGCAAGCCGATTTCGATTCCTGGGCCGCCGCCTACGGGCCGCCGCCCACCAACACAGCCAAAGCCAAACAGGGCGCTCAGATCTTTGCAGCCAATTGCACACTGTGCCACACGATCGACGGCCCTGATGACCCCGCCCTTGCAGCCAGCCGGTTGGCCGGTTTCTTGACCGGGGGTGACATCACACCCGTGCCGGCGCCCAACCTTACCGACCTCAGGAGCCGCCAGACACTGGCGGCGGGGATAGTCAACCTGTCTGAGACTACTCTGCAGGAATGGTTGCACAACCCCGAAGACATCAAGCCCGGCAACCTGATGTCGGACCGCGCTGTCCTGTACCAAAACGGGGCTGCGAGCCTAAACGATGAAGAGATCGATGCCCTTATTGGGTATCTGCTGGACCTGCGGTAAAATCAACCAATAGGATCGGAGCCCGAGGCTCATCCACCAGCGGTGATGGGCCCGGATAAAGCGAGCGATGGCAGCTATAACAGGCGTCTTAGCACGACCAACAAGTTACGCGGGCATTTGGGGTTGGATGACTACCGTCGACCACAAACGCATCGCCGTGCTTTATGGTGTAACCGCCATGATTCTCATGCTGATCGCAGGCGTTGAAGCCGGTGTCATCCGCATGCAGTTGTCCTCGGCTGACAATGACCTGATTAGCGCGGCCCGGTACAACCAGATGTTCACCATGCACGCCACTACGATGGTGTTCATGGTCATAATGCCGCTGTCGGTCAGTTTCTTTAACTTCGTGGTCCCGCTGGCCATCGGCGCGCGAGATGTCGCGTTCCCCAGACTAAACGCGTTGAGTTACTGGATTTTCCTGTTCGGCGCGATTCTCATGCACATGGCGTTTGTTGTTGACCAAGTACCTGACGCCGGTTGGTTCTCTTACGCGAACCTCACTGAAAAGCCTTTCAGCATCAATAGAGGACTGGATTTCTGGGCCATCGGCCTGTTGGTCATGGGGACTGCTTCAGTGGCCGGTGGACTTAATTTCGTAGTAACCATCATCAACCTGCGGGCACCTGGCATGTCAATGATGCGCATGCCGGTGTTCGTCTGGATGACCCTGATTACGTCCATCCTATTGGTCTTGGCCTTCCCGGTGATTACCGTGGGCCTGATCGAACTGACCATGGACCGCAACTTCGGAACTCATTTCTTCATCCCGGCCGAAGGCGGCGACCCCATCCTTTGGCAGCACCTTTTCTGGGTCTTTGGCCACCCTGAAGTGTACATCCTGATCCTGCCTGCTATGGGTATCGTTTCAGAGGTATTACCCACTTTCTCGCGAAAGCCATTATTCGGCTATCCGTTCATCGTGTTCTCGGGAATAGTTATCGGCATCATGGGCTGGGCCGTGTGGAGCCACCACATGTTCACCGTGGGCCTTGGTCCGGTGGCGAACTCGGTTTTCACCATCACCACGATGTTGATCGCGGTGCCAACCGGTATCAAGATATTCAACTGGATCGCAACGATGTGGAAGGGCTCGGTCGAGTTCACCACTGCGATGATGTTTGCCCTTGGGTTCGTGGCGTTATTCATCGTTGGCGGTCTGAGCGGCGTATCACACGCTATCTCGCCGTCCGACTTCCAACAGCAAGACACCTATTACATCGTCGCCCATCTCCACTATGTGCTCTTCGGCGGCTCGATCTTCGGCATCTTCTCCGGTATCTACTTCTGGTATCCCAAGATCACCGGCAAGATGCTCAGCGAGACCCTTGGAAAGCTGAACTTCTGGCTGCTGTTCATCGGCATGAACCTAACGTTCTTCCCGATGCACTTCCTTGGCTTGAACGGCATGCCCCGCCGGATCTACACCTACTCGGCAGAGTTCGGCTGGGAAAACATGAACCAGATCGCCAGCTTCGGCTACGTTGTACTGTTCGTCGGGTTCGTGATCTTCCTGGTCAATATCTGGCAGACCCGCAGCTCACGGTTCGTCAGCCACGACCCGTGGGACGCCCCCGGACTGGAGTGGAGCATCGCCTCCCCGCCCCCGCCGTACAACTTCGCGGTGATTCCTCAGGTTGAGGGATTGGACCAATACTGGATCATGAAAGACCGGGCTGAGGCCGCCGGAACGCCGATCACTGAACCCGAGGCTCTAGTCGACCCCAGCACGATCCATATGCCCAGCCCGTCATACTGGCCGATCTTCACCGCCGCTGGTGTGGCGCTGATCGGTGGCGGACTGCTTTCCCATTACGCCCTCAGCTTTGTGGGCGGAGCCATAGCGATGATGGGTGTCATCGGCTGGGGCAACGAACCCCCAGCCGCGCCCAGCGACGAACACTAGGAGACGGATATCTTGGCCCACGCAGCAGAACACGAATACACCACCACCGGTTTAAGCCACCGGAAGATGCTCATGTGGGTGTTTTTGGGGTCGGACTGTCTTTTCTTCGGCTCCCTGATCGCCACCTACATGGTCTATCGGGGCCAGAGCTTGGTCGGCCCCTATCCCATAGACATCATCGACGTGCCGCTAACGACCGTCAGCACCTTTGTCCTGTTGATGAGCAGCTTCGCTATGGTCCAAGCGCTGGCGGCGACCAACGCGGATAACAAGAAAGCGACAGTTATCTGGCTGCTGGCAACGGCAGCGCTGGGAGCGGTCTTCATCGGCTTCCAGATATACGAATTTAACGCTTTCAAGAACGAGGGTCTGACCCTAGGCGGCAACCTTTTCGGCGCCTCCTTCTTTACTCTCACCGGCTTCCACGGAGCGCACGTAACCCTGGGAATCATCTGGCTGGTGGCCATTGCCATACTGGCAGCCAAAGGGCGCGTGGGTTCCAAGAACGCGCTGGATGTCGAACTTCTAGGGCTGTATTGGCACTTTGTCGACATCGTCTGGATCGTCATTTTCACATTGCTCTATCTCATCGGCGGGTTCGATGTCGGACCTGTAATACCGGGCGGTTGATAAACCCACTTAGCCTAGCTCGATGAGGAGTCCATTGGAATAAATATGGCCCACGAAACCGAACATACAACCCACCACCCGTCTTTCAACCAATATGTGCTGATCGCGATAATCCTTTTCGCCATCACCATAGTCGAGTTCCTGCTGATCTGGGACGGGGCGGGTATCGTAGACCACTTGGGAGCCTCCAAGATTCCGCTGTTGGTCTTCCTGTCGGCGGTCAAGTTCGCCATCGTCATCATGTTCTACATGCACCTAAAGTTCGACAATCGACTTCTGGGTTCGATATTCATAGCGGGTCTGCTTCTGGCGTTCTTGGTTGGAATAGCGTTGATGGGACTGTTCGTCGGATTCGGAGGGGGACAGCGGTCGTACGCCGCTCTAAACGCCGTCCCTTACGAAGAGCATCATGAGGCAGATGAAGAAACAACTACCTCAACCGAAACCACCACGCCACCGGTGGCCGCCGGCCCGGTCACCTTTGATATCAGCGCCAAGGGCGAGGAACTGGCGTTCGACACCACTAGCATCTCCGCCGATTCCGGGGCCGAAGTGACCATCACATTCACCAACCCGGCATCGTTCAACCAGCACAATCTGGTGATCGTCGCAGCGGGCGACAAAGACCTTGTGGCCGCCGACGGCATCCCGGCCGGAGCGGATAACAACTACGTGCAACCGGGAGATTCTCGGGTGATTGCCAACACGAAACTGTTGGCCGCCGGAACATCAGGTGAAGTGACCTTCACAGCGCCGGCCCCGGGCGCCTATCAGTTCGTTTGCACATTCCCGGGACATAACTTCACCATGTTCGGTGACTTTACCGTCAACTAGCCGAACTTTCTTGAAAATGAAAAAGGCCCCTCTGATGAAACCAGAGGGGCCTTTTTTCTGCGCCGTGTTGGTGTCTACCCGGTGTAAGCCCGCTTGAATCCCTGCCGGACGGGCTCGACGATCCGTTCGCCCATCCTCTGGCCAGCCATCTTGAGGCCTTGCTCGGCAAACGCCAGGTCTCGGGAAGTGATCTCAGACTTTGATGCCGCGGCCAATTTCGCAGAGTATTCCTCTAGGAAGCGGTCCACGTGCGCCTCGTCCTCCGCCATCCCCCGGAAAACGCGGTACATGGGCAGCGTGCGGACGAAGTTATGTACCTCTTCCCGGTCCAAGCGTGGGTGGCGGTCCAACAGCAACGAGACGCCAAAATCGATCAACCGGCAAGCGCCGTCAGCCTGCACTAGAAGGTGGGAGCGGCCCCTTGGGTCGGAGAAGGTCGCGTCATTGTAGTAGATGTCGGCCTGGTGCAGCCGGCGCAGCATATCGCCCAGCGCCGAGCCAACCCCCTCAAGGAAGCCGTCCGTTAGTTGGTCCTCTGGCAGTTCGGTGAAGAACGTGCCGGGAACGAACTCCTCAGTGAGATACCCCGGCAATGATTCCAGTTGCGCCGGCCCAATTCCGGCCCCTCCGGCAATGCGGGCGATCTCATCTTCCCGGCGGTTTTGCAGCGGCTTGATCACGATGGACCGGTCGGCAAAGCCCAGTATGGCCACCATACCCCTGGCCCGGCCGGAGAATTCCAGCTTGGGGATGTCTTGCCCCGAACGCAGCCGTTGGAACACCTCGGGGAAGAAGGCGTAACGTGAAAGCGCCTTGATTGTCGGGTCGGCGGTGAGCCGCATGAACAGGGGAAACTCCAGGTCCAACAGCTTCCAAAAGGGAGGCATGTGCTCGGGAACAGGCATCCCGGCAGCCGGCCGCATGGCCTCGATAACTTCTTCCGGAGGTTTGGGCGGCGGCGGGGCGATGGCGCGCCGGATCACCGCAATCTCCTCCTCAGAGTAATCCAGAGGCATCAATCTTCCAAGAAATGCCCGCCGTCGGCATCAACCTGCAAAACCCGCTCCCGGACCACGGCGTCGGCGTTCAGCATCCCATAGATGTGGGGGTAGATCTCCCCGGAGCGGCTTGGTTCGTGTTTGATGGGCGATGTGAGCTTGTCTAGGTCAACGTCCAGCACCAGGAGCTTGGTCTCGCCGGGGTAGAGACGCCCTGCAACCTTGATGAGCTGCGGTATGTCTTTGGAGCAGTGGATGAAACCCTCCTCAGCCAGACTGGGCGCAGCGTACTCGCCGGTTGGCCGAGCGGCTTCCCAGGCGTCCTTATAAGTCAGGTGAAAGATCAAGGCCATGTATTTAACTCCAGATGGATTCGGGACTTCTGCCGCCGCAAATTGTACCCCAGAGCGGCGGGTGGTAGGATGATAGCCGCAACAAACGGGGAGGACTTCCAGAATGCGCACCGAGATCAACGAAGGAACAGGCCTGCAATACGTCACGGTGGTGCCCGATGAATACACTCCGGACTCAACCTATCCTCTGGTGATAATGCTCCACGGGTTCGGGGCCAACATGCGGGACCTGGCCGGCCTGGCCCCCGCCATCAACGACACCGGCTACGTTTACGCCTGCCCCAACGCGCCGATACCCTTCGAACTCGGCCCCGGCCAGACCGGGTTCGGCTGGATGACACCCCGGGGCGGCGGCTCGGCCGAGGAAACAGAAAACTCCGTAAAACTCCTTGGCGACTTCTTCGACACCGTTTTGCAGCAGTTCAACGTCGCGCCCGGCCAGGCGCTGCTGATGGGTTTCTCCCAGGGCGGAGGAATGACCTACCGCTGCGGGCTGGGGCGAGCCGAGCATTTCGCCGGACTGGCCGCGCTTAGCGCCACCCTTCCGGACGAAGAAGAGCTGAAGTCTTTGCTCCCTCAGGAACGCAACCAGCCCATATTCATCGGCCACGGCAGGTTTGACCAGATGGTCACAGACGACACCGCCCAGTCCGCCAAGTCATTCCTGGAAAGCAACGGCTACAGCCCCGACTTCCACATCTACGACATGGCCCACGAGATCAGCGGAGAAGAACTGTCGGATCTGGTCCCCTGGATAGCCAAGGTGCTGCCGCCCAAGGAATAACCCCTTTGAAATAAGTCTGGTTCGTCTTCAATAGACGCCATGGAAACACGGCTTAGCCGTCGTCCTTCCAGGACATAATCTTGTCGATGGCGATATTGAGCAGGACCATGCGTCCTTGACCCAGAAGTTCCTTGGCGAACTCCGCTCCCTTGTCCGGGCCGTCATAAAGCACGCACATCCGCTCTACAACTTGGTCCAAGCCTTCCGAGGTCACTTCTGCCTGCCCCTCCAGCGAAACGTAAGACAGGGGCCGCTCGGGTGTGGCGATGGACAGGGCCACCGACGGGTTGCTTCTGATGTTCCGGACCTTCACGGCATTGCCGTCGGCCATGACCCAGACCCGTCCTTTATCTCCGTGTTCACCCTCCCATAGGAACCACACCGGGGCAACATGGGGCGTGCCGGACGGGTGCAGGGTGACTAGATGGGCGAGCCTTGGCTGGGTCAGGAATTTTTCTCTTTCTTCTTTATTGAGTCTGGCCATGTGTTTTCTCCGTATAGTCTCAGGCGCGGGATTCGCCTAATATAACAAATACATGAAACTTCGGTTACTTGCTCTCTCCACAGCTTTCCTCCTGGCCGTTGCCTGCGGAGGCGACGCCACGCCTGACGCCCCCGCCCCGCTGGTGACCCTGCCGGCGGACGAGGGTCCCCACGACTCGGGTATCGAGTGGTGGTACTTCAATGGACTTCTCACCGACGACCGAGGCCAAGAATACAGCTACCACTACGTTACTTTCCAGAGCGAGGCCACCGGCGGCGCCGTGCCACACCTATTGCAGGCCAGCCTGGGCGACCACACGACCGGCAAGCATCTCACCGGAGAACAGGCCCTTTTGGACTCGTTGGACGCGGACGCCACGGGCATCGACATAGCCGTGAACGGCTGGAAGATGCAAGGCGATGGGCAGTCCTACAGCCTCGAATTCGACCTAGAGGGCTATTCCCTGGACTTGGATGCTGTCTCTGTCAGGCCTCCCGTTCTGCATCATGGCCTGGGGTTGGTGAGCCTGGGCCCCGCGGGCGACACATTTTACTACTCGCGCACCCGTCTGGACGTTACCGGGAGCATCTCCATAGACGGCCGGCAGCGCCCCGTCACCGGCCTCACCTGGATGGACCACCAGTGGGGCGACGATATCAGCCAGCGGGTCGGTTGGGACTGGGCCAGCGTGCAGTTGGATGACGGAAGCGACCTGATGGCGGTGATGGTCTGGGACCCTTCGGAGCGCACTCCGTTCGCAGGATATGGCACTCTGGTATCTCCGGACGGCTCGGTGTTGAATCTGGCACAAAGTGATGTATCGATCAGCTCTTCCGACATCTGGACCAGCCCGGCCACTGGCATCGAATACCCCAGCGGCTGGACGCTGACCGTCCCTTCTTTGGACCTCAGCTTAGCGCTGGAGCCGGTGCTGGTGGACTCAGAATTTGCCAGCAGCCGCTACACTCCGGCAGCCTACTGGGAGGGGGAAGTCAGGGCGACGGGAACCCGCCAGGGCCAAGCCATTGCCGGCAGAGGTTTCGTGGAGCTGGTGGGTTACGACCCCCGGCAGTTGGAGCCGACGCTGGCCCCTTAAGCGAGGGTCCAACCCCTCGAGTGCGTCACGACTAGCCCCATCAACTGGTGGTAGCATACGACAATTAACCAACAGCAACTTCTAACGCTAGGCTGCCCTGATCGACGGTGGATGGTTGAAGAGATTTAGGTTTGCGGCCCCCGTTATTGCCCTCGGTGCGCTAGTGGTGCTGGTTGCTTGCGGCGGCGAAGAGCCGACCAATAGGCCGGTTAGTCCAACGCCCATTGCCACTGCCGCCCCTATTGTCGGCACCCCTACAGTCCTTGCACCGCCGACGATCGCGCCCACAGCGGCTTCCACTGCCACTCCCATCCCGGCCGACACTCCCACCCCAGAACCCCCGCTAGCGCTGCCAACAGCCTTCCAGGATCACGGCTTCGCCTTGATCGTAGAGCGCGGGGCAGATATACAAACCCTCGGCGCCGCCAGTACGCAGCAGGGCGCAATCACAATGGCTTATGGCGAGGTCAATATTCTGCTGACTTGGCTCCCCCAAGGCAGCAGCATACTAGCCTTGGTCTCGGGCACCTATGACCTTCTTCAAAACAGCCAGCCTGAATCGACCTTTGAAACCTTGACCGATGGCAGCCTTCTCGTGGACGGAGAGCCCGGAGTATTTCTAGGATTCAAAACCGAAGAGGCCTCCGGCGAGATAAGCGGTGGCTTGATCGGTGCCTGGGATTGCGCGCTATCGGATACGGCTTTCATCGTCGCTTTGACTGGCGCCGACACCGTTTTGGTCCAAATCCGGTTTGACGAGATCCTTGATAATTTTTCTTGCGTGGCTTCTTAACGAATCAGAGTCCAAATGAGTGGAAGGCTATTATGAAACGAGTCGTTGGATCAGTCTCAGCCGCCATCCTTTTTATTGCCCTCGCAGGCTCGCTGAGCGGCTACTTCATAGGCTTTAACGTATCTGAAGTGGCTGCCCAAGAAGACCACGGCGACGATGGCGGGGACAATGGTGGTGGTGGTGACGACGACGGTGGTTATGACGGCGGCGACGGCGGCGGTGGTGACGATGGTGGTCATGATGACGGCGGCGATGACGGCGGTGACAGTGGCGACGACCACGGCGGCGATGGTGATGGCAACGATGTAGACGGTCACCTAGCCTCCGACGGCCGAGACCTCGGAGACCTAGATGCTGCCGGAAGCCAGGTTGTACCAGACTGCTTTGAGTGTGGACGGTACATCGATCCCGGCTGCCCCCATTGCGGTGGGTATATTGACGGCGATCCTACGTTCGTCCCGGGGCCCAAGATTTTTGATTCCAACGTCGGGTTATGGTACGTGATACCCGCATCAGGCACCGATTATGATCCACGCGCCGTAGTAATTCACGATTCTAGCTCAGAGAAGCATTTCTTCGACCACGATGACGACCAACCGTTTGACGAGGAGGAAACCCGTTTTCTCGATCCAGCCACCAACAAGCTCCTCGACTCCGATTCGATCCAGTTTTACGACGCGGTAACCGGCGAGGTCATCAATCCGGATTCAGCCGAAGCCTCCGGCAATGGGTTTAACTACGAGATTCGCTCCGAAGATGCACTATCCGCCTATGCACAGGCGCTTGAGATCGTTCCAGAAGACTTGGAAGCTGATCCTGAAGTCGCGGCCGATATTGCCCAAAACCTGGACTTTCGCGGTTTTAAGGACCTAGGATCTGAAGCGGTTTTCAACATTCTTAAAGCGATGGACTCCCAGGCGTTCGTCGATTCCGACGGCAGCGTAAAGGCCGGAATTTTCAATATCCTCGACGCGCAGGCATTCGATGAGCTGGGCAGCGAACAAGTATTTGAGGCAGTTGGGCAGATGCAGGGCGAAGACTTTCAGGGGATGTCCGGCGAGCAGACGTCCCTCATTTTCGATACGATCGGAATCGAACAGATAGTAAACTTGGATGCCTCAGTCATCGGCGGCATCATCAGCCTGTTTAAGGCCGACAAGTTCGAGCAACTCGGCGGTGAACAAGTAGTGCAGATCGTCGGGGCTCTCAGAAAAGAGGACCTTGAGGGACTGAATGACGATCAGGCCTTGAGCATCACCGCATCCCTTAGCGTAGAACAGATCGGCACCGTGGAATCTGGCCAGATCGCCGGCCTAACCAAGGCGATAAATGCCAATGAAATCGGCAACTTGGGCATGAGCACATTAGAAGCCATAGTCAAGGGGCTAGACTCCGAACATCTGTCACTCCTGGGGGAGGAGAAGGGAGCGGAGATATTCCAAGGCGTGGGAGACAGCACGGTCGTTTCGCTTCCCACTGACAACAAGGAAGCGGTGTTGGACGCGCTGGGGGCCAATTATCTCGGCACGGGCGCAAAAACATTCGGCGAAATAACCGGAGGGAATACCGTCTTCGATTCTGCCCTTTTCGAGACACCTCCAGGGTTGCTAGACCTGTTGAAAGACAACTTTCGGCACTCTTTTCGGCGGCAGTTAGGCTCGTCTGTGCTAGTCTCGCTTACAAGCTGATCAAACCCCTGATGACCTCTGCAACACGGGCCTGCTCCGCTGGGACGTCCGCCGGTTGCACGGGGATCGGCAGAGCGCTTAGTTCCGCCAGGACCGGGCCGGACAGCAGGGCAGCTTCTTCCTCGGAGAGTTCCCATTTGCGGGCGATGTCCGCAGCCCCGTAGAGCACTGCCTGGCGAAACCCGTAGTCGGCCACGGCGCGGTTGGCTATGTCGATGAGTTTGTCCATAACTCTATTGGGCCCCGGCCCAGGCGCCGCCGTCGATGATGTAGGTGCTGCCGCTCACGTAGGATGCCTCGTCGGACGCCAGAAATAGCACTAGGTTGGCGATCTCGTCGGCGGTACCAACCCGGCCCATGGGGTGGCCCTCGTTCCGCCCGGCGAACGCCTCCGCGCTGGCCGTGCTGCCCCGCATCTGGGGGGTGTCCACGCCGCCTGGCGCGATGCAGTTGATGCGCACACCCTGGGAGGTGTACTGGCTGGCCGCCACCGTGGTCAAGTGGATGACCCCGGCCTTGCTCACGGCATAAGGCACCGAGTAACCGACGCCGCGCACGCCAGACATAGAGGATATGTTGACGATGGACCCGCCGCCATTGGCCGTCATGGCTGGGATGGCGTACTTGCAACAGAGGAACACGCCCTTGACGTTGGTATCCATGGTCAGGTCCCAGAGCACTTCGTCCACTTCGACCAAGGGCGGGGTGCGGATCAGGATGGCGGCGCCGTTGATCAGGATGTCCAACCGGCCAAACCGGGTGACCGCCTCATTGACCATCCGTTCCACCTGAGCGGCGTCGGAGATGTTTACGTCGATCACGGAGGCGTTTTCAGGAGTGGTGTCCATCAGCTTCAGTGTCTCTTCAGCCCCGGCGATGTTCCGGTCGGCGACCACGACTTTAGCGCCCTCGCGGCCAAACCGCTGGCAGATGGCCCGGCCGATGCCCGAGGCCCCGCCGGTGACGATGGCAACTTTGTTTTCCAGCCTACCGGTCAAATTCATGCTCCTGCGTGTGTTTGGTTGGCGCAGATTGTAGCATAGGCCCAGATATGGGCTATGGCGCTCGCGGGCTATGGCTGGAGGGGAACTCGGTCGCCGGGACAGCGGTGTATCACAGCGTTAGTGACGCATAACTCCCGCAGCCGGTACATCTCCGCGGACCCTGGTTCTTCGCGAAGTTGCAGGTACGATGCATTGCTTGGGTACCAGACGGCCAGGATCTCATCCACCCGGTCATGCTCGCAGCCTACCGGTTGGCCCGCAACCGGCGTGCGCCAGAGAACCTTGCCGCCAACTCGGCCGACCGATTCCTCAAGTTGGGCCATATAAGTCCGGTATTCATCGCCGTTTGGATACCCGGCAGCAACTGTGTAGCGGTTGAGATTTAACATCAGGACCGGAGCATCCTGGCCGCTCTCGACCGTCGCTATGATTGCCTCGATCTCTGATGGCACTCTGGAAATGTGGTTGTTCATAGTTAACTCGTCTCCGTCAAGAGTCGCCATTATACCCGCCGCCCCCCTTGCCTCAGAACCTGGCAGCAGTTACAATTTTTGCGCTGCTGCGCACTCTTGGCTTTGTGCGCCTGCGTACACACAGAATTTGCACCCTTTGGAGCGTCATTCGACGTGACTTCAGATAACCTCCGCACCGGCCTCTACGACACCAATGTCTCCCTGGGCGCGCGCATGGTGGAGTTTGGGGGCTGGGACATGCCGGTACAGTACCCGGACGGCATCCTGGCCGAAGTGAAGGCTGTCCGCACCGCCACCGGGGTGTTCGATGTCTCTCACATGGGCCGCCTGTACCTATCCGGCCCCAAGGCTACCGAGTTTCTTGACTGGGTGCTCACCGGCTCGGTCTCAGGTCTCCGGATCGGCCGGGCCCGGTACTGCCTGATCTGCAACGAGAAAGGCGGCGTGATCGACGACACCATCTTCTACCGCCTCGCTGAAGACCGCTACCTGCTGATCCCCAACGCCGGCAACCGCCTCACCGTGGTCGCCTGGTTCCAGCGTTGGATCGACGAGAAATTCTCGCCGGGCTGCACCATGGAGGATGTCACAACCTCGACCGGCCTGATCGCCTTCCAGGGCCCCGGCACCATCGATGCCATCGACCAAATAGCCGACACCCCTATTTCAGAGATGCGGCCCTTCTCCTGGGTTGAGAGCGCCATCCAGGGTGCACCGGTGTTCGTGGCCCGGACTGGCTACACCGGGGAAGACGGGTTCGAGTTGTTGGTCCAAGGCGACGATGTGGTCAAGGTCTGGAACGCCCTCACCGGCTCCGGGGCCGTGCCCTGCGGACTGGGCGCCAGGGATGTTTTGCGTCTGGAGGCCGGCCTGCCCCTACACGGCCATGAGATCGACGAAGAGACCTCGCCCATCGAGGCCGGGTTGGACCGATTTGTGCGGACCGATAAAGAGTACGTGGCCTCGGCCATTCTGAAGGAACAGCAGGAAAATGGCGTCCAACGGAAGCTGGTGGGTTTCACCCTGCCGGGACGCAGCGCACCCCGCGCCGGATACACCCTGCTGCACCAGGGGAAGAGCATCGGCTCCGTGACCAGCGGAAGCTACTCGCCCACCCTTGACACCAGCATCGGCATGGGCTACGTTTTAGGACTGTATTTCTCCCCAGGAACGACGCTGGACTTAGATATTCGGGGCCGCACTGTCGCAGTGACCGTGACCGCGCTCCCCTTTTACACCCGCCCCAGGAGGACCTAGCCAAAGTGAGTAGCCCCGAGGACCGCAAGTACACTAAAGAGCACGAATGGGTGATGATGGAGGACGCGGCAGCCAAGATCACCGTGGCCGGAATCACAGACTACGCCCAGGACCAACTGGGAGACATCGTCTATTTCGAACTACCCAAGGTCGGTGACAACCTCGCCCACCTCGGCAAGATGGGTGAAGTCGAATCGGTGAAGGCCGTTTCCGACCTTTTCTCCCCCATCGACGGCGTAGTGACCGAGATCAACGAGAAGCTGTTAGACCACCCCGAGTTGGTCAACTCCGACCCCTTCGGCGAAGGCTGGCTGATCAAGGCCACCGTCAACAACCCCGCGGAGATCGACGGGCTGATGTCTGCCGCAGACTACGACGCCTTCACCGCTGGCCTGTAATGACTGCCACCCGGCCCAAAACCTCTAACACAAACGAGGGGCACTTCCAGTCCCACTACATCCCTAACACCACCGACGAGCAGGCAGAGATGCTGGCGGCCCTCGGCATCGACTCCATCGACCAGCTCTTTGCCGATATCCCGGACCAGTTCCGCAACCCCACTCTTGACCTGCCCGCACCTCTGTCAGAATTGGAGATCCAGCGGGAACTGGGCGCCATGGCCGCCAAGAACCGGCCCCTGGGTAGCGGACCCTCTTTCCTGGGCGCAGGCTCCTACGACCATTTTGTCCCCTCGATCATCAAGCCGTTGATCACCCGCGGGGAGTTCCTCACCGCCTACACGCCCTACCAGGCCGAGGCCAGCCAGGGAACGCTCCAGGTGATCTACGAGTTCCAGACCCTGATCTGCAACCTCTATGGCATGGAGGTGGCCAACGCCGGCATGTATGACGGCGCCACCAGCCTGGCCGAGGCCGCTTTGATGGCCTGCCGGGTGACCAAAC
>Ga0209554_1000895_pt1 | contig 24130 bp, 26 predicted proteins | sample MarorgKNORR_S2LV_5_FD_188221 | JGI IMG/M metagenome (GOLD analysis project Ga0209554, IMG submission 188221) | Marine microbial communities from the Southern Atlantic Ocean, analyzing organic carbon cycling - Bottom_A/KNORR_S2/LV (SPAdes) (version 2) | ecosystem: Environmental > Aquatic > Marine...
GATACTGTCACTACGAATTATCCATTATGGGTTGTTGATCAGCAGACTGTCAAAGCTCTTGTAAAAGAAAATGGAATTATATCGGCTCGTGGGAAAGCCGGTACAATTGTGATTTTTGTGGATAACTTGGTACATGGTTCACCGCATAATTTGTCACCCTGGGACAGAGCAATTTTTTCAGCTATTCTTAATCCGTGTGATAATGCTCAAACCAAATTTGTTCGACCAGAATACAAACATGGGCGAGATTTCAAACCTATTAAAGCTTCATATTATAAAAGTCTGTTGATTTGATTATTTATATTGATTTTATTTTTAATATAAATACTTACAAAAACCAACAGTAAAATAGCAAAAACCCAATTAAATAAACAATAACTCCAAAAGAAATTTTTAAAACTACCTCCTATATAACTTGCTAATAATATGGTCGGCACTGGTAATAAAACATTTCGTATTATGTTTAGATTCATTGCATAAGTTGCTTTTTTTAGAGCCATGAAAAAACCATTACTAATAAAATAAATTGGATAAGTTGGAAAAATTAAAGCAGAAATTTTTAAATAAATTGTTCCATAACTTATAACAACTACATTATTAGTAAAAATGTTTACAATTTTATCTGCACTAAAGAAAATTATTAAACCAGCAATAATCATAATGGTCGTTCCGTAGAATATTGCATAGTAATAGGAATGTTTAACTCTTAAGTAATTCTTTGCACCAAAACTTTGACCTACTATTGATATTATTGCTGTATTTAATCCTAAAACAGGAAGTAATAATATTTGTTCAAATCGTGTTGCCGATCCATATCCAGCTACAGCAGTCTCACCAAATCTTGATACATAACCAAGGATAATAAAATTTCCAATCGAAATCATAAATAGTGCTGCTGATATTGGTGCAGATTGAGAAAGTATTCTTTTAAGAAAATACATGTTTGGATAAAAATGTTTAAAAGATATTTCTTTCAATGATTTTGAATTAAATATTTTTTTTAAAAGAAGTAAAAAAGCTATTATTTGACAAATAATTGTAGCTACGCCTATGCCAGTTACGCCCATCGCCGGTATTGGTCCGTATCCAAAAATGAATAATGGATTTAAAAATATATTTAAAAAAAAACTTAATATAAGAACATTTCTAAAAGTTTTTGTATCTCCTTCCGCATGCAATAATGAATTAAGAGCTACTACTGAAATAAAAATAATGGAACCTGAAAATATAACGTTAGTATAGTTTAAGCCTAAATTTATGACTTCTAAACTTGATCCCATCAAAGAAAAAATGTTTGAAGCAAAAACTAATCCAATAACTGTAACTATAATAGATAAAAAAATTCCGTAAATTATCGTTTGTCCAAAATAATTTAAAATATTTGCTTTATTTTTCTCACCAATGCTATTTGCAATTAATGAAGTACCCCCAACAGTTACACCTACAGAAGCAGCAATTATTATAAAATATATTGGAAAAGATTTTGCTAAGGCAGATAATGCTTCAGGAGAAATCTTTCCAGCGAAGAATGTATCAACAATATTAAAGAGGGTTTGAAATAATGTTCCTATGCTTGCTGGAACTGCAATTTTTTTTATTAAACTTGGTAATGGATCTTTTATTAAATTCATTTTTGGATTCGCTAGAGTAAATTAATATTCTTTTTGGAATATATGCTTTGTTCCTATTTTTTTAGCAAGATTTATTTGCTTTTGTCTCATTCTAAATCTTTCTTTTTGAACTTTTGTTAAATTATCGTAACAATTAGCGCATGAAACGCCTTCTTCATATTCTTTTGACTTCTTATCTTTAGGTGAAATAGGTTTTCTACAACCACTACACATTGAATAAGTGCCTTTAACTAAACCATGTTTAACACTTATTCTGTTATCAAAAACAAAGCACTCACCTTTCCATAGGCTTTCTTTTTTTTTTACTTTTTTTAAATAATTAAGAATCCCGCCTTTTAATTGATAAACATTTTTAAATCCTTTTTTTTCAAGAAATAAAGAAGCTTTTTCACATCTAATTCCACCAGTACAAAACATAGCTATAGGTTTTTTTTTATTTAGTTTATTTAAATATTTTGGAAATTCTTTAAAGTTATCAACATCTGGATTTACTGATCTCTTAAAAGTACCAACTTTATACTCAAATGGTTTTCTAGAATCTAAAATAAATGTATTTTTATTTTTTATTAAATTATTCCAATTATAAGGCTCTATATGATTATTTTTCTTTTTATTTTTTGAAAAAAGATGAAGTCCCATTGGAACTACTTCTTTTTTAATTTTAACTTTTGACCTGTGGAATGGTTGAAATTTACTTTTAGAAAGATTTTCGCTGTCAAATTTTTCAAAATTAAATAATTTTTTAATCTTATTAATTATATTTTTTAAGTCTAAAGGTTTCCCGGAAATAGTGGCATTTATACCTTCTGTTGCTAATATTATTGTTCCACGAATATTTTTCTTAAATAAATAATTTTGAAGTAAAGATTTATTTTCCTTTAAAGATTTAAGTTGTTTAAACTTATAAAAGCCAAAAACATTAAACATTATAATTTTCTACAAACAGTTAAACCATCACCAAGTGGCATTATTATTTGTTCAGTTCTTGAGTCATTTTTAACATATTTATTAAAATCTCTTATATTTGTAGTAAATTTATCATTTTTTGTTTCATCTACAACGTCACCGTGCCACAAAACATTATCTATAATAATTAAGCCATCTTTGTTTAACAATTCTATAGATTGATCATAATAATTTTTATAATTTTCTTTATCGGCATCTATAAAAATCATTTCAAATTTTTTATTATTTTTTTTTAAATCATTTAAACTATCAAGAGCTGATTTAATAATTGTTTCGATTTTTTTATCCTGATTGGCTTTTTTAAAATAATCATTAGCAACTTTAGTGGTCTCAATATTTTTATCTAAAGCGATAAGTTTTCCGTCACTTGGTAGAGCAAGAGAAATAGTAAGTGCGCTCAACCCAGTAAATGTTCCTATTTCAAGAACTTTTTTTATTTTAGATATTTTAATTATTAAATGTAAAAAATGGCATTGTGATACTGAAATTTGCATTCTTTTAATATCACCTAGACTCTCGTTATATTTTATTATTTCTTGTTGAATTGGATGTAAATTATAACTTAATTCTTCAATATATTTTTCTAGCTTTAAATTGATTTCAAGATTTTTGCCCATAATATTAAAGTTTTTTCTTTAATATATCATTCACAAGTTGAGGATTTGCTTTACCACCAGAAGATTTCATTATTTGGCCAACAAAAAAACCAAATAACTTTTCTTTTCCAGATTTATATTCTTTAACTTTTTCTGGATTATCAGTTATTACTTTTTCTATTAACTTTTCTAATTCTTTTGGATCACTTTGTTGTTTAAGATCTTTTTCTTCAATAATTTTTTGAGGATTTTGATCTCCATCAGCCATTAGATCAAAAACAGTTTTGGCTATTTTTCCTGAAATTGTTCCATCTTTAATTAAATTAATTAATTTTGATAGATTTTTTGCACTTATTGGACTTTTAGATATCTCTAAGTTTTTAGTATTTAACAATGAAAATAGTTCTCCTGTAATCCAATTTGTTGCTAATTTCACATCAGCATCTTTTATTACCTCTTCAAAATATTTAGAAGTTTCAATTTCTGAAACTAAAATATTTGCCTCATATGGGGATAAATTAAATTTTTCTAAAAATCTTTTCTTTTTTTCATCAGGTAATTCAGGAATTTCTGATTTTAATTGTTCAACAAATTCATCTGAAACTTCAAGCGGTAATAAATCTGGATCTGGAAAATATCTATAATCATGAGCATCTTCTTTTGATCTCATTGATCTTGTTTTGTTTTTTTTGGCATCAAATGATCTTGTTTCTTGATCTATTTCTTGACCTTCTTCAATAAGATCGACTTGTCTATTAGCTTCATATTCAATTGCCAATTGCATGAATTTAATTGAGTTAACATTTTTAATTTCACATCTTGTACCAAGTTTTTCTGAATTTTTTTTCTTAACTGAAACATTCACATCAGCTCGTAAAGAACCTTCCTGCATGTTACCATCGCACGTTCCTAAATAACGCATAATTGATCTTAATTTTTTTATATAAGCATTCACTTCTTCTAATGATTTTAAATCTGGTTTACTTACAATTTCCATTAATGCTATACCAGATCTATTTAAATCAACTAAAGTATTTTTTGGATCCATATCGTGAATACTTTTTCCAGCATCTTGTTCTAAGTGAAGTCTTTCTATACCAATTTTGCGCTGTCCATATGGCATATCTAAAATAACTGTACCCTCACCAACTATTGGATTTTTATATTGAGAAATTTGATAACCTTGGGGTAAATCTGCATAAAAATAATTTTTTCTATCAAAAACTGATTTCTTGTTGATTTTAGCTTTTAATCCAATTCCAGTTTTAATTGCTTGTTTGATGCAGAATTCATTTATGACTGGTAACATTCCAGGAAAAGCCGCATCTACTAAACTTACTTGAGTATTTGGTTCGGCTCCAAATTTTGTTGGAGAAGAAGAAAATAATTTTGATTTTGATAAAACTTGAGCATGCACCTCTAATCCAATAACTACTTCATAAATATTCTTATCCCTTATGATTAAATATTGTCCATTTTCCTTGGTCATTTAATCCACCATTCTTTAATATTATTTTTAAAATTAATTCTTTCTTCCATTGCATAAGCAATATTTAAAATATTTTGTTCATCAAAAGCTTTGCCAATGATTTGTAAACCTAATGGGTATCCTTTTTTATCTAATCCAGCAGGTATTGATATACCAGGTAAACCAGCTAAATTAACTGGAACTGTAAAGACATCATTTAAGTACATTGATACAGGATCATTTGTTTTTTCACCTATTTTAAATGCAGAGCTTGGTGTTGATGGAGTTAATATGGCGTCAACTTTTTTATAAGCTTCATCAAAATCATTTTTAATAAGCTTTCTAACTTTTTGGGCTTTTAAGTAGTAAGCATCATAATAACCCGATGATAAAACATAAGTGCCAATCATTATCCTTCTTTTAACTTCATTTCCAAAACCTTCCGAACGTGTCTTTTCATACATATCAATTAAATTATTCCCTTCAGATCTAAAACCATATTTGACTCCATCATATCTAGCTAAATTTGAAGAAGCTTCAGCAGGAGCAACAATATAATAAGTAGGTAAAGCATATTGGGTATGAGGTAATGAAATATCAATTATTTCTGCTCCACAATCTTTGATATAATCAATGCCTTTAATCCATAAGTCTTCAATTTCTTTTGGCATTTCATCAACTCTATATTCTTTTGGGATGCCTATTTTTTTTCCTTTAATATTATTTGATAAAAGTTCACTATAATTATTTCTTTTAAACTCTATTGATGTTGAGTCTTTTGAATCATAAGAACTAATAACTTCATAAAGTAGAGAACAATCTTTCACATTTTTTGCCATAGGTCCTGCTTGATCAAGTGAAGAAGCAAAAGCAACAATTCCATACCTGGAACAACTTCCATAAGTAGGTTTAAGACCTACAGTTCCAGTAAAAGAAGCTGGTTGCCTTATTGATCCTCCAGTATCTGTACCTATAGTAATTGGAGTTAAGTTAGCAGCTAATGCTGAAGCAGAACCTCCAGAAGATCCTCCTGGAACTAAATTTTTATCTATTGGACTTTGAACATTTCCAAAAAAACTTGTTTCGTTTGAAGATCCCATTGCAAATTCATCACAATTTAATTTACCAAGAAGTATTGCTCCCTCGTTCCAAAGATTTTGGGTTACTGTTGATTCATATGTTGGAATAAAATTATTTAATATTTTACTTCCAGCAGTCGTTTTAACTCCTTGTGTGCAAAATAAATCTTTAACTGCTATTGGAATACCTGATAATTTCAAACTAAAATCAGGATTGTTATCAAATTTCTTTGAGTCTTTAAGAGCGGATTCAAAATTATCTGTTACATAACAGTTTAAGGTTTTAGATTTTTCAGATCTTTCAATAAAAGCTTTTGTAACTTCTTCTGAAGAAATTTTTTTTTCTTTTATGTTATTAAGAAGATCAGATAAATTTTGTGAAACAATATCTTTCATTATTCAATAACCTTGGGAACAACGAAAAAATCCTTATTTTTTTCTGGTGAATTTTTTAGTATTTGTTCTCTAATATTTTTTGATTTAACTTCATCAGATCTTAACTTCAGAGTTGTTTCAGCTATTGAAGTTAACGGTTCTACTTTATCTGTGTCTAACTTGTTTAACTTTTCTATAAATTTAAATATTGAGTTTAAATCACTTTCTAATTTTTTAGCTTTTTCATCATTAATTGAGATTCTTGCTAATTTCGAAATATGCTTTATTGTTTTAAGATCAATAGTCATGTGATAGTTAATATCAGGCAAACTACCACTTAAGTTTAAAAGATACAATATGATCACTATAGAGGAATTCAAAAATAAAATTACTAAAAAATCAAGATTAATTGGATTAGATTTAGGATCTAAGAGAATCGGAATAGCTATTTGTGATGATCAACAATCTATCGCTATACCTTTTAAAACTTTATTAAAAAATAACTTTGGTAAATTAATTAATGAGCTAAAATTAATAATAAAAGACAATAATATTAAAGGAATTATTGTTGGAAATCCTATTAATATGGACGGTTCATTAGGACCTTCAGCTCAATCTGTAAAAGATGTCTGCAAGGATATATTAAAAAATATAGATGTTCCTCTTTGTCTTTGGGATGAAAGATTATCAAGTGTTGGTGCTTTTAATTTATCTAACCAGTTAGATATAAATGTTTCAAAAAAAATTAAAAACTTAGATAAAAATGCCGCTGCATTCATACTGCAGGGTGCTATTGATTATTTAAAAAATTAATACTTGCGTTATTGAAGGTTAATAGTTATAGAGTTAGTTTTAATGGCAATTAAATCAGATAAGGCTGTTAGAATATCACAAAAACATCTCCTAGGGATTCAAGATTTATCAATTTCTGACGTAAATTATATTCTTTCAGAAGCAAATCAATTTATTAAATTAAATAGAAGTAAGAATAAAAAATTGGATACTTTAAGAGGTAAAACTCAAATAAATCTTTTCTTTGAACCTTCTACAAGAACTCAAAGTTCATTTGAATTAGCTGGAAAAAGATTGGGAGCTGATGTCATGTCAATGAACATTGTAAATTCTGCTATAAAAAAAGGAGAAACCTTAATAGATACAGCTATGACGCTAAATGCAATGCATCCCGACTTAATTGTTATAAGACATCCAGACTCGGGTGCATGTAATTTATTATCTCAAAAAGTGAATTGTGCATTGATAAATGCTGGAGACGGAAGACGCGAACACCCTACTCAAGCATTACTGGATGCTTTAACAATAATTGAAAAAAAAGGAAAAGTTCAAGGATTGAGAATTGCAATATGCGGCGACATACTTCATTCAAGAGTAGCTAGATCAAATATTTATTTATTAAATATGCTTGGAGCTGAGGTTAACTTGGTAGCTCCAACAAACTTAATGCCAAAAGATGTTGAAAGATTTGGTGTAAACAAATTTTACGATATGAAAAAAGGATTAAAGGATTGTGACATAGTGATGATGCTAAGACTGCAAAATGAACGAATGAACAGTTCTTTTTTATCATCAAATAGAGAATACTATGAATACTATGGACTAACACCAGATAAATTAAATTCCGCTAAGAATGATGCTTTAATAATGCATCCTGGTCCAATGAATAGAGGTATAGAAATAGATACTAATCTAGCTGATGATATTAATAAAAGTGTAATCCGGGAACAAGTTGAATTAGGTGTAGCTGTAAGAATGGCTTGTTTAAAAATTTTTTGTGAATAAATGAAAAAAAAATATTTTCTAAACGCAAACATTTTAGATCCACATAATTCATTAGACGAATTTGGTGGTTTAATAATTAATGAATTAGGAAAAATTGAAGCTGTTGGAAAAAAAGTTAACAAAAATAATATTCCTTCTAGAGAAAAATATATTGACCTTAAAGAAAAGCATATTTTTCCAGGATTAGTTGACATGAGAGTTTTTGTGGGTGAGCCTGGCTATGAGTATAAAGAAAATTTTAGAACGTTAAGCAATGCTGCTTTATCAGGAGGTGTAACTTCAGTAGTCACAATGCCAAATACAAATCCAATAATTGACAATGTTTCTATTGTGGATTTCCTAAAAAGAAGAGGAAGAGATAAATCGAAAATAAATATATTTCCAACTGCATCTCTTACAAAAAATTTAGAAGGAACCAACATGACAGAATTTGGTTTACTTCAAAAAAAAGGAATTATTGGATTTACTGATGGCTTAAAAACCATTCAAAACACCCGGTTAATGTCTAGAATTATGAATTCAGCTCAAGACTTAGATTCACTAATAATACAACACGCTGAGGATTACGAATTATCTAAAGATGGAATGGTCAATGATGGAATAATCTCAACTAAATTAGGATTGCAAGGGATTCCGGATGTAGCTGAAAAAATAATTATAGAAAGAGATTTAGCGTTGTTAGAAGAATATAGATGCAGATACCATATATCTCAAATATCGTCAGCAAAATCGGTTTTAACTATAAAAGAAAAGAAACAATCTTTAAAATTTTCATGTGGTGTTTCAATAAATAACTTATCATTAAATGAAAACGACATCGGAGACTTTAGGACATTTTTAAAATTATCTCCTCCGCTTCGAACAGAAGAGGATAGATTAGCTTTAGTCGATGGGTTAAATGAGAAAGCTATTAATGTAATTGTATCTGATCATAAACCAGAAGATGAAGAACAAAAAAGACTGACCTTTGCTGGGGCTGCAACTGGTTCTTCAGGCATTGAAACTTTGCTTTCTTTGTCTTTGGAACTGTTTCATAACGGATCAATAAAATTAAATACTATTATTGAGGCTCTAACAAGCAATCCTGCTAAAATATTAAAAATAAACAAAGGAAATCTAAATATTGGAAACGATGCTGATTTCTGCATAGTAGACATAAATAAACCTTGGATTGTTAAAAAAGAAAATCTACTTTCAAAATCTAAGAATACATCAATAGAAAACAAAAAACTTCAAGGCAAAGTAACAAATACTTTTGTTAATGGTGAAGAGTTATACAAAATATAAAAATGGAAGTATTTCTAATAATCTGTTGCTCATATTTAATGGGATCTATTCCTTTTGGTTATCTTTTAACTAAATTATTTTTAAAAAAAGATATAAGAGATATTGGTTCTGGAAATATTGGCGCAACTAATGTTTTAAGAACAGGTAATAAGGCAATTGGTTACAGTACTTTGACTCTAGATATATTAAAAGCAGTTTTGCCAGTAATTTTTATAAAGTTAAATTATCCGGACTACATTTATGTTTCCTCTTTATGTGTCTTTATCGGTCATGTTTTTCCTTTATGGTTAAAATTTAAGGGTGGTAAAGGTATAGCAACTTATGTGGGTGTTTTATTTTGTATAGATATAATGTTTGGATTTATATTTGTTGCTACTTGGCTAATATTATATTTAATTTTCAAATATTCATCTCTATCTTCATTATTATCAACACTAAGCATACCTGTTTACCTATTAATTTTTTTAAATGGGCAAAATATAATTTTTTTTCTAACAATGTTTGTTTTGATTTTTTTCACTCATAGAGAAAATATTAAACGATTGATAAATAAAGAAGAATCTAAGACAAAAATTTATTAATTTGACTATCTAGTTCATTTATGTAGTTTCTGAATTTATGAACCTAGTAATCGTTGAAAGTCCTGCAAAGGCTAAGACAATTAATAAATATTTAGGTAAAGATTATATTGTCTTAGCTAGTTACGGTCACATTAGAGATTTGCCGTCTAAAAATGGATCTGTCGATCCTGAAAATAAATTTAAAATGATTTGGGAAGTTGATAGCTTTTCAAAAAAATATTTAAAAGAAATAACAGATGCAGTTAAAGTTTCAGATAAAATAATTCTTGCAACAGACCCTGATCGTGAAGGTGAAGCTATAGCATGGCATGTTAAAGAATATTTGGATGAAAAAAAATTGCTAAAAGATAAAAAAATTGAGAGAGTAGTTTTTAACGAGATCACAAAAAAAGCTGTTAGAAATGGTATAGAAAACCCAAGACAAATTGAATCTCATTTAGTCGATGCTTATATGGCAAGAAGAGCTTTGGATTATCTTGTTGGTTTTAACATTTCTCCAATTTTATGGACAAAACTACCAGGATCAAAATCTGCTGGCAGAGTTCAATCAGTTGCGTTGAAATTGTTAACTGAAAGAGAGCATGAAATTGAAATTTTTAAACCTGATGAATTTTGGACATTAAATATAGATTTCAAAACTAATAGTGAAAAAATAATTTCTTCAAATGTTTATCAAATAAATGGGAAAAAAATTGAAAAATTCTCTTTTAAAAATAAAAACGATATAAATGAAGCTATTGAGAATATAAAAACTAAAGAGTATGAAATAACTGATATAACTTCAAAAGTTTACACTAGAAATCCTTCTGGACCTTTTACAACTTCAACACTTCAACAATCTGCATCTAGCAAATTAGGTTTTGGTGCATCAAGAACAATGCAAATTGCACAAAGACTTTATCAAGGAATTGATATTGAAGGTGATACTATCGGTTTAATTACTTATATGCGAACAGATGGAACAAATATTTCTAATGATGCCATTTTAGATTTTAGAGCTTATATACAAAATAACTTTGGTAAAGAATATTTGCCAACTGAACCTTTTAACTATTCTGGAAAAAAAGCTAAAAATGCACAAGAAGCACACGAAGCAATCAGACCAACTGATATTAAAAATTCTCCAGAGACTCTGAAAAAATACTTAAGCACAGATCAATATAAACTATACAATCAAATATGGTCTCGAGCACTTTCTTCACAAATGGAACCTGCAAAATTTGATAGGAAAACAATTGTAATAGAATCAAAAGATAAATCCTGCATATTTAAAGCGAGTGATTCGGTCATTAAATTTGATGGATTTTTAAAATTATACAAAATTGACGGTGAAAATAATGATGAAAAAATTCTTCCCGATGTAGAAAAAGGCGCTGTAGCCTTAGATAAATTTATAGATGAACAAAATTTTACTCAACCACCCCCCAGATATTCTGAAGCTAGTCTTGTAAAGAAATTAGAAGAATTAGGCATTGGAAGGCCTTCTACTTATGCAAGTATAATATCTGTAATTACAAATCGTGGTTATGCTGAAATAATAAATAAAAGATTTTTTCCAACTGATAGAGGTAAATTAATTTCTGCTTTTTTAGAAGAATTATTCACTAAATATGTAGACTATAGTTTTACTGCAAAATTAGAAGATCAGTTGGATGATATATCTTCGGGAAAAGAATATTGGATAAGAGTTCTTGAACAATTTTGGGAGGATTTTAATAATAATTTATCTACGGTTAAAAAAAAGAGAACTAGAGAAGTATTAGATCTTCTAAATGAAAGCTTAGGAACATTAATATTTGAAACTGATGAAAATGGAAAAGTAAATAGAAAATGTAAATTATGTAGTAATGGAGAATTGAGTTTAAAAAACAGTTTTAAAGGTGGTGCTTTTATTGGATGCTCAAATTATCCCGAATGTAAATTTACAAGACCTTTATCTAAATCAAAGGCAGAGCAACAAATCAGTTTAGTTGAACCAAAGCTAATAGGAAAAAATGATAAAGGCAAATATATATATTTAAAAAATGGAAGATTTGGACCTTATTTACAGTATGAAATGGAACTAGATTCATCAGATAATGAATCCAAAAATATGAAAAAAAAAATAAAGAAAAAAATTGAAGATAATTTAAAAAACGTTTCTATACCAAAAGGCATATCAATAGATTCAATTGATTTAGAAAAAGCAAAATTTTTATGCTCATTGCCAATAATACTAGGCATTAACCCCAATAATGAAAAAGAAATAATATTAAATTCAGGAAGATTTGGTCCATATTTAAAATCTGAAAATAAATCTGCAAGATTAGAAAATGTAGAAGAAATTTTTTCAATAGGCCTTAACAGAGCAATAACTCTTCTAGCAGAAGCTAAACCAGGAAGAATATCCTCTTCGTTAATTAAAGATCTTGGCGAACATCCAGAAGACAAAAAACCTGTGAGAATTATGAAAGGTCAGTATGGCCCATATATTAAATATAAATCATTAAATGCAACAATTCCTGAAGAAAAAGATCCATCGGAAATAACCATGGAAGAAGCATTAATATTAATTGAGAAAAGAAAAGAATACGATAAAAGTAAAAAGAAAAGAAATAAAAAAAAATGAAAAATTTACTTTTCATAATAACTTTCAGCTTATTTATCTTAAATAACTTATATTCCGAAGAAGTTATTGACTGTAATCAATTTGATAAGTTAAGCGCTAAATTTTTAGAATGCAAAGCACAAAATTTAAAATCTGATTTAAATAAAAGTCAAGCAAAAGCTAAAGAAAATATAAAATCAAAAATTAAAACACTCGACAGCTCTAAAGTAAAAAAGAAATTCGATAAATCTAAACTAAAAAAAATACTTGTTAAAATTAAAAACAGTAAAACAGGATCTGAAATTTTAAAAAAAGAATGACAATTGAACAGAATATAATAAATTTAAATATCACATTACCAAAAACTGCAGATCCAGTAGGTTCATACGTTGCAATAAAAATATCTGGTAAATTACTTTATATATCTGGTCAAATATCTATAGACGACAAGGGAGAATTAATTAAAGGTAAACTTGGAAAAGGTTTAAAAACTGAAGATGGTTACAATGCTGCCAAAAGATGTGGCTTAAGTATTGTTTCTCAAGCTAAAAAGGCATGTAATAGTGATTTAGCTAAAATAAAATCTTGCATAAAATTAACTGGTTTTGTTAATTCTGCGGATGACTTTATTGAACAAGCAAAAGTTATTAATGGAGCTTCTGATGTTATAGCTGCAATATTTGGTGATATTGGAATGCATACAAGAGCTGCTGTAAGTACCAATAGTCTTCCTTTAGGTGTAGCTGTTGAAGTTGATGCTATTTTCGAAATAAAATAAATTTATCTTCCAATGCCAAAATAATTTAGATTATTACTTATCATTTTTTTATGAGAATAAATATTTCTCATATCATAAATTAAGAAATTTCTCTTTTTTACTAATCTTTTAAAATTTAAATTTTTAAATTCATTCCATTCAGTGTGTAGTATAATTAAATCACTATTTTTACATGCATTTGATATTTTATTGACAAAGTTAACATTTTTATATTTTTTAAAATCAATTTTTTCTCCAGATGGATCATAATAAGAAATTAGCGCGCCACTTTTATGTAATTTAGGTATTAACTTAAGACTAGGAGACTCTCTCATGTCGTCAGTATTTGGTTTGAAGGTAACTCCTAAAAAAGTAATTCGTTTTTTTTTTATTTTATTATTTAATATTTTTGTAATTTTATCTAATAAAATTTTATGTCTTTGTTCATTAGATTTTACCGTTGATTTTATAATGGACAAGTTTGTATTAAATTTTTTCGCAGTTGCTAGAATTGCTCTAGTGTCTTTAGGTAAGCATGATCCTCCATAAGCAGGTCCAGGTCTCAAAAATCTAGAACCAATTCTTTGATCTAATCCAATACCAATAGAAACATCCTCAACATTAACATTGATTTTTTCACATAAATTAGCAATTTCATTAATGTAAGAAATTTTTGTAGCTAAAAATCCATTTGAAGCATATTTAATTAATTCCGCACACTTTCTAGATGTATTTAAATATTTTGTACCTTTTTTAATAATAGGTTCGTACAAACTTTTTATAATATTGTTTGCTTTGGTATTATTGGTTCCAATTACAACTCTATCAGGAAACATAAAATCTCTTATAGCTTCACCTTCTCTCAAAAATTCTGGGTTAGATACAACTGAAAATAATTTTTTTGATTTTTTTTGTGATATTATTTTTTCCACTTCATCTCCTGTAGCAACTGGAACAGTCGACTTCATTACAATAACTTTAAAATTATTAATATATTTTCTGATTTCTCTAGTAACTTTATAAATTTGACTTAAATCTGCAGAATAGCTATTTTTTTTTGTAGGTGTTCCAACGCAAATAAAAATAACAGCTGAATTTTTTATTGCGTCTTTTAAATCTGTAGTAAAATTTAACCTGTTTGCTTTATAATTTTTTGTAACCAATTCCTGTAAACCTGGTTCATAAATAGGAATTACACCTTTTTTTAAATTTTCGATCTTAGTCTTATTATTGTCTATACATACAACGCTATTTCCTAAATCTGAAAAACAGACGCCACTTACAAGGCCAACATAACCTGTACCTATCATACATATTTTCATATTTTAGAAATCTCTAATGATGATTTGATATAACCATTCATTGTTCCACAATCTAAATACTTGCCGGCAAAATTATGACCAATAAATTTATTTTTATCTCTAATTAATGATTGAATTGCATCAGTAATATGAATTTCCCCACCTTTTCCTTTTTTTTGTTTTTTTAGTTTATTAAAAATAGTTCTTGGTAAAATATATCTTCCTATAACAGCACTATTTGAAGGTGCTTTTTTAGTAGAAGGTTTTTCAATAACATCTTTAATTATAAAATTATTTTTAGGTAATTTTTTTTTAATATCATATATGCCCCATCTAGAAACCGTTTTTTTATTAACACTCATGCTGGCCATGACTGATGCCTTATATTTTTTATGTATAGTTATCATTTTTTTTGAACAATTTTTTTTAATAATAAGATCATCGGGTAATATCAGTAAAAAATATTTGCCTTTAATTAAATGTTTAGTTTTTAATACAGCATCCCCAGTACCTAAAGGGCTGTTTTGGTAAACAAATTTTATCATTTTCTTATATTTTAAAATCTTTTTATATTCATTTAAAATACGTTTATCTTTTTTTTTATTAATTATTTTTTTATAAAATTGATCTATAAAAAAATAATTTTTAATCATAATTTTTTTATTAGAAATTATGAATATAATTTCTTTAATACCAGCACCAATGCATTCTTCTATAATATATTCAATTCCTGGCTTACCATTAATAGGTAATAATTCTTTTGGAATAACACCAGTTAAAGGAAGTAGTCTTGTGCCTAAACCAGCTAATGGAATTATTGCTTGTTTAATCATTTAAATGTTTTACTTATAAAATTAAATTAATACAAATGAAAATAATAAGAAATGTAAAGAATCTAAAAAAAGCTATTGCAAATATTTCAGACCTTGGTTTTGTTCCTACAATGGGAGCTTTGCACGAGGGGCATTTGGCTTTAATTAAAAAATCAGTAAATAGATGTGAAAAAACTTTAGTTTCTATATACGTAAATCCAGCACAATTTAATAATAAAAAAGATTTTTCAAGTTACCCAAGAAACATGGCTAAAGATTTGCTTATTTTAAAAAAACAAAGAATTGATTTTGTTTTTATACCTAAAACTAATGAAATTTATAAAAAAAAAATGCTTAAAAATATAAAAATTCATAACAAAAAAAAGGTTCTATGTGGAAAATTTAGAAAAGGACATTTTGAAGGCGTAATAGATGTAATAGATAGATTTTTAAATTTGATAAATCCAAATTATATGTTTTTAGGTGAAAAAGATTTTCAGCAGCTTTTTTTAATTAAAAAATATGTAATAAATAAATTTAAAGTAAAAGTTGCATCTTGCAAAACTATTAGAAATAAAAATTATGTTGCTATATCAAGTAGAAATTTTTTATTATCTAAAAAAAATTTAAATGCAGCTGGTCAAATAGCTAAAAAATTAAAATCATTTAAAAATAAAGTAAAAAATAATCCAATTTTTAAAAAAAAAATAGATGATATAAAAATTAAACTAATAAAAAATTATAAAATTAAATTAGATTATTTAGAATTAAGAAATGAAAAAGATTTGTCAATTTTTAAAGAAAATAACAAATTTAGATTATTTGTTGCTTATTATATTAATAAAGTAAGACTAATTGACAATTTTTAATTTAAAAAGAAATAAGCCCCTATTCCTAAAAAAGATAAGAATCCAACAACATCTGTTATTGTAGTAACAAAAACACTAGATGCAACTGCTGGATCTATTTTCATTCTCTGTAAAGCTACTGGTACTAAAATACCAAATAAGCCTGCCACAATCATATTTAATATCATCGCTACTGCAATTAAAATTGATAAATTAATTTGATCAAGCCATAATTGAACTATTGTTGCGGCAATCACAGCAAAGATTATTCCATTTAAAATTCCAATTATAAATTCTTTGGTAACTATTTTAGAGAAATTTCCTGCAGAAAGTTCTTTTGTTGCTAGAGCTCTAATCGTTACTGCCAAAGTTTGCATTCCAGCATTACCTCCCATTGAAGCAACAATTGGCATTAAAACAGCTAATAAAACCATTTCCTTTATTGCGTCTTCATACATATATATTACCCATGTTGCAATAAATGCTGTAAATAAATTTAATAATAACCAATTAAATCTTCTTTTAGTTTTTTTAAAAACTCCATCTGTAATTTCTTCATCACCTACTCCTGCTAATCTTAATGCGTCTTCTTCAGCTTCTTCTTTTAATACAGTTAGAACATCATCACTCGTTATCATGCCAACTAATTTATTTGATTTGTCAACTACACAAGCTGAATTTAAATTATAATTTTCAAATAAACGTCCTACTTCTTCCTGATCCATGTCAACTGGAATTAACAATTGAGTTTCTAACATAATAGATTGCATTTTTGTATCTCTTGGAGTTGTTAAAACTTTGGATGATGGTACTGTTCCAATGGGTTTAAACTCATTATCAACAATGAAAATTTCTAAAAACTCTTCCGGTAAATCTTTATTTTCTCTTAAATAATCTATTGTTTGACCTACTGACCAGTTGCTAGGAATTGCTGTAAATTCTCTTTGCATTAATCTTGCTGCTGTATCCTCTGGATAACTTAAACTTTCTTGAAGGACAAAACGATCTTTTGGGGGTAAGGAATTTAATACTAAATTTTTGTTTTTTTCGTCTAAATTTTCAAGTATTTTAATTGCATTATCTGATTCAAGATTTTGTAATATTGAAACAATTGCTTCAGATGACAAATATTTTATTATTTCTGCTTGAATTGATTCATTTAACTCAATAAAAACCTCTGGATCAATTTTAAAATTGTTAAGTTTAATTAATTTTTCTCTGTCATTTTCATTAAGATGTTCAATTATGTCAGCTGCATCAGCTGGATGCATTTCTTTAAAGAAATTTGTAATAAATAAAGCGTCGTTACTCTGAATTTTTTCATTAACTACTCTGATATATTCCTTATTAAATTCAAAATTGACTTTTTTATCTTTGATTTTTTTTATTAAAGTCATAAAATTCCTTATAAATTAATAAAGCACTATTAATACAAAATTCAGGTAATACAATTCTTAAAATGCTTATAGATATTAAAAAATCAACAAAACCAATAAAATATATTGAGGCAATTGAATTTCTCGAAAAAAGAGTTGAGGAAGTGCATAAAAAAAAATCAAATGAGTTGATATGGATTCTTGAACATACGCCTACTTTTACTGCAGGTAAGACCTATAAAAAAAATGAGATATTAGATAATAAAATAAATTTAATTAAAACTTCACGAGGTGGTAAAATTACATGGCATGGTCCAGGACAATTAATTTGTTATTTTGTGATTGATTTAAATAAAAGAAACAAAGATATAAGAAAATTTTTATTTTTAATTGAAAAAACATTGATTGAAACTTTAAAAAAATATCAAATAAAATCATTTTGCGATCAAAAAAATATAGGAATTTGGATTAAAGATAAAAATAAAGTAAAAAAAGTTGCTGCAATTGGAATTAAAATAAAAAAATGGATCGCATATCATGGATTTTCATTAAATATTAATAATAAATTAGAAAGTTATAAAAAAATAATACCTTGTGGCATTAAAAATAAAGGAATAACAAGCCTTAAATTAATAAAGAATCAAGATTATAAAAAAATAAAAGATGAAATTATTCATAATTTTATTAGAAATTTGGAATCTTAAGTCTTTTTGTTATTAATAATTTTCTAAAATATTTTGGTAACAATGCGGTATAAGTGTATTTTTTATCCTTAATCATAAATCTAATTTGATATGAATGTAGCATTAAGTTTTTATTAATAGCCTTGTGATTATTTCTAAATTTATATTTTTCATCTCCAAAAATAGGATTGCCAATTAAATATAATTGTTTTCTTAATTGATGTTTTCTTCCTGTAATTGGTTTCATTTCTACCAAACTACAAATAGAATTTTTATCTAAGACTTTATAAATTGTTCTAGCTTTTTCAGTAATAAGCTTATCTTTTTCATATCTTGTTAAATCATTCTTCCATTCACCAGAATCTTTTAAAAGTTCACCATGACATATTGCAAGATAGGTCTTATGAACTTTTCTTAATCTAAACAACGATGTAAGTAACTGAGCTGACTCGCGGTGTTTAGCCATTATAAAAACTCCTGATGTATCTTTGTCCAACCTATGTACTGAAAATGGTTTTGTATTTTGAAAAATTTCACTTTTTGTAAATATATCTACTAAATTTTTTTTCGATTTGGTACCACCTTGTACAGAAATTCCTGCACTTTTATTTAAAACAATAAAATCATCATTATTATCAATTATTAAATCTTCGTTTGCTTTTATTATTTCTTTTGATGGTTGAAATTTAATTTTTTTTTGTGCTATTGTATTCTTAAATTTAAAATTAAATAAATCTATCTGATCGTTTGTTTTAACTTTATGTGAGCTTTTAATTTTTTTTTTATTTAATTTAATCTTTCCATTTCTTAAGCTTTTCTCAATTAATCCTTGTGGAATATTACCAAGATTATTTCTAATCCATCTATCTATGCGCATGTCATTATACGTTGATTCAACGCTGTAGGTCTTTTTCATGGTTTAGTATTTTAATATAAAAAATTAAGCTGTTGCTAATTTTTTTTCTTCTTTGATGTCTTTTGTTGTATCTTTTTTCTTTTTATCTACTTTTTTAGCTTCTACATTCCTATCTACAAATTCAATAACAGCCATAGGTGCTTTATCTCCATATCTAAAACCTGCTTTAATTATTCTTGTATATCCGCCTTTACGGTTCAAATATCTTTTTGATAAAGTTTTTTTAACTTTAGTTGCTGAATTTTTATCTTGAAGTTTTGAAATTAACAATTTTGTATTTTGCAAAGTGTCTTTTTTGCCCAGTGTGATTATTTTGTCAGCTTGCGGTTTTAAAAATTTTGCTTTTGGCAAAGTAGTTGTGATTTGTTCATATTTTATTAAAGAATTTAGCATGTTCTTTAATAACATTTTTCTGTGTTCTGATGTTCTATTAAGTTTCTTATGACCTAGACCGTGTCTCATTTTTAAATTGATTCTTCAAGTTTTTTAGATAATTCTACAATATTGTCTGGTGGCCAATTGGGTATGTCCATTCCTAAATATAAGGACATCCCAGTTAATACTTCTTTAATTTCATTTAGTGACTTACGTCCAAAATTTGGAGTTCTTAGCATTTCCCCTTCGGACTTTTGAACCAAATCACCTATATATATTATGTTATCATTTTTAAGACAATTCATTGATCTAACTGATAATTCAAGTTCATCAACTTTCCTTAATAAATTTTTATTAAACTCAGGTTCAGAGGGTTTTTCTCTTACTATTACTTCTTGTGGTTCATCAAAATTTATAAACATGCCTAGTTGATCCTGGAAGATTCTTGCAGAGTAAGCAATAGCATCCTCAGCAGAAATTGAACCATTAGTTTCAACTTCCATAATCAACTTGTCATAATCAAGTGCTTTCCCTTCCCTTGCTGTGCTAACAGAATAGGATGCTTTTTTTACTGGACTAAATAATGAGTCTATAGGTATCAAGCCTAATGGAGGATCTTCAGGTTTGTTTAGTTCAGCTGGTGTATAACCTTTACCAGTATTAACATTCATTTCCAGATGGAAATTTGTGTTTTCATCTAAATTGCAAATAACCAAATCAGGATTCAATATTTCTATATCAGTTACCGGTGTTATGTTAGATGCCTTAATTTCTCCAGGTCCTTTTGCATCTAAGATTAATTTTTTGATTCCCGCAGAAGAACTTTTCAAAGCTAGAGATTTAATATTTAGCACGATATCAGTAACATCCTCTCTAATGCCTTTTATTGATGTAAACTCATGTAGAACTCCATCGATTTGAATACTAGTTACAGCTGCACCTCTTATTGAAGATAATAAAATACGTCTCAATGAATTACCTAAAGTAAGACCATAGCCTTTCTCTAAAGGTTCGGCTACTATTTTAGCATAAGATTTATCATCGCTTAATTTAATATCTAACTTAGATGGTTTAATCATTGACTTCCAATTTTTTGTGTTAACTTCAGTACTTTCCATTTAAACTCTCCTTTTTTTTGGTGGTCTACTACCATTGTGTGGAAATGGTGTTGTATCTTTAATTGATAAAATTTTGAATCCTCTTGCTTGTAAAGCTCGCAATGCAGTTTCTCTTCCTGAGCCAGGGCCTTTTACTTCAACTGACAAAACTTTCATGCCACATTCAATTGCTTTGACAGCTGCTGCATCCGCCGCTACTTGCGCAGCATATGGTGTAGATTTTCTAGATCCTTTAAAACCTCTTTGTCCAGCAGAAGCCCAAGATATTACATTACCACTAGTATCAGCTATAGTGATAATAGTGTTGTTAAATGTAGATTGAATGTAAGCAATACCGTTTAAAATATTTTTTTTACTTTTTTTTTTTTTAAAATAAGAGCTTTTCTTAATAACTTTTTCTTGTTTTTCTTCAGTACTAATTTTTTTATTATCTTTTTTTTCTTCAGTTTTCATAAAATCTATTTTTTAAGTGGAGTTAGTTTTTTTCCAGCAATAGCAATTGCTTTACCCTTCCTTGTTCTAGCATTGCATCTTGTTCTTTGTCCTCTTGCAGGTAATTTTTTTTTGTGCCTTGAGCCTCTATATGTTGCCAAGTCAACCAGTCTCTTTATACTTAAAGATGTTTCTCTACGTAAATCACCCTCGACTGTAAAATTTTTGTCTATATATTCTCTGATTTTTAAAATCTGGTCATCTGTTAATTGGTTTACTCTCATCGATTTTGGTATGCTTAGATCTTCACATATTTGTTTTGAAAACGTATTACCGATTCCATAAATATATGTAAGACTGGTTTGTACAACCTTATTTGTTGGAATATTTACGCCTGCTATACGTGCCATATTTTTTGAGAATAAATTTAGCCTTTTATATAAGAAGTTTATTCAATGTCAATGTATTATACCTTAAGAATTTGTTGAATTTTGCCAGTAATTGCTTGAATTTTTTCACTACCATCAATTTCATGAAAATATCTTCTTGAAGAATAAAAATCCAAAACCGGCTTTGTTTTTTTTATATATTCTTCATACCTTATAATTATAGTTTCTTGATCATCCTCTTTTCTTTTTTTTAAATAATTTTTTCCACATTCGTGATTATCAATTTCTTTCTTATTAAAATATTTATTCATGGTTTTATTACATTTTTCACATATAATTCTTCCCAGAATTCTTTTTTCAATAATTTCTTGAGTTACTTTTAAAAATAAAACAAAATTTACTGATTGGTTATCTCCATTGAGCATTATCTCCAAACTTTCAGCTTGATTAATATTCCTAGGATAACCATCAAATATAATTCTATTTCTGTAATTATAGTTAGTAATAACTTTCTTTAGTAACTCATTAACAATATCATCACTAACTAAATCACCTTGTGCAATTCTTTGTTCAATTTTTTTACCAATTTCAGTTTTTTTTTTAATTTCTATTCTTAGCAAATCGCCAGTTGACACTTGATGAAGATTAAAATTATTAACTATATTTTGAGCCTGCGTGCCTTTGCCAGCCCCAGGTGGACCGAAAATTATTATATTCACCTTTATCTTCCAAATTTAGTTTTTTTAATTAATTGCTCGTATTGCGCACTCATCAATCTAGTTTGAACTTGTGTTACAGTGTCTATCGCAACAACAACAACTATTAAAATTGAAGTTCCGCCCAAGTAAAAAGGTATAGGATAATTGGCAATTAAAAATTCAGGCATTAAGCAAACTAATGTTAAATAAAGTGCTCCTATTGTTGTTAGTTTTGTTAAAATATCGTCTATATATAATGCGGTACTTTCGCCTGGCCTAATTCCAGGTATAAATCCACCGTACTTTCTTAAATTTTCAGCAGTCTCTGTTGGATTAAAAATAATTGATGTATAAAAAAATGTAAAAAATATTATTCCTGAAGCATATAAAAACATATATAGAGGTTGTCCTTGTGAAAAGTATGATGAAATATTTAAAAAAGCTTCATTATTCGAAAAATTAAAGTTTGAAAAAGTTACTGGCAACAATAATAATGCTGAAGCAAATATTGCAGGAATAACTCCTGCTTGGTTAATTTTTAATGGTAAATGGGAAGAGTCACCTCCATAAATTTTATTACCCATTTGTCTTTTTGGATAATTTATTAGTATTTTTCTAAGCGCCCTTTCCATAAAAACAATAAACATTATTGTTAATATCAATAATATAAATATCGCAATTATCATAAATGTTGATATAGCCCCAGTTCTTCCAAGTTCAAAGGTGGTAACAAGTGCCCTTGGGATTTCCGCAACAATTCCTGAAAATATTATTAATGAAATTCCATTACCAATACCTCTTTGCGTAATTTGTTCACCTAGCCACATTAAAAAAATTGTTCCTGCAACAATTGTTGTGACTGTTGAAACTTTAAAAAAAGATCCTGGATTTATTACTAAATTAGCTGAAGATTCAAGACCTACAGATAAACCATATCCTTGAACAGTAGCTAGTACCACAGTTCCATATCTCGTTATCTGCGTAATTTTTTTTCTTCCTATTTCGCCCTGACTTTTTAGATTTTTAAAATAGTCAGAAACTCCGGTTAATAGTTGAACGATAATAGATGATGAGATGTAAGGCATTATGCCTAAAGCAAAAATCGCCATTCTTTTTATGGCACCACCAGCAAAAACATTAAACATTCCTAATAAACCTTTTTGATTTCCCTCCATAAGTACCTGTAATTGTTGAGGATCAATACCAGGCAAAGGTACAAAAGTTCCTAGTCTATATATTGCTAATATAAAAATTGTAAATAATACACGATTTCTTAAATCGTTAGATTGAGATGATATGCTCATAAGTAACCTTTATTTTTTTAATATTTGAACAATTCCACCTATTTTTTCTAATTTATCTTTTGCTGACTTAGAAAAAAAATTTGCCTCAATAGTAATTTTATCTTTAATTTCACCTGAACCTAAAATTTTAAGTTTTGCTGATTTTTTATTAACAATATTTAATTTTTTTAACAATTCTAAATTTATTTTGTCTTTATTGCTAATTGAATTTCTTATAATGAAATATTGAATTTTACCTAAATTTATTTTTCCTATATTAACTTTTTTAATAGAGTTAAATCCTCTTTTAGGTAATCTTCTATACAATGGCATTTGACCACCTTCAAAGCTTTTAATTGATACACCTGATCTTGATTTTTGTCCTTTAACACCTCTGCCGCAAGTTTTGCCTTTTCCAGAACCTATGCCTCTCCCTACTCTTATCTTTTTTTTTTTAATTTGCTCTAAATTATTTAATACAGACATCATCCTCTTTTTTCAATTATTTCAGATATCTTTTTATTTCTTATTAAAGATATATGTTTTGGTGAGCGTTGATTTTTTAGTGCTTTTAAGCATGCCCTAATAACGTTATGTGGATTTGCCGTTCCCAGTGATTTTGCAACAATATCTTTAATTCCTAAAACTTCACAGACAGCTCTTACTGGACCTCCTGCGATAATACCTGTGCCTTTAGAAGCAGCTCTTAGTTTAATTTTTCCAGCACCATCTTTTCCAAATGAATCATGATGAATAGTTCTACCTTCTCTTAAAG
>Ga0209554_1000899_pt1 | contig 24054 bp, 23 predicted proteins | sample MarorgKNORR_S2LV_5_FD_188221 | JGI IMG/M metagenome (GOLD analysis project Ga0209554, IMG submission 188221) | Marine microbial communities from the Southern Atlantic Ocean, analyzing organic carbon cycling - Bottom_A/KNORR_S2/LV (SPAdes) (version 2) | ecosystem: Environmental > Aquatic > Marine...
AAAGGATGACGGCCAACAAAGGCACCTGGAAGGCCAAGCTCGCGGCCAAGTGCGCGGACTTCGTCTTTAAACAGTTCCCTGAGCGGCTCAACCAACTCCATATTCATGCGTTCCGGCAATCCGCCGACATTATGGTGGGATTTGATCGTCACACTTGGACCGCCCGCAAAAGAGACGCTTTCGATCACATCCGGGTAGAGCGTGCCTTGGGCGAGGAAATCAGCGCCGCCGATGTTATTGGCTTCCTCTTCAAAGACATCGATGAAGGTCGCACCGATTATTTTGCGCTTTTGCTCAGGGTCGCTGACGCCATCTAGTTTACCGAGGAACAGATCACCGGCATCTCGGTGGACCAGCGGAATGTTGTAGTGATCGCGAAACATATTGACGACTTCATCTGCTTCGCCCATGCGCATCATGCCGGTATCAACAAAGACGCAGGTGAGCTGATCGCCAATCGCTTCATGGAGAAGGACCGCGACAACAGACGAATCGACGCCGCCAGAAAGCCCGCAAATTACTTTTCCTTTGCCGACTTGAGCGCGGACTTTGGCAATTTCTTGTTCCTTAAAGGCTGCCATGGTCCAGTCGCCGCTACAGCCGGCGACCCGATGGGTGAAGTTCTCTAAAAGCTGCGCGCCATGGGGTGTGTGCACGACTTCAGGGTGAAATTGCACGGCGTAGAATTTCTTTTCATCATTGGCGATGGCAGCGTAGGGCGCATTTTCCGACGTGCCCACAACGCGAAAGCCATCCGGCAGCGCTTCGACACGATCGCCGTGGCTCATCCAGACCTGTTCTTTGTTGCCGACATCCCAAACGCCGTGGAACAACTCGCAATCATCGGTGACATCAACCATCGCGCGGCCAAATTCTTTTTCTTCCGAGCCTTCAACCTTACCGCCCAACTGCTCGACCATGGTTTGCTGGCCATAACAAATACCAAACACCGGCAGGCCCAAATCGAAGACTTCGTTGGGAACGCGCGGGGTATCGATATCGGTTACCGAGGCCGGACCACCCGACAAAATGATGCCTTTTGGATCAAAATCGAGGATCGTCTGCTTGGTGACTTTATTGAAAGGATGAACCTCCGAATAAACCCCACTTTCCCGCACGCGCCGGGCAATAAGCTGGGTTACTTGGGAGCCAAAATCGATGATCAGGATGCAGTCAGTCATAAGCCGACTTTTACCTGAGTCGCGTCGTTATGGAAAGAGGGGATTTAGGCGCTTACGGTCGTTGATAAAGTTGCTGGATTTGTCTGCGGTGCGGTTGGAGCGTAAGAATTGAGTGAGAACCATTTTGGGAAGTTTCGCACATGCCTGAGCGAACCTTCGAGCATCAAAGTTTCATCCTGCATGGCATCATCCAGGCGGCGGCCCATCCATATTTCGGTGAGTGCGCGGATATGGGCTTTGACATAAAGGTCAATTTCGTGCCCGGGGTCTTTATTGCAGAGATCCGCTTCGCCGTCTTCAAACATCAGCCACCAGCGTTTTTGTCTAGATTTAAAACCATGCAGTTCAAACTCCACCATGATGCGCTTGTCGTCCGGCATAAAACGGCAATCAACACTGCGTCGGATAAGTCGATCATTGCGAAGGCGGTAACGGATACCACGACCAAGGCGATTGAGCTTTCTGGCGGCTTTGGCTATCTGCGCAAGTCACCGCTACAACGTTTTTTCCGCGATAGCTTTGCCAGTCAGTTCCATCCCTTACAGGAAAAGAAGCAACAATCTTTCACCGGACGTCTGGCCATGGGCCTCGAACCTGTTGAAGTGCCGGAATTTGACTGAGTATGATTTTGCACCCCCACCTCGATCCTCCCCCATCAAGGGGGAGGATGAAGATTCTTAACCCAACCTCGGCCTGCCACTCTCCAAAGCCGCTTCTAAATCTTCCCAGCCGTAGGCGTTTTCGCTGAGGACTGTACCCCAGAGTTTTTCATCGCGGTCGCCGACGCGTTTGCCGCCCATGATTTCGTAGAAAAAGCGCGATGGATTGAGGGCCAAAACCCAAATCACTGCGGTGTTGTAACCTTGCGCAATCATCAGATCGAATAGGCCTGCAAGAAGATGTTCGCCGTGGCCGTGATTCTGGTGATCGGGATGAACGTAGAGGGTGTAAACCTCGCCGCCATAGGTGCTGGCTCGGTCTCGGTTAAAGCCACAGCTGCCAACGCCAATAACGCCATTTTGGTCGTCGTCAAGAACGAGGATTTTCTCTTCCGCCGCGCCATCCGCGTGACGAATGGCGCGCGCCCACATCACCATCTGGCGCTCCGGCGACATTTCGATCAAGACTTTATCAGGCAAAATACCGGCATAAGTCGAGCGCCAAGTCTCGACATAAACATCAGCGATGGCCTGGACGTCTTCCCCTTTGGCTGGACGAATTCTGGCGATAATGGTTCTCCCACTGGGCTGCAATTAGCCGACGGTATCATGGCGCGGCAGGGTTAAGGAAAGGTAAGTGGGTGGCGCTTAGAAAAATTATTGTTGGGTGCGGCGCTTCAGCATCTTTTCAGCTAAATTCGGTCCGACACCAGGACGGCTCCAAGGGCATTCTGCGATGCATATTCCACAGCCACGGTGACCGGTGAAAAACGGAATGCATTTGTCGAAATCGACGTACCATTTTTCGATGCCGCGGACGAGTTGTTTAGACGGATAAATCGCATCTACCGGACAAGCTTGCTCACAAATCCAATTGGCCATTTTGATGGCAGATCGGTTACCGCGCCGATATTGGTTGTGATACTCGGTTTGGGCGTCGTCTTCAGAGGCGCATTTGCGGACATTTGGATCTTGCTGGTAGCCCATAACGATCATCCACTCATATGGATTGTCATATGGTGTCGAATATCCAGTTTGGATCTATTCGAACAATACCGACCGCATCTGCTTCACATTCTTCAATTGCCGCTTTTTTAATATTTGCTGCCCACTCTTCAGCTGTCCAATCGGGACCCTCTTCAGCAACCGGAGAAAGTGGTTTTTTCCTGAATTCAACATTGGCCATGCGATGTGATTTGGCACCCACCGAAAGACCAACTGATTTTTGATACCATTTTTGGAGATCGCCAAACGGCGAGGTGCTGGTATCGGCATGCCACAGAATGGGATCAGGCGGTCGTATGTCAGGCTCGCCTAGCCCATTTAGTTCGTTGCCGGCGATTTCCGGGAGAGACTCAAAAAATTCCGGCGCAGGAACAAAATCCGCATATTTGGATAAATCCAGTTTTGCCATTAGACGAGACTTTCACCGTGGTCTGTGTCAATTTTGAGGCACCAATATTAGATTATGCAATTGGCTAATATACTATCAGAGAAATGGAAAATGGCAAGACTTTTGACTGCAAATTGAATTATGGCGCGGCTTTTTCCAGTACAGCGGCGAAAAAACCGTCGGTACCATGGCGGGCGGGGGTCAACGAAAGAAAAGCGGTGTCTGTTGGGCTATCTGTGCCGATGGCGTTTTGCCACACCTCGGGAACAGGGAGGACTTTAAATTCTGGATGGTTTTCTAAAAACCAGGCGATCTGGTCTTCATTTTCAGAGGGGAAAACCGAGCAGGTTGCATAGATCAGCCTCCCGCCCGGGATGACCAATTCGGCGGCTTGGTTCATAATATCTCGTTGAGCCCCAACAAGTTCTTCGAGACGCTCAGGCGTCAGTCGCCATTTCTGCGCCGGCGCACGCCGCCAAGCCCCGGAGCCAGAGCAGGGGACATCTGCCAACACGCGTTCTGCAGTTTGGGCGTTCTCAGCAAACCATGGATCATCGGCGCCGGTTATCGGGTGGCGGGTAACATTAGAGACGCCGCCGCGACGAAGACGTCCTTTCATTCTTTTGAGGCGTTCTTCATCAAGATCACAAGCAATTAACGGTCCGCCATCTTTCATCTGAGCACCAAGCGCCAAGGTTTTTCCGCCGCCGCCTGCACAAAAATCAATGGTTTTCATATCTGCCTTGGTATCGACCAGGAGAGCGATCAATTGCGAGCCTTCATCTTGAATCTCGATGAAGCCGCCTTTAAAGGCGGTTGAAGCCTGAAGATTAACCCGGCCTTTCAAACGCAAGCCAATTGGTGATAAGGCAGTCGGCTCGGCCTCAATTTTATCTTTTTGCAAAACTTGCAGCGCACGGGCGCAATCGCCTTTCAGCGTGTTAACCCGAAGATCAAGCGAGGCTGGTTGGTTGAACGCGTCTGCCTCTTCTAAAAAGCGCGCGCCCCATTGGGCGGACAAAATATCGGCGATCCACTCCGGCAGTTCTGCTTTGATGGCGTTCGGATAGTCTGCGTCAGCAAATGATTTATCGGTGAGCGTATCGAGGAGAGCGGTTTCTTCATCATTCAAGACGGCAGGCGAATAGCCATCGCCGGTAAACATCTTTCCTATATCCTCTCCCGCAAATGCCAAATCTGCTATGACACGACTTCGAGGCACGGGTGAGTTTGAATGCCAGTCCAAGCGAGCCTGCTTGCGTAAGACATCATAGACCCGCCCGGTAATGGCTCGGCGATCTTTGGAGCCGATATAACGCCGTCCGCGAATGTAAGAGGACACCACATCATCCGCCGGGGAGTTGGAGCGTTCTACTTTTTCTAGGATTTCAATTGCAGCGGCTACGCGCGCACCTGGAGTCATGATTATTGGGTCATAATAGAGTTAGCCATCGACCCGGTAGTTAGGCGCTTCGCGGGTGATGGTGACGTCGTGGACGTGGCTTTCGCGGAGGCCTGCGGCAGTAATTTTTCTAACTCGGCAATTATTCTGCATATCAGCAATGGTGGCATTTCCGGTATAGCCCATCGAAGATCGTAGGCCGCCGACCATTTGATGAATGACGTTGGTGACGTGACCTTTAAACGGCACACGTCCTTCGACGCCTTCCGGAACAAATTTAAGAGTATCTGAGACTTCCTCCTGGAAATAGCGATCGGCAGAACCTCTCGCCATCGCGCCGAGCGAGCCCATGCCGCGGTAAGATTTATAGGAGCGCCCTTGAAAAAGAAACACTTCGCCGGGGCTTTCTTCTGTGCCGGCAAAAAGTGATCCGATCATCACGCAGTCAGCTCCAGCAGCGATCGCTTTGGCGATATCGCCTGAATATTTAATGCCGCCATCAGCAACCACGGGGATGCCTGCTTTTTTGCACACTTCAGCGGCTTCGAGGACAGCGGAAAATTGCGGCATGCCAACACCGGCGATCATACGTGTTGTGCAAATCGTGCCGGGGCCAATCCCGACTTTAACCGAGTCTGCACCGGCATCAATTAAGGCCTTTGCGCCATCAGCTGTGGCGATATTGCCCGCCAAAACCTGGCAGTAATTGCTAAGCTTTTTGATTTTCTCGACGGCGGCCAATACACCTGAGGAATGACCATGGGCGGTATCGACAACGATAACGTCGACCTCCGCATCAAGCAGCATTTCGGCGCGCTCTAATCCAGCTTCGCCAACACCGGTTGCGGCGGCCACACGAAGCCGGCCTTTTTCGTCTTTACAGGCATCCGGGAAAGCTTGCGCCTTTTCCATATCTTTGACGGTGATCAGCCCGACGCAGGCGAAATTATCATCGACCACAACCAGTTTTTCGATCCGGTGATGATGGAGGAGACGTTTGGCCTCTTCAAGTTCGACGTCTTCCTTAACGGTGACAAGGGGTCTTTTGCCGCTATCATTTGTCATAAGTTCAGATATTTTTTGATTGGGATCGGTGGCAAAACGAACATCGCGGTTGGTCAAAATACCAACTAATTTTCCATCGCCGCCTTCAACGACTGGAAAACCGGAGAATCCATTACGTTCCATCAAGGATTGAGCATCAGCCAAAGTGGCATTTGGTTCAATCGTTACTGGATTAACAACCATGCCAGATTCAAACTTTTTAACTTTTTTGACTTCGGCAGCCTGTTCATCGGCCTCAAGGTTTTTGTGGATCACGCCAATGCCGCCCGCTTGCGCCATCGCAATCGCCAATCCGCTTTCGGTAACCGTATCCATAGCAGCTGAAAGCAAGGGAATACCCAGTTCAATTGACTTGGTCAGACGTGTTTGCGTGTTGGTATGTGCGGGCAAGACATCTGATGCTGCTGGTTCGAGCAAGATGTCGTCAAATGTAAGGCCTTCGAGGATTTCCATGCCATCTCCATTCATCGAGTTGGCACCGCATCATACAGAGAAAGTCTACAATGCCAAGTGACTATGTAGCTTATTGGAAAATATAATAAAACCAAATGGTTGAGGGCTTATTTGGCGTCGTTACCCCGGAAGTTTTGAGCAACGACAAACATTTCCGCCGACTCGGCTCGGCTGGAGGGTGGTTTGGCATGACGTACGTTTGAAAAGGAGCGTTTCATTTCGCTGAGCAGGGTTTGTTCTGTGCCACCTTGAAAGACTTTGGAGATAAAACAGCCGCCGGGTGCCAGCACTTCTGTGGCGAATTCATAGGCAGCTTCGACCAATCCCATGATGCGGATATGATCTGTGCTCGGATGGCCCGTTATTTTAGGTGCCATATCGCTTACCACCGCATCGGCTGGGCCGCCAAGTGCGGATTTTAAAATTTCAGGGGCGTCATCATCCATGAAATCAAGCAGTAGAACCTCCGCTCCAGGAAGGGGATCCATTTCATCCAAATCTATCGCAATAATTTTGGCTTTGGATCCAGATTTTTCCGTGCCTACTCGCTGCACCATTACCTGTGTCCAGCCACCTGGAGCCGCGCCCAATTCGACGATGCGCATATGGGGTTTGAGGAACTTAAATTTGTCGTCGAGATCTTCGAGCTTAAAGGCTGCTCTGGAGCGAAGACCGGCGCGCTGCGCTGCTGCGACATAGGGATCGTTTAACTGACGCTGGAGCCAAAGCGTTGAGGAGTTTTTTCGGCCCTTCGCGGTTTTGACACGAACTGTTAGATCGCGTCCACCTCGGCCAGAAATTTTCTTTCCGCTTTTCCTGCCAGTCGATGGCTTCTTGCTCACTGCTGAAGTCCCGTGCCAGTATTAATTTCACCAATTTGATCGCTGCCATTGTCATGTCGGCTATTCGCGGCTGGATTTCCAACCACCGGCACGCCATCATTGATCATCAGTTCCAGCAGCATGCCTTCTCGTAAACCCCTGTCAGCAACGCGCAATTGTCCAACCGGCCAAGCTTTGCAAATGGCTTCCAAAATGGCGCAGCCTGGGATTACCAACTCGGCCCGCTCATCGCCGATGCAGGGCATTTCAGACCGCCCCTGGAAATCCAATTCGGTTAGTTTGCGGGTCGCGCAATCCAGTTCATTAAAGGTGAGGTCGAGCCCGTCGATTAAAGATCGGTTATAGTGGCTTAGGCCCAAATGAACCGCCCCCAATGTTGTAACCGTTCCGGATGTACCCAGCATCTGGACATCGTTTTCTGCGATTTTTTGCCGAATGCCATTGCGTTCACAAAAAGCCGGCAATTGATCGGAGATGTCACTTACCATTTTTTGATAACAATCACTATTGATTTCGTAATTGCCGCATTCTTCGGCAAGCGTGACGACACCGAGAGGAAGAGACAGAACGTCTAAAATTTCAAAGCCGGCGACTTCTTTTTCAGTTTCGTTTTTCCGCGCCCAGATAACTTCCGTGCTGCCGCCACCGATATCAAATACCAAAGCGTAGGAGGCGTCTTCAAGGAGCAGGCTTTGACAGCCTTTGAGCGCAAGGCGGGCTTCTTCGTTGCTCGAAATCGCCTCGAATCCGAGTCCGGTTTCCTGATCTATTCTGGTTAAGAATTCCTCGCAATTTTCAGCCCGTCGGCATGCCTCTGTCGCGATATTTCGCGTCTTTACAACCTCGAAGGATTTTAGTTTTTCGGAACATATGGACAGTGCTGAAATCGTTCGATCCATTGCCTCATCAGACAATTTTCCGCTTTCGGCCAGGCCTTCACCAAGACGTACAATGCGGGAAAAGGATGCAACAACCCTGAAACCTTGACCAATGGGGCGAGCGATGAGCAGGCGGCAATTATTGGTACCAAGATCCAACGCGCCATACATGCGCGGTTTGCGTTTCCGGGAAAAACCGTATTTTCCGCGTTTGCGCCTAGCGGTGTTGGAGGCGTTCGTACCGCCGTCCCTGAAATTGTCTTTTTTGTCGTTATTGTTGCTCATTTTGAGTCTCATTTTTTTTCGTGTTTTATGACTTAACGCCAGGGTAGCCTGGAAAGGTGGGGTATTGAAACCAAAAATATGGAACATCTGCCGGAATTGTATGGATACGCGGATCAAGTCTGCGCATGACGTGGAAAATAAAAGTGCGTCAATACCGGGCTTGACCCGGCAATCGCTGTGGCAATCTCGTCGGTCGCTTTCGCGGTTTGGTCGGCATTTAAGTTATTTGTGCGTGATTTTAGACAGCTCGTCGTCGAAATTATTTGCTCTAATTTCGAAAAATGCCCTGATCTACATACGCCCGTATGAAAGTCACGGTTGAATTTTAGACTAAACAGTAACGCGCGGATAAATACGACGTACATTGTCCTCGAAAATCATCTTTTTCTCTTCATCATTGAGATGGGGCGTTGCATCGATATAGCGCTTGGTGTCATCGAAATTGTGACCCGTTTCAGGATCAACGCCTTTTACAGCACCAACCATTTCTGAGGCGAAAACAATATTTTTTGCCGGGATTACGCGGGACATGCAATCAATGCCGGCTTGATGATAAACGCAGGTGTCAAAAAACACGTTATCAAGCAGATGATCTTCAAGAAGAGGTTTGCCCATATCTTGAGCCAATCCCCGATACCGGCCCCAGTGATACGGCACCGCACCGCCGCCGTGGGGAATTACAAACTTAAGCGTTGGAAAATCTTTAAAGAGATCGCCTAAAATGAGCTGCATAAAAGCCGTCGTGTCGGCGGCAATATAATGCGCGCCAGTTGCGTGAAAATTTGGATTGCAGGAGCCACTGACATGGATCATTGCGGGCACCTCCAGCTCACACATTTTTTCGTAAAGCGGATACCACCACTTATCGGTCAGTGGCGGATCGGTCCACATGGCACCCGAGGGGTCGGGATTGAGATTGCATCCGACAAAGCCAAGTTCATTTACGGCTCTTTCCAATTCAGGGATGCAGTTCTTTGGTTCAACACCGGGATATTGCGGCAGCTGACAAACACCGATAAAATTTTCCGGAAACAATCCGATAATCCTGGAAATCATATCATTGCAAAGCCGCGTCCATTCCTCAGAGGTTTCCTGCGTACCAAGGTGATGCCCCATGCCCGAAGCGCGCGGAGAAATAATCGTGAAATCGGTGCCGCGCTCGATCTGCAGACGGCGCTGGTTGTTCTCGATGCTTTCCCGGATTTCATCGTCAGATACATCTAATTCATCGCTGGATACACGATAATTTCCGTCTTCGATCATTTTCAATTGCGCTTTGCGCCATTCGAGAAACTGGCTCGGTTCTGTCGTGTAGTGGCCATGGATATCAATAATCATTTTATTTCCTCTGTATATTTCCCTGTCGTCTTAATTTCGATTTGTAAGTTCAAGGCCTTTTTCAAGCCCCTCATAGCTGCGTGTCGGACCCGACATGATAAAGCGATATCCTTCGTCTAACAGGCGCTGCATGTTGCCTGCATTTGCGTGCGGATGGCCGACAACAACATTATGTTCTTTGCACACGGCAAGGATTTCCGCCATCGCCTCCAATAGCACCGGGTGGTCATATTGGCGGGGAAAGCCGAGTTCTTGTCCGAGATCGCCCTCACCAATTAATATGACACCGATGCCAGGCACATTCTTCAGCATGTCCGGCAAATTCTTGATGCCAGTGGTGTCTTCGATCTGGATAACCACCAAAATTTCGCCGTTGGGTTCAAGCGGCCAGACGTCGGCCTTGTTATAGTAATCCTGCTGGCTTAATCCCCAATATCGGCAGGCGCGTGCAGGGCCATCGCCGCGAATTCCCTGAGGTTCGAAATTTGGCTTGTCGGGCAAGCGTGGGTAGCGGCAAGCGGCGACCGCGTTATGCGCTTCCTCGGCGGTGCTGATATGCGGCCAGACAATGCCGTAAACGCCGCTATCGAGGGCTTGCTTGGCATGCCACTGGCTCATTTCGACACCGTTGACCGGCACACGCGCTAAGGGCGTAATGGCAGGCGCAATTGAATTGGATGCCGCGATTTGCTGACGATTGAGTAAATATTGCAAGCTATCTGAAAGCGCTGCCGCATCCCACGGATTGTGCTCGCCTTCAAAGATCACGCCGTCATATTTGCTGGTGGAAATGGCAGTTGCCGAATTGGTGTCCATCGGCACAAAAGTAGAAAATGCCGGAACGCCTTTTTCAAATGCGCCGATAAATCCGTTTAAGCGTGGGGTCTCGCTCATCTTATTGCTTCCCTGATCCTTTTGCCGCCAGCATTCGCCGGTCTCGTTGTTGAAAGCAATTATCAATGCCTGCGCTCGGATGACAACACTTAAACAGCGAGGAGGTGATATAGCAATTTTATCACTGCAATAAAATTTGGCTAAAGATACAGTTCAACCTATAGCAGAAATGCGCTAAGACAGGTGTCACAATATGTCATTTGTCTCATAACCATCTAATGCTCACAAATATCGCAGGGAGTGAAATTGTAATGCCAGATGATATTGCCTGGCCCGTAAAAACCCGGGAACTTCAAAATAATCATATGGATTCGACGTTTTGGAACGACTTTGTATTCCGCGATGACGACATCATAATTGGCACTTGGGCTAAGGCTGGCACCACCTGGGTGCAGCAAATCCTCAGCCAAATTATATTTAACGGTGAAGAAGGCTTGCCGGTTGCCGACATGTCGCCCTGGATCGACCTTCGGATACCTCCCAAGGAAGTCAAAATGCCTGAGGTCGAAGCTCAGACCCACCGCCGTTTCATCAAGACCCACCTGCCGGTTGATGCGCTGATATTCTCTCCTAAAGCGAAATACATCTACATCGCCCGCGATGGACGAGACGTTGTGTGGAGTCTTTACAATCACCACACCAACGCCAACGATTTTTGGTACGAGGCACTCAACGAAACGCCGGGCCTGGTCGGGCCTCCCATGGCTAAGCCGGTAGATTCGATCGTCCAGTATTATCATGATTGGCTGGACAAAGACGGCTTTCCGTTTTGATCGTTCTGGGAAAACATTCGATCTTGGTGGGAGATTCGCGATCTTCCTAACGTCAAACTGATTCATTTCGGTGCGCTCAAGGAGGACATGCCAGGCGAGATACGCGCCATCGCCGATTTTATTGACTGTTCCATTGACGAGTCTAAATGGGAAGACATCCTCGAACATTGCAGTTTTGACTACATGAAAGCCAATGCAACAGCGAGCGTGCCTTTGGGCGGTGCTTTTTGGGATGGCGGCGCGGAAACCTTTGTCCATAAAGGCACCAACGGGCGTTGGAAAGATGTTCTCAGCGAAGAAGAATGCGCCAAATACGAGGACATGGCGATAAAAGAGCTCGGCGAAGATTGCGCAGGATGGCTTAAAACCGGCCAATTGCCCTAAGGAACGACAGCGGATATTTTGCCGTTTTTCAAGTTTGGCCAAATTCCTTTCAGAACGGCTCTGTTCCTGAACCAAGAGCCTTGAGTTTGGCTTCGGCCCACCCATAAAAAGAGTCCGTTATACACACGAAAGCGGACATTAAATTCAAGGGGTCAAAGAGTCCGCTTATAGCCAAAAGCGGACATCAGTCGAGACTATTTTAAGCCGATTGGCCCGTGAGCAAGCAGTTTTATGTTTTTGCCAATAGGTTTCAAAGAGCCGTTTTTCAATAACTTTGAATTATTGGTCATCGTACGAAAATAATTGACAATAAAAGCGCGGACGGCTGAAGTTCTGCTAACGTCACTAGTTAACTCCGCATCTATCAATGTACAAATTTGACTTAAAGTTACGTTTTCACGTTCACATATTTCTTCCAATGCGGGCCAGATTGAACTTTCGAGACTAATGCTTGTCCGGCGGCTGTCGATGAAAATGCTTTTTCTAATATATTCACTCATTACTTTGAACTTGGTCCCTAAATGTCGTGTTGATAGTCAACTAGTTGATCTTTGCCAGCGCCTTAACCAATAGAAAAATTTGCTTCCGAACATGCTCGTCTTTAATGCGAATATAATCATGCGCCACACGCGTGGTATCTTTGTTCGACATAGGGTCTTCTTTAAAATCATTGCCTAAGGAAGTAGTGTCTATACCCATAATCTCATCGACACCTTCAAAGAAGTACGCGACTTCAACGCCGAGCGCTTTGGAGAATTTGTACAGATTTCCAGCACCTATCCGGTTCATGCCGTTTTCGTATTTCTGTATCTGCTGGAACGTGACGCCGGTAACTTGACCAAGTTTGGTCTGGCTTATGCGAAATCCAAGCCTACGGACTTTCAAGCGAGTACCAACGTAAACGTCAATCGGTTCTGGACCATCTTCCAGTGTCGTCCGCCGTCTTTTACCCATCAGCATTCGGTCTACTCCTTAATTCTCAAAGATGATGGAATTTACCCGACAACACTCAGGCCGGCAATCGAATACGATAATATTTATGTATGTCCGCTTAGGGTCATAAGCGGACGCTTTTGCCCAATACGGTTTATGTCCGCTATTGAGGAGAGAGAAGACATATGAAAACTCTTTCCAATTCTCGAAAAGTAAGCCACGACTGGCTGATGGTCGCCGCCAATGTGGATGCTGTCGCCAATCCAAGATTTCGGCTCGTGAAAAGCCGTCAGATTTTAGAATTATTCCATTGCCGAATATGGTTTTATGACCTTTAATCGTTCGTAGGCAGAACAATATTAAAAATCAGTTTTGGGAATTGGCATTATGATCTTCTTTTCGCGAAAAAACAGACCCTTTGAGCTTGGCCCGTATCCTCTTGAGCGCCTGGCACATGATCCATCAATTATTGCCCGCGAAGCGGCGGCGCCCAAATCTGCCCGCCCAGCACCCCGTGACATCCCAAACGCCAATACGTTTTCCAAAGCGCTCGAAAAATATCACGTGATGTACCGCCAACTTGGTGTGGTCGATCCACTGCCTAACAAAGCACCGGTGCCGGACGATTTGGCGCTGCGGACAAAAGATGTCAAAGGCGCGGCTTACTTCCTGGATGCGGCTCAAGTTGGCATCTGCGAGATGAACGACAACGCTTGGTATGACGGGTCTACAGCTCTGCCGCATAAATACGCAATGGTCATTATGGTGAGCCATGGCCGGACGCCGGAGGCCGATAATCTTGCGCATGATTGGGCCAAAGGTCATGAAAACGCGACGGCGGAGATGCGTGCCTTTGAGATCGCCGTTGCTGTGGCAGAACACATTCAGTATATGGGCTACAATGCCAAGGCCCATGATCATCAAACTGGTGATGTGGATGTTAATCGTCTTTCAGTACTGGCCGGGCTCACTATCCGTGATGGAGAAGGGCTGACCAATCCTTATCTTGGCAATGAATATGCCATTGCGGCGGTGACGACAGAGTATCCAATCAATGTCGATGAACCATTGGCAGCGTCAGCTAAAAATGGCAAAGGGCTAGCCTACTGGTTGGGCATTGGCGGCGGTGTGCCGGGAATTGAATATGGCAGGCGAGCGAAACGGGCGACCCATTTAAGCGCCTATCCGATGGAGCAGGTTGATCGTGTCGAGCGACCGACCACTCTTATTATTGACGACGAAGTACCTCAAGTTCCCAAGCGTGCTGAATTTTTTTCACGATCTGAGTTTGGCGACCTCGGAGAAAAATCTAGGGTTGAGCGGGGCCGTTTTGCTTTTAAACATCCGTTTGCGCAAGCAATGGTAAGCTTGATCAAACGTATGGTGCCGGAACAAGACGGTGAAGTCATCGGCACACCTGATGCTAAATATAGCGATCCGGCGGAAAATGCAAAAGCGCTTAAATCACTTTCTTATATGCTTGGCTCAGAAATCACCGGCATTTGTGAAATACCGCGCTATGCCTGGTATTCACACCGCAAAGACGGCTCAGAAATTCCCTACAACCACAAATATGCTGTCGTCATGCTGATCGACCAAGGCTATGAGACCATGGAAGGGGCATCTGGCGACGATTATATTTCGGGTGCGCAGTCGATGCGGGCGTATATGCGAGGCGCTGAGATTGCCGGCGTGATGGCCGAACATTTGCGCAACAATGGCTTTCCATCAAGGCCTCAGACCAATGCAGATTCAGACGTTATCCACACCTCACTCGTGATGTGGGCGGGACTGGGAGAGTTATCGCGGATTGGCGAAGTCGTCCTCAATCCTTTTATTGGTCCGCGCCTCAAGACAGTCGTCATGACAACAGACATGCCGCTTGAAGTCGATAAACCGATTGATTTCGGCCTGCAGAATTTCTGCTCGAACTGCTTGAAGTGCGCCCGCGAATGTCCGTGCGACGCGATTTCCTGGGGCGATAAGGTGATGTTTAATGGCTATGAGATGTGGAAGCCGGACGTCGAGCGCTGCACCCGCTACCGGCTCACCAATCCCAAAGGTCTGGCTTGCGGGCGGTGCATGAAAACCTGTCCGCTCAACAAAGTTGTGACGTGGGAAGGACCGCTGATGACCCGGGTTGCCTCCTGGTTCGGCGTAAATGTCCGCTTCATGAAGCCAATTCTGGTACCAATTGCGGTTTGGGCCGATGATTGGCTCGGCCATGGCATCCGCAATCCACTTAAAAAATGGTGGCTCGATTTGGAGATCGTTGATGGCCATGCGATTGAACCTCGGAAAGGTGTGAACGAGCGCGATCTTGATCTTGATCACAAGATTGATCCTGCCGAGCAGAAAATGGCTTATTATCACGCCAGCGATATGCCACCGCCAAACGCTTCAGAGCCTGTTGGTGTAGATCGAAAAGCCGCGCTGAAAGCGAAGGAACTTTTGGAAACACCCGCAGAGGCGCTTGCGCGGATTGCCGCAGGTGGTGCCAAACCCGCTCACTATACCCCAACGCCGCCGCTTGAAACTGTCGGCGATGGTGTTGACGCCGAAAAAGTCGGTATCTGGGATAAAAAATAAGAATACGGAAAAACGGTCTCCAATTTTAAGATCGGAGACCGTTTCCCTGGAGTGTAAGCGGTTTTTTTTAAGCCGCTTTGTCGTTTCCTTCTGATCGAACACCGCTCAAGAATTCCTGAACGGAGTTTGCAAGGCGTTGCGAAAGTTCGGTTAAATCACCTGCTGATGACTGAACCCGCCCGGCAGCTTCTCCTGTGCCTGACACTTCTTTTGCTACGCCGGTGATATTAGAAGTGACTTCTTGAGTGCCAGAAGCAGCCTGTTCAACATTTCGGGCGATTTCCTGAGTGGCAGCACCTTGCTCTTCAATAGCCGAAGCGATTGTCGCGGCAATTTGATTGATATCATTGATGGTGCCGGAAATACCCTTAATGGCTTCAACAGAGCCGTGAGTTGCGGTTTGTATGCCGCTAATCTGGGCGGCAATTTCTTCCGTAGCCTTTGCCGTTTGGTTGGCAAGATTTCCAACTTCTGAGGCGACAACTGCAAAACCTTTGCCGGCTTCTCCGGCGCGGGCCGCTTCAATGGTCGCATTGAGAGCCAGCAAATTGGTCTGGCTGGCAATATCATTGATCAGTTCTACGACTTCGCCAATTTTGCTCGCAGATTCTGCAAGGCCTTGCACCATATCATCAGCTCTCTCTCTGCCTCTTCTAGGGCTGCAAACAGATAAACGCCTGAACCGACTGAAATCATGCCTAAAACGGACAGCATGAAGGTAACTTTTAGTTTAATCGACATTTTAAAACTCCATTTTACCCCGCAAGGGTGGAGCGGGGTTTCCCCCCGAGCTATGTCGACGTAAATCGCACCAAGTATCTATTCTTAAATTTGGTCAATTCTATAATTTCTCTGACTTTATTTTTGCATATAGGTATTGTCTAATTACTTGTACAATGATTTTTTTTGCTTATTTATCAGTCACTAATTTGTGGCTTGCATAAGATGATACGCCTAAAAGGAGTGCATTGGCGTCTTGGGCTTTGTATGCCATAACCACCGCCTGTTTCACGCAATTCAATATCTACTTTTCGGGGAGAGAGCACCAAATGTATTTCAAATGCGCGCATCACGCGCCGGCCAATGACCAAGCGAATGGAACTGTTGTTTCAAAAGGCTCAACTTCACGAATTGTCGATATCCATTGCCACCGCGAATGTGCCTCTGCCGCTGAAATGATGAAAGCTGAGGCGGAGCGCGTCGGTTTTGCTGCTCTGTCATTTGGCAGCGATCTAACAAAAGAGGTCAATCGACAGCAATTGATCGATATTAAGCCAAAAATGGAATCTTTGGATGAGCGCATCGCTGACATGGACCGGATGGGTGTTGATGTTCAGGCGATCTCGATTTCTCCCTATCAATATTACTATTGGGCTGAGCCTGACATTGGGCGCGATGTTTCCAAGATGATCAATGACGATCTTGCAGGCGCGGTGGCGTCCAAACCTGACCGCCTGGTTGGCCTCGGAACAGTGCCTCTCCAAAATACCGAGATGGCAATTGCCGAATTGGAGCGCTGCATCAACGAGCTTGGCTTTAAAGGCGTAGAAATCAACAGTCAGATCGCTGGTGAAGATTTATCGGCGCCCAGGCTTGCGCCGTTTTGGGCGAAAGTCGAAGAATTGGATGTTTTGGTTTTTATCCACACAGCTGGGTTTAGTCATCCGGATCGATTGACTGATCATTATTTCATTAATCTGATTGGCCATCCGATTGAGGCGACTTTGGCCATATCCAGGCTCATCTTCGACGGCGTTATGGAACGCCATCCGGGTCTCAAAGTGGTTGTCGCGCATGGCGGTGGGTATTTGCCTGCCTATTCCGGCCGAATGGATCACGCGTATCGGGCCCGTAAAGACGTACGCGAGGGCCTACCGGATTTACCCAGCGATTATCTTAAACGGTTTTATTTTGACACCATGGTGTTCGAGCCCGATCAGCTTGAATATTTGATCAAAAAGTACGGCGCTGACCACATATTGCTAGGAACCGACTATCCATATGACATGGGAGAAGACGATCCTGTTGGTTTGGTCAACCGGGTTGAGGGGTTAACGGAGCATGACTGTTCTGCAATTTGCGGCGGAAATGCGGCAAAACTCCTAAATATCTGAGCTTTTCTTGTCTATTTAAAGAACCCCGCTTCTTCATTGGAGCGGGGTTTTTCATATTGTGGTATATAACTACTTGATTATATATCAAAACGATATATATCAATTCAATATAAGGTCTAATGTAGGTTTATAGGTTCGCTATGGATGTAAAATCGCTTTGTTTGGGTGCGCTTAGTCTCAAAGACGCATCAGGTTATGAAATTAAAAAGATGTTCGAAGAAGGGCCATTTAGCCACTTCTACGATGCAGGATACGGCTCAATCTATCCAGCGCTTAACAAGCTGCTGGCAGACGGATTTGTTACCTGTACGGAAATCGAACAAGAAGGCCGTCCCGCTAAGAAAGTCTACAGCCTAACTGAAACGGGACTGAGCTCTCTCAAAGAAGATCTGAACAAGTTGCCGGTTCTAGATAAAACCCGGTCAGAAAGCATAACCATGCTGTTTTTTGGTCATTTATTATCGCCCAAACATCGTGAAGAAATTCTAGAATCCTACATCGACTATTTCCGTAACGGCTGCGAATGCATCGAAGGCGTCGATCCAACGGGTCAACCTGCTGGTCGTCTATTTGTGCGGGGCTTGGGACTTGCGGTTTACGAGGCGGCAGCCAATTACATGGAAGAGAATAAAGACTTGTTACTTTCAATAGATGAAGAGAACGATGAGACAGAGAAGCAAAATAATCTCCTTGTCGAAACAGGAGATGCGGCATGAAGAATTCTTATAAAATTTCAATCGTTATCGCCGTTGCTGCGGTAGGATGGATTGCATCGGGCCAGTTTGGCGGTGCTGATCAAACTAATGCCAAAACAGCCGATGAAGCAAAGATTGTATCCAAAAAAGTGGCATTGCCACGCGTGCGGGTGAATTTTTCTGTCGCTCAAATAAAGGTCAATGAACTGGTCATCCTCGGTAAAACCGAGGCTTCTCGCAAAGTAAATCTAAAGGCCGAGACCTCCGGACGCATTGTCGCGATTAAAGCCCAAAAAGGCGACCGCCTCAAAAAAGGCGATGTGATTGTTCAAATAGCATTGGATGATCGACCGGCTCGCCTGTCTGAAGCAAAAGCCAAACTAAATCAGCGCGAAATAGAATATCAGGCTGCCAAAGAATTGTCGGCGCGAAAATTCCGTTCCAAAGTAAAATTGGCGGAGACCCAAGCGCTATTGGATTCGGCTCGGGCTAGCTTGGCAAAAATAAAACTCGATCTCAATAGAACCGTTATCAGAGCCTCTTTTGATGGAGTCTTGGAAGCGCGTCCGGTTGAGATTGGTGATGTCGTCGCGGTTGGCAATTCGGTTGCGACCATTGTCGATTTATCGCCCATGCTGGTCGTGGCGAATATTCCTGAATCTCAAATCGCTAAGGTGCAGACAGGATTGACCGCAAAAGCGCGATTGGTTACTGGCAAAACCTTTGAAGGCAAGATCAAGTATGTCTCAGCACAAGCGATCAACGCGACTCGAACCTTTAAAGTTGAAATTGAAACGCCCAATGTAGATCGGTCAATTGTGGCTGGTCTAACGGTGGAACTTCGAATTTCATTGGGCATGGTCCGAGCACATCGGGTTTCACCTGCGGTATTGACCTTGTCCCGCGACGGGCTGGTTGGCGTCAAATCTGTGACCGATACAGGCATTGTTAAATTCAACCCAATCCAATTGGTGGCCGATACGCCCGAAGGCATGTGGCTTGGCGGATTGCCTGATCACGTGACCATTATTAATCGTGGCCAGGAATTTGTGAAAGTCGGCCAGAAAGTCGATCCTGTCCCAGCCGGCACGACGGCAATATCAGAGCTTAAAGGTAAATAGCCATGACATCGACCGTCATAGATGCAGCCATCTCGCATTCAAGAACCATTCTTGCAGCGTTAATTTTAATTTTGGTTTCGGGGACAATTTCCTACATCAACATCCCGAAAGAATCCGAGCCGGACATTAACATTCCGATCATCTATGTGAACGCAACTCTTGATGGGGTTTCGCCAGTGGATGCAGAGCGGCTTATTGTGCGCCCAATTGAGCAGGAATTGAGGGTCATTGAAGGCGTCAAAGAAATGCGCTCGACCGGTTATGAAGGCGGCGCAAATGTCACGCTTGAATTTGAGGCGGGATTTGATGCCGATAAGGCGATGGACGACGTGCGTGAAAAGCTCGATCTCGCGACGCCTGAACTGCCCGATGAAACCGACGAGCCGACTGTGCACGAAGTGAATTTCAGTCTGTTTCCGGTTGTCGTGGTTATTCTTTCGGGTGATGTGCCGGAACGTAAGCTCATAGGTCTTGCCAATGAACTGCAAGATTCCATCGAAGGAATTCCAAGTGTATTGAAAGCCGAAATCGCTGGTGACCGCGAAGAAATGGTCGAAGTGATCATCGATCCGGTTAAGCTCGAAAGCTACGGTATTCAAGCCAGCGCCGTTACGGCTGTTATGCAATCCAACAACCTGCTTGTCGCTGCCGGTGTTCAAGACACTGGTAAAGGACGCTTTTCTATCAAAGTTCCGGGCATTTTCGAAAACGTTGCCGACATTATGAATATGCCGGTCGTCGTTGATGGGGATTCTGCCGTTCGGGTCAGAGATGTTGCCGAAGTTCGGAAAACTTTTAAGGACCCAAAAGGGTTTGCCAGGGTTGGCGGTAAAGGGGCCGTTGCGCTGGAAGTTTCTAAGCGAACCGGTGAAAACATCATTGAGACGATTGCCGACATCAGAAAAATTGTTGAAACTGAACGCCAGAACTGGCCGGTGGATTTGCAGAACGCGGTAACCATCAATTTTTCTCAAGACAAATCCGACAACATTCGTGACATGCTCAAAGATCTTCAAAACAATGTCTTGTGCGCCATCATCTTGGTGATGGTTGTTGTCGTCGCGGTATTGGGTGCGCGAACTGCCGGATTGGTGGGAATTGCCATTCCAGGTTCATTCCTTATCGGAATCCTGGCACTTTCTGCTCTTGGATTAACGATGAATATGATTGTGCTTTTTGCCTTGATCCTGGCGGTTGGCATGTTGGTTGATGGCGCGATCGTGGTGACGGAATACGCCGATCGAAAAATGATAGAAGGCGAGCCGCGTAGCCGCGCGTATGGACTGGCAGCAAAGCGCATGGCATGGCCTATTATCGCATCGACGGCAACAACTTTGGCCGCCTTTTTACCCCTGCTGTTCTGGCCGGGTGTGGTCGGAGAGTTTATGAAATTCCTGCCACTGACGCTTATTTTGACATTGTCAGCCTCGCTTTTAATGGCGCTGATCTTTGTACCGACACTTGGCTCAATTTTCGGCAAGCCCGGTGCAACGGATGATAAATCTTTAAAGGCGATGCTGGCGGGTGAGACAGGTGATTTGGATGATGTAGAGGGATTTGTCGGCGGATATTTAAAACTTTTAAAGCCGGTCTTGCGCCATCCTGGAAAAATTGTCTTGGCAGCTTTTGGCATGTTGATCGCCATCCAGGTTTTGTACGGTGCGTTTGGTAAAGGGGTTGAATTTTTTCCTGAGATCGAACCTGAAAATGCCAAGTTACAAGTACGGGCACGCGGCAATCTGTCGATCCAGGAAAAAGATGTGATTATGCGCGAAGTTGAGTCCCGTATTCTGGGTATGACAGAGTTTGAAACGATTTATACCCGAACCGGCAGCGAAGAAAATAGCCAGGAAGCCGAAGATATCATCGGCACCATCTCACTTGAGTTTATCGATTGGGATAAACGGCGTAAAGCTGAGGTCATTTTAAAAGAGATAGACGATCGTACCAAAGACATTCCCGGTATTTACATTGATGCGCGGAAAGAAGAGGGCGGACCGCCTGTTGGCAAGCCGATAAATCTTCAAATATCATCGCGCTATCCGGAAGTTCTGGAAAACGTTACGGCTCTTATTCGGCAAAAGCTGGAGAATACCGAAGGTCTGATCAATATCGAGGATTCACGGCCGTTGCCGGGGATTACCTGGGAGGTTTCGGTTGATCGATCCCAAGCCGCTAAATTTGGCGTTGATATTAAAACCATCGGTCAGTCAATTCGCCTGGTCACCGGTGGTATAAAAGTTGATGAGTATCGACCTGACGATACCGATGACGAGGTCGAAATACGGGTGCGTTATCCGGTTGAATTTAGAACCATCAAACAGCTCGATCATATCCGCGTTAGCACTAATCAGGGTGTGGTGCCGTTAAGCAATTTCATCAAGCGCACTGCTGAACCGCGAATTGGAAAAGTGACTAGGGTTGATGGCAAACGTTCTCTTTCTGTAAAAGCCGATTTGGAGCCGGGATTATTGGCCGAGGTTAAAGTCAAAGAAATATCCACTTGGCTGGAAACGCAAAAAATTGATCCCAGGGTTGAGATTGAATTTAAAGGCGAAGAAGAGGAACAACGTGAAGCCAAAGAATTTTTATCTAAAGCTTTCGGCGTCGCGCTGTTTATCATGGCGATTATCCTAGTCACTCAATTTAATAGCTTCTATTCGGCATTGCTGATTTTGTCGGCTGTGATTATGTCGACCATTGGAGTCTTTATCGGATTGTTATTAACCGGCCAGCCATTTGGTATCGTGATGAGCGGCATCGGTGTGATTGCGCTCGCGGGGATCGTTGTAAATAACAATATTGTTTTGATCGATACCTTCGATCAATTGCGCAAAACGATAAGTGATCCTATGGAGGCGATTTTGCGAACCGGCGCTCAACGTATGCGGCCGGTCCTATTGACCACAACGACAACAATACTGGGTCTGATGCCAATGGTATTTGGTGTGAATATAGACTTTGTGACTCGCGAAGTGTTTATGGGTGCTCCATCCTCGCAGTGGTGGACTCAGCTTTCAACGGCCATTGCTTTTGGTTTGGGATTTGCGACTATATTAACGCTTTTTGTAACGCCTGCATCGCTCATGATCCGCGCCAATGTGCAGGGATGGCGGGCGCGGCGTCAGCAAGCCAAGCTGTCTTCGAGCGCCGGTCAAAAATTAAGTCCAGCTGAATAGCGCTTATTCGTCGTTCAATTCTGGATTGGTGTTGTCTTCCGAATTGCTCGACTGCTCACTCTCTGTTTGGGATTCTGATTTAGGTGCCTTGGATTTAGGCGTTTTAGCTGCCAATTTTTTGTAGCTTTGTGCGCCATGTGGGAAAGACGCGATATAAGCAAACAGTATAATCGTGAGTGTCAGCCAAGGAGCACTGACAACCAGCGCGGCAGCCAATCCGACAATCAGCATCGTGAGTAAAACAAATCGGTGTTGAATTCTCAGATTCTTAAACGAATAGGTGGGCAGCTGGCTAACGAGAAGCGCAGACACAGCTAAAATAAATATCGCGACCACAAAAGGCTGGCGCAAAAAATCGAACTCAACCTGGAATGTGATGATCATCGGCAGCAATACGAGACCGGCACCGGCGGGCGCTGGAACGCCTGTAAAATAGTTCTTTGTCCAGGCCGGAAGATCTGGACCTTCGATATCGGTATTAAAGCGCGCAAGCCGAAGGGCGCAACACACACTAAACAGCAGCACCAGAACCCAGCCATAAGGCCCAGCGTCTTTCATAGTCCAAAGGTAGAGGAGAAAAGCGGGCGCAACACCAAAACAGATAAAGTCTGAAAGACTATCTAATTCCGCGCCAAATTTACTTGTGCCGCGCAGAGCACGCGCAATGCGTCCATCCAAAGAATCCAAAATCGCCGCAATGGCGAGTGAGATGCAGGCCGCCTCCCATTTTTCCTCATGGCCAAACCGCATAGCTGTCAGACCGGCGCAAAGGGCAAGCATTGTGAGGATGTTGGGGATCATTTTGTTGAAAGAAAGTTCCTTCAAACGCGGACGGCGTTGGCTAAACATTATCTAACCTCCCCACTGCGTGATTGTTCGTCAGCTTGAAAATCGGCGATAACCGTTTCACCAGCTACTGCACGCTGTCCAACCGCCACCAGCGCCGGGACATCTTTCGGCAAATAAACATCCACTCGACTACCAAATCTAATAAGTCCAAATCGTTGGCCGGTGATAACTTCTTGGCCTTCTTGAATATCACATTTGATGCGGCGTGCAACGAGCCCGGCAATTTGGACAAATGCAATATCTATATCGCCTGAAGTCGTCAGGCGAACACTTTGGCGCTCATTAAATTCACTGGCCTTGTCCAGGGACGCATTGAGAAATTTTCCAGGTCGATAAGCGAGTTTGCTGATCGTGCCGGCAATCGGAGTGCGGTTCACATGGACATCAAAAACATTCATGAAAATTGAAATACGATTGAGAGGTTGATCTCCCATTTCGATCTCAGGCGGAGGCACAGCGTCTTGTATCATTTGGACAACCCCATCGGCAGGGCTAATAACAAGACCTTCGCGTGTTGGCGTAAAGCGGTCTGGATCGCGGAAAAAATAGGTGCACCACGTGGTCAGAATAACGCCGACCCAGCCGAGAAGTTCGCTGAAATATGCCGCGACCACTGTTATTGCCGCAAAAATAGCAATAAATGGCCAACCGGCTCGGTTGATCGGAACAAATACAGATTTTAGCAAAGCTCAATCCCTAAATTTATGGACCTACGTAAGGTACCCGGTGATCCTTAATAAAAATATTAAATCAGACGGATAGCCCAATCATTCCCGGTTTTTAGCCGGGAATGGAGGACTTCGTCAAACAATGGATTCTAGTGGGATTGTACGGGTGACGTACAGGTTGAATTTAGAGGTCTCATAAGCGTGTCTGGCAGGCCGTTTTTTTAGGATGCCATAGCTTCAACACGAAGGCTTTCGGCTCTTGTCTAACGTCAGCGCCTATGGCACCAGCTAGTCTTATTTGATAAGAGAGAGTTTCTGGCTCATCGTAACCGTATAGGAGTTATGAATGAGACAGAATA
>Ga0209554_1000901_pt1 | contig 24031 bp, 20 predicted proteins | sample MarorgKNORR_S2LV_5_FD_188221 | JGI IMG/M metagenome (GOLD analysis project Ga0209554, IMG submission 188221) | Marine microbial communities from the Southern Atlantic Ocean, analyzing organic carbon cycling - Bottom_A/KNORR_S2/LV (SPAdes) (version 2) | ecosystem: Environmental > Aquatic > Marine...
GGTACTATTAAGGAAATCAAAATGCAAAATCAACATTTATTGGGCTTTGTTCTGGTTTGCTGCGCGGGACTGATGTGGAGCTTTGGTGCGCCAATAATACGCTCTTTAGACCATGTGGAGCTCTATCGCTATCAGTATCTAATTTCTCGTATGTTTGCGGCTGTCCCAATAATACTGCTTTATATCCTCTACCGAGATAGGCGCAATGTTCTTAAAAATATGAAACGTATTAATCGCTTTACCTTGCTGGGAGCATTGTGTCTTGCACTTTCATCAATTGGCTGGATATATGCTCTCACCATAACCAGTGTTGCTGTGCCTATGTTGATGTTTGCTACTGCGCCCTTATTGTCCGGCATTTTAGGCTATTTTTTATTGGGTGAAATGCTGAGTCGCACTACAATAATGAACACCACACTGGTAATCGTTGGCGTCCTTATCATGGTCATTGGTGCGGTCGATGAAAATATTGCACTAGGTGCTTTTCTTGGTTTTTTAGTTGCATTGGGTTTTTCCCTTTTTACTATTACCCTGCGATATAACCCAGATACTCCCAAGCTTTTAACACCTGCTTTATCAATGATTATTACCGCTATTTTTTGCACAATGATTTTGCTTTATTACGGCGACTCTTTCATCATGCCTGTAAAAAATATCCAGCTAAGTTTGTTTCATGGAGTTTTTGGCAGTGTGGGAATAATACTTTACGTTCTAGGAGCAAAGTATTTGCCGACAGCAGAACTCGTTATGCTTTCTCTTGGTGATATAGTTTTTGGTATTTTTTGGGTGTGGGTGCCCTTTATTGGCATTAACGAGACGCCTGAAAGAAATACTCTAATTGGTGGTGTCTTTATATTAGGCGCTCTAATTTTGCAAGGCCTAAAGGCGCGCAAGCCGCATGCAACAGCCACGCCTTAAAGTTGAAATACTCACAAACCAATAGATGTTGATTATGAAAAACAAATACTTACTAGGCTTCACACTTGTTTGCGCAACTGGCATTGTTTGGAGTTTCGGCGCCCCCATTGTGCGCCTTATGGAGGATGCAGAAAACTATAAAATCCCTTACCTTTTTTATCGAGGTTTTGCTATTTGTGCAACAATAACACTTTATATATTACTGCGTGATAGACGGGAATTTTTTGCCAACTTTAAGCGCATTGACCGTTGGGCTGTTTCTGGTGCCCTACTACTTATGCTGAGCATGTTTGGCTTTATCTATTCGTTAACCATAACAACAGTGGCAATCACTTTACTTATGCTTGCACTTGCGCCCCTTTTTTCTGCAATATTTGGCTATCTATTGCTTTCAGAGAAACTCAGTCGAACCACCATCGCCAATATGTTTATTGTTATTTTTGGTGTTGTTGTCATGGTTTGGAACGTAGAAAGCTCCAATACAATTATTGGCGCCCTATACGGCATGTTTGCCGCGTTTTGTTTTGCCATGTACACAATAACAATTCGTCACAATCCAGAAACACCAAAATTATTAACCCCTGCTCTTTCTGGCCTTATGGGGATTGTAGTGACTTGTGTTTTGGTACTGGCTAGTGACGATTTAACCTTTACAATGCCAGCAATAAATATTAAATTAAGTGTCGTTCATGGCACGATTGTTGGTGCAGGTCTAGTTTTATATGGGCTTGGTGCTAAATACTTGCCCGCTGCAGAGCTTGTTTTGCTTTCACTTCTAGAGGTGGTGGTTGGTATTTTTTGGGCTTGGTTGCCAATCATCGGTATTAATGAAGTGCCAGACTTAAATACTCTGATTGGTGGTTTGATTATGCTCAGCGCTATTACCATCCAAGGTTTGGCCACACGCAAACAACACGCACCAGTCGTCCACTAATTTTTTTGATTTTTTACTGCTGAGGGAGTGTGAAAGGTTCAGTCTTCGTAGCTGTAGATTTCAACCATCATCTCGTTAGCAATTTGCTCTAATTTGGCTCTAACGAAGTCTTCATTCACTCCAACAGGAAGCTGTAAGTGAATCTTCGCCTTGAAAAGTTTTTCACCCGACATAGAGCCATCGAAGACTTCGGTTTGCATTTCTTCTAGATTGGCACCCAGATTGGCTAGAACATGGGACAACTGCCTGATAATGCCACCGTGGTTATTACCAATAAGCTCAATATTGTAACTCTTGAATCTAGAAAGGCTAGCAGGTGGTCGCACTTCTTCACAAGCAATAGCTAGCCCCAAATCAGCGCTGTCCAAGCCCTCTACAAGAGCCCTCAAGCAGTCGTCAGGCACATTAATTCTAAGGATGCCGGCAAACTTGCCTTCAATTTTCGACATTCTGCTTTCGACCCAGTCACCCTTGTGCAAATCAACGATACTAGATAGGCCATCTATCAAGCCAGGTTTATCATCACCCAGTACACTTATGACAACTGACTTCATACTAATCCTATTGTTACGAATCTAACTTATGTATACGAATCCAAACTCGGGCATGAACAAATTAAATTCTTATCACCGTAAACATTGTCAACTCGGGCAACAGGCGGCCAGTACTTGCCTTTTTGCAAACTCCTTACTGGATAAGCCGCGTCTTCTCTCGAGTAAGAACAACTCCAGGTAGAAGATGTTACCAGTTCTATCGTATGGGGAGCATTAATTAGTGGATTATCATCCACAGGCCACTCGCCTACTTCAATGCGTTTGATCTCCTGTCTAATGCCAATCATGGCATCACAAAAGCGATCTAACTCCTCCAATGACTCTGATTCTGTCGGTTCTATCATAAGCGTACCTGGCACAGGAAAGGACATCGTTGGCGCATGAAAACCATAATCGATTAAGCGCTTAGCAATGTCATCAACACTAATACCAACCTCGTCCTTAATAGGGCGAAGATCGACAATGCACTCGTGGGCAACTCTGCCATTTTCCCCAGTATAAAGAATAGGATAGTATTCAGCCAAACGTGTTGCGATGTAGTTGCCATTTAGAATAGCATTGGTAGTGACGTCATATAAGCCCTCTTTGCCCAACATGGCAATATACATCCAGCTAATTGGCAGAATACTCGCCGAACCCCATGGGGCGCCAGAGACACTGCCTGTCGTTGTCTTTTTAACAGGCGTTGTTGGCAAAAACTCAGCCAAATGTTGTTTAACACCAATTGGGCCAACGCCCGGACCGCCACCACCGTGAGGAATAGCAAAGGTTTTGTGCAAATTAAGGTGCGACACATCACCGCCAAACTCACCAGGCGCTGCAACACCAACCATAGCGTTCATGTTGGCACCATCAATATAAACTTGACCACCCGCTTCGTGAATCATCTCACACACTTCTCGAACCTCTGGCTCGAAAATACCGTGTGTCGATGGGTAAGTAATCATAATGGCGGCTATATTTTCGCTATGCTGTTCGCATTTTTGCGTCAAATCAAGCAAATCAATATTACCGTTTTGTGCCGTCTTCACAACCACAACTTTCATCCCTGCCATTTGTGCAGAGGCTGGGTTTGTGCCGTGCGCGGAGGCTGGAATAAGACAAATATTGCGTTCATCATCTCCACGAGAACGGTGATATGCACTGATAGCCAATAGACCCGCGTATTCACCTTGAGCGCCAGAGTTGGGCTGCAATGAAACAGCGTCATAACCAGTTGCTTGGCACAACATTTGCTCTAGCTCATCAATCATTTTATGATAACCCGGCACTTGATCCAGGGGTACATACGGGTGAATTTGTGAGAATTCCGGCCAAGAAATTGGAATTAACTCAGCAGCCGCATTAAGCTTCATCGTGCATGAGCCCAAAGGAATCATTGTGCGATCGAGTGCTAAATCTTTATCCGCTAGATGACGTAGATAACGCATCATTTGAGTTTCCGAGTGATGAGAGGTGAATACTTTATGCGTTAGGAAAGATGATGTTCTTGCTAGGTTTTTGTCAATCTCGCTCTTATTTTTCTCAAACACACTCTGTGCACTGAGATCAGATTTTTGATTAAACACCCCCCATAAAGCTTCAATATCTTCTGGAGTAGATAATTCATCAAAAGCTACCGACACTAATTTATCGGAAATAAGATTAATGTTAAAGCCGGCGGCTTCAGCAGATTCGATAACCACACTTGAGTCGTCGAGTGCAATCGTTACTGTGTCGAAAAATCTCTCATTAGTAACATTGAGACCCAACTGCTTAAGACCATCGGCAAAAACTGCTGTATATCGAAACACTCTTTGAGCTACTTTGATTAGACCGTCAGCGCCGTTATAAACAGCATACATACCAGCCATAATAGCTAATAGTGCCTGTGCAGTGCAAATATTACTGGTCGCCTTTTCTCGACGAATATGCTGCTCACGTGTTTGCAAAGCCAAACGATAAGCTGGATTGCCATTAGCATCGATGGACAAACCAATAATTCGACCCGGCAAGGCTCTCTTATGTTCGTCTCGAGTGGACATATAAGCCGCATGTGGACCGCCATAACCAAGTGGCACGCCAAATCTTTGGGTGTTGCCAATAGCAATATCGGCGCCCATTTCACCTGGTGGCTTTAATAGTGTCAATGCCAGTAAATCAGCACTCACCGCAACCAATGCTTTTTTGTTGTGAACGGCTTCAATCATCTTAGAGTAATCAGCATAGCCACCATAAGTATTTGGATACTGGAGCAGGACACCAAATACATCAAGTGATTCAAGGTCGCTCATTGGATCACCGACAATAATTTCAATGTTCAGCGGCTTGGCCCTAGTTTGAACCAACTCAATATTCCTTGGGTGACAATCATTTGCAACAAAAAAAGTGTTGCTTTTAGACTTACTGACTCTTTTACAAAAACTCATCGCCTCAGCACATGCTGTTGCTTCATCTAGCATTGAGGCATTGGCAAGCGGTAAACCGGTCAAGTCTGCAACCATCGTCTGAAAATTGATCATCGCCTCCAAACGGCCCTGTGAAATTTCAGGTTGATAAGGTGTATAAGCCGTATACCATGCAGGATTTTCCAAAATATTACGCTGGATAACTGGCGGTGTGATGGTGTTGTAATAACCCTGACCAATATAAGATTTAAGACGCTTATTTTCTCTCGCTAAATTTCTTAGTTTTTTAAGAGCTGCCAATTCCGAAAGACCCTCGTCAATTTTCATCTCCGATTGGCGACGAATATTGCTAGGAACAACTTGATCTAACAAACACTCCATATCACTGACACCCAAAAAATCAAGCATATATTGCCTTTGGGACGCTGAAGAGCCAATATGCCTATCGGCAAAAACGTCATTATTTAATAGGTCTTCAATCTTTTTGCTCATTTTTCTCTCTCTTTATTCTTCGCTAAATTCTTGATATGCTGCTTCATCCATCAAATCGTCCAACTCACTGACATCAGAAAGTTTCATTTTGACAAACCAGCCTTCGCCTGTAGGATCTTCGGAAGCTAATTCTGGCTCGTCATTAAGTCGCTCATTCACTGCCACGACTTCACCAGAAACTGGTGCTATCAAATCTGAAGCTGCCTTCACAGATTCGATAACGCAAATATTGTCACCCTGACTGACTTCGTCACCCACTTCGGGTAGTTCAATAAACACTAAATCCCCAAGCTGCTCTTGGGCAAAGTCTGTAATGCCAATAGTAACCAAATCGTCTTCTGCTAGCTCAACCCATTCATGGTCTTCTGAATATTTAATTGTCATATCATCTCCTTTGATGGCGATTAGCCACGGTAATAATTTTGTTTTACAAATGGCAGTTTGACTACCTCAACTGCGATTTTCTTATCACGCACAATGGCGAACAATTTTTTTGTGCCATCGCTTAGCTCTGTACTAATTCTAGCGATGACAATGGGTTTTCCTGTTGTGGGTCCAAAACCACCACTGGTCACTTTGCCAACATTGTTATCTTGCTCGTCAACAATCATCACACCGTCACGAACAGGTGCTCTGCCTTCAGGCTGAAGGCCAACAATTTTTTGTGCAACACCATTTTCAATGTGATCCATAATGACGTCAGCACCAGGGTAACCACCTGCACGGGCACCGTCAGATCTTCTTGCTTTTGACAAGGCCCATACAAGCGAAGATTCCACAGGACTGTGTTCTGTATCCAATTCATGCCCATAAAGCGACAAACCCGCCTCTAAGCGCAACGAATCTCTAGCGCCAAGGCCAATCCACTCAACCGCCTCATGCATCAAAAGACATTTTGCCAATTGTTGTGCTTGATTATTGTGCACAGAAATCTCGAATCCATCTTCACCGCTATAGCCCGATCGCGTCACTAGACATTCAATACCATTAATAATCAAGACCTTAGCAGTCATAAAAGTCATTTCACATGACTCCGGTGCCAATGCTGCCAACACCCCGCCAGCTTGCGGCCCTTGTAAAGCCAAAAGCGCATAATCTTCCATCACTTTGACTACACAGTCACTACCAATTGAATTCTGTAAATGAGCAAAATCAGCTTGTTTACAGCCCGCATTAACCACCAACATCAAGCTGTCATTGCCAATATTTGTGACCATTAAATCATCCAGTACACCACCATTCTCATTAGTGAATAATGCATAACGTTGCTTCATCAGTGTTAAATCAATAATATCAACAGGTACCAAACTCTCAAGTGCTTTTTTTGCATTTTTTCCGATTAACTTAACCTGCCCCATATGCGAAACATCAAAAAGTCCTGCTTTTTCACGCGTGTGAATATGCTCTTTCTTTACCCCCAGTGGGTAGCTAACAGGCATGTCATAGCCTGCAAAGGGCACCATTTTTGCACCCGCATCAACATGCATCTGGTGAAACGCCGTAGTGAATTCATTTATAGTTTCTATCATCGCTAGACCCATATTATTAGTTACTAACCTCACAATGCCCTGTATTTACAGCTATTTACTTAACATTAGCTGATAAAATAAAATAAAACATGTTTAGTTATATTCAATCAATAATATTATAGACTCAATTGAATATGCTAAAGGATATTTTTAGTTTAATTCAATTATTATTGAATTAAACTATCTTCGAATGGGTAATGACTTAAAACCTCGACGCCAGCCTCATTGACCAACACCATTTGCTCGAGTTTAACACCGACATCACCGCCTAATGCGCCGGAGTAGCTCTCAACACATAAGACTGTATTTGGCTCTACAACGCCGTCATAGCCATCTCTAGCCCAATCATCGTGATAATAAATCTTGGGATATTCATCGGAAAGACCCGCGCCGTGATAGACGCAAACATAGTGATTATGCTGGTAGATTTTTTTGCGTTTAAACGCCCTCTCAACCAATTCAGAAAACTGCATTCCTGGCTTGATAATATCAATATTGAAATGCACCTCATCGAAAGCATGTTGGTAAGCATCTCTTTGGGCTTGCGTGCCAGTACCGCCACCACAAATCCAAGACCTAGAGATATCTGCCATATAACCTCTGGGGCCAATAAGGTCAGTATCAAAAGCAATCATATCGCCGCTTTCAATCACTCGTCCTGTGGCCTCTTGTAACCAAGGATTAGTTCTTGGCCCTGATGAGAGCATGTGTCCCTCCATCCAGCAACCGTTATTGGCAACATTGACCTGATGCAAAATTGACCATAGTTGGCGCTCTGTCATGCCTGCTCTAGTATTTTCTTGCATTAATTTTATGCCGTACTCAGTAACAGCAATTGAATGCTTGATGCACTCAATCTCAGTGTCGGATTTAATGACCTTGGCTTGCTCTACAAGGCAATCGGCATCGATCACGTCAAATTTTAGGGCCTCTAAAGCTTGTGTTGCAAGAGGCGTAAACCTCTCTAAAGCTATGCTATCGCCAGCTTGCTGTAATTGATGCTTTTTAATAAATATTTTTACATCGTTTGCAAAAAGTCGCGTTTTTTCACCCAAATCCAAACCACCATCAAAAGGACTGACAAAACGCGGCCGACAATACTCATCAACATTATGAAAGTCGTTACTGGTAGCACCGTGCATAACAAGTGGGCCCTCGATAGGCACAAACAAATAACAAGTGGGGATGTGCGCCTGAAAGACTTGATACTCATCAAAATCAATTGCATATCGCAAACTAATTGGGTTGGCTAAAATGCATAGATTGACGTTTTTCTCTGCCATCACTTGACGCAATCTCGCCAAACGATAATCAAACATTTCCCAAAGTGTAGTTTTAGAAAGTTGTGGTTCTGGTAATATTGTTGTCATACTATTCATCCCACTACGGCTAATTAATAGCCTCGTGTTACGTCATAAAGCGGAAAAGGCGGCTCACCATTTTCTATTCTGCGAATATTCTCAACCATAAACATCGCCGCTGTATTGCCATCACTTTGGCCAGCAATATGGGGCGTAATAGTGACGTTAGGGTGTGACCAAAGTGGGTCATCAACAGGCAAGGGCTCCACGTCAAATACATCAAGCACTGCTGCACTGATATGAGAACTGTTGAGAACACTCAAAAGATCGCTCTCATTAATAATAGAGCCTCTGCCCATATTAATCACAAAAGCACCTTTGGGTAGTTGACGCAATTCACGCTCCATTACTAAGCTTCTCGTGGCATCAGTGAGTGGCAATACATTGATCAAAATCTCAGCCTTATTTAAAAAAGCACTCATTTGATCTTTGCCATAGAAATACTCAATCCCGCCGGTTGTGTGCTTTTCACTAGCACCCCAGCCAACAACCTTAAAACCTTGGGTAGTCAATAAATCGCCAATGGATTTACCAATATTGCCAAAACCCATAATGCCAATCGATCGATTTTTAGGTGCTACAAAATCTTGCGGTAGCCACAGTTTCTTTGCTTGTAGCTTGGTATAGCGATAATAGTCACTATGAAAATGCAACACCCAGTGCGATGCATACAAACACATATCGCGAATCAGGGAGTCATCTGCCATACGCACTATAGGTACATCCTTGGGCAATGCTGGATCTTTAATAATATGATCCACACCTGCTCCGAGTGACAGAATGGCTTTTAAATTTGGATATTTTTTATATTCGCCAAATGGGTGTTGCCAAGCGGCAACGTATTCTATTTCACTAACATCGCCAACATCAGGGTAAATTCTGATGTCCATATTACTCAATTCAGACTCAAACACCTCAACCCAAGGCTGAATATCCGTATCGATAAGACTAACAAGTAATGCCATAAATCACTAGCTCCGTAATAATTGATCGTGCTGCTCTTCCATTAAGCGAACAACACTTAGATGAGGTGCGTCATAGCCATACGCATTTTTTGCCTGCTGATATGTGTTGTAGACCTTATCCCCAAGAGGCATACTCACTTCAAGATGTTGACCCAACTCGGTAATCAACCGCATGTCTTTTTCCGCCAAGCCAAGAGCAAAAGATGTATCGTAACTGCCGTCGAGCACTTTTGGGATATAACTTTCAACCACGTAACTACGAGCACAGCTACTCATCAAGACAGAGTGTAGCACACTTAAGTCTAAGTTAGCTTTTGCACCTAGCATTAAAGTTTCACCAATGCCTTGGGCGACAAGATAATTTAAATGCAGTTGCGCTAATTTGGTGACATAGCCTGCGCCGGAAGGCCCCATACGCACCACTCTGGCCGCAAAAACGCCTAGTAAAGATTCAAACTTTGTAAGAACATTTTCATCAATACCTAAAAATATCGCTAATGTTCCTGCTAATGCACCTTCGGCGCCACCGCTGACTGGCGCATCGACCAAGGTCAAGTGACTCGGCGCTTCGTTTTTCACTTTTTGCCATTCTGATAATTCATTGGTACTGGTTTCAAACCAAGTCGCTCCCTCTTTAAGATTAGCAAGAATACCATCACCTCCAAAAGCTAGAAGATTGACTTCTTTGGCGCTTGGTAGCGAAGTAAACAATACCTCACACTGGCCACATAACCTAGCAGTACTCTGTCCATTAACCGCGCCTTTGGCAACCACATCAGTCAACGCTGTTTCATTAATATCAAAAACAATGAGTGTGTCGCCAGACTCTTGGCAATGCCTGAGTAGATTGAGCGCCATGCCAGTACCCATATTACCAAGACCGATAAATCCAATATTCATGTTATTTTTTCCTTAATCGGTTAAGTTATCAACACGCTCTAAATTACGCTCGTGGTGAATCGCCATTGAGCGACCGTAAAACGCTTCAGCATGGTGTGGTCTATTGACCAAATACGGATTAGTGACATAAGTTGGTAGGGCAATAATTCGTGGCGACTCACCTTGTGTGGTTGTAACTCTGTGCATCGAATAACGACCTTTAAATATTTGCAGGTCGCCCGTTTTTAAACTCAGCACCCGCACCTTTTCTCGAGCACCCTGCAAGACCGCACCAACATCATCAAAACACTCATTATTGGCAGAGCGAATATCGGGCACGTACTCAAAATCGCCGCCTTCTTCGGACTCATTGACCAAAATACTAACAGTAAAATCATTGCCATCAAAATGCCAAGGGAAATAATCGCCGCCTTTCATCACACTATACGGATTACGCCCCAATGGTTCTGCCCAACGATATATCGGGCCAACATTCAGGCAATCTGAGACAAAGTGCACCATCACATCACTGTCATAAATCATACGCAATATTGAATCTGCCTCCAGCAAATCGGAATTAATAAAGGATGAGGTTCTTTCTTCAAAAAAACGCTTAGGGTGGTCTTCCGGCAAACTGGTGTCTTCTTTGGTGAGATAAGGATTCACCCATGCATGCGCTCTGCGAGCGCCGACCATAATGCGAAACGCCTCTTCCTTCATTTTTTGAGTAGCTGAGGGGGTAATAAAATCTGGCACATGAGCGCAACCCCATTTTTCTAAATCTTTGCGACAATCAGCAACCAAAGCGGCCCTTTTTTTACTGGTTAAATCGTGAATAGGAAATCTCTCTAAATCTAGAAAATCCTCCAGTTGAATTTCATTAGCACTAAAGGCTGAAGGTGCTGAAATAACTGACATTATTAATGTTTATATGAAGGATCTAACCGGTCACAACGACGCAGCAAAGCTGGCCATTCATAGACACCTGGTGAGAACGCCTCGTATTGTTTTGAGGCGATTGGCCAAAGATGCTCGGGGCCTGAATCTATCTCTAAGTTGGATGTTTTGGCACTGAGCGCAACTTCACATAGGCGAATCAGGTAATACATATTCATAAAACACTGCCCTGACGTTTCACCAACCGTCAAAAAGCCATGATTACGCATCACCAAGCAAGAGTTATCGCCCAAATTATCAGCAATTCGCAAGCGCTCATCCGGGTCTACCGATAAGCCCTCCCAATCGTGATAACCAACTTTTCCGTAAAGCATCGCGGAGTCTTGCACTAAGAATGGAATCTCCTTAAAGGCTGTCGCTGCAATTGCACTCGCAGGATGCGCATGAAACACAAATTTATTGTTTGGGTAGTTGAGGTGAATCGCGCTATGTATGATAAAACCCGCTGTACTCACATCACTCGGACCCTCTAGCACATTTCCTTCTTCATCCACTTTGATTAAATTTGAGGCGCATACTTCTTCATAGGTAAGACCAAATCGATGCATGTAAAAATGGTGATCGGAACCAGGTACTCTAGCGGTGATGTGATTCCAAACAGTATCGTCCCAGCCATGCATTACCGTTAAACGAAACATAGCCGCCAAATCAATCCTAACTTTTTCCATCTCTTGCTCAAGGGTTAATTGTTCTACATTCATGGATATTCCAACCAGCTAAATCGAATAAATATACCGCTTGGCGCTAGGAGTACGTTGATAAAAAGTTATGACACTTATCGAAAATAGCGATATACCTACCCCCTATGTTTTGTATAATCAGAATATTCAATGGATAACTTGGTTTTTAGGGGTGCTAAATGAATATTGAGCATATGCGCACTTTTTTAGAGGTCAGCTCTTCTGGCAGCTTTCAAGTGTCAGCCGAAAAATTACACGTTACTCAATCCACTGTCAGCGCTAGAATCAAGGCGCTAGAAGAACAACTCCGCCAACCACTTATTATCAGAAAACGTAACGGTTGTGAATTGACAACCGCTGGCAGACTTTTTCATAAGCACGCCGTTACCGCCGTTCAGGCATGGGAAAGGGCGCGTCAGGAAATTGCCTTGCCAGACGATATGACCGGTGTCTTTAGTTTTGGCATTCAGATGAATCACTGGGATTATATCGCTCCCAAATGGCTAGACATCATGCGGAAAACCGAGCCCAGTATTGCAACAAGAGTAATCAGTGATTATTCAGATCCATTGATGGCTCAACTGCGCGATGGTCATATTGATATGGCCATTCTTTACCGCCCAATACACCAACCCAATATCCATATAGAGCAGCTGATGGACGACCCACTGATTCTTGTGGCTACAGAGCCACGCATTCTTGAAATGGGTAGAGTAGATGGTTATGTATTTGTGGACTGGGGTCATGAGTTCCGCTCCCAACACAACCTCGCATTTCCTAAGGCCTACATCCCTAAGATATCTTTTGGCGTAGCAACTAGTGCCCTCAATCATATTCTGAAGAACGGTGGCTCAGGTTATTTTATCGAGGGCTCCATCAAGCACTTGCTCGAAGACGAAACATTGTTTGTGGTGGAAAACTCTCCAACTTTTCACCGACCAACTTACTTGGGCTACCCAACAAGCGCTATCGATTCAAAATTGCACAAAGCAGCCATTCGTGCATTAAGAAGAATCGTTCACTAACTTTGCAAATTATAGCTGCCCGTTGAAATCGTTTTTTTCGATAGGTGTTATAGTTTTTTATCACAGTGCTCGTTAATTCAAGCGGTATATTGTTTATTTTTAGATAGCAGTCGTGCTGATAAATGATCATTAGCGGTTTAACAACAAGGGTTGTCGAACTTCCTTTCGAAAAACCAATTAAAACAGCAATTCACGATATGGGCTCAGTGGGCTGTGTGTTGCTCACTATTAAAACCGATGAAGGGATTACGGGCGAGTCCTATCTTTTTGCGTTAAATGCTGTACGCATTAAAGCCTTTGATGAAATGATCAAGGGTTTTGCGCCACATCTAATCGGCAAAGACCCGCATTTTATCGAGGCCATTTGGCAGGATATCTGGAGAGCAATAAATCCTACTGGCCACAAAGGCGTTACCATTTCGGCGCTTTCTACTATTGATACAGCACTGTGGGATATTGTCGGCAAGGCGGCTAATTTACCACTACACAAATTGTTTGGCGCCTGTCGAAGTAAGATAAAAACCTATGCCAGTGGGGGCTTATGGCTTGCACAAAGCATAGACGAGCTCATCGAAGAGGCCCATGTTTTTCTTCAACAAGGTCATACCTCTATGAAAATTAGACTTGGCTCTAAAGACTACAAAGATGACGTGGAACGCATCAGACAACTTCGAAGTGCGATTGGGCAAGACGTTGAACTGATGGCAGACCTTAACCAGTCATCAACGCCAAAACAAGCAATAAAACTGGGTAAAGAATTGCAAGAATTTGATCTTCTGTGGCTAGAAGAACCAGTACCGGCATACGACTTGGTCGGCCATAGCGAAGTGCGCCAAGCGTTAGATATTCCTATTGCATCCGGCGAAACCGAATACACTCGTTACGGCATGCGCGCGATGATTGAAGCCAAGGCTTGTGACATCCTTATGCCAGATTTGCAGCGAATCGGTGGCCTTAGCGAGATGCGCAAAGTGGCGCATTTAGCCGAAGCTTACAACTTACCAATCTCTACCCATATTTTCACCGAACAAAGTCTATGCATAGCCGGCTCAGTTGAGAATTGTATTTCAATTGAACACATGCCTTGGTACGCGCCTCTGTTCAACGAGAAAATACCTATTATTGCTGGCTGTATTGATATTCCAGAACGCCCGGGACTTGGTTTTACCTTTGATGACAAGGCGATTAAACAATTTCTAATTTAGCTGGACTGCAAATGAACTCAAATAGCAATATAGAACAAATTATCGAAGAGGGCCTGTGTATAGGTTGTGGGCTCTGTGCTGGCGTTTTCCCTAGTCAAGTCCAAATGCAGGTTTCGCCCTCCGGACATCTACGCCCCTCAGAAAACACGCCATTAAGTTCCGAGCAAAATATCCACCTACAAAGCTTTTGCCCTGGCGTTGTGCATTCGGGCTTGCCAAGTGACAAGATCTCAAACCTAGAAAATCTGGATCCAATGTGGGGGCCGATAGAAACAATAGTGAGGGCGCACTCAAGTGATGCAAAAATACGACACAAGGCGGCTACCGGCGGCGGACTAACCGCAATCAGCCTGTATTTGCTGGAGAGCGGGCAAGTTGATTGTATTTTGCAGGTTGCTGGTGGCGGTCTAAAGGCGTATTTTGGTCATTCGCAATTAAGCCAAACCAGTGAAGATATCGTCAACGGCTGCAGTTCAATCTATGCCTCTACTTCGCCACTGGAAAACTTGCTCAAAATACTCGATACTGGCATTACTATTGCCCTTGTCGCCAAGCCGTGTGACATATCGGCAGTTCGTTTGCTCGGCAAAAAAGATCCAAGAATTGACCAACAAATTAAGGCATTATTAACACCTATTTGTGGCGGCTTTTTCCCACCTTTTGCGATGGAAAAATTTCTCAAATCTGTTGGCGCCGATGAGAGTGATGTTGAAAGTGTTAGTTATCGAGGCGAAGGCTGTCCTGGACCAACCACTATTCGCTTCAAAAACGGTGAAACAATCAGCAAAACCTATCTGGACTTCTGGGGCACAGACTCCTCACAGTGGCACATACCATGGCGCTGTCGTATTTGTCCGGATGGCTCTGGTGAAGCTGCAGACATTGTTTCTGGAGACACGTGGCCAAACTGTGAGCCGACCTTAGAAATGATGGAAAACGATCTGGGCACAAATGTTGTGATTGGTCGCACCTCTCGTGGCGCTGAAATAATTAATGCAGCTATAAAAACCAACTACCTTAGCCTAGAAGGCAATGCGAAACCTAGCGATTTGGACTATTGGCAACCGCACCTAGTAAGAAAGAAAATAACTGCAGAGGCGAGATATGCCGGGATGAGGGCGGCTGGACAAGTGGGCCTTTCAACACTTGATCTGAGAACCGATGTCCTTAAAGAACGCACGAATGAGGCGGACTATCAACAAGAGCTTGAAGGTACGACTCGTAGAATCAAAATCGGCAAACACCGCGATGATTTTACAGAATAATTTGGCCAATCAGACTAAGAGAGCAACAAAATTAGCAGGATATTCGTCGGTTTTTTAAATATTAAATCGCTTGGATTTTCTCCAACAAAGCAATACTTACTTCAACACCACTCTGTTCGTGTTTCGCACGCTTAGCAAAACGCCCACTACCCGGTAAATGAGCACCTACCTGCACCTCAATTGACTCAGTCAATGATTGTACTCGATCACCAAAAACATCTGGCGAAAACACATCTGGTGAGGCGGCAAAAAAGAATTGGCCTGTTCTTGGAGGGCCACCTGCAGTCCCAGCAAACGGACTGGCATCTTTGCCCAAGGTTGCGCCAGCCATAACAGCAGCAAAGACTTCAACCATCAAGCCCGCACCAAAGCCTTTGTAACCACCTACTGGTGCCATAGAGCCCTTCATAGCAGCATCAGCATCTGTTGTTGGATTGCCATTTGCATCATATGCCCAGCCCTCAGGAATAGGCTTGCCTGCCTGTGCATGCATTTTAATTTCACTTTTAGCAACCACACTAGCAGATTGATCAATCACAAAAGCAACGCCACCCTTGCCATCCGGCACAGCCACAGAAAAAGGATTTGTGCCAATCACTGAAGTGTCGCCACCCACTGGCATAATGGAGGCAGGCGCATTGGTAAAACCAAGACCCGTCATGCCTGCTTGGGCAATACGCTCCGAGTGAAAGCCCAGCACACCACAATTATAAGAATTTCTGACCGACATCGCAGCACAACCGTTTTTCTTAGCACTTTTAATCAGTAAATCAAAACCGGCGTCAATCGCCGGATGAGCAAAACCGCTATCTGCATCAACCACAATAGCGCTAGGAGCGGTTTGATTCACCACAACTTGTGCATTTGGGTTGACCTTGCCACAAGTCAAATGCTCACAATAAATTGGCACATAAACCAAGCCGTGGCTGGCAATACCATCCATCTCAGCTGCCGCAACACCTTTTGCAAGGGCGCTTGCAGCAGCCTCACTCGCACCAGAACTCATCAGCGCCTTAATCGCGATTTGCTCAATATCCTCTCTGTTTAAAAATGTTGTACTCATAAAAAACTCCTTAATTACAAATCTAGAATGGTTTGTGTACAGTCCTCGATTAATCTGTATCGACGAGGCCAGCGCCTGCGCCCGATGCTCTCGATTCTGCTGTTGATTTCACCAAACAGCGAGAAAAATAAGCATAAATCGCATCCCAATGTTCATGCACTGCAACACCTGTTTTCAGAATTTTATTTTTTTCTATTTCTGTATCAAACTTCTGTATCTCGCCCTTTAAAGTCAGCTCTGAGTTATCTAACAGACTCATCGTCATCGTTGCACCTTTACTCAGCTCAATTGCAGTACTGCCGTCACTGATGATTTGCCATTGGCCTTTGCCAACAAAATTTACTTGAAAACTTGCATCGGTCTCATCACACCAACACACTTGCCAGCCTTCTACTTGATTAGCGCCAAGTGCTGCAAGTACCAATAAGGGTGAATCAACATTGGCAATTGTCAACGCCAACCCTTGATTGCCCTTAATCCAATCAAGAGCACTAACGGAAGCTTGGATAGCGGATAAATACTGTTTGCCGGAGCCACTGAAATGGCCGTTACTGTACTCAATGGCTAAGGAACTCCTGCCCTCATCAAGGCTGTCAAGCGCAGCAATACTGCACAAGGACGGGTCAAATCCATTCTCTGCCAGCCACATATTACTGCGTGCAAAATCTTCAGAAATGCCGATGGGTGCATTGACGCCAAAACCCGCACGAGTGAAGATAAAGAGAATTTCGTTTAGCGAAATTGCTAGCTGTTCTGGCATTAGGCTGTGGTTTTTGGTCGAATTGGAAAAGCCCAATCATCGTGATTGGCATCTGAGAGTTGGTCTGGCATTGGTGCGCCTTGATACATCGAAATTCTTGTCCATAAATCTGATTTTGGATCAAATTTAGAGGCGCCAAAAAATGCCAATTTAAAACGCAACAGATCTAACGGTCTCATCGTCTCACCGAGTAAATTGTCCTGAACCTCAGCATAAGGTCTACGCGCAGTGTTTTGAATGCGACGAATAATGTGTCTAAATTGTGGATATTGCAGCGCAAACTCGCCCACTGTGACGTCATCCGATGCTGTTTTTAGTTGCTCATTCAAATCATCTGCATCCCTGCCAATGGCCAATGGCATTTCCTGATCCACGCCATCGTCAATACCTTTTGAGCCAAAGCGTGGCTCCAGTTTATCTTCCGAGTAATACCAAAAATGGTGCTGTGACTCACTCAGAGAAAAATCAATGCTGGTCGCCCAAGCATAGTAGTCCTTAACAATCGCTTTCAATCTTGCAAGCGGCATACTAGCCTCAAACTGTGGCACGGTTGTCGCAAACATGGTGTCGGCCAAATCGTCAACCAATGCGCCATGCGGCTCAATAATAAGCGAAACCATCATTTCTTGGCATTCCAGAGAAAAGTTATCCTCAGCAAACTGGTAAATACCATTCCAAGGGTATGGCTTGGTCAGATTTGTCTCATCGTCACACCAGTGCGACAACCGCTCAACTTCTACTTCCAGTTGCTCAATACGAGCACTTTGCACCTCGTCAGCAACGCGCCAATCTTTAAGGTGTTGCGCCACTTGATTAACACTTTCAATAAATGCCTCAAGAGAGCCTTGAATAGGAGTCTCAAGACTGCGCACTCTAGCGAGGGCGGTTTCTTTAGCGGTAACCCAATTATGAATTAATACTGGGTGTTTTAATAAGAATGGCGCCATGCCGAGACCGGTAGAATTACCGACACCAATAAATTGACGTATATGGGGGTCGATGGTAACCGCCTTATCACCACCTCTTTGCTTTGCAATGGTTTCGACCAAATCAATCGTAAACCAACGGATCAAATAAACCGCCAACAGTTCCATGTGGAACGACACCTTGCACTCTTCGCGCTCAGCAATTTTGGCGCGATCAGCGCAGCCAAATTTACCACTACCGTAGACCGCAGTTGTGCGCATGATGTAACCAACCGAGGCCACTAAATCAACATCGGGCTGCTTGCCTTCAGCAAGCGATGAAACAATGTGTTCAAAAAGTCTTAAGCTTTTATTTGCTCTAGCCAGGCTAAGCTCGCTTGGACGAAACCGTCCGCCTTCTTGCTTGGGTGTATTTTTCGCCAAATAATCGATATCGTCCTGCGTCGGCACGCCATCGAATAAATTAAAAGTTGCATCCCAAACCTCAGCAATCACTCGATCGGTGCGCATATCGGCAGGAATGTCCTGAGTAAAGGCAACTAAGGAGTATGTGCGCTCTGGCGTATGTGCTGCATAAACACTGACACCAAAACCATTTGCATCAATGTCTTGACGCAACTTCTCAAACTTCCATTGCTCTTTTGACATACGACGAATTAGTGCACGCATAAAGCTCAATCGTGTTGGGAATGACGAGCCCATTCTGTCAAGACGCATCACCTGTTCAGGTCGACGCATCATCGCTTCATCAAGTGTGGCGCTAAACGGCATTTAACTAAGCGCTAACAGGTCCAAATGAAGATTCAAAAAATCTTAGCCAATTCTCACCCATCACCGCCGCCACATCTATTTCAGACATACCAACTGATCTTAGGCCGCTCTCAAGATTTGAAAAATCACGGTTGTCTTTAAACCAGTTCGGTTGCGCCGGGAAGCCCGCAGCGCTTGCTGAGCCTTCACCAAAGTCACGATCTCGAGTCCAGGTGCCGTTACGCATCCACTCAACAACACTATCTGGCTGGTTTTGACAGAGATCACTACCAATGCCAATATTTTCAATACCCATGACTTCAGCAGTATCGGCAATCATCGTACAAAAACTCTCTAAAGTGCAATCTGACTTGCCTTTTAAGTGGTGCGGGTACATGGAAAAACCAAGCATACCACCACTCTCGCCCAAGGCTTTTAAAACCTCATTTGACTTGTTTCTAAGCGCTGCATGCCAGAATACTGGATTCGCATGAGTGATTGCAATAGGGCGCTCAGAAATTTCAATCGCCTCCATCGTTGAACGCTCTGCAGAATGACTCATATCCACCACAAGGCCGACTCGATTCATCTCTTTAATCACTTGCTTTCCCATCCGAGTAATGCCAGGATCATTCGCCTCATAGCAACCCGTGCCCAGTAGGCTCTGGTTGTTGTATGTCAGCTGCATAAAGCGCGCACCGAGTTGATGGCATATTTCCACTAAGCCAATATTGTTTTCAATTGGCGAGCAGTTTTGGTAACCAAAGAAAATAGCGGTACGGCCCTGCGCTTTCGCCGTGAGAGCATCGTCCGCTGTTTTTCCTAAAAAAATCAAATCCGCATGATCTTCAAATCGTCGATTCCAATCGATGACGTTTTGCACCATCTCTTGAAAATCTTCGTGATAACAAATAGTAACGTGAATGGCGCTCAGGCCACCTGCATTAATTTGTTTAAAGACCTCCTCACTCCAATTATTGTATTGAAGTGCATCGATATAAAGAGATGGGTGCGCCATTATGGATTACCTGATGAGATGTAAGATGTTTTAACTTGGGTGTATAACTCTTTAGCGTATTGACCCTGTTCTCTTGGGCCAAAGCTTGAGTTCTTTCTGCCGCCAAACGGTACGTGGTAATCGGTGCCAGCTGTAGGTAAGTTGACCATCACACAGCCGCTTTCTGCGTTTCTGCGGAAATGGCTAGCTTTTGACAAAGACTGGGTAATAATGCCAGAAACCAAGCCGAAATCAGTATCGTTAGCCACCGACAATGCTTCGTCGTAATCTGCAACTTTAATCACACACGCCATTGGTGCGAATAATTCTTCACGATTAAGGCGCATGGCGTTATCACCGCCAATCAGTAAGGCGGGTTGCATGTAATGTCCCGGAGTCGCCAATTCAAGCGCATCACCACCACAAACAACCTCACAACCTTCGTCACGCCCTAATTGCATGTAGTCCAGGTTAGAGGCCAATTGTTCAGCGCTTGCCGCAGGGCCAATCTGTGTGCCATCTTCCAGTGCGTGACCCACTTTAAGAGCTGAAGTTGAGGCGGTCATTCTCTCGACAAACTCGTCATGAATAGACTGATGAACAACCAAGCGCGATGATGCTGTGCATTTTTGTCCAGTGGAGCCGAAGGCGCCGCCTGTTGCTGCAGCAACTGCAACATCGATATCCGCATCATCCATCACAACTAACGGATTTTTTGAGCCAAGCTCTAATTGGAACTTGGTTAAATTTTGCGCCGCAGCACGAGCTATCTGACGACCAACATCGTAGGACCCGGTAAAACTGATGGCGTGCACTTTCGGGCTTTCGACCAATGCCTGACCAATTGAGCCTCCGGAGCCCATCACTAAATTAAACAACCCTTTTGGAATCTCTTGTCTTGAAATAATCTCGGCTAATGCCACCGCACTAGCGGGCGTTAAGTTGGCAGGCTTCCAAATCACTGCATTGCCGAACGCAAGTGCCGGTGCAATTTTCCAGCTCGCTGTTGCTGTTGGGAAATTCCACGGAGAGATAATGGCCACGGTGCCCATTGGCTCACGGCGAACATCGACCTCAATATTAGGTCTAACCGAATCGGCAGTATCGCCACTTTGACGCAAGACTTCTGCTGCGTAATAAGTAAAAAATTGTCCAGCGCGATAAACTTCACCCTTGCCTTCGGCAACAGGTTTGCCCTCTTCACGAGCAAGTAACTCGCCCAACTCGGCACTACGAGCCATCATTTCTTCGCCAATTTTCATCAACACTGCTTGACGCTGCTCAAGGCCGGTTGCTGCCCATTGTCTTTGTGCAATATGTGCAGAATTTAGCGCATCGTCTAATTGCGCCGAACTCGCTTGAGCGTACTGTCCAATAATATCATTGGTGTCCGATGGGTTAGTATTGGCAATTGAGCTAGGACCTTCAACCCAGTCGCCGGCAATGTAGTTTTTTGAAGTTTTGGACATGATTAATTAAGTAGTGAATAAATTATTTTTCTTAGGGTTATCAGGCGATTGGTCCGATTTAAGATCGTTCATCATACACCCTCTCTCTCTCTGAGGCAGCCAATTATATACAGGATGTCAAACCTTAATTCGAATAAAATTATATCTGTAATGCACAACTTGTATACAATTAATATAATCTAAATTTAATAATACTGTTGCGTGACGAGATTGTGATGCAAAACATTTTAGCCAATTAAAAACACAATTGAGCACGGTTTGGTATACGCCAAAAAAACTACTCGATAATTATCAAGAGGGCTAAGAATGAAGAGCTGCTCGATTTTATTACTCACCGCGAAATGACCATTCCCACGATGGAAGCACCAAATCAAGAATATTAAGCATATGAAAAAAGAACATTTTTACCAAGACCTAAAGCGCAAAAGAAAAATAACAAACCCACTTAATGTTGAATTTAAGCCTTTCGATAGATACGGCACAGTAATAGAGAACATGAGCTGGCATGAAATTAGCTTTGAAAACGAAACTGGCTTCGGTACTTTTGTGTTAAAGCTAGATCCTGGCGCGCAATCTATCCCGCATGAACACACTGGATTTGAAGAATTTCTGGTTTTGGAGGGGGAGATGATAGACCTTGATAATACCGTTTTCAAAAAAGGTGACTTTGTTACTTTTGAACCTGGCAGTTGCCACTCATCATCTTCGCCAAAAGGCTGCTTACTTTTGGTCTTTATGAGGGGTATCAATAGAGCGATTTAACTATAGCTCAGTACAGCCTTGCCAAGTACATCCATTCGTGGCGTGACACCCAAACCAGGGCTCTGCGGAGCAGAAATGAAGCCATTTTCAACAACATAATCACCATCGGCCGTTTTCAGTGAAACCATATCTCGACAATCTAGGACACACCTTAAATATTTCTCTGGCACGGTTTGACCCAAATGTACAATAGCAGCAAAAGCAATATCCGAGCCGGTGGTCTCCTGTACGCTCATCGTGTAACCTGCTGCAATGCAAATATCTCTCTGTCTACGACAACGCGTTAAGCCGCCGTTTTTAGATATTTTTAAACCAATACCATCAGCACCATCATTTGAAATCAAATTGATGATATCTTCTTCGTTCTGCGCAAGCTCATCCCAAATAATGGGTACTGAAGTGCGGCGTCTTACTGACATACATTCTCGCCAGGTGGCGCAAGGCGCCTCTAGAACAAAATCTAGGTCATTGGGCAATAAATTTAATAGTCTCAAAGTATTCTCAGCATTCATCCCGCCGTTGGCATCAACAATAAAGTATTCGCCGGGTTTACGATCTGCAAAACTAGCCTTGATGCACTCAGCATTGAGCATAGGCTCACTGCCAACCTTGACCGAGTGACCTCGGTAACCTGCTTCACGGTATATCTGCACCCGAGCGCGCATATCTTCTGGATCGCCTGCATAAATGGATGATATCAGTGGCAACGCTTGATTCGTTCTACCACCAAGCAAGTCACAAACAGGCATATCCACCGACTTGCCAAAAATATCCCAGCAAGCTACATCAATCGGTGTTTTTGCATGATTGTGGCCGACCAGACAGCCATCCATTGTTTCGTTGATTCGATCTAGCTGCCGTGGATTTTTGCCGAGCAAGTTTGGTGCTATTTCAGCAATTCCGGCACGCGCACCAGCGCCATGGGCGGCGATATAAGTTGAGCCAAAAGGCGTGCTTTCGCCCCAACCTTCAATACCACATTCAGTAGTTACACGAACAAACGTCGCATCAAACCCAGCATACTCTCGCCCACCCGATAATCGGTAAACGCCGCCAGAATACGGCAGATGTGCCTGAAATACATCAATTTCTGCAATTTTCATTTTTCGCTTTAGATGATCCAATAAACATTAGTGCTGTGGCGGCACCAATACCAACTTGCCGACGTATTTTTTTGCTAAAAAATCTTGTTGGGCTTGAACAATATCTTTCAATGGATAGCTCTTTGCCACTAAGGGCTTGATTTCGTTGCGCTCAATATAACCGATCAGGTTCTCAAAAACTTTTTGCTCTTGAAAAGTACAACCAATTAAGGTTAAGTCTTTTAAATAAAGTGTTCTTACATCCAGCTCAACGATTGGCCCTGCAATTGCGCCAGACGAGGCATAACGGCCGCCTGTTTTTAACAATTCTAATAAATCAGGAAATGCATTTCCTGCAACCAGATCAATGACAACATCTACACTCTCAGTCCCTACTGTGTCCGTTAATTTTTGTTCGCGAGTAACCACTTGGGTTGCACCAATCGAGCGCACCTCGGCCACTTTTTCCTTACTGGTTTGGGCAATAACAACTGCACCACGCCTCTTAGCCAGCTGAACAGCGGCAGAACCAACACCGCCTGATGCACCTGTGATAAACACTGTTTCTCCGCTTGTAACATTCGCACGCTCGAGCAAATTTTCAGCGGTAGAGTACGCACACGGAATGGACGCAAGCTCAATATCAGACCAATCGCTCTCAACCTTAAAGGCTTCAGCGCTATAAGCAAGCATATATTGAGCGAAACCGCCATCGCATTCAGAGCCCACCGTCCAACATTTAAAAGGCTGGTAATCAACGGCAGCTTGCTGCATGGTTCGCACAAGCACCCTTTCTCCAATACGATTATCATCCACCCCCTCACCAACAGCAACAATTTCACCACAACAGTCGGCACCTTGAATTCTAGGAAAGGCTAGGGGTGTACCCGACCAAGACCCATCATCGTCATCAGCTGTCTCAAAGCCTTCAGCGCCACCAGTGCTGGTTTCTCCAGTGACAGACTTTGAATACCAAGCGGTACGGGTATTGATATCAGTATTGTTTACCCCAGCTGCGAGTACTTTAATAAGAACTTTACCAGCAGCAGCGCTGGGGACGTCAACATCCTC
>Ga0209554_1000902_pt1 | contig 24006 bp, 19 predicted proteins | sample MarorgKNORR_S2LV_5_FD_188221 | JGI IMG/M metagenome (GOLD analysis project Ga0209554, IMG submission 188221) | Marine microbial communities from the Southern Atlantic Ocean, analyzing organic carbon cycling - Bottom_A/KNORR_S2/LV (SPAdes) (version 2) | ecosystem: Environmental > Aquatic > Marine...
TATTAATTATGGATTCCTTAAAAAAGAAACCCAATACAAATGTAACAGCTATCCAACCATAATGTCCTATCATTTGCTCAATAAGACTTTGCGCTTGGCTATCCATTAGTGTCTCTCCCGTTAATTAATTAGATATTCGTTCTATTATAAATATAATATATATTGTGAATTACGAATCAAAACGAACTAAAAATGATAATGGTAACTCTTTATCATTTTTTATTGGATTAGATAATTTTGCGATAGCTAATAACTCATTTTCATCATTATATAAACCTATATTTGTAACATATGTTCCAAATTCCGAATGGGTTGTAAAATTTTCATATGTCGTTCCTGGATTATAAAATAAATTATATGAACTACTTGCTGCTGGTAATACTAAATCAATTGTATTTTCATATTGAGGATCCTCCATATTTCCATCATAAATATATCTAGCTCCCTGTGGAATATAAATACTACCACTCCTACCAACTACTGTACTTGGATTTGTAGTTCCATTAAATTGATATTCTGGTACATCACATAAATACTCATATTCATAAGAAGTTTTTGTTGCTTGAAATTGAACTGAAAACCCATCTCCACCTGCATATTGTCCTGATGGTAATGTACCATCTCCTAAACTACAAGATATATATGCAGAACCAGTATCAGTTATTGTAAGTATACCATGGGAATAAAATACGTTACCTATACAACTTCCACTTCCATTAGCATCAGGAGTTCCAGTTGCAAAACTTGATGAATATGCATAATCATATAATTGTCCATGTCCATCATCTCTTAAATCTACAGTTATATCTGTACTATCATCAAGAATTTTAATAGAAAATGGTTTTATTTCTTCACCAAAATATTGTTGTGGAATTGTTATAACATTTACTTTATTTCCCAACTGACGGGGGTTAATTGATCCCCAATCCTCTCTACCATGTGGCCATTTTTTATCCCAACTTGTAGCTGTGTATATAGGATATCTTACAGTTGTTGATCTTGGATTTGGAATTTCATCATATCGATAATATAAATTTCTAACAGAATAGTAAAGTGGTGTTTTATAAAATATTCCATCCTGAAACCATGTGCTATAATGTTTCTTTTGACTTTGTGAAGCTTCATTAAACGCTCCATAACTTTGGGAATCTGCAGAACCAGTTGCGAAATTATTCCAACTTCCACTTATACCTTCAAGTCCATAAACCCCACTTCCACTATCATATTGAGTAAAAGTAAATTGCTTATAAGTTTTAAAAGCTTTTATTGATCTATCATCAGGTGATATATCCTTAAACATTTAAAAGCTCCTTAAAATTCTAATTTTACTTTGATTAATGCTTCAGTAGTTTGATCTTTTTTAAATGGTTGACTTAACTTTGCTACTGCTAATAACTCATTATTATCATTATAAAGTCCTACTGTAGTAATATAAGTAGTTGGTTCTGTAACGAAGAAACTATTAACCAATTCTGCATTATCTCCAGTAACATAAGATGGATTTTGACTATGGTTATATTCATCAAAAGGTACTCTACAAAAATAAAATGAACTTCGTCTTACTTCCTCACGTCTTGCTTGAAAGAAAGAACCACTTTTTATAGAATTAAACAATTTTCTATGATTTAAATCATTAGAAGCTACGCTTGTTCCAACAGGTTCTATATATGCAGTATTATCAAAAACAGTAGCTGAACCAGATGCCAATGTATGTGGGTTCAAAAGAATGATACCTGTCTCTGGATAAAATAAACCATATGATCCTGAATTAGTAGTTGTTGCAGTAGAAGATGCAGTTGTATATATTCCATTTGCAAGTGATCCTGATACTACCCAAAATTCTCTTTTTGATTCTCCAATTGTTGGGTTTGAAGTTGCACCACTACTATCTATTAAACTAATAGTATTACCATCAACTCCACTACCACTTTGTAAATGTAATTCCCAGTTACCTGGATCCATTTTTTCTCGATAACGGGCTCTATTAATAACAACAGCAAAAATATCATCACTATAATAATCTGTTCCTGAATCACCATGGAAGTTAAATCGAGTTGTTTGAGCTGGAAGTAAAACTTGTCTTAACTGAGCATACACTGCTTTAGTTGGATTTGTCTTTCCAATAGTAGTTCCACTTTCTGAACCAGAACCTAAATTATGTCCATACGTTACCGCGAATTGAACATCGGTAGTTTGGTCAGAAGAAGAATGAACATCATTATAATACTTTCCAGTATTTGAATCTTGAACTGAACCAGTAAAAAATGTGGTTAAAGTACCTGTACTATCTGACCACATAGCTTCAGCTATAACGCTGGCTATATTTTCTAATTTATCTTCAGCTTCAAATTCTTTAAATGCAGACATCTAAGGCTCCTTCTTAAAAGTCTAATCGAACTTTGATTACCGCTTCTCTATTTCTAGATTTTAATAGTGGTTGACTTAGTTTAGCAACTGCTAATAGTTCGTTATTTTCATTATAAAGACCAACTGTCGTAATATACGATTTTGGATCTTGTATAAACGTAGCGTTTCTTATCTCTGCGTTAGACCCTGTATAATATGTTGGATTTTGACTCCAATTATATTCATCAGACCTAATTCTACAGAAATAATGAGAAGATTTTATTTGTTCTTCTCTTCGTGCTTGAAAATGTGCTCCTTGGCTAATAGCTGTTACTAAAGTATAAGCTGTATCGTCATTGACATCAGCAGTTCGACTGACTGTTAAACTTAATGGGGCTTGGGTTAATCTTTGTGCGTTTAAAACAATGATTCCAAGTTCTGGAAAAAAGAGTCCATAACTTCCATGAGTAGTTCCTTCGGCTGTAGCTGTAGTATTAATCTCAGCTGAACCATCCGCTATTGAACCACTTACTATGTTAAAAACTCTTTGTGAAGATTTAATAGATGAATCTGCGGTTGCTCCACTATCATCAATTAATCTTATTCTATTTGCTCCTGTACCTAATCTTAATTCCCAGTTTCCAGGATCCAACTTTTCTCTATATCGTGCTCTATTAACGTTTATTGCGAAAAAGTCTGCTCCTGAATAATTCCCCGATCCTTCAGGAAAAATAAATCTTGTTTCAGTTGAAGCATCCTTAATACAAACATTTCTAAATTGACGATATATTGCCTTTGTTGGATTGTTTCCAGCCGATGTAGATAATGAACCACTTCCATCATAATGTCCATATGCTACTGCAAATTGTACTTGTCGTGTAGTATCACTTCCAGCTTTATCATATACATCATAATAATACCGACCACTACTACCACTCTGTACAGAGCCTGAGTAAAAAGCAGTCAAAGTACCTGTCCCTCCAGACCAAACTGGAGAAGATATAGTACTTAGTATATTAGTTCTTTTATCATCCTCTTCTAATGGCGTATAAAAACTACTTTCTGGCATCTTCTATCTCCTTATTATCCTTTAAATAATGTAGACTTACATTATCATATGTTATATGTATAAATATGTTATTATTAAAAATCATCATATTTTATCCTTAATTAAATGTTCTCCACCGTGTAGGTAACGGTGCTTCCTGAAATCCACTTGGTTGTTGTGTTTTAGGTGGGCCAGGTCTTACTATAAATTCTTTGATAATCCAGGTTGCTCCAGACTTTAAACCAGTAACCTTTATACTGGTAACTCGTGTAGCTGTAAGAGTTCTTGCTGTTAATCTAATTCCCTTACCATATACAGTTTGTTCTTGTCCTACACCGTCTGAACTTCCTTGTACTACTTTTAATGGCATCTATCCTCTCCTTCCTCTACGTCCTCTTACTACTCTTGTTGGACGTGGTGGTGCTGTTCTACGTGTTGAAATTGCTCTACTGCGAGTCCTTGACGGTCTCCTCTCTGTACTTGGAGCTGGTCTACGTGTTGGACGTGGTGTCGGTCTACGTGTTGGAGTTGCTCTACTTGGACTTGGACGTGGTGTCGGTGTCGGTGTCGGTGTTGGAGTTGCTCTACTTGGACTTGGACGTGGTGTCGGTGTCGGTCTACTCTTTGGACGTGGTTTAGGTTTAGGTTTAGCTGGTTTAGGTTTTGGACTATACGGTTTACCAGGTGGTGGTTGTGCTCTTTTTTTAGTCTCTTGTTTTCTTGTTTCAGCTAGTTGTTTTTTCTGACGCGTTACCGCTTCTTTTCTTTCACTTTTTAATTTCCGTGCTAGATTTTCTCCTTCACGTCTTTTACGATCACCTTCTTGTTTTCGTTCTGCTGCAAGTGCTCTTCTTTCTGCATCTCTTTCTTTCTTTTGTCGTGCTGCTTCTGCTGCTCTCGATTTTGCTGCCCTTTCTTTACGATCTCGTTCAGCTGCGGCTGCTTTCATTTCTCGTTCACTATCCCTACGTCTTCGTTCATTTTCTAATGCTGCTGCTTTATTTCTTGATTCTCTTTCTCTTGATGCTTTTTCTTTTGCTTCTCTTTTCATTCGAGTTACTTCACGTGCTTGTCTTTCTCTTGATGCTTTTTCTCTTGCTGCCTTTTCTCTTAATGCTTCTCTTTTCATTCGAGTTACTTCACGTGCTTGTCTTTCTCTTGCTGCCTTTTCTCTTGCTGCCTTTTCTCTTGATGCTTTTTCTCTTGCTGCCGCCGCTGCTGCTTTGACTGCGGCCGCCGCTGCCGCCGCTTTTGCTGCTTTTGCTGCTTTTGCTGCTGCCGCTGCGGCTGCCGTGGCTGCCGCCGCTTTTGATACTGCCGCTGCTCTGGCTGCTGCTGCCACTGCTCTGGCTGCTGCTGCTGCCGCTGCTCTTTGTTCTTTTTCTCTTTGTAATCTAACCGCTCGTTTTCTTTCTTCCTCTTGTTTCCTCAATAATTCTTGTCTTGATGCTTCTACTCTTACCAAACGTTCTTTTTCTTTTTGAATTCTATCCAATCTTCTATTTTCAACGTCTGTTCTTCTTTTTTCTAATCTTCTAACACGAACTCTTTCTTCTTTTTCTGTTCTTTCTAATCTGGCTAATTTATCTGCTGCTGCCTTACGAGTTTTAGTTCGTGCATCACTAAGTTTTTTCTGTACACCTTTTCTCCGTCTTTCCACTGCATCTGGTTTTTCTGTAATTGTAAGTGTTTTTGTTATAGTATCAGAAAGTCCAAAATTATTAACTACTGTAAGTTGTATCAATATTTCTTGAGCGTCTAATTCTCTAACTGTATAAGGTGAACCAGCTGGCATTTTTTCTTTTAATTTACGTGGAATTGGAAAACGATATTTAAGATCCTTTGCTTCTAATGACCTAATCACTTTACCTTCTTCTATAACTTTCCAATAACGTCCTGTAGTATAACAATCTATAGGATTTGAGCTACTATCAATAAATCTAAAAGTTTGTCCATAATATACCGTATCAGTCCATCCACCATATCTACCTAAACCTGGCCCTTTCATATAAAAGTCAACTTCAGATGGTGGTTGAGGTGATTGAAAAACTTCTACAATACTTGTTTTGGTATCATATCCATGGTCATTTTCTAAATTTAAAGTAACAATAAACCTTCCTGGTCTACTATAAATATGAATTGGATTTGATTCAGCTGAAGTTGATCCATCTCCAAAGTTCCAATGATAATTTAAATTTAATAGTCCACGTTCTCTAATGTCAGAAAAATCTCCAAAATTTACAGTTAATGGAACATATCCAACTATCTCTGGATCTATTCGTTCATGTTTTGGTAAAGGACCTGGTATATAAGCCATTATATATCCTTTCTACGATTACGTCTTCTTGTTGCTCTCTGACTTCTTTGTCTTGATTTACCGCCACTTGGAAGAGCTCTTGCTTTTCTGGTACGTTTTGGTCTTGACCTACCACCACCTCCAGATGGTTTAGTTGGTCTTCCTCCAGGTCCAACAGGTCCAGTTTCAAAATTAGCTGCTCTAAGATTTTGTTCTATTTTCTTTCTAGCTTCCTGTAATGCTTTAAGTTCTTTTTCAAGTTCTGCAATATCACTTTCACCACCACCGATGGAAGTGTTTTTAAGTCTTTCTATATCTTCTTGTAGTTTCTTTTCTAATTCTTTTCGTTTTTCAACTGCTTCTATCATTTCTAAACGAGCTTCTTCCATTTCTGCTAACTCTTCTTCACTAATAAATGGATTATCTACAGTAGGTGGTCTCCACTCTACAACAAGAGCTTCACGTATATCTTCAATTCTTCTTGGATTAACAGCCTCAACTTCTTTAATATAAACATCAGACTGTTGCAAGTTAGTATTTACAGAAAATTCAATTTCTAATGTTCCAACTTCCTTAAATGAAAAACTTATAGATTTTTTAATACTTGTTTCTGATAATACTTCTTCTCCATTCCATATAAATTTCCATTGTCGTTCAAAAAGTACAGCGGCGGGTGAATATATTGTACGATCTATAAAATCATATGTTGTACCAACAGGTACTCTATCAAGCCACCCAAATCCACCTTTGGGTAATCCTGTACCTATCATACCAAAATCAACTATTGATTTACTATACTCATCTACACTTAATTCAAAATCTACTTGTGGTGCTAACCAAGGTTGTGTTACATCTGCTAAATTATCATGTTCTATAACAAATTCATATTCTTCATCTTCATCGTAATTAAATGTTGTTGGAAAAATATCAACATAATCCCATTGTCCATCTAATATAGTTTGTTTTCTTAATCCTACCAATAGAGGACCAAAAGTTGAAATTGGTGGTTGATCAGTTATTGCTGCACCCATCATATTTTTTCCACTTATAAAACCCTCTAATATAGGCATGTTCTCAATAATTCTTCCTTCTAAATTTGAAGGTTGGGTATCGTCCCACAATCCATAATCTATTTCATCATCACTAAGAGAAAATTGAGTAATTATATAAGATTTTTCATCCTCTGCAGTACCTGATAATGCATTAGCTAAAATTTCTCTTCCTCTTTTTGTAAAAGTGGCTGTTACAGTTTGTGTTGTTTTATCTAAATATCCCATTTAGTCCTCCGGCCAAATAACACCATCTTTGAATATTTTATATCTTATACTTTCTCTATCAGTAATATTTGGTTCAAATACTGGTTGATTATCTATAATCGCACCTAAAGGTTTTACATAATTTGAACCACTTGGAGTTTCATCCCATAACCCATAATCTATTTCATCATCACTTAAAGCAAATTTAGTAATGATATGTTCTCCGTCTTGGTTTTGACCAAATACGGCAGTTCTTAAATAATCTTTTCCTCTTTTAGTAAGAATAGCATCAAGTACCAATGTGGTTTTATCTACAAATCCCATTTATCTGTCCTTTATGTAGGTGAATTATCAACATAATTAACTCTTACTGGAAAAACATAAATAGCTCCTGATTGTTGTCCAGTTATAATAATAGAGGTTTCTCTATATCCCATCGCAGATGTAATGGGTTGTGTTCCTATTGTTGCTACTCTCGAAAGAATTTTCTTACTTAATCTTCCTGATTCCTCTGTATAAATAGCTCCTGTTTCTGGAAGATTATCAAAAGTTCCATCATCAGGTATCATCCCAGGTCTAATATCAATTACATTTTTATTTAATACCAAAAAACTATACTTTTCAGTTGAAAATGTTCCATCGGCTCCAATTGTACTTGGATTTATAGAATGATTATTAAACGTCCATTGTGGACTACCATCTGCATTATATTCTGTTTTTAATGCATTATCACCAAGTAATGATGCTGGTGTTATATTACTAATATAAGGTAAAGCCTTAGTTCCATCTGGCATTGTAAATAATTTATATTTCATTACAACTTCAGGATCAACACAAGGTTCTAACATTGGTGTAGATTCTAATACAGCACCATAATGATTTGTTCCTAATGGATGTGCAGTATTCCATAGCCCATAATCAATTTCATCATCAGCTAAAGCAAATTTGGTAATATTAAAATTACCACTACTTTTAGAAAGATACTCTTTACCCTTCTTAGTTAATACTGCATTTAATATATAAGAGGTATTGTTTATAAATCCCATTTATAATCCTTATTATGTATTTCTATATGGGATTATTAAATCCCATTGTTAAATTAACTTGGTGAACCAGCTGTATACGTGATATTAACAGTAAACTCTTTAGTTGCTCCAGAAGTTTCTCCTGTGATAAGTAAAGAAGTTTTTGCTGGGGAAGAATTTTCTGCAATCCTTTTTGGATATACTCTAATTTTTCCTTCTTGATTTCCAAATTCACTCCCTGCACTGCTTCTAAAAGTTCCAGATTGATCAACCAAACATCCCGTAATGGTCTGTGAAATATGTTGAACTGTTTTTACAAATGGTAACCACATTTCATCCATAGTTCCAAGAGGAATTCTATTTTTCGGAAGTGCTGGTAAACCTGTAGATACGTTTACAGGAGCTATTACAGCAACAGTAGTATCCAACAAAGTCAATGTATATTCTTCATTCAAATACCCTTCTTCAAAAATTGATCCAATTCCACCTTGTAAATCGATTGCTCCAAATCCAACATTTGGTGTATGTTGAACTCCACAATCAACACCCTGACCTAACTGAATATTAGTAAAAAGATCACCACTCGGTACTGGACCTATCTGAATTCTGGAAGCCTCGTTATCATCAGAATACCATTTTAGTCCATCAAGAGCTGTTTGGGATCCAGCAGATTCAAATAATGAAGCCATAGCTCGAGTACCCTCAGATCTCGTTACAAGTTTATATTTCATAATTTCAGACGGATCATTAAATGGTTCTAATGCTGGTAATCCTTCGATTACAGCACCATAATAATCTGTTCCTTGAGCATGAGTGGTATCCCACAATCCATAGTCTATTTCATCATCACCAAGTGCAAACTTAGTAACGGTGAAATCTCCACCTCTAGATAGAATTTCTCTACCTTTTCTTGTTAGAATAGCGTCTAAGACTCGTGTCGCGTTATTTAAATATCCCATTTTGTCTTTCTCCTTAATCTACTTGGAATTTTATAAGATTCGATATAATAAAACTTGTTATTCTTCTCTTATAAATATAATCCTTTTTAGTTTTTATCATTATTTATTTTGTACATCTAATGGTGTGGATGGTGAATCCGTTGTTACCAATTTTGTAGGTGAAGTTACAGTTATTTCTACTGCAGGTGTCCTATCGTCATATCTAAACGCATTATCTGTTACAGTAGTATTTTCTGTTTGTACACATCCAAGATAAAAAAGTCTATCTGTACCTGCAAATTCATCCCACCTATTATCTAAATCTGTTGCCCTATAACTTGATGAATATGGTATATGTTTTGAAGCACTTAACGAAGTTGAATAAAAATATTCAGTTTCTAAGTTAAACTCTGATAATACATTTTCTTCTATATTAGGTTGTACCACTTCTTCAAAAATTGCCTTTACTGATCCTGCCACAATAGTAGCATTATAATATTCAGTTCCATACCAACCACTATAATCAATATCTCCTATATTATATAATGCTGGGGTTTCTAAAAGTGATTTTAATACAAATGATCCAGTACCACTAGCGTTGGCTGCAATAGTATCACTTGGTGCATTATAAACACAATCTCCCCATTTCCACTCAATTGCTGACCCAGTTTGACGTGTTTTAGGATTTAATCCAAACTCTCGATGTAAATTAATCTTCGTTTTCATTTCTTGATATATAGCAGATGATGAAATATATGAACCAGTTTCTTGTGTATGAAAGTTAATACCAAACGGATTAGTATAAGTAAGACTTGGTTCAAGTAATGTATATTCAGAAGAAGCTGACACAATTGATCCAGTTTCATTAGTAATACTATTTATACCAAATGGATTACTAAAATTTACATTTGACTCATAATTAGGATATTCAGCACTTTCAGAAACATAGTCGGTTATTACATTTATATTAGTAGTCCAATGACTTGGAATAAGATCCGGCTTATTTCCAATAATAACTTTATCCCTCTCTAAAATAGTTGGTTCAATTAATATTCCTATATTTGCATTTGCACGTGCAGGAATTAACTTATGAACCTGTTTATATAAAGAATTATCATAATATTTTAACAGTCTTAAATAATCCCAAAAGTTATTTGGTCCTGAATATTTTTGCCAATATAAATTTCTTGCAGTTGTTAATCCTGTATATTGTTCGTTATATTGGTCACGTGGATCTCCAATATATTGGTCAAAATCAAGATTGGGCATTGAACTTATAATATCTTCATCAATTACTGCAGATGGTGAAAAGTAGATTGCAACTTTATTTGAATCAACTGATGCGTTATCATAAGCTGGAACTGTTATACTTTCTTTAAATAATAAAACGGGGTTATCTGCTTGTGTTTTATCTATCAATGTATCAGTCTCAATTCTTAATTTATTAGATGTTCTACGAGAAGGACCTAAATTAGGAACTTTCATTTTTGTTTCATCTACTACAGATGCGAAATGATCTCCCATTACACTTGTATAGTTATGTGGAGCTGCTGATGAAGTAAATGATTGGTCTGCACTTACATCTCTAAACCATTGATTATAAGATATACTTAAATCTTTATTATCATCAAACGAATATCGAGTAACCAAATCTAAATAAGAAGCAGATGGTGTATTACCATCAAACGCTATTGGAGCGGCTACATGATTATCAAATGAAGTTACATTAAGTGGTGTTGTCCAATTTCTATATTCCATCATAGAACCACTTAATGATTCTCCGAAATTACCAAACTCAGGTCCACCAATTGTAATTGTATCACTACTACCAGTCCATGCTGAATTATATGAAGCTGATACTGCTCCCATTGAACCACTTATTAATAATTCATTATTAGATTCATATACAATTTTACTTCTACCTGCTTCATATTTTTTTGTATATAATGTATATACAACATCTTGAGTACTTGTATCACCTATTAAAAAGTCTCCAGACCCAGATAAAGTTCTTGTCAACATTACAGACCAAAACTCTCCATCATATACAGGAAATTCTGATGATGAAACTTCTTGATATCCTTCACTACCACTTAACATAAAAGATACATAACCATATCTATCCGATTCATCATTGTCTTTTAATCTAATTGCCCAATCTTCATCCCTACGTACTAATACTTGATTTGAACCACTTGCTGCTGAAAATCTAAATTCTACAGTATCAGGATGTCTGTCCGTAGGTGCATCTCCAAGAGTAACTGCTTCCCAAGTATCATTTGAAACATAAGTATTGTTACTTGCTCCAAAGAACTTTAATGCCTTTGTAAATTTCCTACTTATAAAAGTTTCTTGTGGTGCGTTTGGTAACTTTGGTCCACCATATTCTATTACTCGTAAAATACTCGATGGAATACCATAACAATTTATTAATCCTTTTATAGCTCTTATCGTTCCTTTAGTCTTTAAAAAATACGGTATATTATTTAATACTCTACTCCATATTTCCCTTGATATATCTCTATCTGGAGTAAGAGAAAACTGCCATGGTTTTTCAGATCCAGTTTGTTCCATTCCAAACATATATCTTGGTAAAGACACTAAATCTTTTCCATCAAATACTTCCCAACCGAGAGACTGTGCTACATGATGTAATAAATCTTTTGCAATTCCTTCATTAAGTGCATCTCTCCTATCATGAACGTCTGTCATTGCTTTAATGAATACCCAAATATCATCAAAATAATGACCAACCATATCTATAAATTTTAAAAATACTTTATTTTCATCATCATCTTGAACAAACATTGGAAGATGACCACGTAATCTATTTTTATTTGCTGTATCATATTCAGAAGCTGAAACTAATTGATTTGCATACCAAGTAGTAGCAACTGACTGTGATGTTCTATAATTTATATACGGATATGAATATGTTCCTGATCCCCCTCTTTTTGGCCACGAATTAGGATGAAATAGACCAATAGATTCACTTGAATATGAAGAACTTTGATTAAACATATATTTTTCAAATTTATCAAAGTTATTAATAGTTTCGCGACGTTGTTTTTCCCACCATTGAATTTGAACTAAAGAACCACTTACAGATGTGAATGGTGGATTAAATTGAGAAGAACCAGATATAAGTAAATAAGAACCTGCTCCAGGATCTGCTACAACACCGTGTATTCCAGTAGAACCACTGCTTGTTCCAGCAAGAGAAGCACTTCTATCTGTATATTGTTCTATTTGGTCTAATTTATATTTAAAGTTTTTAACTCGTTGTTCTGCTGAACTAAAATGTATAAAATTTTCATATCGTTTATGATCTATATTAATATCTGCACTTAAACTTCCACTTAAAACTTCATCACCAATTTTTCCCTTTAATCCCTCATCATCTGTTATTAAATGATCATAATTTTTAAATCGTGTAATTCCAGTTCCTATAGGACTATCAATATTAAAACGTTCTGGTGGTCTAAGAACAGAATCACTTATCCATTCTTCCACAAATGGAATTAAAGTACAAGTTTCCTCTACTGGAGGAATCATTTCTTTAACAATAGTAACAAAATCTTGCTCCGCTACAGTACTTGGAAGTGGTTTATATAATTTATAAACTACTGAATATGGATATTCAGTATAAGTAGTTCGATCAATTTTAAAATTAGTTATTAATTGAAGATCATTAGGACCAGTTTTCAATAATTTACTTAAATCTTCACTTTTATCCATTGGATATTGAATAAACCATTTATCAAAATGTGCGTATTTATCTACTCCAAAATCATTACCATCATCATGACTAGCTTTTGCACCAAGTTCTGTATAAGAATTTTTAAGAATAACCTGAGTACCTTCTGCCTTTACAATCTCTCCTCTTAATGATCCATAGACAGGATTTTTTTCTGAAAGTGATGAAGTGTAATCAACATGAAATTCAGGAAATGTTGTATAAGATTGTATATTAGAATCATTATTTATAATATGTCCTCTTTCAGTTGCTAAAGTACTATATCCATCCTTTAAAATAACGGTATTTTTATCTACAAAAGTATCAATTTCTACAACTAAATCCTTGGTAGTTGGTGATTTTTCAATACTCGTGATAGATGTAGTTAACTGAACTTGAACATTTTCTACCCACAAAATTCCTTCAGGTCCTCGGTGACCATAAACATATAATGCAACAATTTCGTTTAACTCCCAATCATCATCTATTACCCCAGTATAACTAGCTTCTTCCCATTCTCCTATTTTGGAACATGGAGAATATCTTAAAAATTCATTATCTCTATGACCTTTTGCTGGATTAAATTCTCCTACCTCTCCCCAAACATGAGTACCAGAAGCCTTTGATTTGTGATATAAACCAACATCTGCACCTTTACCTATTGTATCAGATTTTTGTCTCCATGTAACTGTAATATTATCTCCAACTTGAATTCCTTGTGCTGCAAAAGTATGTGGAAGTCTTTGTGAAATTCCCTGCCACCTATGAGTTATTTCAAGATTTTCATTGCCAGTATAATGTCCTGTTTTATATAATCCTTGATAATTTGTATGATTTGGTTTATTATGTTGACTATTTTGATCAATAAATTTCATACAAGTGTCACCAAACTCACCCTCACCTTGTACCCATTTTCCATGATGTCCTACCCAACCACTATGGTAAAATGAACGTTCATTTTTAGTAGATTCAGAATAATTAAAAGCGTTAAATCCAGGAGACCATCCTACGGGATTAACTGCGTCAGAATGTAATTTTGGATCCCAAAATCTCCAAATTTCATTAGTAATATTTATTGCAGGATTCCATTCCCATGTTAAAGTTTGGTTAGATTCTGTTTTATCTCCCCATATCCATTCACTTGGACCATTAAAGAAATACGGATGTACTGAACCTTTCCCCCATGGTGTTCCTGTTCCAATACCATAACCTCTCCAACCTTGAGTAGATAATTCACCATTTTCTTCAGTTATATGCCAAATTCCTGGAGTAACTACTTCAGTTACTCCTCCTGAAGAAGCTGCTATTTCATCCTCTCGTATAAGAGAATCTTTTCCATGACCATACTTTGGATTACGAGAAGATTTTGACGGGCTGGATCTTTTAGTATGATATTCTCCATCACCAGTTCTATAAGTTGCTCCCATATATCGTACAACTGCTATAAATGCAGCTGGACCAGATTGGTTTGTAGCAACAAGTCTTAATGTATCATTCGAAGTAAACGAATTAACTGTATGTACTTTAGATTGTCTCCAATTATTGTGACTACCAACTTCAATACTATTTCCTCCAGAATCTACTTTATATAATGTATAAGAATTATCACATTGTATTCGACAAGTAAGTACATTTGCCCCAGTATTTGTTCCACCAACATGATATGGACTATCAAGAAATTCTCCCTCATATCCATCTTCCTTAATATCTGTTGCAAGTGCATTTGTTATAGATATATCATCTATTACAGTTAATTCAGTTCCTTGAGTATAAGCTTCATCTGTAACGAATGCATTCTTAATAGTAATAATACCACTTCCACGTCCTCCGTTAACATCAGCCGCCATGGCTGGTAAAAATCCATCATCATCAGGAGAAAATATTCCTTCAACTCTGTCATCTTCTACGAATGAAATAAGTCCAGTAGTGGGAATTTCTTCTTCTTCAATTCTTTTTCTTATCATATAAGGTGTTGGTTGTCCAGTAGGACTTCCTGGTTCTATTTGAACATCAGTAAAATATCTATAACCTGATGTATTTCCAGTTCCATTAATCCATCCACCATTTCCATTATTTTGATAAGTATCCCATACCAATCCACCATTGTAACCAAGGATCCATGTTATTTCACTATTAGTGGCCGTAAATTTTTGGTACATTCTTTTCCAAAGTTGACCATCAATTATTTTTTCTTCAAGTTCTATACCATGTTCTGGATAATTAATAACATTTTGACCGTTTTCTTGTATAAAGAAAATCCCTTGATCTTTTAAACTATTCCAATCTTCTGTTACAGCAACCCAACAACTTAAAATATAAGTTTCATCAAGAATTAAATCAGGTACTTTCATTCTATATGAATTTGTATTAACTCCACCAACTGAAGTCATTCGTAGACAATATTTACTATGACCTGGATTTGAAAATTCAACTATTTCATTTACTCCATATGCATCTGGATTTATTAATTCAAGAATATGTGCTCCATCTTTAAAATCTCCATTCGATATTAAATTTTCAGATGGAGATACTACATCTTGTTCAACAGCTGGTGAATATCTTGATATTACTTCTGGAGTTTCTTGATAATCTATAATAAAGGCATCTCTTATAATAAGAGTTCCACCATTCATAGCTTCTGTTAAAAGTATATCATCTCCACCAACTATTGTAGTTGTATTATCATCTAAAAAAGTTATATGAGATTTTCCAGTTACATCAGAATAAGATAAACAAGTAAATCCTAATAATCTAAAATTTTCAAAATACTCTAGATCATTTATTGCTGGATTAGGACGAATTCTTATTTCTGTTCGAGATGGTGATACCTCTTGGATCCAAAATTTATCTTCTTGAACAAACAATTCAATTGGTTTCTGAGTAGTTTCATCTTTTAATGGATTTTCTATTGTACCAGCATAAATTTTACCATCTGTATCAACAAAATATTCAGCGGTATAAATAGTCTTATCAGATTTCTTTACTAATATAGTATTAGTTGATCCACCTAACTGTCTTAAAAAATTATATACTATTTTATAAGTTCCACGTTCATAACCAAGACCTCTAATATGAGCACCTACATCTAATAAATCAGGTAACTTAGGTGGAATAAAAGGAACTTCACCCGAAGCTAAATAATTATCATTAGTATCATATAAATGAAAACAAATTATATCTGAAGCAAGTGTACCAAATGGTGCAATATTATCTCCCTCATCTAAACCTTTTATTGCTATGAGAGGCAGATGTTTTGATGCTAATCGTGATAATTTATTAGTATTTGGATCAAGGGTTAATTGTTTTTTCTTGGCCATTAAAGTTCCGTAAATTCTCTATCTATTATTTTATTAAGTTCTTCATTTTCCTCATAATCAAAATATCCTCGTTCCCAAAGAAGACGATGATGTACAGGATAACTACTACCATCACTTCCTTCTCCTGGATTTATTTTTTCAAACAAAAGAATACTATTAGATTTAGCATCTCGTAAAACACCTTCACTAATTTTTCCAGCTTCTGTTCTTTTCTTTATGAGGTTTAAATATTTAACTTCATCTTTTTTTGCCAATTCTTGATAAAACTCAAGATTTTCAAGTTCTTCTTTTGTATATGGCATCTCTTATCTCACTACTTTGAATGAATGATCTTCATCAAAATATTGAACGGTTTCATCTGTAGTTCCACTACCACTTACTACTTTGTAGTTTATTCTATAAAATCTTTCAGACTGTAATCCATTCATCCAAAAATTAAAATAATTTCCAGTTGAATCACAACTTACAATTGAACCAGTTCCAAATGGTACAATAACATCATCTGTATAAGCATCTTTAATTTGATAATATGTACTTCCACTTGGTAAGGTTTTGACTGTTGTATATCCTGTACTATATCCACTTGTTACATAGGTCTTTTCAGGATATCTTTCTCTACCAACAACTCTAAATTTTACTTTTGATTTTTCTTTATATTTTGGTCTTAATCCTTTCATATACAAAACCATATCTTCTAAATTAATAGATGAAAGTGCTGATAGTGAACCGGTTGCCCAAGTGGAATCGTCCCAAACTACTTCTAATTTTGGTTGATAAACTGTATGTGTATCTCTACCGAAAAATGAAAAATTTCCATACCTTGTTGCATCTCCTTCTGCAACCATTGAATTAGTATTACCAACACTACCACTTCTCTTTAACATAAATCCTTCATTTGGAACTGTACCATGATACCATTTCCATACAATGTCAGATACGTCCATTCTTAAATCATCTGGTTCATGTGTAAAAGATTGAGATGCTTCATATCCACTTCCACTATACCAAGTTCCACCTGATCCAGTTATACTTGCCCAATATGTTAATGAATCAGAATTATCTTTCCATCTCCAAGATGCTCCATCTCCAATTTGTGGATTACTATCAACTTTACCAGATCCCATATCCCACGATTGACTAACTGGATATCCATATAATGTTTGTGATATATTTAATTGTGTTGAATTAGCATCATATAAATTTAAATGAAATTTTGTTTGTGAACCAGATGGAATTATTCCTGATTCTATTGATTGAGAAATATAAGTTAAATCAAATTTAATTAAACCACGAGAAACATTTACTACTGAAGCATCAGCGTTCATGTCTTTTCTTATCTCAATAATCTCATCAAGTCCAGTATTTCTACTTTGACTTGCTTCATATAATGTTGTATCCTTGGTTGCGTATTCAAAATAATGCATTAGATATCTCCCAATACTCTACCCCGAATATCTGTATCAGGATATTTAACTTCAAAAATTGATGGGTCAACAGCTGGATAAACGACACTATTAAAAGTTGCAGCTGAAATATCATATATATTATTAGAATAAGATAATCCACCTATAGTTCCCCATTTATTTTCAACTATAACCAATTCATTTCTATTTTCAAGTGGTTTAACTATACTAGCAACTCCTTCTACTGTAACTATTTCAGAAGCTATATTAGCTAAAACTATTGGTTGGTTTATTTGCCATTTATCAGTATTAAAATATATTTTTAATCTATCAACACAATTTAACAAAACTTCATTTTTATTAAATCCTTTTTTAGTAAAGATTGCAAATTTAATACCAATATTACATATCCATGCATCTTTTAATTGAACTGCATCTGTCATTATTCTATATTGACTTAAATAAATTTTTATGTTTTCTTTAACCGCGTTATTCAAACCTACGAATTTTTTATTATTATCATACCCTAACATAAACATATTTAATGCTAATGGATTAGGTTGATAAGTTGGGTCTGCTTCATTTTGTCCTGCTGCTGCTACTTGTTCATCTTGTATCATATAAACTTTTGATATATTACCATATTTTGCTGGTAATGAATATATACGAGTAATATAATCATCCTTTGTTACTGCTCTACTTTGTGCTTGGAAATAAGCACCTGCGTTTACTCGCACTTCCTCTATAGATTCTGCTCCACCACCTCCTGTTGCTGGTTGTGGATTTGTTACTGCTACAGAATTTTTTGCAATAGCTTTTAAATTAGTATCTAATGTAAGAGAATTATCAAATTCAGTAGTAAGTAATGTAATATTATTAATTTGATTTGATGATACGTTATCATCTATTCCACCCCCATAAGAATATTTTATAGTTAATGTTGTATTAGTTGGACATTGACCATAAGTTTTTGTATTTAGAAAATTTGCTGGATCAAATGCAGTATCAAGAAAACTTGGAGTTCCTGGTAAATTAGAACCTACATTTGATGGATTTGGAATAATTTCTTCGTCTGCTCCTGCTGCTACTCCAGAACCAAATCTCATTTCAGTTTTACCGTCAGGTCTAATATAAGTTTTAAACCTTTTGGATGTCTTTACAACCTTTAATAAAAACGGTGCAAAATTTCTACCTTGAACTAAATCAGGAGAATTGTTTGTAGTATTCTGAAAATCTGCATATACAGTATCTTGTGCTAAAAAAGGAACTTCATACCATTTATTTCCATCACTATCTGTTATAGAAATAATTTCTAATACAGGACTACTTGCTAATACTATTCTTTTATATTTTTCTGCTGCTCCAAATGTATGATAGTCAGTAGTAACTGTTCCACTAACTGCCTTTGCTTGCTTCTTCAACAACCATTTTGTAATATTACTATCATCATCTACTTCAAAAATATCATCCTTTCTTGGACTCAATGAACTTGAATCACTAAATACAACATCATCTACTGTTCTAAAAATCGTACCATTAGTTGACGTAGCTTCTATTCCAGCTGGTACGGTAAGACAATAATCTTCGTCAGGCTGTCTTCTTTCATCTACAACATTATTAGGATCTGATGGTACAGTTTGGAATACATCAAAAGTTACAGTAGCTGGTGAAGCTAATCTTGGTTTATATCCATATCCTTGTGCTATATTATATATGGTTTTCTTTTCTTCTGCAAATGATAACATACTTTCTTTAAATTGTTCATCTATATAATATGACAATACATCCCCAACATAAGACGCCATTTCAATGAACATCATTCCTGGATCAGATTCATTAAAATCATTATATGTATTGGGAAAATATGTTTGTGCAAATTCTATTAAACTATCTCTAAAAGACGAAAAGTCTTTATTTAAATATTTTACATCTCTACTTAATCCTTTTGTAGCCATTTATATTCTCCATTATTCCTTAACTATTGATTCAAATTGGTCAAAATTTACAGAAACAGATTCAAACCTATCGGGTTCAAAAGATAATCCAAAATCAATTGCTATATTAACTCGGTTAATATTATAATCTGGAATTGTAATTTCTATATTTTTAATGTTTATATAAGGTAACCACGTTGCCAATGATTCTTTAATTGAATCCTCTAATATATCACTAAAATCTTCATTCATAGGTTCAAACAATATTGAATGTAACTGTGAACCAAATGCAGGCTGTCCAAGTCTTTCACCAGGAATTGTTTTAAATAAATTTATTATATTATATTTTGCCTGTTGAAGTGTAGTTTTAGTTTGTTTAAAAAATCCTGTATCTGAATATCCCAAGGGAAGTTTTAATCCAATAAAAACATCTGGATTTAAATCCTTTTCTCTTGCTCCCACTTACATTCTCCTATTGTATTATTTGTTGACCAACAATTAAACCATTTTTTACTATAATTCTTTTACGAACATACCGCGTTTGTTCTACTCCATCAACTTCTTCTATGATTATATCAGATACAATATAATCTTCTGTAATTCCTTCTTCACCACTAGCTACTTGATATCCACTTGCCTGTATCTTTCCATCAAGTTTAAGTTCATCTTTAGTCAAACGTATATTTAAACTATCAAAAAGTTTCTTTAAAACTTTTAATTGTTTACCAAATATTTTATTTGCTGCTGCAATTGTTTTATGTTTCCTTAATAATCTTTTTAATGCATTTAATTTTACTTTTGGATCATCTTGAGACTGTCTTATATTTAATTGTCCTTTCCTATTTAAATATAATGCCCCAGGAAATTTACTTTCCAAGTAAGATTTATTATCAAATATATCTATTGGATCTTCACCTGTTAAATAAGAATGAATAGCGTCTGCCTCTTCTTGAGCCAGTTTAGCATTTTCTTTTCTAGATCGTCTCTTACTTTCTGCATCTTGATCTTTCCAAATCCTATCATTCTTAATTTTCTCAAGTTTATATTTTAGAAACTGTTTATCTAATGCCATGACTTACCTCACTATGGACGAAAATTCGTTCCACTCCTTTTCTGGTCAATTGCTTTCATAACATCTGAATAATCTCGTGTTAATGCATTTGTTACGTGGTCTGGAACTTGGTCAACTGATACTCCAGCTCTCTTAATAGAATCTACCGCTGCTATTTCTCTCTTTATTTCTTTTGATTGTGCAGTATTTCCTAAACCAGTTGCTCCAGCAAGTACTTCATTTATCTTACTGGTATCATAAACTCCACCACCCATCGATGGATATCCACTACCATCACCCTGTGGAACTCCACCAGCGGTTTCATTTAACACTTTATTAATAGCTGTGTTTGATGTATAGTGAACCTCTTTTTTAGGTTTAGTTTTATACTGTTTTCTAATGGGCTCTTTAAACTTTTTCTCAGTTAATGGTTTTGAAACTAATTCGGAAAGTAAAGATGAATTTTCTTCTTTAATAAATATCTCATTCATTTGTTTTTTGACTTCTTTACGAACTACGGCTTCAATTATTTTTATTAACTCTTGTTTCTTCATTTTGTATCTCCTTTATAAACCTCTTAAATAATTATCTAATTCTGGGTCTTGAAAACATTTGGCCAATTCATTTATTTGTTTTGCTAATTCTTCTTCAAGTGCACTTATATCTATTTCATCCATGGGTGTATCTGTATTAAGTGTGTTCCAAGTACCACCTGCTGCTGCACAAGCTTCTGGGGTAGTATGTTCAGGAATTGAACAATATCCAACATCATCCATACCAGGAAATGTACCACCAGCATTTCTACATTCTTGTGGACTCATTTCTTGTGTTGAACCATCTGGTAAACTACACGATACCATACCATCATCTTCCCCAGTATCAAAGTCTGCAAATATTCCAGCCGCTTCATCAGCCATGTCCTTTAATTGTTTTTCTAAATCTTTTACTTTATCTGGATCAATCCACTCAGGACCATCCCAAGTACCACCAGCAAGTTCACACGCTTCCTTAGTATTTGGATTAACTTCAAATTCATTTCCTTTTTCATTTAAACAACGTCCAGCCTCTTCACAGGCCTCCTTACTATTCATTTCTGAACCAACTTGTACTGCACATTGTGCTAATATAGCTAACAACTGTGCCTGCAACATTGGTATTATTTTAACAAACCTTGAAACTATTCCTAATACCATTCCTATTATCACATCTATTATTCCTAATATATTCATTAACTCAATTAGTTTTTCAACTACAGCTACAACTGGAATAGGAATAGTAATCCATTTTAAAATCTTCTTTATTAACTTCATTATTTTACGTATTAAAACAATTATCTTTAAAATCTTTTTTAATACTACCATCATCTTCATATAAGCTGCCATTACTCTTAGTAACTTAGCTATAACTTTCTTTACAGGAGGTGTACATATATCATCAGGATCTAATTTAGCTAAATCAACTATTTTATCTACTTCTCCTGTTATCTTACCAAGAGCCTGTGATAACTTACCCATTAACTTAGCTATAACTGCAATAAAACCAGATAGTGCCAATCTCTTCAAATCCCCAAGGTCAAGACCCGCTATATCAGCTAATATATCCATTAACTCATCAGATATAATATCTCCACCTAAATCATTACAAAAACCAGAAGCTGGTTGTTGATCTAAAGGAACACTTCCAACAACTTCAGTTTTTGCTGTAGCATTTTCATTTTCTACAGTATGTGGATTTTTATATGTAACTCCACCATCATTAACCTCACCTTTTACTATTCCAGTTCCAACTGGTACAGTCTCTCCTTTATCAAAATCAAATAATTCATCTCCTGAATCTGGCCATAATACACTTGCATTACTTCCTGCAACTGCCTGCATATCATCTTCATTAATAATAAATGGAGCGTATACTTCCATCCCCCCACCAGCTAATGATTCTAATTTCCACTCTCCAGGTGGATTTTCATATTCCCAAGTATTTCCATTAGCATCTATATGTGGTGTATCTAATACAGGAAGAGGATCACCTAATGGGGATCCCACAGGAGGAATAGGAAGAGGTCCATTTATAAATACAGACCCACCTACAACTTCAGTGCCTGGTATTAATAGGTCACCATTTTGTAAATTTACATATTGTTTAGCTACAGAATGACATCTTCTCATTTAATATTATTCCTTTGATATAATCTTACCAATATTTTGATCTAATAAAACTTTTGCTACTCTACTTTTAGGTTCTTCCATTCGAGTTATTAAATCACTTAACTCTCCAAATAATTTTGCTGATGGATCATTTACCTCTCCAAGATATACAAGCATTCCAGCAAATGATGATTTAGCAACCATCATTTTTCCACTAAAATCTATCAAATGACTTATTAAAGTTTCAAATAATTTCATCATTTGATCACCAGCGAGTACTGGTTGCAATCTTGCCTTTGATTTAACATCAGTTCCCCCTAAAAAAACTCCAAAAGTATCATCTGTACCCCCATGTCCCTCAAGTACTATTCTATTTTCTGATATAATATTTACACTTCTCTTAGCATAAATATTTAAATCTTCCCCTCTAGCATTAAAAACTATTCTATCAGAATTTAAAATTACTTGATTTCCTTCAAACTTCTTTGGTCTATGTAAATCATATCTACCAATCGCGGCAGGTACTAATGGTACATTTTGATTAGTAGTCATCCACAAAGAAGAACCATCTTTATTTATATCTTCCTTTACAGGTTTATAATCTATAGTTGGTTTTTCTCCTTGACCTGCTCTTATAATAATATTTGAAGAATCTTCTCTACCTGTATCAGGTTCTATACTACCATCTGCATTAACTATTTCTGTAATATTACTACCAAACCTAATGGACTGTCCGAATCTACCATTAAATAATAAATCCCCCTCTTCTGCCTGAAGTTGTCTTATCTTAGGATTAGCTTTAAAATCTACAATTTTAAATTTCTGACTATCTGGTGTTTTATTACTCAATCCTGGATGAAAATTTAAATTAACTGAATTATGTAAATTTAATTTTTGAGTATAATATCTATCCCCAAAATAATTTACCACAATAACAACTTCACCCGGCAACGGATATTCTTTAATATTAGTTTCAATTGGTCTTATTTCTACATAATCCTTATTATGTTTACTACTAATCGACATACGAGCTAAAGCCCATCCGTACTTTGACCAATCTGGTTCTTCAGTATCTTTAACTAATGGTAAATCTTCTTCATCTAAATAAATCTCTATTATTTCTGCTGGTTCTAATTCATAAAATTCGGGGGTTGCTTGCATTATTTTATTATACAATCTTCCCACATCTTTCATACTAGCAGGTCCATCAGGATGAACTATATATTCATCATCACGATTTATCTTATACGCCATTAATTTTCCTTAACTGTTTGTATATCTTCTGATATTTTATCTGATTTTTTTTGAATGTCTACAACTACATCATCTATACTTTTGAGTAATTGTTCTTTCTCTTTGTCTGATAAACTAAATTCTGATTCACTACCACCTTTCTGTTCGGCAGCAATTAATCGTTGTACAACAGTTGCCAGTTTGACAAGTTGTTCATCATTCTTCACATTTATTTCCAAGTATTCTTTTATCATCGGGATTAACTGAATAGCCATATCC
>Ga0209554_1000904_pt1 | contig 23976 bp, 19 predicted proteins | sample MarorgKNORR_S2LV_5_FD_188221 | JGI IMG/M metagenome (GOLD analysis project Ga0209554, IMG submission 188221) | Marine microbial communities from the Southern Atlantic Ocean, analyzing organic carbon cycling - Bottom_A/KNORR_S2/LV (SPAdes) (version 2) | ecosystem: Environmental > Aquatic > Marine...
CGTCCCTTGCGGCGATTACCTGCCGCAAGGCGGCCGGAGCGGGCGACGTCGTCGTCGGCATGGTTTCAGGCTCGGGGGAGGACTCACTCAACAGGTAGATGATGAGGGCCAGGACCACGCCGACCGCTGCGACGACAGCGATCTGAGCCGGCGGCATGGTCTTCAGGCGCATGACCAGATCGGCGCTGCCTGAAGAAGGCTTCGTCGGGAAGGCGTCTTGCGGAGCCGTCGATTCCGCAAATGCTCCGCGGTTGGGAGCCTTGAGCGGCTCGGCACGGCGGACGCCGCTCTGCGCATCGTAGAGCTCGGCCACCCGATCGACATCCAGGTTCAGATGTTGAGCGTAGGTGAGGGCGGCGAGGCGCATATACACCGCCTCGACTACCTCGCCCCCGCCAGTCTCCAGACTGCGAATAATCTTCTCGCTGATCCCCGTCCGCTGATGTACCTGCTCCACGGATTCACCGCGCTGCTCTCGAGTCAGACGCAGCAGATCTACCAATGTTTTCTCAGCGCTCACCATGTTGACAAAACGGGTGCGATGGTGGTGGACTTTGGGTGCGATCGGCCCGCGTCGGTCAGGCGCAGACGGACGCTGCCGTCAGTCGCACGCAGTGAAGTCAAAGCCGACATTTTCGAGCATGGCACAGAGTCGCGCCAGCGGCAGGCCCATAACATTATAATAACAACCACTTATCCGTTCAATAAAGCGGCCACCGCGTCCCTGAATTCCGTAGGCGCCGGCCTTGTCCAGGGGCTCGCCAGAGGCCACGTAACAGCCAATGTCGGCCCTTGAGAGGGCGCGCATGGTGACCTCGGTCACTTCGCAGCCGGATTGCTCTTCTCCTTCACCCGGACCCACCACCACCAATCCAGTGTACACATGGTGTATCCGACCCGACAGCCGCCGCAGCATGTGGGTTGCCTCCTCCGGACCACTGGGCTTGCCCAGCACGACACCACCCTCGCATACCACCGTGTCCGCGCCCACGACCACAAACGGGTGGCCAAGTGGAACCGCTCCTCCCTCCTGTGCGACCAGGTCATACACCGTCCTTGACTTGAGGCGAGCGGCGCACACCGCGTGGTGGCCGGCGCCGCTATCGGCAGGCGGTTGTTCCTCTACCGGACTGACCAGGCGCTCAAAAGGTACTCCGAGCTGGCGCAGCAGGTCGGCCCGACGCGGAGACGCTGAGGCCAGCACGACGATGGGATTCCCCCCGCCGCGGTCAGACAGTGACATGATGGGGTCCTTGCGGATTGGGGGATTCGACGAGGAGGGTCACTGGCCCGTCATTGTGAATTTCCACCGACATATGGGCTCCGAAGACGCCCCGTGCCACCCGGATGCCGTGTCCCTCCAGGCGATCTATGAAGGCCTCGTAGAGTGGTCGGGCCAGATCGGACGGGGCGGCGTGGGAGAAGCCCGGTCTGCGACCCTTGCGGCAATCTCCATACAGGGTGAACTGAGAGATGGCCAGAACCTCCCCCTCCAGGTCGCGCAGCGAGTGGTTGAGACGACCGGCACTGTCGTCAAAAATACGCAGGTCAGTGCACTTGTCGGCGCAGAATTGCACCGCCGCGGGACCATCGCTCTCGTGCACACCGATAAGGAGAACCAACCCAGGGCCGATGCTGCCCACCTCCCGCTGTTCCACGCTGACCGAGGCGCGGCTGACGCGCTGTACCAGGACTCTCAAAACCTCACGCTCTCTTTCACAGTCTGCGGCTGTCACCCCGTTCGAAACGGATCTGTGGAATATCCTTGAATTGGGCCTTGAAGTAGAAGGCGTGATCTCTGCTGAAGCGGCTCGGCTCGAGATTGACGGTGGCGGTCCAGTCGTGGAACTCGCGCTGAATAGACAGGAGTTCGGCCGTAACTCTAGCGCTGCTGAGCAAGGCCACTCCTTTTGCCTTCAGATTGTAGTTGATAGAGTAGTTCATGTTCCAAGCGCGGCGCCAGGACCAGCCGGCGCCGGTGCGAATCCACGACCGGATGACGGTCGAGGAGAAGGTGGACCGGCGGCGCGAGTAGTAGTGGCTGACCTGCAGAGAGCGGCTGCTGCCCTGGCGATCGATGTCGCGCTGAAGGCCGTTCTCGTAGCCAAATTCACTCCCAAAGCGAGAGGCTCCCGCATATCCGCTGGAAGCAGAAGCCCCGCCGGTACTGTACCTGCCTGCCGAGGTTGGTCCGGAGAGGCGGTCATCGCCATCGCGACGGCGGGAGGAGTTTCCACGGCCTCGGGTCGACGCGACGAACACACGCGCCGTGGTGTTGATCTCGAGCTGACGCAGCCGGGGAAAGCCGTGGCGGAAGTTGTCGTCGTCGTCGTAGAACTCGGAGCGCACGCTCAGGCGCGTGTTCAGACGACGTCCCGCTTCAACTGTGAGCGAAGAGACTAGATCTGAAAGGGGTCGCCCCTTGCGGTCGAAGTCGTAGGAGCTGGACAGATTGAGCTGAGTCAGACGTACTTTCTTCTCTTCCTCGTCACGCAGGACCTTCACCCAGAAGGTGTTGCTCAATCTGAAGGTGATCTGCCTGGACTGTCGCCAGGGGCTGCTGCCGCCGCCAAAGCCCAGGACGCCCCCCGTGTCGGTGCGGGTCGCCTGATAGCGCAGGGCCACGTCCGGTTTAACCACGTGGCGCAGGGCGGTCACCGGGCCGAAGTGGCGGGGAAAGAACATCCCGTATACGGTTTGGGACAAGGAGAGGGAGGCGTTGGCGCGCTCGGTGCGAACGCCCCTGAAGCTGGAACTGCCGCTTCGCAGGTCCCGGTCCCGCCACCTCTCGTCGAGGCTGGCGTTGAGATTCAACCACGACAGGGGCCGCTGCTGGGAGGACAGCTTCACGCCCGCGTCGGCACTGGTGAGGCTCGTGGTGTCGGCCGGGGTGCCCTTGCGCGTGTTGCGCAGACGCCCGTTGACGTCGTAGTAGATGCGGCTGTACCAGGGACCGGTGGTGCCTCTGCCGGCAGCTCCGAACAGCGATTTCCGATTCGACCGCAGACTCACCTCGGGAAGCACCTCGTTGAAGCTCTCGATATCCAGATTTTTCACCTGACTGGCGTTGAGACTGAAGCTGTACCCCGCTTCGCGCCAGCGCTTGTTGAATCGCAGGTTGGACCGCAAGGTGCGGCTGAGGCGTTCCTGCAGGTCGACGCTGTTGTCGCGGATGAAATCGGAGTCGCTCTGAAAGGTCCCGGAAAAACGCAGGCTGGCCGAGTCTCCCAGCTCCTGGTCGTGGCGCACGGTGGTCCACCACTGAGAGCTGTTGGTGTTTCCAGACTGCCTGTTCTCCAAACGCGTCTCCACGCTGCCCCGGTAGTGGTAGCGCCGCGCGTACGACAGCGCCAGGCGGGCGAGCCAGCCCGATCGCTGCCGCAGGTTCGCCCCCAGGGTCAGGTCCCAGTAGTCGCTCGGGGCGAGGTAATATCCCAGGTTGCTCACCTCCCACTCGCTCTCCCTGCTGGCGAAGCGCACCGGCCGTCGGCCGAAGCCCGGGGTGAGCAGACCGGACTGGCGATCCTCCCTCAGGGAGAAGACGTAGAACGGAATCCAGAATAAACGCCTCTCGCCGATGCGTAAATACACCGGACGGGCGATGGCCATGTCGCCGGCGAGCACCTTGATACGGGGGCTGTAGAAATCGAAGTGGGGATGGGTGAGGTCGCAGGTAGTGTAGGAACCGGCGTGTATGTGAAACTGCTGGTCGGACAGGGTCTGGATATGGCGCCCCCCGTAAAACCCGTCTTTGTAGCTGATCTTACCCGCGGCAATCGTGCCCTCGCCGCTGACCACGTCGTAGACGATGATCTCGCCGCGAAGGACATCTTTTCCCCTCGACAGCGTCGGTTCGCCTTCGAGGTTGCCGCTGCTGTCCACCAGAGCTCGGGCCACAATCACGTCGCGGCGACGGTGGTAGACCATCTCTCCCGCCTCCAGTCGAGTCCCACGGGAGAGTACGACGGCGTGCCCTCGCAACAGGATGGAGTCTCCCTGGACGTAGTTGACGAAACTGTCAGCGGAGTACTCGAAGGCGTTCTCTCCCGGCTTGGCCTCATCGAGAAGGGCGTGCAGCTGACGCAGCTCCATACCGGGGTCGACCATGGCCGTATCGACCTCTGCCGTATCAAACTTGGCCGTATCAAACTTGGCCGTAGCGACCGAGGTCTCCTCCTGGGCGGACAGCCACGGGACCCATAGTGGAAACAGCAGCGCGCCCAGCAGTCTCCAGGTGGCGGTGACGAACGCGCCCCGCTTTGAATCGTGATCCAGCTGTGAAGATCGCCCGAGCCCGGCTCGCGCAGATCCGAGCTGAGAGCGCCGTGGCACTTCGGCGAGGACCACTTCAGACTACCTTCGCCCAGCTGCGGTCCGCTGGCGGAAGACCTCGAAGAGGACGAGGCCGGCGGCGACCGAAGCGTTCAGCGAACCGACCTCGGTCCGCGCCATGGCGATGCCCACCTGGAAATCGCAGGTCTCGCGCACCAGACGGCGCAGACCGCGTTCCTCGCCGCCGATGACGAGAGCTCCAGGTCCCCGGTAGTCGACGTCGGCAAAATCCCGCTCTGATCCCGGCACCAGACCGGTGATCCACATGCCCGCCGCCGCGGCCTTTCGCAGCGCCTTGACCAGATTGTCAACGCGACAGACGGGGAGATAGTCGACGGCGCCGGCCGACGCCTTGACCACCGTAGCGGTGATTCCGGCACTGCCCCGCGCCGGCAGGATGACGGCGGTAGCGCCCGTTACGTAGGCGCTGCGGATGATGGCTCCCAGGTTATGCGGGTCCTGAATGCCGTCGAGGAAGAGGAGGAGGGGATCGGTGGAGCTCACCTGGTCCAGGAGCTCGTCGAAATCGACATAGTCGCGCGCCGCGCAGTAGGCGACAATTCCCTGGTGAGTGGCACCGCTCGCCACGCGGTCGAGGGCGGCCCGGTCTCGAATGTCGAAAGGCACCTTCTGCTGGCGCGCAAGACGGAAGATCTCATCCACAGCTTCGCCGTGGCTTCCCCTGGTTATCAGGAGACGGCGCAGACTGCGACTGGCTTTCAGTGCCTCCAGAACGGGCTGGCGGCCGAAGATGATGTCGTCGGAAGCGGATGCGCTCAAGAAAGGTTCGGTAGCACGTTTGGTGGAGGGTGATGGATGGATCTGCTCCGTCAGGGGGTTATTTGTTCCCCTGTGGAGCTCTGACTCATATACCCGGTTCAGATGTTTATTGTTGTAATTAAAGGACTTGGGCCGGTTTTCGCAATTTGGAGCAGGTTTTGCTTACGACATCGCTTGAGAACGCGTTGGACGCCATCAACCGCCAAAGACCGCAGGAGCGGGATATCGGTATGGATACAGCTATTATTCTCGGTCAGCTCGGAACTGGCCTTCGCCGCCTTCGTCGTCATCTTCAGGGCAATGGTGACCCGCCTCGAGGGATTAGGCCTGATTCGCGCCGTCGACAGGACCCTTCGATCTTTTCCTGAGGAAGCTGCTAAAAAAAGACCACTCCTGTCGCCATCAGCGGACCGACGGCGGTAATTTATGGCCGCTTGGCCCCGTCCGGCCCCTTGAACCCCTCACCGAAATCGTACCCGCTCGTCCCCAGTCGATCTTGTCCGGGTCCAGTCGATCGCGGAGTTTCTCCAGCGTGCGGAGGATGGTCTGCTCCTCGTCGGTCTGGCTGTGAGCGTCCTCTTCCGGAGGGCTGCCCTGGTGAGGAGGTGGCATCTCCATATGAAAAACGGACTCTCCCTCTGGTGACGTCGGCGCTGGTCGGGTCCGCGGTTTGGCTGGGCGTTTCAGTGGGGTATCAGCTCGTTTGGCGCCAGGGCGCCGCCGCTTCTGCTTCGTCTGACTTCCCAGAATGGGGCTGCCGTCGTAAAAGAGAAGTGGGCAAACTCCAGCATCACCGAAGCCTTCTCTACCGCAGAGACCTTTCCCAAGCCGCGAATGCTGTCGTTCAGCTGCTCCACCGTATCCAGATCCAGGTCGGCGAGTATCTCCCGGGCGCGTTCTTCGCCCAGGGCGATGAGAAAGACCCCCACTTTTTCGAGCCGCGTGAAGCGGTCAGCCGGCGTAGTCATAATCAGCCATCCGTGTCATCTCCCGTTGTGGGTGCGGCGGCGTCGTTTGTGCCAGCGGCGGCGTTAGGCGACCGGCTTTCGGTCAACTCCTGTTGCCATTGGTGCAATCGAAGCAGGGCTTCCATTGGGGTGGTGAGGGAGAGATCGAGGTCGGTCAACTCCTCTACAAGGCGCCGTCCGCGTCCATCGTCCCGCGATCCGAAGAGATCTAGTTGGGGCGGTTCCTGTTGAGGCGGTTCCTGACCGTTGGGCTGAGGCGCGGTCAGGGCGTCGCAGTTGTTGTCGGTGGCGGTTCCTCCCGACTCCCCCTTCTCCAGAGACGCCAGCAGCTCCTGGGCGCGGGTGACGACCGACTCGGGCATTCCCGCCATCTGAGCGACATTGATCCCGTAACTGCGGTCACAGGGGCCCGCCTCGAGTCTGTGCAGAAAGACGACGCCCCCATCTTCCTCCCTGACGCCGACGTTGTGATTCCGCACGCGGACAAGTGTGTGCTCGAGTCTGGTCAGCTCGTGGTAGTGGGTGGCGAAAAGCGTGCGGGGTTGACGGTGTTGGTGAAGGTGCTCCACCAGAGCCCAGGCTATGCTGAGGCCGTCGAAGGTACTGGTGCCTCGACCCAGCTCATCCATGAGGATAAGAGACCGCTCACCGGCGCTGTTGAGAATCGCCGCTGCTTCGGTCATCTCGACCATGAACGTGCTCTCCCCCCTGGCGAGGTTGTCGGAGGCGCCGACGCGGGTGAAGATGCGATCTACGATGCCGATGCAGGCCCGACGGGCGGGCACGAACCCTCCCATCTGAGCCATGATGGTCACCAGCCCCACCTGTCGGATGATAGTGCTCTTGCCGGCCATGTTGGGTCCGGTGATCAGGAGGATCTGAGCGGTTTCGGTGTCGAGGTGGACGTCGTTGGGGACAAAGCGGCCCTCGCCGACCTGACGTTCAACCACGGGGTGGCGACCGCCATCGATGTCGATCACCCGACTTTCGTCGACGGCCGGGCGGGTGTATCCCTCGGACTCAGCCACCTCCGCCAGGGAAGCCAGGACGTCCAGCTGGGCGAGAGTGCGGGCGCACTGCTGGACCTGGGGCGCCCACGCTGCCGTCTGGTCGCGAAGTTCCAGAAAGAGGCGGTTCTCCAAGGCTTCGATGCTCTCCTGCGCGCCCAGCACCTGGGCCTCGTACTCCTTCAGCTCCGGGGTGATGAAGCGCTCGGCATTCACCAGGGTCTGCTTGCGGACGTAGTCTTCCGGGACGCGGTCCTGGTTCGCCTTGCTCACCTCGATATAGTAGCCGAAGACGTGGTTGAAGCCGATCTTCAGAGAATTGATGCCGGTGCGCTCGCGCTCGCGGGTCTGGATCCCGGCAATCCAGTCGCGCCCACCGGCACTCACGCTCCGGAGCTGGTCGAGCTCTTCGTTATACCCGGACTGAAACAAGCCACCCTCGGTGAGGGCCGCCGGAGGGTCGTCTACCAGGGCGCCGTCCACCAGTTCCACCAGGTCCGCGCAGGGCGGCAGCTCGCGCTGTACCAGGTTCTCCAGGAGTTCTCCAGCCAGGTCGCCGATCAGATCGGTGACGGCGGGGACCTGCTTCAGAGAGCGCGCCAGCCCCACCAGGTCCCGGGCGTTGGCCCGCTGGCAACAGATCCGCGCCATGAGGCGTTCCAGGTCACCGACGTCCTCCAGTCTCCGGCGCAGCTTTGCCCTGACCTGGCGACCCCCGACCAGCGCCTCCACCGCGTCCAGCCTGGCGCCGATGGCCGTCGCATCTATCAAGGGGGCTATCAGCCATTGCCGCATGAGGCGCGCGCCCATGGGCGTCCGGGTCTGATCCAGAATCTCCAGGAGTGTGCTCTGACGGGATCCGTCCTGCAGATTGGCGACCAGCTCCAGGTGTCGTTGGGCGCCAGCATCCAGGAGGAGGCAATCGCCCCGCCGCCGGCGCTGGACTCGATTGATGTGGTGGACGCCACCGCGCTGGTTGTCCCGCAAGTAGTCGATGGCAGCACCGCCCGCCCTCACGCCCAGGTTCAGGTCATCGCAGTCGAATCCCTTCAGCGATCTGACCTGGAGCTGCTCGGTGAGAGTCTCGTAGGCGTGGCGGTACTCGAACTGCCAGTCCGGCAGGCGGCTGACGGCGACCCCTGGCAGATGCTTTGACAGGTCGTCGACCCAGCCTTCTTCCACGCCCTCACCGAGGAGAATCTCAGCCGGTCCCAGCCGCGCCAGCTCGTCGAAGAGCTCTTCGGCGAGGACCTCGTCCAGCGAAAAGTCGCCGGTAGACAGGTCGACCACCGCCAGCCCGACGGATCCGCCTTCGGCGAGGACGCCGACGGTGAAGTTGTTGCGCTGGCGGTCGAGCATGGCGTCGGACAGAGCGGTGCCAGGCGAGATCACCTGAACCACGTCTCTCTTTACTATGCCCTTGGACTTCTTGGGGTCTTCCACCTGCTCGCAGATGGCTACCTTACGTCCCATCTGGACAAGTCTGGCTACGTAGGTTTCGGCGGCGTGATGGGGCACACCTGCGAGCGGTACGTCGCCGACGCTCTTGCCATGACTGCGCGATGTCAGAGTCAGTCCCAACAATCTGGACACCTCTCTGGCATCGTCGTAGAACATCTCGTAGAAATCGCCCATACGGAAGAACAGGATCGCGTCCCGATGCTGCCCCTTGAAGTGCATGTATTGTGCCATCGCAGGGGTGAGCTTGGCGGTGGGCATCGGCGTGGGTGTCGTGGGTGTCTGGGACGTGGGTGTCTGGGACGCGGGTGTCTGGGACGCGGGTGTCTGGGACGCGGGTGTCTGGGACATGAGGTGTCGTAGCGATCCTTCGACCGCGGCAGTCGCGGCGGGACAGAAAGTGGCTGGCTGTGGGAACCACAGGGCTGGCGACTAAGATAAGGCGGCCGGGCTCTCGGACAAAGAGGGAAGCAAGCGCCCGGCCAGGCAAAGAGAAGCGCCGCCAGGGCCTGCCCGGCGGCACTCCATACTGCACGATATACGGTCGGGGATGATGCGGGAGGGGTTTCTACTGCTCCTTTTCCTCCCCATCGCCCTCGGATTCACTCACTTCGGCGGTCTCATCCTCGACGGAGTCATCGGTACCTGAGTCATCGGTACCTGTCTCATCCTCGACTGAACTCTCATTCTCAGAGCCTTCGTCGACCGGGTCAGGGTCGACAGAGTCCTCACTCTCTTCACCGGCCCAACTCTCCATCTCCTCATCCTGATCGGAGACGACCTCACCAATGGTGACAGCCTTGACCGGATGGAGCTCGAGGTATTCGTCCACTTCGGCCTGATCCTTGTCCTTGAGGTATTCCAGAACACTGAGGACGATTTTCTTCTGGGCCTCATCGAACTCGATCACCTTCAGGGGGAGCTCCTGATCGACGTCGAAGCACTGGCGCGGTGTTTGAATGGTCTCTATACCCAGCTGTGAGAGGGGGACAAATCCATCCACGTCACTGTCGAGGGAGACGACGACGCCGCGCTCGAGAACCCGCGAAACCGCGCCGTGGACCTCGGTGCCGACGGCGTACATCTCCGCCAGCTTCGGCCAGGGATTATCAAAGGCCGCTTTGTGGCTCAGAGAGATCCGACGTCGCTTCTTGTCGATGTCGGTCACCAACACCGGGATGGTGTCTCCCTTCTTGAACATCTCACTGGCCTGGCGAATGCGGCGAGTCCAGGACATGTCAGAGATGTGGACAAGGCCATCGATGCCCTCCTCGATCTCTACGAAGGCCCCGAAATTAGTGAGGCTCTTCACCTTCCCTTCCAGGCGCATGCCCGAAGGATAGTTGTTGTCCAGAGTTTCCCAGGGATCCGGATCGGTCTGCTTCATACCGAGGGAGATTTTCTGGGACTCCTGGTCGAGCCTGAGCACCATGACATCGACCATGTCGCCGATGGATACCAGCTTGGAGGGGTGGCGGATGTGCTGGGTCCACGACATCTCTGAAATGTGGACCAGGCCCTCCACACCTTCCTCCAGCTCCACAAAAGCGCCGTAGTCGGTAATGCTGACCACCTTGCCTTGAATCTGGGTATTCTCGGGGAATTTCTTGTCGATATTCTCCCACGGATGAGGCGTGAGCTGCTTCAGACCCAGTGAAATGCGCTCTCGCTCGCGGTCGTAATTGAGGACCTTCACCTTGATGCGATCGCCGATCGAGACCAGGTCGGTGGGATGACCGACGCGGCCCCAGGACATGTCGGTGATGTGGAGGAGGCCGTCGACGCCGCCCAGATCGATGAAAGCGCCGAAGTCGGTCGTGTTCTTGACCACGCCTTCGCGGATCTGTCCGTCTTCCAGCTCGGTGATGATCTGCTGGCGCATGCGCTCGCGTTCTTCTTCGAGCACAGCCCGGCGCGACACGACGATATTGCGACGGGCTTTGTTGAGCTTGATGATCTTGAACTCGAACTCCTTGCCGAGGAACTGATCGAAGTTCTTCACCTGGCGAATGTCGATCTGCGAACCCGGCAGGAACGCCTCGACCCCAAACAGATCGACCACGATGCCTCCCTTGATGCGGCGTTGGAGCTTGCCCTTGACGGTATTGCCCGAGTCGTGGGACGCCTTAATCTCGTCCCAGACGCGCATGAAGTCAGCCTTCTGCTTCGACAGTACCACGCGGCCTTCGAGGTCCTCCACAATTTCGAGGAAGACCTCGACCTCGGTGCCTATGGCGATCGCCTCCGGGTCGTCGCCGAATTCCTTGATGGCGACCATGCCTTCGGATTTGAAGCCAATGTCCACCAGGACTTCGCCGGCCTGGACGCCAACCACACGTCCCTGCACAACTTCCCCCTCTTTGATCCCGGAGAAGCTCTCATCATACAGGGCATTGAACTCCTCCATCTGCTCCTCGGAGTACTCCGCTCTGTCTAGCTCCTCGATATCGACGTTTCCGTAGATCGGTTTGGCGGTCTCGGCGACCGCCACGTCAGCGTCTTCTTCCACGGTAGTCTGCGTGTCTTCCGTCATCTCTATTTCCGTTTCTCAGGGCCCTGTCCTACCGGTCGTCCGGCATCACAAGGCTCTTGCGAGCTCCCATCTGCATAGGGCAAAAGGGGCCCGGGTTAAGGGTTGAAGGACTCGCGCTGCTTAGTGCTCTGTTAAGGAATAGACCTTGTATTCGGCCACCGATCCATCGACGACGCACTTCACAAGGCTTACTTCTCAGCAGAACACTCAGCAACGCCAGCCTCAGACGAGTACCATCGGTCGATGGCACCCGCTCGGCGTAGCCGCGTTCTTTGATCCGATTCTACAGATGGCTGACAGCCATCCACAACCACCACCTCAGGTAGCGTTCAGGCGCCTCTCTGCCGGGCCCAGGACACGATGCTGTCGACTTGCTGCGATTCAGTCAAGTCCGTCGTGTCCAGCTCCAGCGTCTCGGCCGGGTCGTGCCGGGCTCCGTAGTCCCGGTCTTCATCCTCCCGGTCGCGCCTGCGAATATCTGCTGCTACCTGCTCGAGAGAAGTAATCACCCCCTTTTCAGTCAATTCCCGATAGCGTCTGCGGGCGCGCTCATCGAGGTCCGCCGTCATCCACACCTTCAAATCGGCGTTGGGGAAAACGACGGACCCAGCGTCCCTCCCATCCGCAACCACCCCTCCCCGGCTGCCCAGCGAGCGCTGTCGCTCGATCAGGGCCAGACGCACCAGGGATACATCGGCGAAGGCGCCCACCTGGCGGGTCACCTCCGGTCTGCGAATCTCGTCACTTGCGTCCTCACCATTCAGGAGCACTCTCTGCTCCCCGTCCCGGATGTCGATGGCAAGGTCCAGTTGGTCCAGCAACTGCTCGACACCCTTGGCGTCGCCCGCCTCAATGCCGCGGCGCATGGCCGCCAACGCGACCCCCCGATACATGGCGCCCGTATCCAGGTGGCGATAGGTCAGGGCGGCAGCTACGCCACGGGCGGTGCTGGATTTGCCAGCACCGATGACGCCGTCGATGGCGATGATGAGTCCGTCCGGGCGCGAGGCCAAACTAACTCCTCTCGACGCCGACCAGGGACAGGAGGCCGGTCACCTCCTCGGGGGCCAGCTGCCGGTACTCACCCAGCGCCAGACCGTCTGTAGTCAATCCGGCAAACGCCACTCGTTCCAGCCTCTTTACCGGGTGACCGACAGCAGCACACATCAGCCTAACCTGTCTCTTGCGGCCTTCGTGGAGGCCGATTTCCAGCCTGCTCGCGGTCCCATGCCGCCGGTCCTCGCTCTGTATGAGCCGCACCCGCGCGGGTGCCGTGGGCCCATCTTCGAGCAGAATGCCTCGTCGCAGACGCTCCAGCTCGGTCTCGTCCGGTATGCCCACGACCATCGCCTGGTAGATTTTCTCCACCTCGAAACTCGGGTGCATGAGCCTATGGGCGACCTCGCCGTCGTCGGTGAGCAGAAGCACCCCGGTGGTGTTCATGTCCAGCCGGCCAACGGCCACCGTCGCTGGACGCAGATTATCGACACCGTCGAAGACCGTAGTCCTGCCACGGTCGTCGCTCCGAGTGACGAGGGTGCCCACGCGCTTGTAAAGCAGCACATACTGGAAACTGTCGGGGAGGCCCACCTCCCGACCGTCGACCTGAACGGTGTCTTGCCCGAGACGCACGCTACTGCCGGGCAGGTCTACCACCTGGTCGTTGACCCGCACGGATCCGGCGCGGATGAGGTCGTCGCTCTTCCTTCGGGAGGCGACCCCCGCTCGCGCCAGAAACCGATTCAGTCGCATCTCTTCAGGGGCTCTGGGCGGGAGTTTCCCCTTCCGGTCCGTCTCTTTCACCGTGGTCACCCGTTTCGGTCGCCGGAGGCGGCTCTGATGGAGGTGGAAGCACGGCTGTGTCGGTCGCCTCAACAGCGCCGATCTCATCGTCCCAGCCAAGGCTGTCCTCGACGTCCCCAGTGTCCCCGCTGCTTCCGCTGTCCTCGACGTCCCCGGTCCCGCTGATTTCGGTGCTTTCGCTGTCCTCGACGTCCCCGGTGTCCCCGCTGATTTCGGTGCTTTCGCTGTCCTCGACGTCCCCCGGCTCGATATCCTGGTCAGTAGCCTGCTCTGAGGGTTTCTCTCCGGCACTGTGTGCCGCAGCGTCCTCGTGCTTGCGGGCACCCTCGGCCAGCAGTTCCTCCAGCTCCTTCGGTTTGGGGAGATCGGCCAGGCTCTTCAAGCCGAAATGCACCATGAATTCCTTGGTGGTGCCAAACATCATGGGCCGGCCCACACCTTCTGACCGCCCCACCATGCGCACCATGTTGGCCTCGAACAGCGTGCGCATGACCCCGCTTGAGTCCACGCCGCGAATGCTGTCTACATCGACGCGGCCCACGGGCTGTTTGAAGGCGACGATGGCGAGCGTCTCGAGGGCCGCCTGCGACAGTCGCACCTGACCACGATCGTGAAATTTGCGCACCCACGGGCCGTACTCCTGGTGGGTGGCCAGCTGAAAACCGCCGGCAACTTCCACGATGGCCATGGCGTGACCACCGAGGCGGTAGCGTTCGTTGAGATCGTCAACGGCCTGTCTCAAGTCCTTGCCGTTGAGCCCCTTCAGCAGACCGAGCAACCTGCCGGGGGTGATCGGCTGACCCGCGGTCATCAGCAGTGCCTCGATGATACCCCTGATCTTGTCGGGCTCGAGCTCGGCGGCGTTCATCGGTCACCTGCGCCAGCGGCTTCGCCCGCCTCCTGGTGCGATGAAACGGTGGTGATAGCGACGCTTGACTCGGCGTCGCCACCAGCAGCGACGTCAGTCAGGGGCTCTATCCAGATCTCGTCGAAGGGCTGAGCCTGTTGGACGCGGATACGGCGCGACTTGAGCAGCTCGAGAATGCCTACGAAGGTGGCCACTACGGACTGTCTACTGCGACCCTCGACAAGCTCGAAAAACCGGAGCCGGCTCTTCCGCCCGAGCGCGGATAGAATGCGCTCTATGCACTCCTCTATCGTGATCTCCTCCCCGACGATGCGGTGCACGAGCGAGTCGGGTACATGGTCGAGGACGTGCTTGTACACTTTGAGAAGATCGAAGAGGGACACCGGGTGGATCTCGATCCCGTCTGCGTCCCTGATGGGACCTGGTGCCGGGGGGAAGACATCGCGGCGCTCCAGGCCCTGTTCACCCAGCCATTCGGCGATCTCCTTGAACTGTTGGTACTCGAGGAGGCGGCGGATCAGTTCTTCGCGCGGGTCGCCCTCCACATCCTCCATGCCCGGTTCGACCTCGCGGGGCAAGAGTATCTGCGACTTGATCTTCATGAGGGTGGCAGCCATGAGGATAAAACCGCTGGCGACTTCGATGTCGGGCAGGCGCAACTGGCCGTTTATAACCGCGAGGTACTGGGCGGTGATAGTGGAGATGGGAATGTCGTAGATGTCTACCTCGTTCTTGCGGATGAGGTAGAGGAGAAGGTCCAGGGGACCCTCGAAGACGTCGAGGACGATGCCGTAGGGACGCTCATGAGCACCGGACGAGCCATCCGTTCCAACGGTCGCAGTGGCAGCGTCAGTAGTGGTGGCGTCAATCTCCACGGTCAATCCACGAACAGGTAGGGTTTCCACCGATTGTCATTGACACCGATGAAGTTGCGGATAAAGCTGATATTGTTGGGACGTTTGGGTTTCCGTATCAGGCTGAGACCGGTCTGGTCGGGGCGTCGATCACCCTTTTGGGCGTTACAGGAAACGCAGGCCGTGACCAGGTTTTCCCAGGAGTCGGGGCCGTCAAACTTGCGTGGGATGATGTGGTCGATGGTCATCTTGTGGTCGATCCTGCCACAGTACTGGCACTGGTGGCTGTCCCTTTTCAGAATGTTGCGTTTGGACAGGACGACACGTCGCCGCGGCGCATTGACATAGCGGTCCAGACGCACCACGCTGGGCACGGGGAAACTCCGGGACACGGTGCGCACCACCGAGTCACCCGTTTCCACGTGCTGCGCCGAGCCCCGGAAGATGAGCACCAGGGCCCGCCTGACGCTGCACACGTTCATGGGCTCGTAATTCTGATTCAGCACAAGTACGCTGTCGTCGAGTACCACGATACTCCGCTAGAGTCGGCTCGATAAGGCTGGCGATCTCGCGATAAAAGGGTACGGTCTCACCCATTGAACAAGATACGACGGCGAGATCGGTGAAGATCAGGATTCACGGGACATCTTACGATCTGGAGATTCCTTGACAGTTCGGCGCACAGATGTAACGGGTTAACCCAAAAAGAGCACAAACTAACGATAACATTGCACTGATGTCAAATTGGCACGGGTGGTGGTTCTCAAGCGTCTTCGACGAGCTTGGAGTAATCCGCGGCCGACATCAGATCGTCCGCATCGGTCGGATTGTCGAGGCGCAGCTTGATCATCCAGCCCGCGCCGTAGGGCTCGCCATTTACCTGGTCAGCGCCATCTTCCAGCGTGTCGTTGACCTCCAAGACCTCGCCGGCGACGGGGCAGTAGAGGTCTTCCACGGCCTTCACCGCCTCCACCGAGCCAAAAGTCTGTCCGCTCTCCAACCGCTCACCGACTTCCGGCAGCTCCACAAAGACGATGTCGCCCAGTTCCGCCTGGGCGTAGTCGGTTATGCCGATCGTGCCTACATCGCCGTCGAGGGATACCCACTCGTGCTGTTCAGAGTACCTGAGATCTTCGGGGATTCCGCTATCAGGATTCTCAGACATGAATAGACCTCCTGGTCTGTGTTATACTGGGCTAGACCGCCGCGGTTTGTCCCAGATCGGTTCTACTGACAAAATCGGTATCGAAGCGTCCCGCGATGAAGTCGCTTTCCTGCAACAGGGCGCGGTGGAAGGAAACCGTTGTGGCCACGCCCTCAATGGTGATCTCCTCCAGCACCCGCCGCATACGGGCAATGGACTGGGCACGATTCGAGCCGACGGTGATTATCTTGGCGAGCAGCGAGTCATAATACGGGGGAACCGTATAGCCCTGGTAAATGTGGCTGTCGATGCGCACCGATGGTCCACCGGGCAGATGGAGGGCGGTGATGGTGCCGGCGGAAGGCGTGAAGTTCGTCTCCGGGTTTTCCGCATTGATACGGCACTCCAACGCGTGTCCCGTAATCTTGATGTCGCTCTGCTCGTACCCGAGCGGTTCACCCGCGGCGATACGAAGCTGCTCGGCGATCAGGTCCAGCCCACAGACGGCCTCAGTAACGGGATGTTCCACCTGTATGCGCGTGTTCATCTCGAGAAAGTAGAATTCTCCGCTCTTATCGACGAGGAATTCCACCGTGCCGGCACCCCGGTAGTTTATGCTCCGCGCTCCGGCCACGGCTGCTTCTCCCAGGCGACGGCGGAGGTCGTCGTCAACGGCGGGGGAGGGGCTCTCTTCGAGCAGTTTCTGATGGCGCCGCTGGATCGAGCACTCGCGCTCGCCGAGATGCACGACGCCGCCCGAGCCGTCGCCCAGAACCTGTATTTCGATATGGCGGGCCCGCTCTATGGAGCGCTCGAGGTAGAGGGCGTCGTCGGCAAAGGCGTTGCGGGCTTCGAGCCGCGCCATCTGCCAGGCCTCGGCCAGATCATCGGGAGAATGAACGACGCGCATACCTCGGCCGCCGCCCCCGGCAGCTGCCTTCACCCGCAGGGGGTAGCCGATTGTGGCGGCCCATTCACGCGCCTCGTCCAGGGACGTCACTTCCTCTTCGCTGCCTGGAATGACCGGTACGCCGGCGGCCTGCATCGTGTGCCGGGCCACGGCCTTGTCTCCCATCTGGCGCAGGGCGTCCACCGCGGGGCCGATGAACTCAATGGCGCACGATTCACAGAGCTCCGCGAATTCGGCATTTTCCGCGAGCGGACCATAACCGGGGTGAATGGCGTCGGCGTTGGTGAGCTCGGCGGCACTGATGATGTTGGCGAAATTCCGATAGCTCGATTCGACCGGAGGGGGACCGATACAGACGTCCTCATCCGCGAGATGAACGTGGAGGGAATGAGCATCCGCTTCCGAATACACGGCAACGGTACGTATGCCCAGATCTTTGCAGGTGCGGATTATGCGAAGGGCGATTTCGCCGCGGTCGGCGACGAGGATTTTGTCAAACAAAAGAGCAATCCCGGGCCACGGCGTCACACCGGACGCAGCTTCAGCAGGGGTTGGTTGTACTCAACGGGGTCCCCATTGGCCACGAGAACTTCCACTACGACACCGGCTATATCGGCCTCGATCTCGTTCATGATCTTCATGGCTTCGATTACACACAGAGTCCGGCCAACCGCAATGCTCTCGCCCTCGCTGACAAAGGCTTCGGCGTCGGGGGAGGGCGCGCGATAGAAAGTGCCCACCATGGGTGAGGGGACGATGTGGAGGTCCTCTTCAGTAGTCTCGACTACCGGGGCGGCGGCTTCGACAGGGGCAGATGGCTCGGGAGAGGCGTGCGCCGGCGACGGTGTAGCGGGGTGGAAATCTGCCGATGGCGTGGTCTGATAACCTCCCGATGTGCGAGCCCGGTTCAGCCGGAGCCGCATACCTCGCCAGAAACTCTCGCTGTACTCCATCTCCTCGACGCCGCTGTCCTTGAAGATGGCGATGAGTCTTCGAAGTTTCGCCTCGTTCACATTTTTCCATTCCACTGAACCGGGTGAACTCCGCCGAGGGCGTCCGGCATGCCTGTTTCTAAGAGCCTGCGCAACGGACTGCTATACCCTCTCGACGTAGCTTCCGGTGCGGGTGTCGATCTTGAGTTTGTCTCCCCGTTCGACAAAGAGGGGGACCGATACGGTGGCCCCGGTCTCAACCGTAGCCGGTTTCGACGATCCCTGCGCGGTATCGCCCCTCACTCCTGGATCGGTGTGCGTCACCGTGAGCTCGACAAAGTTGGGCAATTCAACTCCGAGGGATTTGCCCTCGGTGACGAGTACAAAGGCGGTCTGGTTTTCCATAAGGAAATCGGCCGCACCACCAACCACCTCACTGAGGATGGCTGTCTGCTCGAAGGTCTCGGTGTCCATGAAGTGGTAGGTATCCCCCTCCGCATACAGGTACTGCATCTCCCGCTTCTCGATGCGCACGGCCTCGACCTTGTCGCCGGAGCGGAAGGTACGGTCAAGAACAGCCCCAGTAGCGATATTCTTCAGCTTTGTGCGGACGAAAGCTCCGCCCTTGCCCGGTTTTACGTGCTGAAATTCCACGATGGAGTAGAGGGTGCCATCCAGGTTCATTGTGAAGCCGTTTCTGAATTCGGATGTATCAGCCATGTCTCAGTCAGGGTAGTGTGGGTGTCTGCTCCAGAGCTGCGAGCTTGAGTTTGATGTCGTCACTCTCGGGTTCGTCCGTCAGGATACGTCTGTACGTATTCGCGGCGCGATCGGGAAACCCCTGTCCGGCGTACAGCTGGGCCAGGGTCACGGTAGCAATGGGCTCCACCTGGTCTACATCCGGCAGCGGCGCAGGGGAGGAAATCGCCACGTCGTCGAATCTCCGAAGAGGGCGCTGCTCAGCCGACGTCATCGCTGCAAATTGTTCGACCAGATCCGCGTGATCCGATGGTTGCTCATCAATGGCTTCGGGCTCGGCAGCAGCCTTCTCTTCCGGTTTGGTCACCACAGGTTGTTCGATCTGCCGGAACAAGTCCAGCAGCTTGCCATCGTCTCCCCTGGAGAACCTCGATACAGACAAGTCCGGAAGCTCTGGCACATCGCGTCGCCGGTTCAAGACCGGCGAGTCACCCGGATCACCCGCCGGCGGGTCAGCGATGGCAAACTCTCCAAGGGTGGCTGAGCCCGCAACCCCCACACTCACCTCAGACACCGACTTGGTCGAATCTGTTCGCTCATCTTGCTCTATGGGGCTCGCCAGGTCGGCTGGTATGAGCTTGGTCGACTCTACGAGGTCATCCGTACCGGCTGGATTCAACAGGTCCGCTGGTATGAGGTCCGTCAGTTGTGTCAGGTCTTCGAGTGGTACGAGATCCTCCAGTGGTGGGGCTCCACCCATTGATGAGGCGTCCTCCGCCGGGTCCGACGGTTGGCTTTCAGCCGGCTCCGCCGCATCGCGAATGGCGGGGAGGTCAGGGTCGCCTGCCCCCGTCACCGAGCCGACCGGGACAGACGTTTCGGCCTCAATCGACGAGGGCGTACCCGCGGTCGGAAGGTCATTGTCCTCGATGTCGTCCGCAAACAGATCTGCCCCCAGCCCTGCCACCTCCTGGTCCATTCCGCGATTCACCGCGGACGAGACATCGGGATTCTCTACCGGTTCGCCTTCGCTGCCCGATCTGAGCTCATCGCTTTCCCCCGCGGCGGTTGGTAGAGCCTGGTCATCCCACTCGGCAAGAGGCTGGACCTGAGCGAAGGGTTCATCGTCCGGTTTCCTCTCCTCGGAAACGGCAGGAGTGCCTGGGGCTTCGAGCGTGTGCTGACCGGATTCCTCGTCACTGGCGGCGTCGCCCGGCTTCAAGGTGGTCTCGAGGTCGGTAGGGGTACCGTCGAACAGTCCCTCGCCCAACTCGACCAAGCCAGCGGGAGCAGTCCCTCCCGGAGGGGGAGGCACGCCTTCTCCGGTATCGGGCCCCTCGTGGGATCGCTCTCGGGTCGAAAGCTCCTGACTGCCGACAGGGAGGTCCACAGTCTCTCTCATCGCGTCGGCAGCGGCCAGCGGGTCAGCCGGGATCTCATCGCCAACCGACAGCGGGTCAGCCGGGACCTCGTCGCCAACCGACAGCGGGTCAGCCGTTTTGCCAGCCGTTTTGCCAGCCGTTTTGCCAGCCGTTTTGCCAGCCGTTTTGACTGATGGCTCCGCATCCGGAGAAGAGGATGGCAGCTCTCTCTGGAGGCGCTCCAGCTGGCTGGCGATCTCCTCACTGAAGGGGTCGAGGACGGCGGCCTGTTGCATGCTTTTAAGGGCGAGGGTGACGATACCCATCTCTCGATATAAACCGGACAGCCTAACGAAGCCTTTAGGGTTTTCGGGGTCCAGACGAAGGGCGCGGTCCAAGGCCGTCCGAGCCTCCTCCAAGTCACCCTTGTCCCGGTAGCAGCTGCTCAACACAGAGTGTCCCGTGGCGTAGGTCGGGAAATTCTCGCATCCCTTCCTGCACAAGGCCAAGGCGCGATCGACCTTGCCGCGCTTTAGGTAGCAGTCGGCCAGCCTCGCGAACAGAGGTAGTTGCCGATAGCGGCTACACGCCTTTTCAAGTTTTCCAATTCTGTCGAACACGGGCAAGGGTCTGTTGGACACGGGTTGAATGGCAGGGCGCAGGAGAGGCAGATTCTACGCCACCGCACGGGGAAAGTCAAGGGAGAATAGGGGGGGGCTCAATGCCCGGGATTCAGCGGTACTGACCCATCGGGACTGACATCCTGACCTTGACACCTACCAGGGGTAACGCTATTTTCCACGGCTTGAGTCAGGTTGGAATGCGCCTATAGCTCAGTTGGCAGAGCAGCTGACTCTTAATCAGCGGGTCCTAGGTTCGAGTCCTAGTGGGCGCACCAATAGAAACAAGGGGTTACGAGATAAACTGCTCGTAACCCCTTCGCTGTTGGGGCCTGATTTCCCCCCTGCTTCCCCAACCGTAGTATTAGGTCTGTCAGGATGGCTGTTTCGTCGTCTGCCGGAGCTGGGGCACAATCGACTTCCAACCTCGTGCCAGTCAGGTTCCAGACTCCGTTGCCCGGGAAGGTGGGCAGGCCAGTCCCAGGGGTACGAAGTAGCCGAGGAGGTGGATTCTGGGGGTCTTGTTTCTTATTCGCCGATTGCATTCTCGTTGTCCCCTGCCTGCGCTGGTGCTCGCCGTGGCGCTGGCCGTGCACCCATCGCCGGCTCTTGCTTTCGGCGATTTTCTATGCGCCGGTCCCGCCGATGGACGCCCGGCGCCGTCGCACCTCCCCGTCGCCGGAAAGCTGAGTCAGGCTGGTCCCAGAGGGATCCAGGCCCTGGTGCTCTTCGCTGGCTTCAGCGACACCGACTCCGAGCAAGCGCGGTTGCCTGACTGGTCCTCGAGGCTGTTCGACCTCGATCACCCGGGCAGCTTCAGTCACTTTTTCCGAACCATGTCGTTTGACGGCTTCCAGCCTCGCGGACAGGTCGCTCCCAGCCAGTACCTTTCACGCCAGGCCGTCTCCTTCTATGTCTCGAGCGATTCCAACAAACCCGGTTCATACGGTCAGTTCAGCCGCGACATCCTCTCGAAGGCGGATGGCGATCTCGACTTCGCTCTCTTCGACAGCGATGGTCCCGATGGCATCGCCAACTCTGGCGACGACGACGGCGTCTTCATCATCCTCGACCGTGTGCCCCTGAATTTTCTGCAGGGCGCGGCGACCGGTGTGGCGAGTCTGGGCCTGGACGAGGACTGGCTGACGGACGATGTGGGCGCAGACGGCCATCCGATTCGCATCGCCTCCCCTCAGGGCGTCGTCCTGCAGGGGCGAACTTTTGCCGAGACGGCGGGAGTGATGTGCCACGAGTACGGCCATGTGCTGGGCCTGCCGGATCTGTTCAACACCGCTTTCGTCCAGGAGAAGGATGCCGGACCCGCGGATGACTCCGCCGGAATCGGCAACTGGGGACTGATGGGTTGGGGTGCGACCGGCTGGCATGGTGACGACGGGCCCAACAGCTTCAGTGCCTGGAGTAGGATGAAGCTTGGTTGGACGCTTACCCGCGAGATTTCACAGGCCCAAGAGGAGTTGCGCCTGCCCGAGATCGGCAGCAGCGGCGACGTATACAGCATCCCGCTGGGAGCCGGCGAGTTCTTCCTTCTTGAGCATCGACGAAATACCAGCACTCACTACGATCGCAATATTCCCGGCGAAGGTCTGCTGATCTGGCACGTGGACCACGACGGCCCGGCTCTCGAAAGCGCCGATGGCCGCTGGCTTGACGCTGGATTCCCCGACGGCCGCCAACCCGATCAGGATGGCGGCGACAATCTGGACTTCTGGGCCCACGACGGGGCATACAGCGACCGCCATGCCGGCAACAAAGGAGACGCCACCGACCCATTCGATGGCGAGCGCTTCAACGCCTTCACGGCAGAGACAAATCCAGCGGCCTATAACAGCAGACGGTCACACAGTATTCAGATCGAGGACATCCACATTGACGGAGACGTGGTCGTGGCGCACGTGCGAACCCAACCCGCTGTGATCGAGCTCTTCTTTCCGAGGGTGTCCGACGCCAGCAAGGACGGTATTCTGACGGCTGACGAGGAAGGACAGGTGTATTTTCATGTGGTCAACCGCGGCGGCCTGGTGGCGCGCAATGTCCGTGTGTCATTGACGACAGAGGAGCCGCTCCTCGAGGTCATTCAGGCGGACGCGTTTCTGGGTGATATTCAGGTAGGGCGCGCCTCCGCCAGGCCGGTCGATGGAGGCGGCTTCCCACGCATCCGTCTGGGGAGTGACTTCTCTGGCACCCGGCCTCTTGAGATGTCTCTGGAGCTTTCCGTAGATGGCGTCTCCGTCGGGACGAGCGAGTTCCAGATCGATGCCGTGTTCTCCTTTCTCCTTACAGGCAGAGTAACGGACAGCCGGGGCAACGGCCTGCCGAACATAGGCGTCAGCCTCTTCCTCTTCGAGACCGGCAATCAGCGGTTGTTCACCGTCATTACTTACGTCGGCGGATCATTCGAACACGAGCTGCCCCCAGGCCCCTACTTCTACTCCACGGATGCCAGGGGAGCCGATTACGCGGCGCAGTCTGGCCCCTTCCAGATGCGCGGGGATGCAAGCCGAGAGATCACTCTGTTAGACGCATTCCCGGTCTCGGGTACCGTGACCGATTCCTCGGGCACGCTACTGGTGACGGCGTCAGTCGGCGCCCGCTGGCGCACTGGTTTATCCTTCATCAGTACATCCGCGGACGGCGGTTATACGCTGATGCTTCCCCGAGGCCGACACGCGATATCCGCTGACCGTTTCTCACTCAATCCGGACCGTGCTTTTCCGACTCAGGTGTTCGAGAGCATTCAGGTGGATGGCCCGCGCCGCTTTGACATGGTACTCGCGAAAGGCGTCGTCGCGACCGTCCACGTCGTGGACCCGATGGGCGCTGGCGTCGGCGGCCTGGCCCTGCTGCCCACTCGGTCGGTGAATGTGTCCACGCCTCCGACAACGGCCGATTTACAAGGTGTGGCGCGCCTGAATCTGATACCGGACGTGTATCGGATCCACGCGTCATTCGGCCCGCCAGCAAACAGACCCCCCTCTCTTCCTGCAGACAGAGGTCCCTCTCTTCTCAGTTTTGTCTGACACGACGCTCCAGATCGAGCTGCAGAGGACGCACGAGCTGACAGGTTCGGTGAGGGATGACGCCGTAAGGCCCTACTTCGATGCGCGCCTCACCTTCAACCCCCTGGATTCAGGTATGTTGGTATCCACGGCAATCGCCACTGATGGCACCTATCAGGTGCGCCTGCCGTCCGGACGGTTCCAGGCCGCCTTTGTCCCCGCGGGACTCGGATCTTCTCCGTCGCAGGTGCTTGAGACGATTACAGTGGCCGGAGACGACGGGACCGCGGACTTTACCACGGATCCCGGCAGGCCCGCTACCGGAAGGTTGTTGGACAAACCTGAGAATGGCGAATCCCGCATGCACATCATCGCCGTTTCGCCATCGCTGGCCGTATCCGGCAGCGCCGAACTCTCTGCGGACGGCTCCTTCGAGCTTTTTCTGAGGCCCGGACGCTACGAATTCATGGCCTCGCGAGATCTCACGTCATTCTGGTCCCTGGGCGAGCGCGATGTTGATAGCGGCAGCCATCACGAATTTCGCCTGCCAGGTGGCGCCACTCTGAGCGGCCGCGTCGTCGACGCCACGGGTCAGCCCGTTGCTGACGTCGTCATTGCGCTTACCAGACATCCACTGGTCCTGACCAGCGTGAGCTCTGCAATTTTTGACGCGGTTCCCAGATTCTTTCA
>Ga0209554_1000910_pt1 | contig 23874 bp, 20 predicted proteins | sample MarorgKNORR_S2LV_5_FD_188221 | JGI IMG/M metagenome (GOLD analysis project Ga0209554, IMG submission 188221) | Marine microbial communities from the Southern Atlantic Ocean, analyzing organic carbon cycling - Bottom_A/KNORR_S2/LV (SPAdes) (version 2) | ecosystem: Environmental > Aquatic > Marine...
CGGAAGCCGATCCGAGGGCGTTCTCGTTCTGGTCATCCCACTGGGCCGAGAAGCTCGCACCCGCGACGCCATCGCTGTCGATTTCAATGATCAGGCGGAAGTTGAGCTGGGTTGTGACCGGCGCGACGCAGTCCAGGTCGATCCCGATGGAGTCGCATTCGGACGGCAATTTCGGACCCTGGCCAAAGCGAATGACCGGGCCAGCACTGGCTAGCGAGGCGACCAGGGCGGAGGCCACCAGCGTTAGCATCAGCGTCGAAAGTCGTGAGCGCATGTTCAGTTGTTCTCCGTACCCGTCGGGTTTGTCGTCGGGCTTGTCGTTGGGCTTGTCGTTGGGCTTGTCGTTGGGCTTGAATTGAAACCGGCTTCGCTGGCGCGTACTCGCACCAGCCCACTGCAGGCTCTCCGCCAGTGTGCTTCCAGCGTTGGTATCACATCGGCTTCCGGGTGGCGAGCGCGAATGCGCCAAAAAACCGAGCAAATTCAGCGAGTGTGAGGCTTTTTCGCCGCAGAACTTCGTAACGCTGTTACGGTTTCAGGCCCGGCGGTAGTCGAAGTGCGTATCCTCGGCAGCCGTCGCGCGCTCGCTGGCACCGGCAACCCCGTCGACGAAGGCAGCGCGCTCGGGCGCGAGTTCGCAGGCCGGGTCGGTGGCGCTCGCCCGGCCGACGAGATGATACGCCTGGCAGCGGCAGCCACCGAAGTCGGTCTGACGCTCGGGGCAGCTCCGACACGGGTCCTCCATCCAACTGTCGCCGCGGAAGGCCCGCATGCCCGGCGCCTCCTCCCAGCATTCGACCAGTGACCGCTCCCCGACTTTCCAGAACTCGAGCCCGGGGATCGTGTGGGCTTCCTGGCAGGGGAGCACCCTTCCGTCCGGCGCGACGACCAGGTTCTTTCGCCCCCAGCCCCCCATGCACGGCTTGGGCCGCGAGCGGAAGTGGTCGGGCAGCACGAAGACAATCTCGGGCCGCGCGTGCTCCTGCCGGGCGCGTGTGGCCACTTGCGCCGCTGCCTCGACCTGCGCTCGGGTCGGCATCAGCGCGTCGCGGTTGCGGCGTGCCCAGCCGTGGAACTGCACGTTGGCGAGTTCGAGCCGTTCGCAGTCGAGTTCGCGCGCCAGTTCAATGATTTCCGGGGTGCGATCGAGATTGTGGCGATGCAGGACCACGTTGAGCACGAGGGGCAGTCCGAGCCGCCGGGTTTCGCGGGCGAAGGCAATCTTCTCGTCGAAGCTGCGCGTGCCGGCGATCCAGTCGGAGCCCTCGGCCTGCGCGTCCTGGATCGAAAGCTGGACGCTGCGAAGTCCCGCGCGCGCCAATGCCTCGATCCCTGCAGCGCGCACGGGCAACCCCGACGTCACCAGATGGGTGTAGAGGTCGGCGGCTTCGGCCGCGGCGATCAACTCGGCGAGATCCGTGCGGGCGGTGGGCTCGCCTCCGGTGAGACCCACGTGGACCACGCCAAGCTCGGCCGCCTGGCGAAAAACGCGGCCCCAGTCCGAGGCTTCGAGCGCCTCGCGAGCGATCCCGAGGTCGACCGGATTCGAGCAGTAGGGGCAGCGCAGGGGACAGCGGTAGGTGAGCTCGGCAATCAGGTTGAGGGGACGCTCGCAGGCGCCGGGCGACCCGTCGGCTCCGGGACGCGCGTCGCTCATCGCTCTTCGGCGCCCTGAAATTCGATCACGCCGGCGCCCTTCATGCCGAGGAGAAAGTCGTAGACGTCTGCCTCGACGCCGGACACGTCGGGATGCCTGGCGCAGAGGGCCTCCGCCACCTCGAACCCGCGGCGTTTGCCGTCGCAGAGGGCGATCATTTCCGGGCCGCTGCCGGAAATTTCGACCGCCCGTTCCGGCAGAACGACCGTCGTTGTTCCCCGCGCATCCGGAGCGCGCAGCTTTGCAAAAGGCACCAGCCGGGGCCTCGAGGCCGCGGCATCGACGGCATCGAGCAGCGCCCAGAGGATCTCGCATTTGCGTTCGAGCGCCGCGAGGCAGCGCTGCTGGTCTTCGCGCGAGATCGCGTTTCGCAATACGAAGCCGAGTCCACCCCGCGCGTCGCGCGGCGCCTTGACGGTGCGGCTCCGGAAGTAATCGTTCCCGCCCTCGCCGATCCACGCGTAATGCTTTTCGAAGGCTGCGATCCGAACGTGCATGATTTCAGAGGCGTAGAGTTCGGTGAGTGACGCTGCCACTGATTCGAGGAGATCGTGTCCCTCGACGAACTCGACGTAGGCATCGCCGGCGCGTCGAACTCCGGGCAGGATGGCTTCGAGGGTCTCCACCTCTCCACGGTCGAGCCCCACCGCCTCGGCCAACTTCAGCCACAGCGCGAGTCCGCCCTCCCCGGCCTTGCGCCCGTCGTGATCCTCGATCCGCACAATCCAGTCCCGGCGGAAGGCGGCGTCGGGAGATTTCGAGAGGATCATCCCGTCCTTGATCGGGATGCGCGTCTGGTAGTAGTAGCGGTTGCGCACCCAGATGCGGATGGCGTCCCGGTCGAGTTGGCCCTCGTGCATTCGCAGGTTGAAGGGGTGGCGGTGGTGGTAGCGCCGGTCGAGCAGGTCGCGAAGCGCCGCTTCGAAGGCCGAGGCCCCCCGCGCCTCGCTCACAACTCGATTTCCATTCCGTCAAAGGCGATCTCGAGACCGGCGTCTCGCACCGAAGCCGCCTCCGGCGAAGCGCGATCGAGCATCGGGTTCGTGTTGTTGAGGTGGATGTAGAGGCTGCGCCCCGGGAGACCCTGCAAGCGCTCGAGGCTGCCACCCTCCCCGCCGACCGGCAAATGCCCCATGGCGTGGGCGTCGGGAGCGCCGGGCCGCATCGTCAGCAACTCGTCGGGAGTGTAGAAGGTGCCATCGACGAAGCGACAATCGGCGGCTTCGAACTCGGCCATGGTGCCGCCGTCGAGGCTCTGGATCCCTGCCGCGTACACCAGGCGTCGTCCGCTCCGGGTGTCGGTGATGCGCAGCCCCACGGTCGTGTCCGCGCGGTTCACAGCGAGTTGGCCCAGGTAGGACGGCACCTTCCCGGGCACCGGGAAGAAGCGCGCCTCGAGTTCCCCCTTCGCGTCGAGGGGGAAGCCAGTGTCGAGCTCGACAGTGCCCCAGGCCGGTTCCATCAGCCGGAAGGCGGCGTTGTTCGCGAGGATCGTCTCGCGCACCCACGGTGTCGACGCGATCCGGTAGGGCAGCGACTCGCGCAGGATCAGAAGGCCCAGGGTGTGATCGAGGTCGGCGTTCGTCAGCACCACGGTGTCGAGGGGGAGGTCGCGTGTTCCGGGTCGGGGATGCAGGCCCGAAAAGCGCGCGAACTGGTCGCGGATGTCGGGGCTGGCGTTGATCACCGACCATGTTTCGCCGCGGGCGGATACGGCGATCGAGGGTTGCGTGCGCGGCGGCACGTCCGGGTCTCCTCGCCGTGCCCGCACCGAATACGTGCCGCCGCAATTCCACTGCGGAAGCCCGCCGCCGGCGCTCGAACCCAGGACCCTGATCTGCATGGCACTCCCAAGGGTAGTGCGTCCGGAGCGTGGAGGGGTGGCGCCGAAGTCGGCGCCGGCTCAGCGGGGCTCGACGCGTTCGATGCCGATGCGCAGCGCTGCGCCGCCGACCAGGGTTTCGGAGACGCTGCTCCCAGAGAAATCCGCGAGGTCCCGGATTTCAACCGAGAGGGTTTGTTCGAGGAGCGTGTCACGGTGCCGCTCCACGGCCACCTGGAAGTTTTCGGGCAACTCGAGGTAGAGAGCGATGCGATCGCTCACGTTTAGTCCGGCGTCCTTTCGCGATTGCTGGACCGCGCGGATCAGGTCGCGCACGCGCCCTTCCTCTCGCAGCGACTCGTCGATTGCGAGGTCGAGGACTACGATGGCGTCGTTCCCGGGGAGGGACTCGCAGGCGATCCCTTCTTTCGGGCGAAGATTCCACTCGAACTCCGAGGCTTCGAGGATGTGGCCCGCCACGCGGACCCGTCCGTTGCCCGCAGCTTCCCACTCGCCGCGCTTCGAGGCAGCAATCACCGCTTTGGTCTCGCCTCCAAGGCGGGGCCCTACGGCGCGCGCGTTGACCTTCAACTCGAAGCTCGCATAGGCGTCGATTTCGTCGCTGAAGCGAATCGCCTTCACGTTCACCTCGTCGGCGATCAGCGCGGCATGGGCCGAGAGGCCGTCGAGTTTCGCGCCGGCGATCAGGAGTTCTGCGAGCGGTTGACGCACGCGGATGTCATGGGCCGCACGCAGTGACAGCGCGACTGAGCAGACGTCGCGTGCGCGGTCCATGCTCTCAACCAGCGCGGTGTCCAGGGCGAAGTCTTTGCTTTCGGGCCAGTCGGTCAGGTGGACGCTCGGTTCCCCGGTGAGCCCACGGAAGATGGCCTCGCTGACGAAGGGCAGCAGCGGTGAGACCGCGCGGCAGAGTGTCACGAGAACCGTGTAGAGGGTGTCGTAGGCCGCCTGCTTCGAGGCGTCGTCGCCGCTCGCGCTCCAGAAACGGGAGCGGCTTCGCCGGATGTACCAGTTGTTGAGTGCGTCGAGGTGATGCACCACGCGGTGGCAGGCGATCGAGATCTCGTAGGCGTCGAGGTCGCGCTCGAGGCCTTCCACCAGCAGCCGCGTCTTGGCCAGGATGTAGCGGTCGAGCAGGCCTTCTGCCTGGCCAATCGGGTTCGCGCGCACGCCGTCGGCGTTCGCGTAGAGCGTAAAGAAGGCGTAGGCGTTCCAGAGAGGGTGGATCGCCTGGCGCACGGATTCGGCGATCAGCGCGGTGTCGCGGCCGATGCGGAGTTCGCCGCCGCGCATCACCGGAGACGAGACCATAAACCAGCGCAGGGCATCGGAGCCGATGGTGTCGAAGACCTCGGCCGGGTCGGGGTAGTTCCGCAGTCGCTTCGAGAGTTTCTTTCCCTCGGAATCGAGGACCACCCCGTGGCAGATGCAGTTTCGGAACGGCGGGCGATCAAAGAGCGCGGTCGAAAGAACCATCATCGTGTAGAACCAGCCGCGGGTCTGGGCCATGTACTCGGTGATGAAGTCGGCCGGGAAGTGGTCTTCGAACCACTCCTTGTTCTCGAAGGGGTAGTGGGCCTGGGCGAAGGGCATCGAACCCGATTCGAACCAGCAGTCGAGAACCTCTTCAACCCTCCGCATCTGGCTTTTGCCGCTGGGGTCGTCGGGGTTGGGGCGGACCAACTCGTCGATGAAGGGGCGGTGCAGGTCCGTTGGGCGTACCCCAAAATCGGCTTCGATCTCGTCGAGGCTCCCGTAGACGTCGACCCGCGGATAGGCCGGGTCGTCGCTCTTCCAGATAGGAATCGGCGTGCCCCAGAAGCGATTGCGCGAGATCGACCAATCGCGTGCGCCCTCGAGCCACTTGCCAAAGAGCCCATCCCGGACGTGCTCGGGGATCCAGGCGATCTGCTGGTTGAGTTCGACCATGCGCTCGCGGATGGCGCTGACCTTGACGTACCACGAGTTCATCGCGCGGTAGATGAGAGGCGTGTCGGTGCGCCAGCAATGCGGGTAGCTGTGAACGATGGTGTCGGAACGGAACAGCCGGCCGCTCTCGCGCAGGCTCCGAATGATCTTCGTGTTGGTCTCGAAGACCTGCAGCCCGGCCCAGTCGGAAACTTCATCGGTGAAACATCCGGCATCGTCGACCGGGCAGACGACTTCGATGCCAGCCAGAGAGCACACCGCCATGTCGTCCTCGCCAAAACCAGGGGCCAGGTGCACGACCCCGGTGCCCTCCTCGGTGTCGACGAAATCGGCTTCGAGCACGCGGAACGCTCCGGGGTGTTCCGAGAAGAAGGGGAAGAGCGGGCGATAGCGGCGACCTGCGAGTTCGGATCCGCGTAGCTCGCCGACTCTTTGCCCCCCCTTGAGTTCGTTCGCGAAGGCCTCCACCCGGGCGGCGGCGAGGATCACGCGGCGTTCGCCGATTTCGAAGACCGCATAATCAATTTCGGGACCGACCGCGAGGGCGAGGTTCGAAGGCAGGGTCCACGGGGTCGTCGTCCAGGCGAGCAGTTCGCAGGGGGCCTCCTCCCCGCTCTCGGCGACCAGCTCGAAACCCACGGTCACCGCCGGGTCCTGCCGCTCGCGGTAGGCATCGTCCATGCGTGTTTCGAAATTCGAGAGGGGGGTCTGCGCCGCCCACGAATAGGGCATGACGCGGTAGCCCTCGTAGAGCAGGCCGCGGTCATGCAGCTGCTTCAGCGCCCAGATCAGGCTCTCCATGTAGTCCGGGTTGAGCGTCTTGTAGTCGTTCTCGAAATCTACCCAGCGCGCGGCCCGGCCGATCGTCTGCTGCCACTCGTCGGTATACCGGAGTACCGAAGTTCGACATTGATCGTTGAAGCGAGCGATTCCGTATTCGATGATCTGGGAGCGTCCGCTGACCCCCAACTCCTTTTCCGCCTCCAGTTCGGCGGGCAGCCCGTGGCAATCCCAGCCGAAGCGCCGCTCGACGCGTCGACCGCGCAGCGTCTGGTAGCGCGGAATGATGTCCTTGATGTAGCTGGTGATCAGGTGTCCGTAGTGCGGCAGGCCGTTGGCGAAGGGAGGCCCATCGTAGAAGACGTATTCGTTCTCGCCCCCCTCGCCCGCGCTGCGCTGGTCGATGCTGCGCTGGAAGACTGCTTCGCGGTTCCAGTAGTCGAGGGTCGCAGTCTCGAGTGCCGGCAGGTCGAGATGAGAATCGACCTGCGGGTACGGCGACGCTGCCTTCGGTTCGGACGCTTTGGTCACGGGAGCGGTTCCTTGGCGGGGACGCCTCTGCGGTTCCGACGGGAGGTTACCAGCCGGCTGCCAACGTGTCGCCGCAGGCTAAACTGTGCCGGGCCTTTACTGCGGAGGTCTCCCATGCCCGAGCTGCCCGAAGTCGAGGTGACGCGTCGCCGGATTGAGCCGCGCCTGGTCGGTCGGCGGATCGCCCGGGTCGATACGACGGGTCCGAGCTATTTCTTCTTGACCCCGCCGAGACAGCTGCGCGAGCGACTCGTGGGCCGTCGCATCGAGTCCCTTTTTCGCCGCGGAAAGTACCTCTTGGCGGATCTCGATGTGGGCTCGCGCCTGCTCCTGCATCTCGGTATGACGGGGCAGCTTTTTTCGAGCGACGCTCGCAGCCCTCGCTTCCTCTCGGCCACGGCACGCGCCGCGCTCGCTCCCGGGGAGCAGGCGAATTTTCGACCCGACAAGCATACTCACCTGGCGCTTGCGTTCGAGGACGGTGCGCCCGAGGTGTATTTTCGAGATGTCCGGAAATTTGGGAAGGTGCTCCTGCTCGAACCGGGAGAGAGTCATCCGCGCATCGACCGGCTCGGCCCGGATGCTCTCGAAGCCGATGGGGGATTGCTGCGCGAGTCGGCACGAGGGCGCCGCGCTCCCGTGAAATCCTTTCTCCTCGATCAAAGGGTGCTCGCGGGTGTTGGGAACATCTACGCCGACGAGGCGCTCTTCCGCGCTGGCGTGAGGCCCGGGCGCGGGGTGCACCGGGTGACCCGCCGAGAATTCGATGCCATCGCCGCGGCGCTCCGCAGCGTGCTGCGGCGATCGATCGAGACCGGAGGGTCGAGCATCAGCGACTACGTTTCCCCCGATGGGGAGGACGGGCGCTTCCAGGACGAGCGGCGGGTCTATGGACGCACCGGTGAAGCCTGCCTGGAATGTGCCACGCCTATCCGGCGCCGGGTGATCGGCCAGCGCAGTTCCCACTATTGCCCCGCGTGCCAGGGATGAGGCAACCGGGATGTTGAACGCAGCGGAGGTCGCACGCGCGGCTTCGATTCTCGAAGAGCGCTTCCAGGGTGCGCGGGTCGAAAAAATTGTCGAAGCCCAGCCTTTTCGGATCCAGCTCTCGCTCTACGTCTCAGGGCCCGGCGACGCCGGCGGTGGAAAGCACCATCTTCTGCTCTGCTGCGCCCCCCAAACCGGCCGCGTCTCCGAACTCCCGCGCAGCGCGCGCGCGCCGGAAGCGCCCCCCCGCTTTGCGCAGGTGCTGAAGCCGCGCCTCGACGGCGCGCGCCTCCGTGCGGCCGTGGTCCGGGGAGATCTCCGCCAATTGGCGCTGCGCTTCGAGGGGAAGGACGGAATCTTCGAGCTGGTTCTCTCGTTGATGGGGAACCGCAGCAACCTCTACCTTCTCGATGCCGAAGGCGTACTGCGTGCAGCCCTGCGGCCCCTCGAGCAGACGCGCCGAAGTCTCTCAATCGGGTTGCCCTTTGCGGATCCGCCCCCGCGAGCTTCGGCCGACACCGAAGAGCCTGCCGATCGCTTCGCCGAATGCGAGGACGACGCCTACCTGGCAGCGCTGGAGGCACATTACGCTCCGCTCGAAGCCGAGAGCGACGCGGAGAGCCGTAAGCGTCGCGTGCTGCAGGTGTTGCGCAAGGAGGCAAAACTCGCGAAACGCAGGCTCGATCGCATCGAGTCGGAACTGGCCGAGGCGGACGACGCGGGTCGATTTCAGCGCGAAGGCGAAGTCCTGAAGGGGTCTTTGTCCAAGGTGCCGGCGGGGGCCAGTGAGGTCACGCTACAGGACTACGAAAGCGGGGAGGCGATCCGGATTGCGCTCGACGCCACCTTGTCGCCCCAGCAGAACCTCGCGCGGATTTTCAAGCGCTACCAGAAGCTGGTGCGTCGCCTCACCAAAGCCGGCGGGCAGGTCGACGAGGCGCGGGCGCGCGTCGCCAGTGTCGAAGCGATGCAGGTCGAAGTCGCCGAACAGCCGGCGGGCTCTGCGGCCTTCGACGCCTTTCTTGCGTCGGAGGCCGTCAAAACACTTCTGCGCAGGCACGCGCCCCCCAAGATTCGCGAAGCCGTGGGGATCGAAGCGCCGAAGCTTCCCGGCGTGCTTCGCGGTGTAGAGAGGAGGCTGCTTCCCAGGCGTTACGCCAGCCGGGACGGTCTCGAAATCTGGGTGGGGCGCAGCGACGAGGGCAACGACCACTTGACCACCCGCCTGGCTCGCGGGAAGGATCTGTTCTTCCACCTCGATGGTGCGCCCGGGAGCCACGTCATCCTGCGCACCGGGGGCCGCAGCGATCCGCCGCCGGATTCGCTCCTCGACGCGGCGGAACTCGCGGTGCACTTCTCGAAGGAGAAGAACGCCTCGAGTGCCGACGTGCACATTGTCCCGATCAAGCAGGTCAAAAAGCCGAAGGGTGCGAAGAAGGGCCTGGTGATGGTGACCGGTGGGCGCTCCCTTCACCTGCGCCGAGAGCCCTCGAGGTTGAAGCGCGTTCTCGACGCGCGCATCGAGGGATGAGCCCGCGTGGCGGGCTTCGAGGCGCCCTCCGGTGGCCTTTCGGATATGCTCCGAAACAGACCCGGAAGCGTACGAAGGGCCTTCCCTTCCGGCCGGGCCGTGGCGTCGCCGCGAACCGATGGGATCTGCGTTGAGTACCCCCGCGCCCGTTTCAAACCCGGATCGCGATCGCCAACTGTCCGATCTTGAGGCACGCGAGTTCGACTGCCTGGTGATTGGTGGCGGCATCACCGGTGCCGGCCTGGCGCGGGAAGCCGCGCGAAGGGGTCTCTCCGTCGCACTGCTGGAGGCCGAAGATTTCGCGTCGGGGACTTCGGGGCGCTCGTCGAAACTGATCCACGGGGGTCTGCGCTACCTGGCACTGGGCGACGTGAAGCTGGTGCGCGAAACCGCGCGCGAACGCGTACACGTCCACCGCGAAGCTCCCCACCTCGCCGAAAAGGCGTGGATGGTGATTCCCAGTAGCAACCGTGCCACCCACCTCAAGTTCCGAACCGCTGTAACGGCCTACGAAAAACTGGGCAACGTGGCCGACTCCGACCGCCACTCGAACTGGGACCGGGAGGCGATCGCCCAGAACGAGCCGGCCCTCGACACGCGCCGCTATTCCCACGCCTGCGCCTACCGCGAATACACCACCGACGACGCGCGGCTGGTTCTGGCGAATCTGCGGGCGGCGGCGGGTAGTGGTGCAATGCTCGTAAATCGCGCGCGCGTCGGAAAGCTTCTCAAAGAGGCCGGACGGGTCATCGGAGTGGAAGCGCAATGCGTCGTGACGGGTGCGGTCGTCTCGGTGCGCGCGCGCTGCGTCGTCAACGCGACGGGCCCATGGGTCTCGCAACTGCGAGAACTCGAAAACGGGAAGGGCCATGCGAACCTTCTCCAACTCTCGAAGGGGGTCCACGTCGTGCTCCCGCGAGAACGTCTCCCCGCCCGCCACCTCGTGATCCTCGGGATGGCCGACCGCCGCTCGATCTTCGTCGTACCGCGCGGCGATGTGGTCTACGTCGGCACCACCGACACCACCTGGTCTTCAGAGCCCGACTGGTGGCCCGAGATCACCGCCGAAGACGTCGACTACCTGATCTCACCGCTCTCGCAGCACTTCCGGGTCGAGCCCGTTTCGCCGCAGGAGTGTCTCGCGGCCTGGTCGGGCCTGCGGCCGCTGGTGGCACAAAAGGGAAAGAAGCCGACCGAGGTGTCGCGCCGCGACGAGATCTTCGTGGGGGAAGGCGGTCTGATCACGATTGTCGGGGGCAAGTTGACGGGATACCGCGGGATGGCGAGAAAAATCCTCGAGCGCGTTGCGGCTGTGCTCGAGATCCGACTCGCGCCCTCCGACGACGAAGCACCGCTGCCCGGCGGTGACTTCTCGGGAGACCTCGATGCGCTGGCGCTGGGGCTCTCCGAAGAGACGAGCGTCGACCCGGCGACGGCCTCGCGCATGGTGCGGCTCTACGGCTGTGAAGCCGCCCTGGTCGTGGCGCGGGGGGCCGAACAGTTGGTCGCCGGTGCGCCGGTGCTCGCTGGAGAGGTCGCCTGGGCCGTCCAGTTCGAGGCGGCTTTGAACCTCGAGGACTTCATCTACCGTCGCAGTCGGGTGGCCTACTTCGAACCGCAGCACTGTGATGCGCTGCTCCAGCCCGCCGCGGCGGCGATGAAGGAGTTGCTCGGCTGGAGCGAGGCGCACGCCCAGTCCGAGGTCGAGGCGCTGCGTCGGCGCCGAGAGAGCGATCTTGATTTTGCAAGAGAGGGGTGAGGTGGAGATGAGCGATGTGATTGGCGATCTGCGGAAGGCACTCGGCGACCGCGTGCACACCGATCTCGATACGCGCGAAGCCCATCGAAGCGATTCCTGGGTGTTGGCCGAACTCCGGGCCTTCGAAGAGCGTGCGCCCGAGCCGCCGCTGGCGGTGGTGCGGGCCATCGAGACCGCCGATGTCGTGCGCTGTCTGGAGATCGCTCGCAAACACGGTGTCCCGGTGGTGCCCTACGGCGGCGGGTCGGGGGTCTGCGGGGGCGTCGAGACCAGCGGCCGCGAAATCGTTCTTTCGACCCGTGGCATCCTGGGCACACCCAAAATCGATTCGGAGAACCTCACCGCCCGCTTTGGCGCGGGCACTCTCGGGATCGATGCCGAGAACCAGGTTCGCGCCGAGGGTCTCACCATCGGGCATTGGCCGCAGTCGGTGGAAGTCTCGACGGTGGGGGGATGGGTGGCCACCCGTGCGGCCGGGCAATATTCGACCGCCTACGGAAATATCGAAGACATCCTGCTGGCCCTCGAAGTGGTTCTGCCCGACGGATCGGTGTTGCGTACCCGGGAAACGCCGAGAGCCTCGGCCGGACCGGATCTGCGCCAGATCTTCCTGGGAAGCGAGGGCACTCTCGGTGTGGTCACCGAAGTGACCTTCTCGCTGCGTCCGCTTCCCGAGTCCGAGGTTCGCGCCGCGTGGCACTTTGCGGACTTCGACGGGGGTCTCGAGGCGATCCGCGAAATCATGCGCGCGGGCTGGCGTCCGCCGGTCCTGCGTCTTTACGACGCTTCCGAGTCGGGGCGGCATTTCGCAGAGGACTGTCCGCCGGATCGCGCCATGTTGATCGCGATCTTCGAGGGGCCCGCTGCGGCCGTCGAAGCCGAGAGCAAGGGCGTTGCACGGATCTGCTCGTCGCTCGGGGCCGAGAACGCGCCCGTCTCCGTGGTCGACCATTGGCACTCGGTTCGCAATCACGTCCCTGCCTGGCGCGATTTTTTCGAGCGCGGGCTGATCGTCGACACCATCGAGGTGGCGGCCACCTGGAGTCGCGTCTCCGCTCTCTACACCGCGGTCACCGACTCTCTGCGGGAAATTCCGGAAATTCGCGTGGCGTCGGCGCATTCGAGCCACAGCTATCGCTCGGGGACCAATCTCTACTTCAGCTTTGCGGCGCTCCCCGACGACCCGAAGGCGATGGAGGGGATCTACCGCGAATCCTGGGATCGCGTGATGAAGGCGACGTTGGCTTGTGGCGGCGGGATCGCGCACCACCACGGGATCGGACGGATTCGCAGGGAACACCTCGAAGGCGAGATCGGAGCCACCGGCATCGATCTGCTCCGCAAGCTGAAGGCGGCCCTTGACCCCGACGATCTCCTGAACCCGGGGAACCTGTTGCCCCCGCGCAACGCCTAGCCTGGCCCGGCGTGGCCGAGCACCTCCTCGCCCTCGATCTCGGGACCACCGGGGTCCGCGCCCTGGCGCTGCACGCGAGCGGCGAAGTCAAGGGCCGCGCCTGGCAGCCCCTGGCTGCCCGCTCCCCGTTCGCCGGCAGTCTCGAACAAGACCCCCTGGAAATGTGGCAGCGCTCCCTCGAAGTGATGCGCCAGGCGCTGGCACTCGCCGGGCTCGAAGCGGCGGATATCGAGGGGCTGGGTGTCGTCAACCAGCGCTCGACGGCGCTCGCCTGGGATGCGCAAACGGGCGCCCCCCTCTGCTCCGCAATCGGGTGGCAGGACATTCGCACGGCGCCGCGCGTGGCCGAGATGGTGTCGGCGGGCATTCCGGTGAACACGCTTGCCTCGTGCACGAAATTCGAATGGCTGCTTGCGAACGATGCGCGGGTGGCAGAAGCGGCGAAGGCCGGTCGCCTGCGGCTCGGCACGCCGGATACCTGGCTCACCCTGAAACTCACAGGGGGCGAGGCCCTGGTCACCGACCCGGGGAACGCCGCCTGCACGGGCCTTCTCGATCCGGCCTCCCTCGATTGGTCTCCGGGGATCCTGGGTCTCTTTGGTCTCGAGGCGGATTGGTTTGCCGAAGTCGTCCCCACGGCAGAAGTCGTGGCCCAAACGCCGATCGATCTTCTCGGCGGCGCGATCCCGGTGGCGGCACGCGCGGGGGATCAGCAGGCGGCGAGCTTCGCGCAGTCGGTTTTTTTACCAGGCGAATCAAAGTTCACCCTCGGCACTTCGGCGATGTTGAACGTGCACGTGGGGCCTTCGTATCAGGAACCTCCCGCTGGCAGCCACGGCCTTCCCCTGTGGCAGCTCCCCGAGCACGGCACGGCCTTCTGCTTCGAGGGCAACGTAGTGACAGCCGGCGCCATCGTCGACTGGCTGGTACAGATCGGCTTGCTCGAGAGCCCCGGCGCTCTGGACGCGGTCTGCCGCGGGGTGGTTGCCGACCACGGGGTCGTCTTCGTGCCCGCATTCCAGGGCCTGGGGACGCCCTTCCTCGACGACTCGGCGCGCGGCTTCGTCGCGGGGCTCACCCGGGGCTCCGGCGCTGGCGAATTGGTTCATGCGGCGATCGTGGGGATCGCGCATCGTTGCGTCGATGTGATCGATTCGCTCCCGGTCGGGGCGGCGCCGCTGCGCGTGGACGGCGGGCTCGCCCAAAGCCGCGTGCTGCTGCAGAAACTCGCGGACCTCGCCGGCCGTGAAGTCCTGCGGGCTTCCGAAACCGAGACGACGGCCGTCGGGGCGGCGCTGCTCGCCGCCCTCCCGGTGGGCCTGCTCGATTCGCCGGCAGCGATCCGAGAGCGGGTGCAAGAGCCCGAACGTTTCGAGCCACAGACCGATGAGGCAAGCCGCGGGGAGGCGCGCCGCCAGTGGCGGCGCGCGCTCACCCGCGCGAGGGGTTCTGCGGCAGCCGCCCCGGATTGAGACGGCGGCCGTTTCCGGGGCCTAGCGGCCCTTGGTGAGGCGTCCCACGTCGATGAAGCGGCGGATCTTTCCCTTGCTCTTGAAGGGAGTGCCGTGTCGATCCCAGAACTCGATCCGGTTGCCGGTACCCGTCTGGACATTGGCGATGATGTCCGAAACGATCAGTAGATCGCGGGGCTCCTCGACGTCCTTCCAGGGCTTATACCAGTCCTCGCCGGTGAGCGCGTCGTCCTCACTCCAGCGCTTGTTGTGGGTGATGATCTTCCAGAGCTCTTCCTTGCGGTCGTACGCGAAGGAATACATCGACGTGAGGGTCTCCTTGTCGATGTAGATGTCCTTGTGGTGATAGGGATGATCGTCGTTCTTCGGGATCATCCGCACCACGTAGGTGTCGCGCAGCTCCCAGGTGTCGTCGGCGAAGGACAGACCGTAGGGGCCAAAGTTGTGATCCTTGTCGTAGGGGTATCCCTTTGCGGTCGAGTTCATCGGACCGAGGATCTTCTGTTCGCCGAGGCAGACCCAGTGGTATTGCGGGACGATGCCGTTGAAGGAGAAAAGATCGTCGAAGGTGAAGTCGGTGCCGGCGATCGAGTCGGTCCGCTGAGCCGTCGAAATCCGGCGGACGCGGCGCAGGGTCGGCAGATAGACCCAGGTGTCGTCGTTCTTGGCTTCGGATCGCGGCCTCTCCGAGGACTTGTAGCGGTAGCTGAGCAGCATGATGCCGCGCGCGTCGAAGGGTGCGTCGACCGTCGGGCCGCTTGCCTGGAGCCGCTTCTCGCCGCGAAAGACGTCGCCCTTGTTCTTCTCGTAGGCAGGCTCCGGGCGGCGCGATAGGCCCACGCCTTCGGCGTGGCCTTCGTAGTAGAGCGGGAGTTCTTCGCCGCGATCCCAGTAGGAGTAATAGAACTTCGTGTTGACGCCAAAGCCGCGCCATTGCTTCGCGAAGTTGTGCATGATCTTCGTGCCGGCCTTGGGATCGCCCTGGCAGTCGATCTCTTCCATCGGGAAGGGTTCGCCAGCGATGTAATTTTCGAGGCTGTCATCGGGACCGACGCGGGGCTGGCCGCGATACTTCTCGGTGGCGGCCTTGTGCACGTTCGCCGGGCTGTAGTCGGCCTGTGTGGGACCGATTGCGAGTTGCATGCCCTCGTAGAAGAAAAAGTCGCGATTCGACCAGAACGCCTTTGGCAGGTACGGCTTGATCTTGCCGATCTGGTCAAAGGTGATCACGTCCCCTTCCTGGAAGGGAATCTCCTCACCCGAGTCGGGACTCGCGTCGGTGTTTTCCTGGGCAAGGGTCAGCGACGCGGGGGCGGTGGCGAGAGCCAGGATCAGCGTCAAGAGGATGGACTTCATCGTTTCGTTCCTTCTTTTTCTGTCCGCTCCCAATGGCATTGCATGGGACCAGGTCGTCATTCCCGGGTACCGCCGTGGGCGCACGGGGTCCGGCTGGAGGCACTGGCTGCGACCGCTCCTAGCGCTGCGCGGGAACCGGAAGAGTCGTCATCCGAAGGGGTGTCGCTTTCCGGTGGGTCGGGGGGCCAGGCATGAGCGCGCAGTGTAAACGAGCGGCAACGGCGAGCCAAGAGCCCGTTTGCGATGATCGCCGCCCCAGACGGTGGGCGGCCCCACGGGGTTACTGATCTTCGAGTTTCCGATACGCGGTGTGCCGTAATTCATCCCCGAAATCGCGGTCTGGTCGTCAAGCTCACCGGCGCATCCGCCGATCCCAGACGTATGAGAGCTTTTGGGAACGGGAGGGGAATCACCTCAAGCGGGCTACAGGAGCCTCGTAGGCGCTGGAGGACCGGTGGCGGTGCCATCGCGGTCCTGCTGGCGTTGCTCCACGCCGCCAGCGGCGTGGCCGCCCAGGACCTGCTGGGCGCGCCCGCAATGGCGACCTCCGAGGATCCCGATTCGATGGTCGTGAGTCCCACCGACCCCTCGACGCTGGTCGTGGGCAGCGAAGCCCTCGGGACGCTGGGCACCCCCACCCGCGCGCTCCCCAGTCCGGTCGAGGCGTTGCTCCCGGTGATCGCCTCCAGCGAATCGCCGGGCGCACTCAGCGCCGCACCCGCCGACCTCGACACGCTGCCGAGCGCGACCCAGGTCGAAGCAACGGTACGTCGGCAGGTGGGCGAATCCGTGGCAGCGGCGGAGCCCGACATAGCGGTCCCGACCTCGCTCGCCGCGGCCGAAGCCAGTCTCGATGCGGCCCGGGCACGCCTTTCCGGGATCGATTCCGCCATCGGCACGATGATCCGCCGAGACTACCCGACCGGGACCGCGCGCCTTCGCCTCTACGACGAGCAGAGCGCCGCGCGTTCCGCGTTGGCTCGCGCGGTGGCCCTCGTTCGTGACTTCGGCGGAAGCTCGGGCGAGACGAACTAGTTCGCGGCCGGTTCGGCGGCCTCGTCCGGGACTTCCCAGCGCGTCAACTGTGGGAGCGCGAAGGGCGACACCGCTTCCAGCGGCGCCTGGCGCACCGGGCATTCTTCGACACCACAGCGGGTGCAGTCCCGCGGCCGACACGGGTCGAAGTGCACGATCACGTCTCCGAAATCGTCTTCGCCGGCGAAGACGGCGCGCGTAATTTTGTCATCGACTTCGTGGAGGCGCACGGCATCCCAGTAGCGCGGCACCAGCAGGTGAAGGTCTACGTGCAGCACGGCGCCGGCGCGCCACAGGCGCAACCGATGTGCGTCGATCCAGCCGGGTTCGCGCGCGGTCTGCAGACTGTTTGCGACGCGTTCGAGCAGCGGGTCGTCGGCTTCGTCCATCAGGCCCGCCACCGCTTCGCGCAACAGCCTCCAGCCCGTCCGTAGGATGTGGAGGCCAACGGCGATGGCCACCAACGGATCGAGAATCACCCATCCGGTGAGGCGTACCGCCACGAGGCCCGCGATCACGCCGCCGGTCGTCCAGACGTCGGTCATCACGTGGCGCCCGTCCGCAACGAGGGCCATCGAGTTCGTCTGCCGCCCTCGACGCACCAGGAACGTCCCCAACGCGCCGTTGATCAGGGCGAGCGCCACCAGCAGGACGAGTGCCAGGTCGACGTCCTGGAGTTCCGGACCGCGCTGAATCTCGCGCACGGCCCGCACCACGATCACCAACGAGGCGCCGAAGATCAGTGCGCCCTCGAAACCGGCGGAGAAAAATTCGACCTTGCCGTGCCCGTAGGGGTGGTTTCGATCCACCGGGCGGAGAGAGAGGGCCAGGCTGTAGAGGAGCATCCCGCTGGCCAGGATGTTGGTGGTCGACTCGAGCGCGTCGGAGAAGATCGCCGACGAGCCGGTGAGGTCGAAGGCAAAAAATTTCGTCGCCACCATGCCGATGGCGACCACCAGCGAGAGCAGGCCCGCCGCGATGCGGCTTCGGGTCCTTGCGGGATCGTCGGGTGAGGGTTGGCTTCCCATGCGATTTCTCCATCGGGGTGCCAAAGCGTCGCCCGGCGAGACCCCGCGGATGCTATCCGAGACGCCGCGGGTGGGCCGCCCTATCGTTGCTTCGACCGCTAAAGGGCCGTCCGCAGAGGAGTGGTTTCGAGCATGAACTACCGCGACATTCGCTTCGAGATCGACGCTGGCGTAGCCACGATCCGACTGCATCGCCCCGAGCAGTTGAACGCCTTCAGTGGTCGCATGGGCGAGGAACTGGGGGATGCGTACCGGCGCTGCGACGCCGACGATGAGGTGCGCGCGGTGGTACTGACCGGCAGCGGCAAGGCCTTTTGCGCCGGCGCCGACATGGCCGGGGGCTCCGAGACCTTCGCGCTGCGCGAGCCCGCGGCCTTTAGCGCCTCGCCGGTCTCGCCCCCCGCCTGGGAGGTTCGCAAGCCAGTGATTGCAGCGATGAACGGCCACGCCATCGGCCTGGGGCTCAGTCTCGCCCTGCAATGCGACCTGCAATTTGCTGCGCAAGACGCGCGCTACGGCTGGCTCCAGGTGCGACGAGGGGTGATGCCGGACGCCGGTTCGCACTGGACCCTGGCGCGCGTAGTGGGCACCCAGCAGGCGGCGCGCCTGCTGCTCACCGGCTGCAAGATCGACGGTCGCGAAGCGGCGCGTATCGGCTTGGCGCTCGAGGCACTGCCGGCCGACGAGGTGTTACCGCGGGCGCTCGCGATGGCGCGCGAGATCAAAGAGCAGACCGCCCCCCTCTCCGTGGGGCTCTCGAAGAAGCTCCTGTGGCAGGCGTGGACTCTCGAGCGCGAAGAGGCTCTGCGCTTCGAGACCGAACTCCACCTCCCGCTGATGGCCGGCTCGGACGCCGTCGAAGGGCCGATGGCCTGGCTCGAGCGGCGCACGCCGCGCTTTTCGCAGCGCGTTCCCCGCGACTGGCCGAGTTGGCCGCGGCGCCGTCCGCGTTCCTGAAGCCACGTGCGCCGGTCTATACCAGGCCGAACGCGATCCCGAGAGCGGCTACGCCAAGGCTTCCGAGCCACAGGCCAATGGCGCACCAGGCCAGTGCCTTCGCCGCGCCGCGCCGCAGTACGCGCACGGCGATGTCGACCGTCATCCCGGCGAGCAGCACGATTGCGAGCAGTGCGAAGGGGTTTGCGGTCAGCCACACCAGCAGCAGCAGTCCAGCCCCCATCGTGAAGAGGCAGAGCGCAACGACGATCGCCACCGGCCATAGCGACGAATCCTCGAAGAAGGGACGCAACCAGGTGTCGACCCCTTCGGCGGGTTTTCGGGTTTCGGGTTCCGTCGGCATGACACCCTCCCTGTTGCTTTCCGGGCGGCCCTCGCAATCGCAGCATAACCGCTTCAAAGGACGATCTTGGCGATCGGCTATCGTGACGAGAAAGAGGGGGTTTACCGAAGCGATCCCCTCTCGGACTCCGGGTCGAGGGAACATGGCCGACCGCAAGAAGACGATTTCGCGACCCCGGGTGATGGCGGGAGCGTCGCAGGCGGCCGCGCTGGCGCGCCGGGCACTGGCGCTGCGCGCGATTCCCGAGGCGATGCGCTTTGGCCAGCGGACCGCTCCCTTTCTTTCGATGGTGCGCGCCCCGCGCGACGCGGTCGGCCTCGCGGCCCTGGGCGACGTGATCTCGGTGGCCACCTACAACGTCCATCGCTGGATGGGGATCTCCGGGCGCAGGCGCCCGGACCCCCGGCACGCCCATCTCGTCATCTCCGAACTCGACGCCGACGTGATTGCACTGCAGGAAGTGCTGCGACCCGCCCATACCCGCGACCCTCTCGAAACGCTCTGCGACGACCTCGGGTTGCACGTGGCCTTTGCCGTGACGCGCGTCCACAAGCGAGGCCAGCTCGGCAACGCGATCCTCTCGCGGCTTCCAATCACGGCGGCCTCGGTGCTCGATATCTCGCACTCGCGGATCGAACGCCGCGGTGCCCTGGGGGCGCGTTTCAGCGACGGCATGGGCCGGTCGCTCGGAGTCGTGGCGACGCACCTCTCGTTGGTGGATAGGACTCGCGAGCGCCAGGTGAAGTCGCTGCTGTCCCACCCGCAATTCGAGTCGGGACCGTCGGTGTTGCTCGGCGACATGAATGCCTGGCGGCGCAGCAAGGCGATCCAGACTCTCGATGCTGAACTCTCGGCCCACAAGAACAGCGACTGGCCGGCTTCCTATCCCTCGGCTCGTCCGGTGCTCGCCCTCGATCGCGTCTACGTCCGCGGCGCAAAGGTGCTCGAGGTCCACGCCCATGACACCGCGGCGGCGCGGCGCGCCTCCGACCACCTCCCGGTGGTCGCGCACATCGAGATCCCGCACGCCGCGCCCAGAAGCTAGATCCGGATTCGCTTCCAGGCGCCGGAGCGAAAGCGGGCCACGAGGATCGAGGCCAGCAGGGCCACGTAGATCGTCGAGCCGATCCACATCCAGGTGAGTCCACCGCCGAGGGTGATGCCGAGGAACCAGGCGAGTGGGACCTGCACGCCCCAGGCCAGGAGGAAGCGTACGACGAAGGGCCAGAGCGTGTCGCCCGCGCCGCGCAGCGCGCCGTCCGCGACGATGCCGAAAGCGTCGACGATCTGGAAGGCCGCGGCCATCAGCAGCAGCGGGGCAGTCAGGGCGAGGACGTCGACGTCCTTGGTGAAGATGCCGATCAGGGGACCGGGGATCGCGAGGAAGAGCGCGGCGAAGAGCCCCCCCAGCACCAGGGCCAGCCCCAGTCCCGTGCGGAAGCTGCGCTCGGCGGCCTTGAAATCGTTGGCGCCGACGTAGCGCCCCACCAGGGTCGCGACCGCGATCGAGATGGCGATGGCCTGCATGAACGAGAGCGAGAGCAGCACGATCAGTGCCTGGCTCGCGGCCATCGAAGCGTCGCCCATGCGTACGACGATCGAGGAAAAGGCCGCGAAGGAAGTCATCTCGAGGCACCACTGTCCGCCGATCGGAAGCCCCGTGCGCAGCAGGCGTCGGCTAGCCGAAGCCTGCGGGCGTCGCGGACGGGTGTCGTAGCGGCGGCGGACCGTTCTCCGCGTGAAGAAGAACAACAGGCAGGCGAGTTGGAAGTACTCGGCGACGGAGGTCGCGAAGCCCGCGCCGTAAACTCCCCACTGCGGTAGCCCGAAGTTCCCGAAGATCAGGGCGTAATCAAGGAGACCGTTCACGAGTACCGCGGCGACGGTGCAGTAGAGCGGAGTGCGCGTGTCCCCAAAGCCTCGGAAGAAGGAGATCAGCACCATTGCGGCGATCAGTCCGGCCGATCCGAAGGAGCGAGCCTGCATGTAGTCGGTGGCCAGCGCGCCCAGTGCCTCGGAGGGATCGATGGCTGCGATCAGCAGCGGAGCCCCGAAGTAGATCGCAAGTCCCGCGAGGGCGGAGACCGGCACCACGGTGTAGAAGCCATGCCACGCCCAGGCGCCGCAAGCGTCGACACGACCCGCGCCGTCTTCTTGCGCGACGAAGGTTTGCACCGAGGTCGCGAGACCCACGAAAAGACTCAGGCAGGTCCAGATCCAGATCCCCCCGAATCCGACGGCGCCGAGTTCGGAAGAACCGATCCGCCCCACCATTGCGGAATCCACCAACTGCATCAGGGTCACCGAGATCTGGGTGAGGATCACCGGGTAGGCGAGGTGAAGCACCTCGCGGGGCGCACCTCGGCGCTCCGGCGCCGGGAGCCGGGCCGCGTTGGGTGTTTGGAGATCGGGATCCATCCGCACGGGCTCCAGAAGGGGGTGCGCGCAGGCTGGCCCCTGCAATGCAGGCTCTGCGATGCGGGGCCGGGAGTGGCCCTTGGCGGGGGTCGCGGCGCGGGATGGGGAGTACCACGCGTAGCCCCGGGCGGCAACGCTCATGGACGATGCTTCTAATCTGCCGGAGAATCTGGGGTGAACGGGAAGGACCGGAGCCGGTCCGGAGGATTGCGGCTTGAACCGACGCGGGCGGATGATCGTGGCACTCGTCGCGGGGCTCGGGGCCTTCGCGTGTTCGAGTTTTCGCGCGGCAGAACTCTACCAGGGCGGCAGCGCCGCCCTCGACGCGGGGGAGCCCGAGCGTGCGATCGCCCAGTTGCGTGCCGCCGAGGCGCTCGCGCCCGAGGCTTCCGAGATCCAGAATCATCTGGGGCTCGCCTACCGGGAAGCCGGCCAGCCGTTGGCAGCCCGGGCCGCTTTCGAGCGCGCTCTCGAACTCGACTGCGAGAATCGGGCCGCGCGCAACAACCTTCGCGCTCTCGATCGGTTGAAAGAATCGAGTCGCGACTAGGTTGGGCGCGTCTCGGTCGCCACCGAGCGTCTGCTAGGCTGGGCGAAATGGCCCACGATCTCGAAAAGGCTGCGCTCGCTCGCTACCTCGAGGAGCGCGGGCTGAAGCACACCCGCCAGCGCGACGCGGTGCTCGAAGCCTTCCTTTCCGCGGGAGGCCACGCCACCAGCGAGGATATCTACAGGTCCGTGCAGGCAGAAGATGAATCGGTCGGTTACACAACCGTGTACCGCACCATGAAGCTGCTGGTCGAAGCGGGCCTCGCCGAGGAGCGGCACTTCGACGACGGCATCATCCGCTACGAGATCGAGCACCGTCATCACGATCATCTCGTCTGCCTCAAGTGCGGGAAGATCATCGAATTCGAGTGCGAGATGATCGAGAGCGCCCAGGAAGCCATCGCCGCACGATACGAATTCCGCGTGTTGCGGCACCGGCACGAACTCTACGGCCACTGCGTAGACTGCCAGGTCGACGAGTAGAGGATCCGATCGCGCTGGGGGCTCAGCCTTCGTAGCGCGGTAGCCGTTCACCGAGCCCAGCAAGGGTGGGGGCGTCGCGGTCGCGGTCCGAGAGCAGCGGGCGGGAAACCGGCCAGGCGATGCCGATCTCGGGATCGTTCCAAGCGATCGCAATCTCCGCTTCGCGAACGTAGTAGTCGCTGCACTTGTACTCGAGTTGGCAGACGGGGCTCGTGACGCAGAAGCCGTGGGCGAAGCCGGCAGGGATGTAGAGTTGCAGGAAGTTCTCGCTGGAGAGGCGCGCCCCGAAGTATTGACCGAAGTGGGGCGATCCGCGGCGGATGTCCACCGCCACGTCGTAGGCCTCGCCCTCGATCACGCGCACGAGCTTTGCCTGGGGTCGTTCCACCTGGGCGTGGAGCCCGCGCAGGGTGCTTTTTACAGAACGCGAGTGGTTGTCCTGAACGAAGCGGCCTTCGATGCCACCCTCGCGATAGCGCTCCTCGCTATAGGTCTCGAGAAAGAAACCGCGGTCGTCGCGGTGCACGTCGGGCTCGATCAGGACGACCCCGGGAAGGTCCGTCTCGTGGAACTTCACCCGGCGTCTTCTCCGGCAATCTCGAGCAGGTATTCGCCGTAGCTGTTCTTTCTCATCTCGTGGCCGGCGGCCTCGAGGGCCTTGCGGTCGATATAGCCCTGGCGAAAGGCGATCTCTTCGATGCAAGCCACCTTCAGCCCCTGGCGGTCCTGGATCGCCTGGATGAAGTTCGAGGCCTGGTGCAGCGACTCGTGGGTGCCGGTGTCGAGCCAGGCCGTGCCGCGCCCGATGACCTCGACGCGCAGCGTCTGATCCTCGAGGTAGGCGAGGTTCACATCCGTGATCTCGAGTTCTCCGCGGGCCGAGGGTTTCAGGCTTTTCGCGATTTCCACCACGCGCGCGTCGTAAAAGTAGAGGCCCGTTACCGCGTAGTTCGAGCGCGGCCGAGCGGGCTTTTCCTCGATGCTCCTGGCGTTTCCGTTTTCGTCGAAGTCGACGACGCCGTAGCGCTCGGGGTCGCGCACCCAGTAGGCGAAGACGGTGGCCCCCTCGGTGCTGCGTGCGGCGTTTGCGAGCGCTTCGGGAAAGCCGTGTCCGTAGAAAATGTTGTCGCCGAGAGCCAACGCCACCGGGGCGCCGCCGATGAAGGATTCGCCGATCAAGAAGGCTTCCGCGATCCCGGCGGGCTCCTTCTGGACCGCGTACTCGAAATGCAGCCCGAGTCCCGAGCCATCGCCCAACACGCGCTCGAAGCCTGCCCGGTCTTCCGGGGTGGTGATGATCAGGATCTCGCGGATTCCCGACAGCATCAGCGTCGAGAGCGGGTAGTAGATCATCGGCTTGTCGTAGACCGGCAGCAGCTGTTTGCTCACGCCCAGGGTGCTCGGGTACAGCCGTGTGCCCGATCCCCCAGCGAGGATGATCCCCTTCAACTGCGATCCTCCCTGCGTCCGGCCTCACGGCGTGGCGCGTGTCTCTGCCGCGTCCAACCCTAGGATACGCCATCGGCCCACGCCGGGGTGTTTTACCAACGGCATCCGGGAGCGACGCGAGGTTTCACGTTGCCACCCGAAGACGCGCCTTTGGCTGCAAAATGCCCTCGGGATGGTGTAGAAAGACACGGACGCCGTAGTCCGTCAACGGAGGAATCTGCATGAGGGATCGATTCTCGATTGGCTCGCTGACCTGTGCCGCCATTCTAGTTCTCGTCGCGATGCCAGTCGTGGCCGACGATGAAGGGCCCATGTGGATGGAGGCGAGCACCTATCTCCAGGGTGCGGGGGTC
>Ga0209554_1000916_pt1 | contig 23783 bp, 19 predicted proteins | sample MarorgKNORR_S2LV_5_FD_188221 | JGI IMG/M metagenome (GOLD analysis project Ga0209554, IMG submission 188221) | Marine microbial communities from the Southern Atlantic Ocean, analyzing organic carbon cycling - Bottom_A/KNORR_S2/LV (SPAdes) (version 2) | ecosystem: Environmental > Aquatic > Marine...
TCTGAAGCGCGTGACCTCTCGTCCTTGGGCGTTGGAACCGACTACGGTGCGCATGCCCTGCAGGGTCTCGATCAAGAACGTGCCGATATCGGCGCTGCGCTCACGGAGCTCCCGGACGCGGTCCTCCAACTGACGCCGGTACCGCACCAGTGCCCAGAGGGCAGGGGGAAGCGCCACGAGCCCGACCAGGAAGAGCCGAGCATCGAGGTAAATCAGCATGCCGACGGTGCCCACAAGCGCGATGACTTGGCCGAGCCATGCCAGCGCCGTTTCGGCGGTGACCCGCTGGATCTCGCCGATGTCTCCGTTGATGCGCGAGACGACATCGCCCAGCGGTGTCTTCGCGTAGAAACGGGGGGACAACCGCTGAAGGTGGCGGTACAGATCCAGCCGCATGTCGAACAGGATGTCCGCGGAAACCCTGGTGTAACGCATGCCGCTGAGGACGTTCATCAGGAACGACACCGCGGTGATGCCTACGAAGAGGCCGACGATGCGCCAGAGGGCCCCGACGTCCTGGCCAATGAGCGCGTCGTCCACGAGCAGCTTGGACAGATACGGCAGAACCAGGTTGAGCGCAGTTCCGATCAGCGAGAGCACTACTACGGGGGCGAGCGCCCACGCGTACGGGCGCACGAAAAGAAGCGCACGTCGGAAATGCGGGTCGAGCAGTTTCACGGCCGGACGCCCCGAGCTGCCATGGCGTACCTCTGGAGGCGAACCAGCTTAGCGCTTCACCCCGGTGATGGCGGCGCCGAAGCCCTCCGTTTCGAACTCGCCCGAGAAGCCGTCTCCCTCGAAGACGACCCAGAAGCTCACCGTCATACCTTGAGCGTTGGCGATGAACGTCACTTCCTGGCCCTCGATCACGAACTGGCTGAGGGTTCCGTCACCCATCTCGGTCTGCATGGTGCCGGTCAGCCCGTTCGCGCCATCCGTAATCGTCATGGTGCCGTTCATCGAAAAGCCGTCCGCCGCGATCGTGATTCCGTACTCACCGGTGGGATCGAGGACTGGCGGCGCGGGCGGCTCAGCTGGAGCACTCGAGCAGGCTGACACCAACAGGCCGAGCGTAAGGGCGCTAGCGAATCGTTTCATTGCGACGATGCCTCCAACAAAGCGGTATCACGGGGTAAAGCGGCCTCGCCCAGGAATGATGGCCAACCGCGTCATGTCCTCATCGAACGTGATGGTTCTCAGGTAATCGAACGTCGCAGAATCATATACATCGATGGTGTTGCCCGCATTGTAGACGAAGAGCCGCTCGCCGTCTGCGCTGACGCTGAGGCTCATGCGGGGACGGCCTTCGAACGGAACGCGCTTCGACACGCGCTCGTTCACCAGATCGAACTCCCAGAATTCGTAGCGCCCGATCTGCGCGTAGAGGCCGTAGGCTTTCTCGCCTCCCGGGGCGAGACTGAAGTTTCCGACCGGCTCCGAGTTGCCCAACGTGAAGAAGTCGACTTCCTGCTCTGACAGGCGCACCCGGGCGATGCCCATCATGCGGCGGTTCTGCGCAGGGTCCGTCATGCGGAAGAGACTCGTCGCGACGCCCGCTTCGTCGTACGTGCCCGATGTCGTCCCGAAGCCGACCCGTCCGAGGCCGGGCTCGATCGGGGTGGACAGCTCCCACCGGTCGACTTCCTCGAACGTCTCCGCGTCCAGCGCGATGATATCGTTGGTGAACATGTAGAGCGTCTCACCGTCCGGTGAGTACCGCATGTTGATGCCCTCACGCTCCTGCCCGTCGGGCCAGGGGATCGTGTCGGTGACCGTCTTGGTCCTCAGGTCGTATTCGACGATGAAGGGGCCTTCGACGATGTAGCGGTCCCGCAGCTTGGTGTAGCGTTTGATGAACATCGCCGCCCGCTCATCCGACGGATGAGGAGCAAAAGTGCCGATGCGAACGGAGACGTTCCCTTCTGAGAGCGTGAAGTCGTCTACGACCTCCCCTATGTTCAGATCGACGATCTGAATGGACAGCGCCTTGGCCTCGCGCACGTAGAGGCGGTCCTTATTCGCGTTGACCGTGACGCCCGTGGGGATGTCGAACCTCATCTCGATCCGGTCGACGATCTCCTCGCTTGCCTCGTCCCACACCAGCAGGTCCCGCGTGTAGGTGCCGATGTACCAGCGAGCGGTCTCCTGAGCCTCGAGCGCGGTGGGTGCCGAGGTGCCGAGGACTGCGAGCAGCACGACGATGTGCCCTAAGAGTCTGCGCATCATGTCAGCCGCGGGCTAAGGGAAGATGAGGTCGAGTTTCCGCCAGTCCTTCTGGGCGGAAGCGCACTGGCTGGTCCAGTCCGGCGAATGATTCAACTGGTCCGGAACGTGGGCAGGCCAGAAGCACGACAGATGACAGTCGAACAAGTCGCGCTCGACCGGCTGACAGAGTCCAGCCGTACCCCCTTGTGAGTCGGCCTCCCATCCTGGTGCGAAGACGAGCGAGCACCCGAGCGGGAAGTGCGGACCCGTCTGCTCGTGGGGTGGGCGGCTTTCCAGCCCGACCACGTCCAGCTCCGCGGCTTCGGCCTCTTTGAGGGACGCCTGGTGGGCTTCGTGCGCGACCCAAGCCTCGATGCGGTCGGCCTTCTGGTTCACGGCTTTGATGTGCTTCAAGGTCGTCTCCTGATCCCTATGCGTCGAAGCGCTCGAGGAACTTGGGGTTCTTCTCGGCCAACGCGCCGTAGATCTCCAGGCACGTGTGCGTCCAGCTCCGAACCCAGGTGCAGTAGTGCAGATTCGCGAGTGACGAATCGCCGTAGTTCACGTGGGCTTCGTGGTAGCAGCCACCCGAACAGATGGGGCGGGCCCAGCAGGTGTGACAGTCGGTCTTGGTAGCGATGTGATGGTCCGTGAGGAACTTGCCCTGCTTTTCCCTGTCGACGCCCTCGGTGACCGATCCGATGGTGTGCTCGGGCGATCCGGCGAAGCGATGACAGAGCGAAACGTCACCGTCCGTGGCGACGCCCATGAGCCCGAGGCCCGCGCCGCACCCATAAGCCTTGCTCACACCCTTGTGGATCTCCTCGAGTGTGTCCTTCACGTTCGAGAAGCCGTGGTGCTCATCCTTGAGCGCTGCTTCGAGCCACTCCTCAGCAAGAACCTCGAACTGGCGGAGCATGTCGTCTTTGCCCTCAGCCGTGATCGCGTAGTCGCGGTGATCCTGCGTCGTCACCGGCGCGAGACCGACCTCCCAGAATCCCATCTCTTCCGTGAGATGCTTGAAGATCTTGAGCACGTCCATGTTCTTCTGCGTCAGCGTGACGCGGGCGCCGATCGGGCGCGTGCGATGACGCTTGAGTAGCTCCTTGATCTTCGGCTGAACGACGTCGTACGAGCCTTTCCCGTTGTGGAAGACCCGAAGACCGTCTTGGACCTCTTTGGGCCCGTCGATCGAGATCGTGACACCGATCTGGTTGTCCGCGAGCCACTCGATGATCTCGGGCCGAAGGAGCGTCGCGTTCGTGGTCAGGCTGAACTCGATCCGTTTCCCCTCTTCCGCCGCTCGCCGCCGCGCGTAGGCGACGGTCTTCTGCAGGACGGGGAAGTTGAGCAGGGTCTCGCCGCCGAAGAACGTGACATGGGCGACTTCCTGACCCCTCGATTCCGCGAGCAGGAACTCGATGCTCTCCTCCGCGGTCTGGTCGCTCATGAACTTGGGCTGCTTCCCGTTCTCCGTATCGATGATCTTGTCTTCGCCGTACTCGTAGCAGTACGTGCACGCCAGGTTGCACTTGTTCGTGACGTTCAGAACCATCGTCGTGAGCGGGAAATCGGCGGGAGGTAGGTCGTTCGGCACCTGCTGCTTCGGTGCCGTGACATCGCCAATCGCGTGGATCTCGGTGAGCTCGTCGATCGTCTCGATGACCCGGTCGATCCCATGGTCCTCGGAAAGAGCGCCCACTAGCTCGCCCTTGCTAACCGGCCCGTTCGCGAGCGTGTCGAGGATCGCATTGGACGGCCCGTCCATGCGGAAGATGCCGGCCGACGGGACCATATAGAGGTACCGCGCGCCTCTCGCCTCGAACGGGTGGAATTCCCGAAGTGCGAGCATCTCGGTGTCCGTCGCTACAGGCGGATTCATCGTCTCGTCTCCTGCCAAGGTTCCCATCGTAGATAGAGCGGAACTGTGACGAGCAGGTGCGCCCGGGCTTTCAGCACATCTCCACTCGCAGTCGTATGGGTCGCGATGACCCAAACGTCTCCAACATTGTTGCGGCTGCCCACCCGGTCGGGATTAGGGCCGTCGAGAGCGGGCGAAAAGACCCCGTCCTGCCCCAATGACCCTACGTACTCGATGTCGTCGTCCCCGAAGACCGCGGCATACTCCTCCATGCTCCACGACACGTCGACGCGGCCCAACACGAGGTCGTCGTCGGTATCGGCCTCGCCGTCGAGACCGTCGTCATAGGCGATGGCCTCGTACGTCTGATAGCCCTTGGGGAAGTTGCCGCCGCCCACGCGGGACATGCCGGTCTCGGGCGTGACGGCGATCCGGTCGACGCCGTCGTGCACGACGATCGCGCCCTCGAGCGTGGAGCCGAACGCGAAGAGGTCACGCGCACCCACTATGGCGTCGGCGTCGACGCGAAGCTGGGCCCGGAGCGTCCCATCGTTGGACAGTATGAGCGACTCCACCGATACCCCTGTGCCGAGGTCGAACGAAGTGTCGGTGCCGCCCTCGAGCCCACCGCCATAAACCGTGACGTCGGTCGTCGTCCCCCGCTCGATCGCCATCGGGTAGACGCCGGTCAGGATCGGCTCCGAGCCGATGCGACGGAGGGTGACATCGGGGCCCATCTCGTCGTACGCGCCCGAGAACCAACGTCCTGAGATCTCACGCTGATCGCGCTCGACGAACATGACCTCACGAAGCTCGTCGGCCTGGCCGGGGTTCGACCGGCCGCGCCACTGATAGCCCGTGTAGATCAACGCCTGCCCGGTACGATCGACCGACTGACCCGTCTCGGCGTACAGGTACCGCGCGGATGTCGTGAACGCGTCCGGGTCCTGAGCATCTACGGAGATGTCGACGGTGCCGTAGATCGGTCCTTTGCCGGGCTCGTACCCGGACAGTGCCCACGTCCCTGTGAGCTGCGGAGACCGCTTGTTCGCCGCCCACGCGGCCCACTCGGGAGTCTCGAGCGGGAATACGTCGGACAGGTGGTCGATCGCCTTGTCCATCGGGTGTCTGGCGTCGGGCGGGCGGCCATCCTCGTCCGGCTCGGTCGGCGCCGGGCCCCCGCGGCGGAAGGCCTGACCGTCGACGAGCGGATAGAGGCCCCGATGCGTCGCCAGCAGCAGTCCCCACTCTTCCTCCGTCCTGCGCTGCGTGATCACCCGCCCCATCGAATGACACTGGATGCAGGTGAACTCCACGCCGGAGTCGCCCTTGTAGTCATGGTCGATGAGTCGGCGCTCGACCTCGAAGAGTCCCGGCCTGAGTTCCTCGGGCGCGAGGCCGTGCTCGTTCGACAAATAGCGGACAATGTCCCGGGCTTCTTCGGGGCTCACGTTCACATCGTGCAGCGCGACCATTCGACGGATCGAGGTCTGCCAACCCTCTGGGGTCTTCCGCATGAACGAGAGTCGACTCATTCGGCCTTCGGCGTCGACCGTGTGGCAGCGGGAGCAGCGTTGAACCGTGGTCTGGTGGTCGATCGCGTACCCATCGTCGTCCTGGGCCGCGGCGGGACTGCCGGTGAGGAGCAGGCCGAGGCTCGCGAGGCCGATTGCGGTGCGGCCAGTTTTCGCCAAAGACGGCATTTGGGCGCGGGTTGGAGAAATCGGATGGATCATCCTAGGTCGCCCAAGGGCCACTTGGCCAGGGGCGCCCCGGGTGGTCGACGGGCCCCGTTTCCCGCTGTTTACACGTCTTCGTGAACCAAGAGGCCGACGGCGAACGCCGTAGAGAGGCCCGCGATAAAATCCGGCAGATCGGCGGGCGTGCCAACCGCGTTGTACGCGTTCCACAAATCCGGGACCTGGTCGTGCTCAGGGGCGAGCTCGACCACACGCACTAGATCGATGCCGTGCGCGTATCGGAGACCCTGCGGATGGGCTTCTGTGACCAGGTGGCGGTCGAGCACGATGCGATCGGACCGGACCGTGGGACGCTCGATGGTCCGGATCGCATCGTTGGCGACAGCGTCGAGTGATTCCCGGCCGCGCAGGACCTCATGAGCGGCGCGCACCTCCGCCTCTGGGACCGGAGAGCCCGTCGCCTCGTACATGTGCCCCTCGATCTCCGAGGCGGCTCCGGCGCCTGATGCGGCCCGGGCAGCTTCCGCTCGCGAGCTCCAATACATGTGCCCGTACGCATCGGCCGCTTCCTCGAAAAACTCGGCTGAACGTCGCCTGAAGCTTCTGTAGACCTCGCGCTCGCGGGCATCGAAGAAGTCGACCGCCATGTCGGTCATCGGTACGTCGATCAGAGCGGTGTGGGCTGCCACGCCCGCGAGCCATCCCGAAGCCAACGCCTTCTTCACCCCGAATGAGGACAGGGGATCGATGAACGACCCGGCGTCACCCACGAGCAACATGCCCGGCCGACCGTAGCTCGTCGACGCGTATAACGATGCCGGGCAGGCCCAGGCTTCACCCAAGGGCTCGGCGCCCTGGAGCGTCGGCATCATGTGCATCGTCTTGCCGATCTCGGCGTTCAGCATGGCCCCCACGTCCGATCCCTCGAGGTCGGCGTGGCGTTGGTCGATCATGGCAGTGACGCACCGGTCGGTGGTCGAAAGCGGCACCGACCAAGCCCATCCGTCTTCGTAGCTCTCGATGAGCGTGTGGTGCGCGATCGACTCATCAGCGCTGTCCCGTCGGAACCTGCGCACGAGCGCGAGTGTGGTCGTCGAGCGGTCGGGCTCGCGCGTTTCGCGTGCGAGCAGTCCGTGACGGCCCGTGGCGTCGAGGACCCACGGCGCTCGCAGCTCGAGCTCCCCGCCGTCGCTGGCCTCGCACGTCACGGTCCAACCATCAGGGGTCTCGACCGCTTTTCGAGCTGACATGCCGAGCAGCACGCGAACGCCGATCTGTTCCGCAGCGGCGACCAGCACGCGCTCGAGACCGGTTCGGTCCACGTGGAAGCCCGCCTCATCCGCGCCGAAGACCTCGCTGCGCTCGTCGCGGCCGGCCCACCAGACGGTATTGCCCCGGTTGGGGAAGAAACCGGCCGCCTCGACCGAATCGAGCACGCCCAGCTCGGAAAACAGCGGTCGGGCGGACGGCGGTATCGATTCGGCGAGTGCGCCAGCCGGCGTATCCGTGGGCCGCACGAGTGCCACGCGGTGGCTGCGCCTCGCCAGGAGTGTGGCTGCGGCGCATCCGGCGGGTCCACCACCGAGGACGATGACCTCGAACTCAAGCGCGGTCACGATCCGTCTGTCTGGTGGCCTGCGGCTAGATCAGGCCTGCGGAATGCAGGCGCAGGCCGAGCCACACCCTTGGAAGCTGCTCTCGGCGCTGGCTCCGGTCACCGGGATCGGGGCGCTCAGGAGCTTATCGACCGGTGTCCCGGCAGGCGTCGACCCAGCCTCCACGCCAGCCGCGTCGGCGAGCTCGCCCCAGGTCTCGAGGCGCTCACTCATCGAGTGACGGACCTCGATCGTCTGCCCGTTGGTCGTGCAGTGGTATTCGTAGTAAGGCATGCCGTAATGTAATACGATGTTCCGGGGTGACCCCGCCACTCGGAGGTAGTTGTGCCCAGGTATTCCAAGGTCAGATGGACGAATTGGCTGCTCGCGATCCTGTGTGTGGCCTGGGGGCCGATGAAGGCGGCTGCGCAGGCACCGCCCAGGGATGCGGACGCGTACGCGATTGTGGGCGGGCGCCTTTGGGACGGGACCGGCGACCAGGCGATCCCCAATCCGGGCATCTACGTCCGCAACGGCACGATCCTGCAGATCGGGAACATCGATCTGGACCAGGACGGACTCACGCAGCTCCAGCTGGGGGACGAGAGCTTCATCATGCCTGGGCTCTTCGACCTGCACGCGCACTATGCGGTCGACCTGATGGGCGAGGGGCGTGTCGACGAGTACACGGTGAATCCCGTGATCTTCCTCGCGAACGGAGTGACGTCGACGTTCCCGGCCGGTGAAGTCGATCCCGCGGAAGCGAGGCGCGGTCGTGAACGGATCGCGTCAGGTGAGATTCCGGGACCCCGCATCTACAGCTCGGGCCCATACTGGGGCACGGCGCGCCCCGGCTGGAGTCACGAAGCGATGACGCCGGACAGCATCCGGCGCGAAGCGGCCTACTGGGCCCTTAACGGGGCTCGTGGCTTCAAGGCCAAGGGCATCCGGCCGGAGCAGCTCCAGGTCGTGATCGACGTTGCGCACGAGCATGGGCTGACGGTCACGGGCCATCTGGATTCCGGTGCCCGCAACTCGGTGAACCCGCGCGACGCGATTCTCATGGGGATCGACCGGGTCGAGCACTTCCTCGGTGGCGATGCGCTGCCAGGATCTCAGTCCGCCTACGCATCCCTGGAGGCGCTCGACCTGCAGGACCCCGAGACGGCCTTCAAGATCCGGCAACAGACCCAGCTCTTCGTGGACCACGGTGCGTTCTTCGACGCGACGCTGACGGCGTACGGCTACTACGCGGACAGAGAGCCGGCTGTGTACGACTACTGGGAAGACGAGATGGGATTCCTGACGGCCTATGCGCGAGCGCAGGTGGAGTCTCGCCTGCCGCGGGAGCCCTCCGAGCAGTTCCGGAAGATCTACTACGTGAAGCGGCAGACCGTGAAGGCGTTTTACGATGCGGGCGGTGGTGACAACCTCACGCTCGGCACCGATCACCCCAGCTGGGGCGAGTTCTTCAGCGGCTTCGGCTCGCATCGCGAGCTACACGCGATGGTGCTGGCCGGGATTCCCAACGCGGCTGCCCTGAGGGCCGGGACCATAAACGCCGCGAGGGCGCTCGGCGTCGACGCTCGACTCGGAACGATCGAACAGGGGAAGTACGCCGACCTGATCGTCATCGAGGGCGACCCCCTCACCGAGATCACCGACACGCGCGATGTCCGGATCGTTATGAGGGCCGGGAATCTGTACTACCCCTCCGAGCTCTTCGACTCGGTGCGGGGGCGGCTCGGACCCGAGAGCGCCGCGGATGCGGACTGGTGGAAGGGGAACGTCCGGCTCGTGAGGTAGCAGCCAGGTGAGCGAGGTTCACCTCACGGATCGGGACCAGCTGCTGATCCGGGAGGCGCTGGAGGAGATCGAGACGACGCCTCTCCCCAAGGACCCGGGCCCGATCGGTATCCCCATGGCGATCACAGGGCTGATCGGGCTCGTGGGCTTCATGTTCGTCGGGCGCGCCCTGGGGCTCGAGGGCATCTACGCGGTGACCGTCCTGATCGGCTCGAGCGCGATGCTCGTCGTCGGCGTCATTCTGGCGATGATGTCGCGCAGCTTCGTCGGGCGTGCGTACAGAGCAGCGACCGAGGCGGCGTTCCGGCAGCTCGAGTCGGGCGAAGACGACCCGGATGTCATGCTGCGCGCGGCCACGCTCCTGCTCGCGCACGCGTACGTGGAGTCGGGACGCACGATGTCGTTCTCCTTCGACCCGGCCGGGGGTGAGAAACGGGTCGGCGATGCGCTCTCGCTGGTCGTGGCTGTCGAGCGATACTTGCTACGGGACAACCGTATCCACCCGGTCTTCACGCTCCCGCCCGGTGGTCTGAACGACGAAGGGCCCGAGGAGGAGCACTAGCGCTCTCCCCGGGCCCTTTGCCTGTCGCGAGGCGCCGAACTAGAAGATCGGCGACCTGATGTATGTGTCGGATCGACCCCAGTGGTCCATGCGCTCAGTGTGAACAGCGTCGGCTTCGGCATCTTTGCCGAGCGACCGCAACGCACGCTCGAGCCCGAACAGCGACCACCCGTTGTGAGGGTGATCCTCGAGTTCCTCGCGGTACACGTCCACGGCCCGCTGATGCTGACCAGCTTCCTCCAGCGCGTCGCCCAGCCACTGCCGGAGCGCGAAGTTCAGCGGCTCTGGCTCGTCGTATCGAAGGCCCCGCTCGATCTCGGCGGCTTCTTCGAGGATCTCGATCGCGCCCCAGACATCGTCATTGGCGCGCATGACCTCACCTTCGAGGATTGCGGCCGCGATGCCAAGGAGGGATGAGGCGGGGTGGCCGCGGAAGCCATTACCGCCCTCCTCGGCACCTGCCTTCACACGGTTCAGGTACCAGCGCGCGGTACCCTCGTCTCCCGTACGCAGCGACGCATATCCCTTGGCGAAGTCCCAGAGTCCTCGGAATGTCGTGCCGTCCGGGACGCCCTGGAGCGCGAGAATCTCATCGAACTTGCCGAAGCGGAAGAGTGTAAGCGCTTCGTAGAAGCTCCCGCCCGTCATCAGCTCCGAGTAATTCTTGCCCGCCTGGATCGCGGCGCCGGCCTGTCCTGCGTTGGAGGCCGCAAAGAGCAGCATATGCAGGTTGTGAGACGGGTAGATCGCGAAGCCGTCGCCGTGCTCGGCCTTCATGTCCGAGTGCCAAGCGTCGGTGTTGGCCTGCACAGCGTCGTCCCACCGCCCGATGCGGTTGAACGTGTGTGACGGCATGTGCTGGATGTGACTCGCGCCGGGGATCGACGCGCCCAGGTAGTTCGCACAGGCCTCGGCCTTGCCCGGCTCGACGGTGGGCTCGGTCGCGTGGATATACAGGTGGCAACTCCCCGGATGCTTGATGTCCTGTGCCAGGACGCTCTCGAGCACACGGTGGATCTCCTGTACCTCAGGGTTGTTCACGTCCCAGGTGCCGCGGCGTGGCTGCAGCAGCATCAGGGACTCGCCCGCGAGAAAGCCGATGTCGAGGTCGGACGAGTGCTCCTCGTACAGCTCGTTGATCAGCACCGCCCAATGCTCGTCGAGCTCGCGCCTGCGATCACTGTCGTGCTCTTCTTCGTACCGCTCAGCCATCGCCTCGATCAGCGCCCGCTCGACGTCGTTGGTGTTGCCGTCGGCGAGGTCGAGCGCCTTCTGGATGGCAGCATGGGCCAGCGGAGCATCGCTCGCGACCATGGGGCCGTTCAAGTAGGGGCCCCAGGCCCAGGCTTCGCCCAGGTAGCACATGGCGCAGTCGGGATCGGCCTTCCAGGCCTCACGGAACGAGCGTGCCGCGAGATTCGGATCGAAGGAATAGAGGAGCTGAACGCCCTGGTCGAAGAACAGCTGCGCCTCGCGTGAGTCGGTTGTGATCTCACGAGAAAACGGCCCCAGTCCCCTGCCGTCGTGGTGACTCGGCATCGGCTCGTCAAAGCCGGATGGGAGCTCGGGGCCGTTGTCTTGTGCCGACAGTGGGACGGCGACGAACAGCGCTGCGAGAGCGGTGAGCAGAATACATCGACGCATGGTGCATACCTCGATCTGACGTGGAACGTGGAGTGCGCGAAATGTGACCCGGGCGTGGCTTTCCGTCCAGCGACGGCACCTGGTCAGGTTCGTCGTCCCGCGGCGCCGACAGGGGCTCGATCCTCTATATTCCCAATTGATCGAACAGGGCCATGGCCCGTAATACGCATGCGCTGTTCCAGAGCCGGGAGGCTGGACCGTGACTAGATCCACAAGCCTGAGGGTTGCCGTCATCATGCTCGCCGTGCTCCTGATCCCGGGGGGCGCCGCCTCGCAGTCGGGGCAGAAGTTCTCATTCCAGGCATCTGCGTTGGTGAGCTCTCCGTTCGGTGGAGGATTGGAGGCCATCACGACCGGTCCCGGATGGGAGGCGCAGCTACGGTGGAATCGTGGGCGAGTTTCATGGGGGCAGGGATCGAACAAACCTTCCACGACATCGAGAATACGGCGGGCCGGACCGTCAAAATGACCGGTGGGTTTGTGGAGCCCCGCTATGTGATCGACGTCGGTAGCGACGCAGCGGCGCCGTATCTAGCAGGTCGCTTCGCGGTCTCGCAGATCTTCGTGGAGGAGGGAACCGAGACGAGTTCTGCCCTTGGCATCACGGTCAACGGGGGTGGAGGCGTGCTCGTCAACCTTGGCTCGGCGCTCAACCTCGACCTGGGCGTTACGATGGGCTGGAAATCGCTCGGTCGGGCGACGATTTCCGAGACGGTGTTCGACTTGGGCACGGGGGGCAACTTGATTGCCCGGGCTGGGCTCGCCCTAGGGATCGGTGGCTGAGGGCCGGTTCTAACCACAACTCTCCCGCACTAGCCGCCAACCGGACCGCGCCGCAGGTTGAGGCCGTCGCGCCCGCCTCGCTCGCTGGCGCCGCTTTTCGAGCAGTTTGCCAACGCCGTGGAGGAACGCAGATGGCCAAGAAGGACCGTTCTCGCCTGTCTCGCCGAGCCTGGATCACGACGACCTCCGGCGTCATCGCCGCCGGCCTCCTCAAGACCCAGTCCGATGCGGTGAAGCTCGTCGCTCAGGAAGCCCCTTCCACGGCGCAGGACCCGACGAAGGTGCCCGGGCGGTTCACGTCCCAGTTGGGCAGTCGCGCTCCGGCCGAGCAGCCGGTCCGACTCGTCAGGGCCGAGGCGCTGTCGAGCTCCTCGCGGACGCCGCTCCAGGACCTGATGGGCATCATTACGCCTGCCGACCTGCACTTCGAGCGACATCACGGCGGCATTCCGAACATCATCCATGACGATCACGAGTTGCTCGTCCACGGCATGGTCGACCGCCCGATGGTGTTCAAAATGGCCGATTTGAAGCGCTATCCGCAGACGTCGCGCATCCGCTTCCTAGAGTGTTCGGGCAACGGTGGCGGCGCCTATAACCGCAATCGCATGCCGACCGAAGTCACACCGCAGTCACTCGACGGACTCCTGAGCACGAGCGAGTGGACCGGCGTCATGCTCTCCACGATCCTGCGCGAGGTCGGCGTGCGGCGCGGGGCGAGTTGGATCCTGGCAGAGGGTGGCGACTCCGCGGTCATGTCCCGGAGTGTCCCGCTTGAAAAGGCGATGGACGACTCGATGCTCGCTTACGGCCAGAATGGCGAGGCGATCCGTCCGGAACAGGGCTATCCGGTCCGGCTGTTCCTCCCGGGTTGGGAGGGGAACGCCAACGTGAAGTGGCTCCGGCGCATCGAGGTTACCGATCGCCCGACCATGACGCGCGAAGAGACCTCGAAGTACACCGACCCGCTCTTGGGCGGCACAGCGCGGCAGTTCAGCTTCGTGATGGATGCCAAGTCGATCATCACCTTCCCATCGTATCCGTACACGCTCCCTGACCGCGGTTGGTGGGAGATCAAGGGACTGGCGTGGACGGGCCGTGGCCGGATCACTCAGGTCGACATCAGTACCGACGGAGGTCAGAGCTGGACCCCCGCCGAGCTCCAAGGCCCGGTGTTTTCGAAGTCGACGGTTCGTTTCAGGCACCTGTGGAACTGGGACGGGCGCGAGACGCACATCCTCAGCCGCGCCACCGACGAGACCGGATACGTGCAACCGACGGTGCATCAGCTCTGGGAGGCACGTGGGGAGCGTACGTCGTATCACCAGAACCATCAGCGTGCATGGAAGATCGCTTCGGATGGCGTAGTGACGTTCGGTCTTGGAGACCTCATATGAGACGCGTACTCACTGTGGCCGCCGTCTTGATGCTCGCGGCAGCCTGTACGCAGGCCGACACCGCTGCTTCTTCGGGCGGTGACGGCTTCGTCGATACCGTTGATGGCCTGCCGGCTTCCGCGCCCGACCAGTTCTCATTCGGTACGGACGCCTCAGAGGCCCGCGTCGCGATGTGGGACATCGACGTGAGGCCCGACGGTGAGGGCCTCCCGCCGGGCAGCGGATCGGTCGCCGCCGGCATGACCGTGTATCAGAGCCAGTGCATCGCGTGTCACGGACTGACCGGAACCGAGGGCCCGAACGACCGCCTGGTGGGGACTGAGCCCTGGGAAGATTGGCCGGGCGGTCGCACGGTCGGGTCGTATTGGCCGTACGCGACGACGCTGTTCAGCTACATCACGAAGGCGATGCCTCAACTGAATCCGGGCACGCTCACGGCGGACCAGACCTACGCGGTCATCGCATACGTTCTGAACTTGAACGGCATCGTTCCAGATGATGCCGTCATGGACGCGACCACCTTGCCGGCCGTCATGATGCCCGCGCGGGACCGATTCGTGACGGACGACCGGACGGGGGGCGCCGAGGTCCGCTAACGAAGCGGGTGGGGCGCGGTCAGGCGCCCGGCGGTACCAACCGTATGAGGTCCTCGACCATCGCGCCGGCCATGTAGCGGAGAAGCGCCTGAGTAGCATTGGCTTGGTTCACGGCGGTTAGCTCCACGACGTAGAGCGGCTCGCTGCCGCCGCCCTCGACGGGTCCCATGGCGGTCAGCTGGAGGGGGGCACCCCGCTGGAGCATCATGACGTGCGTGGCCGTCAGGACGATGGACAACTCGATATTCGCCCCGGTTCCCGCCTCTCCAGCCCAAAGGACCTCGGCGGCATCGACGCCTCCGAAGTGGATGACGTACTGGTCTTCGCCGGCCAGGGGCTGCGGGAGCGTCGCACGAATCGCCAGCGACGGCGCATAGATCAAGTCGGGGTGATCGAACGCCAATCCCAGCGAGTCGAGGATCGTCTGAAGGTCCTGTAACTCGTCGGGAAGCATCTCCGACCGCCGCCGGATGAGCGGTGAGAACGCCACGCTGAAGACCACGTTCCCTTGCCGCGTGAAGACGACGGATCGGGCGCCGTCGAGTTGACCCTCGGGCGACACGCCGAGCGGAGTAGGGGCGGTCCACGGGCGCAGCTCGTTGATATCCCACAGGTCGTCGGCGGTCTCGACGAAACGGTACGGCTCGTCTGGCTCATTCGCTTGTGCAGCTGTGCAGATTGCACTGGTCTCGGCCGCGCACGCCTCCAGAACCGCACTGCGGATCAGGATCGCTCCGTCGCACGAATCAGCTTGGTCGCCGAGATCCCCCGCGTCATCGATGAGCGTCTGGGCCGTGGTCTGTATGGAATCGACGACAGCCTGGATGAAGCCCTTGATCCGCTCCCGGTCGATCTGGCGTTGCCGTTGGACAGACGGTTCCTGGCTTGCGAGGAAGCTCTGAGCCAACCGGCCGTCGGCGATGAACCAGTCGCGTACCTCTGCCTCGGTCGGATCGTCCACGTTCAGGGAGTCCGCGAACGAGCGGTCCTCGATCGCAATGGCCGTCGCGATCTCCACCATGCGTTCGGAGCGAGACCCGAGCGGCTCGAGTTGGCTGTTCAGATCCTCGAGCGCCTTGAGGACAGGCAGGCACGCCCGTGACCTGCTCGCCTCGATGATTGCGAGACCCTCGGGGGCCGACTCTTGGGCCAGCCCGATCGATGGCGCCACGGCGAGCATGACTGCTGCCGCGGCGAATGCGCTGAAGTTTCTCAAGGGCTTCAGGCCGCTCCTGAACCGTCGTCGTCCGCTGACGGGCCGTACATGGCCGGCACCTTGGCGCCCAGGGGGCGAAGGTAGGTGCTCAGCTGCCCACGATGGTGAATCGAGTCGAAAAGCATTCCCCATGCCACTTCTCCCGCCGAGGCTTCCCAAGCGACGTGGTCGCCGACCAGGAACTGAGAGGTGCAGCCCCAGGTCTCGCCGTCGGCTGATGAGGCTTTCTCCTCGACCTCGGCACAGGCGGCGTCGTAGATCTCGAGCGCCTCGGCGATCGAGCCGAACGGGACGACGTTCCGGTGGTGAATCACGCGGTCATCGAGGAGCTCGATCACGTCCTGCTCGTGTCCGATGATGTGGCCGATGAGCTGTCGCGCGGTGCGCGACGTCGGATCGGGCTGCCAATCGAGCCCGTCGTCGGGCACGGCCTGGATGACCTTTCGGGTCAGGCCGTGCTCGTTGCCGCAGCACTGGTTGTAGAAATCGGTGGTGTTCATCCAGTGTCCCCGTTGGATTTCCGTGCCCCGGTGAAGGTGCCATCACCAGGCGTGCTTTCCACAATGTGGTCGCTCATTCTAAAACCGTTGGTGCAGCCACTGTAGTCCTTCCTTCCCAATCTCCATCGCTCATTCCCAATCTCCATCGCTGATGAGCGGGTTGAGCCCCCGCTCCGCGAGGAGCCGATTGAATGCGGCCAGGTCATCCGCCAGGACCTCTTCCAAGTCGGCCCGGGCATCCGTCAGGATCGCTCGCAGCAAACCGTTCACCTCGCCCTGCTGATCCGTAGGAGCGAAGTCTGCCGAGTTCACGCTGTTCGAGAGGTGGCGAAGCCTCCCGAGCACCTGCGAGGGGTACCGCACCCCATCTTGTCCGGTACCCGTATTGCGAAGCTGCATGAGGCCTTCCTCGATCTCGATCAGCGCGGCGTCGAGATCGCCCGCGCCCTCAATGAGGTCTGCGGCGCTCCCCTGGTCTTCCAGTACGTCCACGAGATCATACAGTTGCCGACGGAGCCACTCGATACGGTTCACCGCGTCCGCCGCAGCATCGTAGTCGTTTCGAATCTCCTCCTGCGCCGCGAACTGGGCGCGGATCGTCGCTAACGTCCCTTCGGAGCTCGGGTCCTTCAGGACGGTGAGCTGCTGACTGAACTCCTCACCGCCCGCCTCGAGCGTAATCGTGTACGTGCCGGGCGGGTGCCTCAGCGACATGCCGGTCTGGATCCTCACGCGCTCGGGTCCGTAGTCGACCCAATCTGCGTAGAGCGGAGGCACCCGCTGACGTATCGAGGTGCTCGGTTCGCCCAGGAAATCCCAATAGATGCGGTTTATGCCTTCCGCGCTCGTGCCGCTCAACGTCCGAACCAGTGCGCCGGTCGCGTCGTTGACCCGCACCGTCACTGGGCTCCCCGCGACGTCAGGGCTGAGCCAGTAGTTGATGAAGGCGGCGTTCATGGGGTTCTCACCCACACTCATGTCTATGCGCATCGAAGCCGGTGCCGTGCGGTTGTTGAACCTGTACGCGTTGCGCGGCTCGAAGAGATGCGCGGAAGAAGCCATCACCGCGTCGGTCAGCTGCTGCAGAGGGGTCAGGTCATCCATGATCCAGAAGCCGCGGCCATAGGTCCCGATGACCAGGTCGCCGAAGTGTTCCTGGATCGCGATCCCATACATCGGCGATGGCGGCATGTTGTTGATGAACGGCTGCCAGTCGTCGCCATCGTTGAAGCTGACGTACATCCGGTTCTCGGTCCCGAGGAAGATGAGCCCGGGCCTGACCGGGTCCTCGAGGATGCTGCGCGTGAAGCTCAGGATGTGATCGGAGATGCCGTCCGTGATTTTGGTCCAGCTCTCGCCGTAGTCCTCGGTGCGATACGCGTAAGGCTGGAAGTCACCGACCTGGTGAGCCTCGACAGCCAGGTACGCCTTGCCGGGATCCCACTTCGACGCGTCGATCCCGCGGACCACTCCATCCACCGGCCAGTCCGGGATGTTGGCAGTCACGTCGACCCACGTGGTGCCGTTGTCTCTACTCACGTGGACCTTGCCGTCGTTCGAGCCCGCGTAGAAGACGCCCTGCTGCGCCGGCGATTCATCGAACGCGTAGATCACGCAGCAGTACTCGACGCCGATGTTGTCGGGCGTGAGTCCACCGCTGATTCCCTGGCGGCTCTTGTCGTTGGTCGTGAGGTCTGGACTGATGACGTCCCAACTCTGTCCGCCGTTCTGCGTGCGGTGAACGTGCTGGCTCGTCACGTAGACCGTGTTGTTGTCGTGTGGCGAGATCAGAAGCGGGAACGTCCACTGGAACCGGTATCGAAGGTCCTCCGCAGGCCAGCCGCCTGTGCTCTCGGGCCAGACTTCGATACTGCGGAACTGGCGGGTCTTCTCATCGTAACGCACGACGATGCCACCGCGGGCACCCGACCCTGACGCGCTCGACCAAACGATGTCCGGGTCGGTCGGGTCGGGCGAGGCGAAGCCGCTCTCCCCGCCGCCCACCTGATGCCAGTCGCCGCGCGGGATGGGCCCGGCGCCTCCTCCGCGTGCCCCGTAGAGCGAGTTGCTCGGGCCCCGGTACGACGGGCCGTCCTGACGGTTCCCGAGCACGTTGTACGGGATCGCGTTGTCCACGGTCACGTGGTACATCTGCGAGATCGGGGGCTCGGTGGTCAGGTACGTCTTGCCACGATTCACCGAGACGTGGATGCCCTGGTCGTTGCCGATGATGAGGCGATCGGGGTTGTCCGGATCGATCCACAGGTCGTGATAATCTCCGCCTGGCCTCTCGGCACCCTGGTGCTGGATGTACGTGAGCCCGCCGTCGTAGCTGCGGGCGAGCGCCGAGGTCAGGAAGAAGACCTCGTTTTCATCGTCCGGGAAAACGCGGCAGTTGTTGTAGTACGCGGTCCGTCCGCCCAGGTCGCGGCTGTGATTCACCAGCTGCCAGTCGTATCCGCCGTTGTCTGAACGCCACAACTCCCCGTCCTCGGTCTCCTGACCGTGCCACGGGACGCCGTCGCCGGTTTCGATCAGCGCATACACGCGTCGCGAGTTCGCCTCCGACATGCACACGTCGATCTTGCCTACCGGGAGCGTTGGCAGCCCGTGACCCTCGAGCCTGGCCCAATTGTCGCCGCCGTCGCGCGACATGAAGATGCCCGAGCCGGGCCCGCCACTCTCGCGGCCCCACGCGTTGACGAGCACGGTCCACATGCCCGCGAAGAGTATGCGAGGATTGTTGGGGTCCATGATGATGCTGGAAGCGCCAGTGTCCTCGTCCACGAACAGGACGTGCTCCCAGGTCTCGCCGCCGTCTTCGGTCCTGTAGATCCCACGTTCCGCCTGTGGCGCGTGGGCGTGCCCGAGCGCCGAGACGTACACGATGTCCGGATTGGTGGGGTGAATGACGACCCGGCTGATCCGTCCGGTCGCGTCGAGACCCATGTGCTCCCAGTTCTCGCCTCCGTCGGTCGACCTGTAGACGCCATCACCGACGGTGACGTTCGAGCGGATGTGCGGCTCGCCCGTGCCAGCCCACACGATTTGTGGATCGGACGAGGAAACGGCCAAGGCGCCGACCGAGTGCGTGTCCTGATCGTCGAAGACGGACCGCCAGGTCAGCCCGGCGTCCTCGCTCTTCCATAAACCGCCGGATGCGGCCCCGGCGTAGTAGACGAGCGGATCGCCTCTCACGCCGGTCACCGACGCGATCCGGTTTCCGACCACACCAATGTGGCGGAAGCTCAGTGCCTCCAACTGGTCACTCGGGACCGCCTGGCTCAGAAGGGTCATTGGAGCGGCGAGGACGATCGCCGCGAGGATGACCGAAGACCGTTGGGAAATGGCTTCTAGCATGCTGTGTCTCTTGGGTTAGCCGTCGTCTTGGAGCGGCTCGTCTTGCTTGAATAACTCGGTTGTCAGATAGCGTGACGCGGAGTCCGGGGCAATGCAGACGACCCGATGGCCGGGGCCCATCTCACGCGCGACTTTCATCGCGGCCCAGACGATCGCGCCGCTGCTCATCCCGACGAACAAGCCCTCTTCTCGGGCGAGTCGGCGCGCGAGCGGGAAGGCGTCTTCCTCACGCGCCTTGATGATCCGGTCGATGAGCGAAAGGTCGAGGTTGGCGGGGATGAAGCCGGGACCCATCCCCTGGAACTTGTGCTGGCCGCGCTCTTCACCGGAGAGCACGGCGCTTCTCTCTGGCTCAACGACGACAATAGGCACGTCGGGAAGCCGCTCCTTCAAGAAACGCCCGACGCCGCTGATCGTCCCACCCGTGCCGCTCCCGTACACGAACGCATCGATCCGACCGTCCATGCCCTCCCAGATCTCCGGCGCCGTCGAATCGTAGTGGGCCTGCGGGTTCGCCGGGTTGTCGAACTGGTTGGGCATGAAGGCGCCCGTCGCGTCGCGGATCTTCTCCGCCTCGGCGATCGCGGCGATCATGCGCGTCTCGGGGTCGGTGAGCACGAGCTCGGCCCCGTAAGCGGTTAGCGTCCGCTTCCGCTCGAAGCTCATCGTCGACGGCATGCACAGCACGAGCTTATAGCCCCGAGCCGCGGCGACTTGAGCGAGGCCCACACCGGTATTCCCCGATGTTGGCTCTACGATCGTGTCGCCGGGCTTCAGAAGCCCTCGCTTCTCGGCGTCGAGGATCATGCTGAGCGCCGGGCGGTCCTTGATGGAGCCGCCGGGGTTCATGCCCTCGACCTTGACCCACACCTCCGCATGGTCCGGCCCGACTACGCGCTGGAGGCGCACGATCGGTGTCCGCCCGATATGCCGGTCGATCGTCATGGCGCTCGTATCGGGGCGTCAGCGCAAAGCCCCGGCCGGGTCACTCCTGAGAACACCCCAAGCGTCAGTCCCCCCCCGGCCCCGCGGGCTTGCGGTAGTCGAGCGGCGGATCACGATCCCCCAGCAGCGGCTGGTAGACCCAACCGTCGGGAATGCTCGCCGCGTGCTGCACCTTGGCTTCGGTGACCAGCGCCGGACGAGTGAACAGGTCGATGGCGGTCATCGCGAGCGTCTTCGCAGCGACGATCATGCCCTTCTCACCAATCGTCGTGCCGCCGGCCGCGATCGCCTGCCACGAGTGCGCCGATGTACCGGGGACCCAAGTCGCCGTGCGGATGCCACCGGTGGGCACCATCCAGCTCACGTCGGCGACGTCGGTGGATCCAGCACCAGAGCCGCCGGCCTTGAGGGGCTGGACGTCCATGGCCGACTCGAGCGGCGGTGCGTCGTCACCGAGCGTCCTGTGGAGGATGTCGGCGAAGGCGTACTCCTCGTCGTCATAGAGCACGCCGCCCACTTCCGTCAGGTTGGCGTGGAGCGCCTCCTGCAGGGGAAGGTTGGGGAGCATGTTGTACAGACCGTGAATGACCTCGTACTCCACGGTCGTTCCCGTTCCGAGAGCCGCACCTTCGGCGGCTGCTGCGACCCGCTCGAAGATCGACTTGACCTTCTCGGGGTCTGGGTTCCGCACGTAGTAGAACACCTCCGCGAAGTCCGGGACGACGTTGGGCGCCGCGCCACCGTACGTGATCACGTAGTGGATGCGGGTGTCCTGCGGCACATGCTCCCTCATGAGGTTGGTCATGTGGTTCATGGCCTCGACGCCGTCGAGTGCGGAGCGACCCCGCTCGGGCGCTGCCGCGGCGTGCGCGGAAATGCCCGTGAAGCGGAACTTCGCCGACTTGTTCGACAGCGTACTGTTCGCGTCGGCCGAGTTCGAATCGCCGGCGTGCCAGTGCAGAACGATGTCGACGTCCTCGAAGAGCCCTGCACGGACCATGTACACCTTGCCCGCGCCGCCCTCTTCGGCGGGCGTCCCGTACAGACGGATCTCACCCTGCTGGCCCGTAGCCTCCATCCACTTCTTCGTCGCGATGGCGGCCGCGGTCGAACCCGCGGCGAAGAGGTGATGACCACACGCGTGGCCCTGCGGCTTCCCGTTAATCGGTGAACGAGTCGGGGACCGCCCCTGGGTGATGCCCGGTAGGGCGTCGTACTCGGCCAAAATCCCAATGACCGGTCCATCGCCCGTCTTCCAACTCGCTACGAACGCGGTCGGAATGCCCGCAACGCCTGATGTGATCTCGAAGCCCTCGGCGGCGAGCGTCGACATCAAAAGCGCCGAGCTTTCTGTTTCGAGGTACCCGACTTCAGCGAGATCCCAGATCTCCTGGGCGATGTCCCCGTAGGTCGCGGCGTTCTCATCGATGTAGGTGGCGACCATCACTTTGCCGTCCTGGGCTTCTGCGCCTGCGGGCAGGGCCAAGATTGCCCCGAGCGCCAGGGCAGAGAGGCTGAATCGAGTCATCGGCTTCGTGCTCCTCTTGGTGTTATCTCGTTCTGAACACATGAGTGGGCTAGCGGGCTCCCGCGGGCCCGCGCGCCGCACCTTCCCAGTCCGGATCGGCAGCCCCAAGCCATGTGCCAGCCAGCGGGTCGAACTGAATACCGTGCACACGACCGAACGCCCCGTCACGCGGCTGGGCCGTGATTTCGATTCCCAGCGCGCGCATCTCGTCCAACTCGGCGGGCGTCCAACCGATGACGGGGCTGGTCTCGGCGTTGAAGCCACCACCACGGCCACCGGCCACACGCGGCTCAGCGAGCGCGGCGTCGAGGTCCATGCCGAAGTCGAGGACCCTGGTGACCGCGTGCACGACCGCTGGCGGGATCATGCCGCCACCGGCCGCCCCCAGGACCAGAATGACCTCGCCGTCCTTCATCACCATGAACGGGCAGATGTTCGAGCGGGCTCGATCGCCACCGTTCATCCGGCCCAAGTAGCCACCGATCGTGGAGGCGTACATGAAGCCCAAACCGGGTGTGACGACTTTGGAGCCCATGTTCGGACCCAGCGTCTGGGTGAGCGACACGAACATTCCGTTCGCATCAGCCGTCGACAGGTGCGTGGTATGGCCTTGCAGGTCCTGTCGGTCCTCGGGCATGGGCATGTCCGCGCCGGCCGCAGCGGCCACTTGTCCGGGGGCCGCGATCTCGGCTGCACGGGCGGCGGCCCATTCCTTGGACGTCGCCCGGGTCGCCGCCGTATCGGTGCCGAGAACGCGAAGCTCCCCAGACGCGACACGAAGCGCCTGCCCGGTGATCGCGAACCACTCGGCCTCGGACATTGAAGTCGGATCGAAGTTCTCCATGATCTGGAGCGCCTGGATGGCCAGGACCCCGGCTGCCGGGACGTCCATTCCGACCAGATCGTATCCTCGGTAGCTCCCCGTAACGATGCGACTGTCCTCGGCCACATAACTATCGAGCGCCTCCATGGTCAGCGCGGCCCCATGTGCCTCCATGTCCGCAGAGATCTTCTCGGCGATCTCACCGCGGTAGAAGGCGTCGTGGCCACCCTCGGCGATGATCCGAAGCGTGTTGGCGTAGTCCGGTTGTATGAGGACATCGCCGGCCTGGTAGGCCGACCCATCCTCTTTGTAGTAGGCCGCCGCCGTACCGGGGAACTCGCGCGCATCGCTTCGCCCCGATTCCTGACGGGCTGCGTCGCCTGGCAAGACCTGGAATCCGTTCTCCGCCAGCTCGATCGCCGGAGCCATGACCGTCGCGAGCGGCAGTGAGCCGTGCTCGCTGTGCAGCTTCAGGAGGCCGGCCGCCGCTCCGGGGATCCCGATCACCGCATAGCCGTACCCAGCCTGCGGGGCCGTATCCGGGTCGTAGTCGTACGGCGCCATGGTGGTGCCGTCGATTCCGTGGAACGAGCCGTCGGCCGAGCGCACCAGAATCTGATTGCGTCCCCCGATGCTGTTCATGGTCGGCTCGACGATCGCGATGGCGAAGCCTGCTGCCACGGCCGCGTCGGCCGCATTTCCGCCCGCCTCGAGAATCCGGACGCCGGCATCCGTGGCCAGCGGATGGGCCGCAGACACCATGCCCGCCGACGAAAGCGACCCGGATGAGGCATCGCCCATGGGCCGGTCGGACGCGCATGACGAAAGTGTGCACGCCGCGATGAGCGGCATAGCGAGTCGGACGGTCAGCAATCTCGAGCGCATGTGTGGCCTCTGACGTGATCTGTGGGGCCGGGAGAATAACCGCGTCGGATCGAACCGCGCACTACCCCGCGTGGGATGTTGATTCTTGCCCTCGCGGTACCATCGGCCGCGACCGTGGAGTCCCGCGCGCGGACGTGGCGCTATTCGAAGTGCTTCCGGTACGCTCGGTACGCGATGGCCGACGTCTCGGGCATGAACTCGAAGATCGCCATGGGATCGCTGGCGAGCTTCTCGAGCAACGCCAGGGTGTGCTCGTAGCCCACGAATTCGGCGGCGAGATCGCGCGTCAGATCGTGGACGTTTCGGTCTTGCCGGACGGTCGGAGGCCCATAGACCAGCGTCGCGCCGTGGGCCTGGATGTAGTACGCCGTCCAGAT
>Ga0209554_1000917_pt1 | contig 23774 bp, 25 predicted proteins | sample MarorgKNORR_S2LV_5_FD_188221 | JGI IMG/M metagenome (GOLD analysis project Ga0209554, IMG submission 188221) | Marine microbial communities from the Southern Atlantic Ocean, analyzing organic carbon cycling - Bottom_A/KNORR_S2/LV (SPAdes) (version 2) | ecosystem: Environmental > Aquatic > Marine...
GGCAAGGTGGGGTATATTTTCGGTGGAGACGCACCGACTTTCGAAAGTTATTATCTTGGCGGGCGATCGTTTAGGGGTTTTGATTACCGCACTGTCTCACCCAAAGGTACACCTCGTTTTGTCGGTGGTTCAACTGATGTTCCAATAGGCGGTGACTGGAAAATTTTTCTCGGTGCACAATATGAGATGCCCGTAGCAGGAAAATTTCTTTCTACAGTATTTTTTGTCGACAGCGGAACGGTAACCGATTCACCAGGGTTTGATGAGTATCGAGCCAGTGTTGGTATGGGACTTCGACTGTACATTCCTCAACTTGGCCAAGCACCCCTTGCCTTTGACTTTGGTTTTCCCGTCATCAAACAAGAGAGTGATGTGAAAAAAGTCTTCAGTTTTAGCATACAAATGCCGTTCTGATCCCCACATGTCTCGGGTGTTGCTTGAGTGTAATCTCAGATATAATTCGGACTCAGATTGTTCATTTTCAGTTTCAATGTAATCCTAAAGGGAACGTTCACATGTTTAGTCAGAAAAAAATACAAACCACATATTGGATGGTGATTTTAATAGTTGCACTTAGTGCACTGGGATTGGGATATCGAGCGACTGCTCGGAGTGTTGATTCTCGCCCACCTACTGTAGTCGTAGTCTTTAATTTACAGCAAGTGTTTGACAACTTTGTTGATAGGGCAATCCTTGGTGCGGGGTACAAGGAATTAGAAGCGAAAGTTGAAATTGAAAGGAAGCGTCGTGAAGAACATGTTCAATCGCTGATTGCAGCTTATGAAGAAGTTGGTGACGAAGACAAGGATGCTCTGTTCGATCAAATTCAACAAGCAGTCGGCGAAGCGGAAAAGTATGTCGAATTTACTGAAAGAGAAAAAGATATTGAGAAATCGCTCATTTTGCAATCTCTTTTCAGAGACATCAAAGACTCAGTTGCTACGATCGCGGCTGCAAACAACTATGACCTTGTTATTGCAAGTGACGAAGGGTTGGAATTAAATTCAAATATTCCCTCACGCATAGCGGACGAAAAAATATCGATGCATCGTGTGTACTATGCCAACAAGCGAATAGATATTACCGAGCAAATTGTGACACAAATGAACTTAGAACTGGACACCGAGACAACGAACTAATTTCTCGTAGAGGAAAAATGATGGTACATACGACCAGACAATTTTATATTTTGGTAACAATGATTTTATTTTCACTTGGAGTGTTTGCTTGGCAATCTTCAGCAACACGAAGGTTCGTGACTTTGGAACCTACGGTCATGGCATTCGTTGATATTCAAAACGTCTTCAATTCGCTCGAAGAACGTGCAAAGTTGTTTTCAGATTCAGAGGCATTTGCCACTCAACTGCAAGACGAAGTAATCACAAGACGGCACAAAATTACTGATATTGACAGTGAAATTGAGTTATACAAAACAGGCAGCAGCAAGCGTAAAGAATTAGAACAAAAACAAAAACTTGATACGCTTGAGTACGATGTCTTTATCGATTGTTGCAAAAGCAAGTTGCAGCGGTTTGAAGCGAGGGGAATTAGAAGCATGTACGACCATATTCGGGAGGCATCAGCGAAACTCGCGAAAAAAAATGGTTGGGATGTCGTCTTTGTAAACGATGCAGCCGTCCCCTTGCCAGATGGAGATAACCCCAACATCATGGGTGAAATTTCAAGCAGAAGAGTTCTTTATGCGAACGTTGAATTTGATGTTACAGATCAACTTATTGAATACATGAATGCACAGTATGACGAGATGGCAGTTCGTTAAAAAGGATCAACGGCTTGTCACAAGAACAACATACTACTGAGTCACTCGCACAGTTGATAGGTGCAACCATTGAGGGTTGTAGCGATACTTCTATTGATGGGGTATCAGCCGCAGGTGTAGCAACCGAAAACGAGATAACATTTGTGACCAGTTATGCATACGCTGAGAGTTGGTTAAAGTCACAAGGTAAAGTTGCTATTATCGAAAAGAATATACGTTGTTCAGATCTAGACTTTGCAGACCGGACATTGCTTTGGGTAGACAACGCTAACCTAGCGATGGCGAAAGTCCTTGTCTTGTTCTCTCTGCCCCCTGACGAGCCCGCTCTTGGTGTTCATGAGTCGTCCGTTATCGCTTCCTCAGCGAAGATTGGTAAAAATGTGAGGATAGGTCCATTTGTGAGAATCGGAGAAGGTGCTGTTGTTGGTGATCATTGCATCATCAACAGCAACGTTGACGTTGGCATGTCCGCTTCAGTGGGGAGTGGAAGTGTGATCCACCCTGGCGTTGCAATTGGCTCGTATTGCACAGTAGGAGAGCACTGTATCCTGTATGCAAATGTCGTCATCGGAGCAGATGGATTTGGCTACAGACCAGCTGAAGATGGAAGTCATCTTGTAAAAATGATCCATGTTGGGCATGTGGAAATACACGATTGTGTTGAGATTGGGGCGGTGACCTGCGTGGATCGAGGGAAATTTGCTGCAACAATCATTGGAAAAGGAACAAAAATCGATAATCATGTCCAAATTGGTCATAATGTCCAAATTGGGCAAAATTGTGTGATTGCAGCCTATACAGGGCTTGGTGGGTCGGTTCAAATTGGAGATTGGTGTCAAATTGGGGCAGGTGCTGGCGTCATCCCGCACATAAAAATAGGCTCTGGAGCCATGATAGGGGCGAAAAGCGGGGTCATGCACGATGTTCCCGCTGGTGAGTCGTGGTTGGGTGTTCCCGCGGGTCCTACAAAAAATACGTTGCGGCAGTGGTCCGCTGTACGTAAACTACCCGGAATCCTTCAACAACTCGCAAAACGAGATTCTTGAGATACTCTCCAATAGACGCTCAGCGAGAACCCCCGAACCCCCGTAATCCCAGTAACTACAGAAACACCAGTGAAACCAGAAATCGAAGTGGAAGAAACACCCAAACAATTTGAGAGTGCAGGCGCAATACCCATGCAGCATACTGTCTCGAAGCCTGTAACAGTCAGTGGCAAAGGTCTTTTGACTGGTGCAGATGTTGACATTGTTATCGAGCCTGCAAATGCGAACGAGGGCATCGTCTTTGAGCGTGTTGATCTTGATGAACCAGTACGAATTGAAGCCCTGATTGGAAATGCAATCTTTGATCGTGCGAGGCGTACAGCAATTGGTGTCGGGGACGCAACGATCGAAACTGTTGAACATCTGATGTCATCCTTTTATGGGTTAGGAATTGACAACGCACTCGTTCGTGTTGATGGACCCGAGATTCCCGGTGGTGATGGCTCTGCAAAACCATTTATTGACGGATTAGTTCGTGCCGGTACGACCGAGCAAGACGAACCAAGGAAGATACTTAAACTAAAGCAACCAATTTACTTACAAGATGGGGATGCGATGATCGCCGCATTCCCTAGTGATACCCCCGGTCTACAGGTTGTATACGACTTAGATTACGGTCCCTCATCAGACAGAATTGCTCGTCAAATATTTTCGTGGAACAGCACAAATGGTTCCTATCTTGAGGAAGTTGCGCCTGCGAGAACATTTAGTTTACAAGAAGAAGCTCAAGCACTGCAGGCAAAAGGAATGTGTACCCATCTTTCTCCTGCTGATGTCCTAGTGATCGGGGAATGTGGTCCGATTGACAATACATATCGTTTTGAAAACGAACCGGTAAGGCATAAAATTCTTGACATCATTGGGGACCTGTACTTGGCGGGGATGCCAATTCAGGCTCGCATTGTCGCTAGCCGTTCTGGTCATTCTTTGAACCGACAGTTATGTCAAGCAATCGTTGAGCAAAATCAACAGAATGAACGATCAAAGGTGATGCAAGAAGGATGCGCGATGGACGTGCGCGAAATTCAACGTATCATGCCACACCGTTACCCCATGCTTCTTGTGGATAGAGTGTTAGAAATGGACGGGGATCAACGTGCACTTGGACTGAAAAATGTCACGATCAACGAGCCATTTTTTGAAGGTCATTATCCGGGAACACCCATCATGCCCGGTGTAATGATCGTGGAAGCCATGGCTCAACTCGGGGGTCTTCTCATGAGCCGGAAACTTGAACACACTGGAAAAATTGCCATTCTGTTGAGTTTGGATCAAGTAAAACTTCGTCATCCGGTTACCCCCGGTGACCAGTTGCTACTTGAAGCAATTTCAGTCCGTGCAGGGACTCGGACCGCTGCACTTACATGCAAAGCCTATGTTGGTACAAAAATTGCCGCTGAAGCAAACATTAAATTTATGATGGTAGATGCGGAGCAAGAGTAACATGGGCAGTCAATTGAAAACAAATTGCGACGTTCATTCTTCCGCCGTCATTGATCCTACTGCTGTGATCGACCCCTCAGTCATCATTGGTCCGGGTTGTGTCATTGGACCAAACGTGCACATTGGACCAGAAACCCTCTTGATGAATCATGTGACAGTCCAGTGCAATACAACGATCGGAAGTGGAAACAAGTTTTATCCGTTTTGTGTGATTGGTGTTGACCCGCAAGATAAAAAATACGATGGGGAAACGACAACACTTGAGATTGGTGACAATAACAAAATTCGCGAACACGTTACTATCCATCGTGGGACTGGTAGTGGTAGTGGTCAAACCGTTATTGGTAACTCTAACCTGTTGATGGTTGGATGCCATGTAGCTCACGATTGCGTGCTTGACAACGAAATTATTCTGGCAAATCAAGTCATGCTTGCAGGGCATGTGCAGATCGCAGATGGTGCTGCAATTGGCGGAGGTACTGGTGTGAACCAGTTTTCAGCAATTGGTCGTTGTTCCTATGTTGGGGGGCTTGCAAGAATTACCAAGGATGTCCCGCCATATATGATTGTTGAAGGTACCCCAGCAGAGGTCCGTGCAGTAAATGTCATAGCGATGGCTAGGCGGGGGTATACAGAGGATCAGATTGAGGCGATGAAAGAAGCATTCAAAAGATTATTCCGCGAAAACGGTGGTTCCATTACCCAACGCATGCTTGGTGTTTTGGATGATTTAGGTGAACATGCCTCTGTTCAACACCTCTGCAAGGCGCTTGCTGCCTCAGCACAAGGCAAACACGGTCGCTCTCACGAGAAAAAATAATTGAACCCCAAACTGCGTACCCGCTGCAAAACTGACCCAAGGTCAGTTTTTTTTCATGTGCCCCACGCAGAACAGGGTACGCCTTCAATTGCGTCCGATAACAAGAGACAAATGATATGTAATTTCGCCATCAATGAATAAAACCTATCTCTCGGGTGTTATCGGGACGAAACAACAGGAGGAACATAGGTCTTTTGTTGGCGTACAAAGAATTTCCACCCATACGATGCACCACATACTAAACAAGACAGTCTTTCATGTATTCAATGAAGATACTCGAGCACAACGTGTGATGTGCTTGCTTGTTGGCATCATCATGTTGAGTTTGGCTGATTTACTCCTCACATCGATGTATCTCACCAGTGTTGGGATGTCAGAAGCAAACCCTATTGCAGCATGGCTCTTGACGAGAACAAACTCACTTTGGATCCTTGCTCTCTACAAGGGTGTCACTGTTGCGACATGTGTTTTGCTTCTCTATTACATGCGAAACAGTCGCCAAGGCGAAATGGCTGCGTGGTGTTCGATGCTCATCCTGACCGCGCTGTCAGTGTGGTGGAACCAATACGCCATCTACCAGCCCTATTTTCCAGCCGCTGATGACCAAATAGTGATGGTACAGCAAGAAGAACCCGTGATTGGAACTTTTCGAGGCCCGCAACAATCTCACACGTTGTTACAGTGACCACATGTTGAAATTGATTTCGCTCCTGTTGTGCTCAGTTACTTTGGGTTGTTCTTTTACTCGCCCACCCGTCCCCCAATTTCAATCTTCAAAACTAAAGAATTCATTTGAAGAGGCGGTTTCCGTTGAAGTCACATTCAATCTTTTGAATAATAATCCCGAGCCAATTCACCTTGTGAGGTTCAAGTACACAGTATTGATTGACGGCAAAGTGGTGTATGAAGGTTTGAAGAAAGCAGAACAAACGTTACCCTATTCCTCTCGAGGCGAAACAGTCTCCTCCACAATTCCGATCGTGATCCCAAGATCATATCTTGAAGGAAAAGAAGAAGTTACATGGCACATGAATGGTTCTCTGCAGTATGTCGCCAACGGAGCACTCGCCGAAACACTCTTTGAATCCAACCTCTGGCAACCAACAATTGCATTTGTAGCCAGCGATTCTCTAGAAGTTCCTCCTGTTGAGTGGATACTTGGTTATTGAGTACCAAAAAGTGTTCCTCGTAACCATCACAACCATACTTTCTGACGCTGCATAACCCACACAACACATCTTGTTGAACGTTGTTCTTCGTTGCATGCTTTATGCATTGGTGCGATTTGTCGATGCAAAGATCACAATGCCATTTGATTTTCAAGCAATCCTTGATACTGCAACTCGTCACAATGCATCTGACATTCACCTCATCACCGGTGAACCACCAATCATTCGTGTTGACACGAATCTTTGTCGTGTTGATCTTCCAATGATAGATGGAGAATCAATGCAATGCATGCTTGACACAATGTTGGGTGAAACACAACACCGAACTTTGCAACAAACACAAGACGTTGACCTTTCTTGGGCAACGGATACATACCGTTACAGAGTAAACGTGCACTACCAACGTGGAGAGCCTGCAATCGCTATGCGGACCATCAAGTCACAAATTCCACCACTTGATTCACTCAATCTACCTCCCGCCATTGAGTCACTCGTAGATTTGCCCAGAGGGCTCGTTCTTGTAACAGGGGATACTGGATCAGGTAAATCAACGACGCTCGCCTCACTCCTTGATCGAATCAACGCTACAAAATCTAGGCATATCATCACACTAGAAGATCCAGTCGAATATATCTTTGATTCAGATCAATGCCTTATTGAGCAGCGTGAACTCGGGCGAGATATGCCAAGTTTTGCATCAGGGTTAAAACATGCGCTGCGGCAAGATCCCGACATCATTCTTGTGGGTGAAATGCGCGACCTTGAAACGACTTCACTTGCAATTTCTGCTGCAGAAACTGGGCATCTCGTTCTATCAACATTACACACTGTCAATGCTGCGCAGACGGTCGAACGAATCATTGACATGTATCCTGCAAATCAACAAGGACAAATTAGATCTATGTTGGCTAACACGTTAAAAGCAGTCATTTCACAAACACTTCTTCCAAAAATTGGCGGGGGAATGGTGCCTGCTGTTGAAGTGTTGCTTTGTAATGCAGCGGTTCGTAACATTATTCGGGAATCAAGAACTTTCGAACTACCAAACGTCATTGAAACGAGTGGTCGTGCAGGAATGGTTTCACGAGACGCATCGTTGACATCTCTTCTTTACAACGGGTTAGTTGAGCGAAGCGATGTTATAGCTAACGCAACGGATACGCAACGAATGGAAATCGCACTCGCAGCATAAGGAATCCACCATGCCAACATACCGCTATGAATTGCAACAAGAAGCGGGAGACTTGATGGTCGGACAACTTATCGCAGAGTCGGCAGCGAGCGCTGCAGAAGCGTTGAGAGATCGTGGTGGACGCATTGTCCGACTTGTTCCATTTCAAACAAATGAAACAACGATGTTGGGTCGAGTCTGGAAAATCCTAAATGCAGGAAATGGGCCATCAAAACGAGATATTTTAGACTTCACAACGCAACTGGCTGTCATGGTACGAGCAGGCATCAGTCTTCGCGCAGCAATTGACGGTATTGCTGCAAGTACAGATCACAAACTATTTCGTTCAATGCTTCTTTCTATCAAAGATGACATTGAAGCTGGATGTACATTTTCGGATGCAATTGCACAATATCCAAAACTATTTTCTCCACTTTATATCAATATGGTTCGTGCTTCGGAATTATCCGGATCATTCGGTCACATGCTTGACCGAATAGCCAAGATTATCACAAAGCAAATTGAAACACGAAAAATGATAATCGGTGCAAGTATTTACCCCGCAGTCATCGGTGGTTTAGCAACTGTTGTGACCATTTTTCTTTTAACGTTTGTACTCCCACGTTTTGCAGGCGTGTTTGCAGGTAAGGAAGACGTGCTTCCATGGCCAACAAAATTTTTGATGGGCTTAAGCGAATGGATGGTGCTGTATTGGTGGTTGGTTCCAATAGCAATAACCATTATTGTCATCGGAATAATTATTGGAGGTCGAATTGAACGTGGAGCAAAAATTATTGATTTATTAAAACTAAAGTTCCCAGTTGTTAGACAAATGTTGCGAGCGTTGTATATCAATCGATCACTTCAAACACTTGGAGAACTGATTAACGCAGGCGTACCGATGCTTAGTGCGCTTGAAGTAACTGGTGATATATGCGGAAATCAATACTATAAAAAACTTTGGTATGACGTTCGACAAGGCGCGCGAGAAGGAAGTCGCATTGCAGACACAGTTGGCGACACGAAGTTGTTGCCCAGGCCAGTCATACAAATGGTTGGGGCTGGAGAAGAATCTGGTCGTCTGGGAGATGTATTGCAAGAAATTGCAGAATATTATGATCGAGTTCTTCAGGATGCAGTAAAAATGTTTACAAGTTTGCTTGAACCAGTAATGATTATTTTTATGGGTGGGATTGTTGGATTTATCGCAATGGCAATTATTCTTCCAATTTTTAAAATGAGTTCGGTAGTATCAGGATGATGAACTTTCGAAACAAAAAGCAACATGATTTCCATCCCAAAAGGGGTTTTTGGATTATGGAAGTCACAATAGCGATCGCGGTTATAGGAATTGGCGTTGTAGCAGTTGTTGGTTCACAGCAAGCGTCACACATACAGTCGGTTGTTTCTGACCGCCTTGCAACAGGAATGCGTCTGGCAATCGAAATACGCGAGTTGTCACTGATGCTACCTGCATACGACCCCGTAACTGGAAATACCACATGGGGCAGCGAACCGGGTGAACTTATACCTGTTGATCTTGACGATCTAGACGACTTAGACGGCGTTACATTTGATGGACCAATTGATGCAACAAGAACGGAAATTATTGGAATGAATGGATGGTCGCAGCAAATCATCGTGCAGTGCGTCAATCCATTTGATGTACTAGAGGTCGTTGCAGATGGCGCGTCAGACATTATTCAAATGGAGGCGAAAATTTACTTTGAAGGGGAAGTAGTGATGAGGTTGTCATGGTTTTCGCCTCGGTAAATATACATAATGCCCCAACCCAAAGTCGAACTGGTTGGGCGACCGTGCCGGCAATGCTCATGCTCGTCATCATTGCTTCAATTTCCGCAGGTATCGCAAGCGTTTCATTGACGAACCTGCGAAGCGCAAATGCGATGATCGCGATTTCAAGAGCACAATCTGCTGCCGAGTCAGGATTGTCATTTGGTGCACGACGATTACAAAGCGAAGTCAATCGATTTGTGATTGATCGAGGCGTTATCGACTACGATCTGGCTGAGAAACTCTGGTTAGGCACTTGGACGGAGCTCGATGGCTCAATTACAGTCTTGGATCCCACCGACTACGTCATCCCATCGCCGTCTGGTAGTGGTATTGTCCATGCGCTTTTTGATGTTTTTGACCAAGTTGATGAGCATGCAGTCGAACGTGTTCAGGGCGATGAACTCTTGCCACTACTTTCGAACAACGATCAATACATTGAACTTAAACCTATTGCGATTGACGCTGATCCAAAAGGTTCTATTTTTCGTTTGAGTTATGAATTACTAAGTGATCAGAGCAAAATAAAAATTACAAGTGTTGGAGAAAGTAAGGGGATCACACGTTCCATTTCGATGGAGTTTGATCTTGATAAACGCATCGATTATGCGATTGTCGCAATGTCACGATTGATGCTAGGAAAGAATGTGATTGTTGAAGGACCAATCGGAACAAGGTACGGGACAAATGCGGGAGAACTCAATCCGGAATTTGGTGTGCCACTTGTGATGAAAAGCGATTTTTATGATCTTGATGTTGGTGTACTTGATCTTGACTTGGATGCTTTTGCTTTACTTGTATTAAATAATGATGTTGACGGCGACAACAGATTGCGAGTGAATCACATTACGGAAGGAAATGGACTCGGAGACCCGTTAATTGATTACGATGGCGATGAGTTTGTCACTGATTTTGACTTATTTTTATCACATTATGATGCTGATGGAGATATTAGAGTTGTGTTTGATCCATTAAAAGCACTCGATGCCGGTTTCCCAGGACTTTCACAAGAATTTAGTGAAGACCTGCAGTTAGCACTGTTGATAGATCACGCAAGAGCAGATCGAAATCATGATGGACAAGTTGATGCTACTGATCGTGAATTGGGTTGGGACGATGGCATCATCGACATAAAGGATCGATATGGAAAAGTTGATGGATCTCTTTCCTTTGCTGTTTCAGTTTCAGATTGGGAAACGGAAACTGCAAGTGATTGGCAATCAGGTATTCATGGTTCAGTGACTCCTGATTATGGAGATGCTCCATCATCATTTGAAGTTTCCCAAGATCAGTTGGCAGAACTAACAACAGAAATGTTTGCTGGAGCCCAAACTTGGTTTGAAACCGAGTCACTTACGGGGATAGCGTTTGGGGATCTAGATTCAGGACAAGTTAATTCTAATATCCTCACTGGGGGGACATATATTCCAGCTTCGAGTAGTAGTTGGGAAGGCGTGCCATACGAATCAGCGGGTGCGTATGATTACTACCAACGTCCAATGTATCAAAACATGACGTTTAATAATGTCCGCATTCCTGTGGGAACGAATGCTGTCTTTGAAGATTGCCTTTTTATTGGAGTGACTTGGATAGAAACAACACAGGACGTTGATGATCCAAATTGGAATTATGCGGGGGCTCTTGAGCCAGATGGTTTGGGTGGGTATCAAGAAAGGTATGCAGATCTCGATGCAACAACAGGTGGAGTTGTGTATCAAGATACGCGCATAGTTTCGAATAACATTCGTTTTCACGACTGCACATTTCTTGGTTCGATTGCAGGCGATGTTCCAAGTGAGTACACGCATTGGAGAAATAAAATTCAAGTGACAGGCGAATCTCGTTTTTTTATTGATCCCGATGATCCAAATCTTGCTGATCAACAAGATGGTTTATTGTTGCAATCAGAGTTGCAAGCACTAGATTCTGCTGATCTCGAGCAAATGTCGAGAAGTTCAATTTTGATGCCCGGTTGGTCAGTTGAAATAGGCGCCTTTACAAATGATGAAGCCGTCGGTATTAATCTGCAAGGAACGATAGTAACTGGATTACTCGATCTTCGAGGAGTTGTAAATGTGTACGGTGCGATTCTTTCTACATTCCGTCCAGTACTTGGGGAGGGTCCACTTTTCTATGGTGGGAATCCCGATGCCTTCAATACGACAATTGGTTACTTTGGTCCCGAAGATGGTGATGAAGAAGGAGTTGATTTGGAAGGTAAAGAGTTTGAAGGGTATGGAAGAATTTCGCTTCGTGCTAACCCAGATGCGCCATTGCCCGACGGTGTGCCGTGGCCAATTACCATTGTCGCCGATGGTGATAGTTATCAGGAGGGGTATGAATGAAACGAGGTTTCACACTTCCTGAACTGATTATCGCTCTTGCGATTACTTCGATACTGCTTACAGGCCTGTTTGCTTCGTTGCAGGGGTCTGTTGATGCATATAGGCGAAGTGCTGCAGAGGGTGTCAATCGATTAACCGCACGTCTATTAGTAGAACGAATCGCCTTACTTGTAAGAACCGGAGTTTCATTTGGTCCACTTCCAGATGTTGCAACTGAAAATATAGTTGAAAGCAATGTGCTTCAAATAACAACAGCAAACGGCACACAAGTAGAAATCGAATGGGATGACGTGAATGAACTTTTAATTATGACAGTTAATGAAATGAGCTCCACAGTGCTTGGTGGTGTTGTTCAAATCACAGATGGAGAGTTTATTACACCCTTCTTACTTCAATATGAAAACGGTACGGTTTTGCAACGCATAACGATCAATCTTGCAGTTGACCCAGACCCAGAACATGCGACTGCGATGGATGGCGGTAACGAGACAATTCGTTTGACTACTTCGGTGATGCCAAGAGGGCAATTGTATTAGTTTGTAACTGTTTGTGTAATTAAGAACCCACAAGGTACCTGTGCACTGCAATGTTACGACTTTTTATAGTTTTACTCTCGAAGCGATCGTATACGCAGTAAGTGAGTCCCTTGCTTCGGCAATCACTCGAGCGATTGGTTCGGTGTTACTTGGTCGAACATGCACCCAGCCTTCATCAAAATCTATACGCAAGCCATCACTGTTGTTCTGTTTATCACTCGCGTACTGTTGTTGAAGTCGACCAATTTCCTCATTCAGTGCAGAAATGCCACCAAGATCAGCGAGGTCAATCGTTTTCTTCACGATTTCATATCTCGGAAGTGCGTTCACGATTAAAGAAAGCCGTTCATCTCTGGTTTGCATGAGGTCAAGAATAAGTGCCATGCCACTAAAGCTGTCACGAACCCAACACACCTTTGGAAATATGACACCACCATTACCCTCTCCTCCAATGATGCAATCATGCTCTTTCATGACGCCTGCAACATTCGCTTCGCCTACGGCAGAGCGGTACGCAGTACCACCATGATTTGATGCGATGTCATCAATCATCCGACTCGTAGAGAGATTCGCCGCAGTTGATGATCCAGTATTTTTACTTAGCCAGTGTTCTGCAGCAAGTGCAAGCGTATATTCTTCACCAATGTACCGACCATTCTCGTCAACAATCGCCAGACGATCAGCATCTGGATCTTGCGCAAAACCAACATCAGCATCGAACATAAGAACAGCCTCACACAATTCCTTTAGGTTTGCTTCTTTGGGTTCAGGATCATGAGCAAATTCACCCGTAGGTTCTCCGTTGAGGTGTAAGATATCGCATCCAAAATGTTCAAGCATTCTGAGACCACCGATACACCCAGCACCGTTGATTGAATCAAGTACAACTCTGAATTGTTTTTTTTGTATTGGTTTGGGATCGATAACACCCAGAACTTTTGAAATGTGCGTATCATGCCCAAGATTATTTTCTACAAGGGTGCCGGTGTCGCATTTTGGAGAATGAATTTTTTCGTGGAACCGATGAATAATTTCATCTGCATCTTGAACAGGAGGTGCAAGCCCATCACCATCAAGGCACTTTATCCCATTCCATGGTGTAGGGTTATGTGAAGCAGTAATGATTATTCCACCATCTGCTTTTAACGCGCCGATCATCACACCAGCCGTTGGAGTCGCAACAACACCAAGGTCTGTGACATCACAACCACAGGCAACAAATGCTTGAGCAACTGCTTTGGCAAGTTCAGGGCCACTTGGCCTACTATCACGAGCAATACAAAGTTTCGGAACTCTACCTAGTCTATCCTGTAAAAAAGAAGCAAAAGCCGCACCATACGTACGAGCAACTTCTGGAGTCATTGTTTTGCCAACAATACCTCTGGCACCGGAAACGGAAAGCATTAAAGGAGCATCTCTCATGGTTTAAAGGTCGCTTTACAATGGGGGGCTTCTGTCACGGTAACGGATGTGATCTGAGCGGGAGGTGATACTTTAATACAACTAGCAATGTAGCAGGCGATACGCTCGGTTGATGGATTTTGTTTGTTCAATACAGCACAAGAATTCAAATTAACGTCATTTAGCGGAGCGACTGCCTCTTCAAGTTGCCTTTCTAAATCAAGGAAATCGACAAGTAGACCATCGTTGTCAAGCGAGTCTCCTTGCACGGTAAGGACGACTTTCCAGTCGTGACTATGTGGATCCTCATCGATTCCGTTCATTGTTACGGCGTGTGTTGCGACAAAAGATGTTTCAACGGAAACTTCAAACATCAGTTGCACTCCATTCTTCTTGCACCGTCCACTCAAGGGGTTTGATGGAACAATCAATGTGGACTGCAAAAAAACCTCCACGGTGCTTTCGTACCAATGGCCATAAGATCGTCTTGTCTGTTTCAGGAATATCAATTGAAGCAACATCCTCTACAGCGATCCATTCGAGCGTCCCCTCATCCATTTCCAAGGATTCAATTTCACTGGGATCAATTGCACGTGTAACTTCGTACAAGAAAATTAACCAGTGTGTTTCTCCTTCATATGCTGTTTCGGCAAGCATGCCAGAGAGTCGAACTTCATTCATCTTGAGTTTTATTCCTGCTTCTTCATGGATTTCTCTCACCGCACAGGCGTGTGGGCTTTCTCCAACAACGGCTTCAAGTTTTCCTCCGATGGGAGAGTATTGATTTGCATTGGGAGCCTTGCTCCGTTTCAATAGAAGAAGCCGATCGTCTTTGTCATAGAGGTAACAAAGGACGGCAATTTTATATGGAAGATCTCGAATATCTTGCGTCATGCTGTTGCCTTTTGTATTTGTTGTTTCATTTCTTCTACCGCACTTCGCATCCCTATAAAGATACATCGACTGACAATCGAATGGCCAATATGCAATTCTGAAAGACCATCAATGGATGCAACCCTTCCAACATTCTGATAATTCAAACCATGCCCTGCGTTACATTGCATGTCAAGAGACAAAATGTGCTTCGCTGCGTTTTGGAGCCGAACGAATTCTTCATCTACAGCACTGTGTGAAAGTACAAAATCATGTTGCTCGATAGCCTCGGCATAAGGGCCAGTGTGCATCTCACACACGTCACATCCGATTTCTTTTGCAGCAGTTATTTGGTGAGGCTCAGCATCAATAAATGCACTTACACGCAGATGTGCATCATGCAATTTCGCGATTACATCATGTAGGTGGTTTCGATCACCGTGAATATCGAGCCCACCCTCGGTTGTAATTTCAGCGCGACCCTCGGGTACGAGCATCACCATCTCTGGCTTTGTAGTGATTGCAAGATCAACCATGGCATCAGTTGCAGCCATTTCCAAATTAAGCGACACCGTGACACATTTACGAAGTGCTGCAAGGTCATAATCCTGCATGTGCCGTCGATCTTCCCTGATATGGAGTGTGATTCCCTCCGCCCCACCAAGTTCAGCCTCTTGGGCAGCTAAAACAGGGTTTGGTTCGTAGGTTTTTCGAGCTTCACGAACGGTTGCGACATGATCAATGTTGACACAAAGTTTTATCATTGGTTACTCCCACAATGGGAACGGCGAGTATACTTCGCCACATAGCAATTGTACCCTCTTGACCCATTACTTGAACACAGTGAGATATGTTCGCGATGCCAGAATTCGACAAAAAACTAGCACAACTTCAAGCCGACCTGAACACGCAGGGTGACAGAGTTGTAGAACAACTTTTTAAGGCGGTCGAGGCGTGCTTTGGTTCTGATAATGAAGTTGCAATGTCTGTACTCACTTGCGAGTCCGTCATTGACCAAGTAGATGTTGAGATAGAGCGCGCATGTATTGGATTGCTGCGACTTGGCTCAACTGAAGAGAAGGGAATCAGAAGTGTTTTAACGATTGTCAAAGTGAACAATGAACTTGAACGAATTGCAGATTGTGCTGCATTGATAGCCGAGAAGACCTTACACGAGGGCTCTCCAATTTCTCAAGCGCCTCCTACTTTTAGAGTGATGGCAAACAGTGTGGTGGGCATGGCAAGAGACACAAATAAAGCCCTTCGCGACACCGACACCGAATTTGCGGTGAGGGTACTTTCATTTGACGACACAGTTGATCGTTTTCGTAAGGAAATAGTGCTAGATGTGCAACATCGAACGAGTGACGGTTCGCTTGATCCACTCATTGCATTTGAACTACTTTCAGTAACAAGGTCGTTAGAGAGGATCGCAGATCACTGTACAAATATTTGTGAACAAGTTATTTATCTAGGGACGGGAAAAATAGTACGACATCTTCCGGAGGGTTGGACAACGCCGGAAACACCTGAGTTTTGAGTTCGGTTCCAACATCAATTCAACAACGACTTGCCGATCATGGTCAGGAACATTTATTGCATTTTTGGAATAAACTCGATGAAGTCGGTCGAACAAATTTAAGCAAACAAATTGAATCAATTGACTTCACTCAATTTGATGAACTCATCGAAGTCATGCGAACTGAGGATAAGACGTTTTCGATAGACGAAATATCTCCAAGTCCGTTCATATCAATCGAAGATGACACCGTAGATTGGGAAGGACTCAAGCAAGCCGGCGAAACGTTGATTATGCAAGGTCAGTTGGGGGTACTGACTGTTGCTGGTGGACAGGGAACCCGTCTTGGATGGAGTGGTCCAAAGGGTACGTTTCCTGCTACTCCCATTACAGGCAAATCACTTTTTCAGGTTATCGCTGAACAAATTCTATTCGCAAATCAAAAATATAACGTGACGATACCTTGGTACATCATGACCAGTGTTGAAAATGATGCAGTGACACAATCATTTTTGCTCGACAACAATTGCTTTGGATTAGATAGAACCGACATCTTTATATTTCCCCAAGGCGTTGTCCCTGCAGTGGATAAAGATGGCAAAATGCTGCTTGAAAAGCGACATCAAATCTTCATGAATCCAGACGGCCACGGCGGGGTCATTACTGCACTGAAACATAGTGGCGCTCTTGAAGAAATGGGTGCCCGTGGCATTGAACAGTTGGCATATGTGCAGGTTGATAATCCACTGGTGAAGGTTGTTGATCCGATCTTTCTTGGTCTTCATTGCAGCGAACACTCTTCGGGACAAGTGTCTAGTAAGTGTGTGATGAAGAGTAACCCTGATGAACGAGTCGGAGTTTTTTGTACACGAGGCAATACGACAAGCATTGTCGAGTATAGCGACATGACCCGCGAACAAACACATGAACAAAAAGAGAATGGAACGCTTGCGTATTGTTGTGGGTCGATTGCGGCGCATCTTTTTTCAACAAACTTTATTGAAGAAGCAGCAGACAATCTTCCGTGGCATGTTGCACATAAAGCAGTTTCATACATAGATATTTCAAATGGTGAAGAATCTATTCCCACACAAGAACAAAATGCTTATAAGTTTGAACGATTTGTGTTTGATGTTCTTCCACTTGCATCGAACTCTCTCGTGTTTGAAACCAAGCGAGAAGAAGAATTCGCCCCGATTAAGAATGAAAATGGAGATGATTCTGCACAAACAAGTATGAAATTACAATGTGATCGTGCTGCAACTTGGTTACGAGCCTGTGGAGTGGAAGTTTCACAAGAAGCATTGGTAGAAATAAGCCCAACTACCGCTGCATCAGCAGAAGATCTTGCATCGAGTACCCTGCCAACTCAGATAGGTCCAGACGAAGTAGTTTCGCTGTAATACTGATGGAAGCGTGGATTAACCAATTATTCTCATACGTCGATCCTACTTTGGGTCCATGGGTTGTGTTTGCCTTACTTCTTTTGTCTGGAATAGGAATTCCACTTGGGGAAGACATCATCATCATTCCATCGGGGATGATTGTAGCCCACGGCCAGATGCCACTATGGCCAACATTACTTGCTGCGTATTGTGGAGTCGTCTGTGGAGACTTGCTTTGGTTTATGGTTTGTAGAAAATTTGGCACTCGTATCATTCATAAAAAATGGTTCAAGCGGTTCATTCATCCCAAGAGAATGTTACAAGCAAAATATCAATTCGATAAACGCGGTGCTTGGGTTATTGTTCTTGCTCGATTTATACCAGCGAGTCGAACGACGACGATTACAGTTGCAGGCATGATGCACATGCCGTTTATTAAGTTTGCAACTCCAACGCTCATATGTTGTTTGTTCACGGTACCGATGCAACTCTTTGCGGGGTGGTGGATTGCCGAGAGTTTGCAAGCGAAAAGTACTGTGGAATTAATAGTGCGGTTGCTAGGGCTAGTGATGGTGGTTGTTGCTGTAGTTTGGGTATACAGGTTGTGGTCAAGATACCGCTCTTCTGGAAGGGGTGTTCCTCGTGCAAAGGCATCTTGGTTAAGACGATTTCGTAAATAGTGGTGTTTTTTGGGTTTTCGTGGGGTTTAGGTTATAATACAGGTCATATGAGAACAGTAATAACAGGTCAAATCGGGATGGACAAGAAGCCATACCTTGAAGAGGTGTCGCGTCTTGCAGGGGAGCGTGGAGGAAACATTGAAATTTTCAATGTTGGTCAGATGATGTATGCGGAGGGACCAGATATTCGCGAAGGTCGCATTCTGGATTTGCCTTTGAGTCGCCTTCATGCCCTGCGGCGTGCGGCGATAAAAGATATTATTTCTCAAACTTCACCTATTGAAGAACATCAACATGTCGTCATGAATACACATGCTACCTTTCGATGGCGTCATGGCTTGTTTCCTGCTTTTGACTTCGATCAATTGATAGAGTTCCAACCAGACTTGTTCATCTGCTTAGTTGATAATATTGAAGTTGTGCACGATCGACTGCACGCAGAGCATGATATTGATGCGACATTGAAGGATTGCATGGTATGGCGTGAAGAAGAAATACTAGCAACCGAACTGATGGCACAAGCCGTTGGTTGTCGTAACGGTTTTTATGTATTAAGCAGGGGTAGGCATCAATCTACGACTGAAACATGTTACCGACTTATTGCACGAAACGACATGAAAAAAGTGTATCCAAGTTTTCCGATGAGCCACGTCGTTGATCTTCCAGACGTGCTTGCAGAGATCGATCAATTTAGAGCTGCCTTGGCAGAGCATTTCATTACATTCGATCCAGGTGATGTGGATGAAAAACTTTTGCTTGATAGTGGAATAGAAGCAGCAAAGAATGGCAAGGACTGGATAGAAGTAGAACCCCACACATTCGGTGGTCGAGTTGAGGGCGAACCAATGCGAGTTTCTGTTCGAGAAATTCTTGATATCGCAGGTGATATTGATGGGCAGATTTACATGCGTGATTTCAGATTGATTGATCAATCAGACATGATTGTTTCGTTGGTACCCGAATTGTCCGGCGGTATTCCCGGATTGTCCAGCGGTGTTGAGCGAGAACTTCAACACGCTTGGGAGCACACGAAGGAAGTCTACGTTGTGTGGAAACCAAAGAAACCACCCTCACCATTTATTACTGAAACAGCAACGAAGATCTTTAAGAGTGTCGACGAAGCACTTGCCTTCTTTCAAGAGCAAGGCTATTTCGCGATGACAAACTTGTTTGGTCATTGATCTTCAGGATATTTCACCCACTCTAAAGATAAACCTTCCGGTGGCATGGTCATTCCTGTTTGTTGCCTGTCTTTGGATGCAATGATCTCTGGGATGCTGGACGCATTTGTTTTTCCACGGCCAACATCAACAAGGGTGCCAGCGATGATCCGTACCATGTTCCAAAGAAATCCATTTCCAGAAACGTCGATTGCAATTCTCCAAGGTGCAACTTCTTGCGCTGTGCATGCGTCGATTCTTCGAATGGTTGATTCTCTTCCATGATTAAGTTTGGTAAACGCAACAAAATCATGTTCTCCAACGAGCATGGCACTTGCTTCTTGCATCGCCTTTAGATCAAGTTCGTAGGCTGTTGTTGCGACAAAATGACGGTCAACAAGTGGTTGTCTGCGGGGATCCTTGCAGCCGTGGGCGAGGGTGTAACGGTAACCCTTACTCGTGCAGTCACTAATTGGGTTGAATTCAAATGGGACAAGATCAACATGGCGGATTCGAATATCACTTGGCAACTTTGAATTGACCGCACAGAGCATTCGATAGGGTTCCATATCCGAATCTGCATCAAAAACCGCAACTTGCCCCTTTGCGTGCACACCCGCATCTGTCCTTGATGCTCCATGGAGTCTGATTGGTTGTTGCAGAACGTCACGAATAGCACATTCGAGTTCCTCCTGCGCTGTCCTGAGACTTTCTCCATGGAGCGTCGCTTGCTTTTGCCACCCATGGAACGCTGTCCCGTCGTACGCCACAATAAACCTGTACCTTGCCATCCACCCATCATAATTAGTCCATCCAATAATAGTGGGGGAGAATTATGGTTAGAACGTTCGTTATGAGGCTAAAAATGGAATGAATTGACAAGCAGTCAATTAATTTCGATTCACTTAATTCACTGCGAGTCAATTATGATGTTCGCATGCGGATCATGCACATTTCGACGCGACTCATCCTAGGTGGGTCGCAGGAAAACACGATTCTCTCGTGTGAGGGGCAAGCTCAGGCGGGCAATGAAGTCGCCCTTGTCTTTGGGCCAATTTACGGTCCTGAGGGTTCCCTGCGAGATCGCGCCCAAAAGCATGGAGGGATTGAGTTGATTGAAACACCCAATCTCGTAAGACAACTTGCACCAATTCGGGATTTTCGTTGTTACCGAGATCTCAAGAAGTTGATACAAGCTTGGAAGCCAGATGTTGTCCACACCCATTCATCCAAGGCTGGCATCATTGGAAGGGCAGCAGCATGGAAACTTGGTGTCCCCTGCGTCATTCACACAATCCATGGCTTGCCATTTCATCCCTATGAAAAGGCATGGCGAAATGCCATTTATATCGCCTCGGAACGTTGGGCAGCAAAACGTTGCCATCGTATTGTGTGCGTTGCACATGCGATGCGTGATCAAGCCTTGGCGAAGGGTATTGGTCAGAAAGATCAGTTTGTCACGGTGTATAGCGGTATGGAAGTGGAAACATACATCTCCCCCGAAAAGGAAAGAGATGTGGTGCGTAGTGAGTTAGGTATTTCACCAGAAGATTATGTCATTGGCACAGTCTCACGTCTTGCACAACACAAGGGTCACGATGATGTGCTTGATGCACTTGGCAGAGAACTTCAAGGTAATCCATCCATGAAACTTCTTTGGGTTGGTGATGGCTGGTGGCGAGAGAAGTTAGAGAATCGAATCAGGGAGATGGGAATTGAAAAACAAGTCGTGCTCACCGGGCTCGTTCAACCAGAAACTATCGCAAACTATATTGCAGCAATGGATGTACTTGTGCACCCAAGTTATCGCGAGGGGTTGCCCAGAACAGTTGTTCAAGCGATGCTTGGTGGGAAGCCAGTTGTTGCCCATGATGTGGATGGTACGAGAGAAGTTTGTATTCCAGAGAAAACTGGATATCTCATCGGTGTTGGGGATCATAAGGCGTTGCGAAATGCTGTTCTTGATCTGCTTGGGAATCGTGAAAAACGCAATACTTTGGGAAGTGCAGGAAGAGATCTCTGCACCGAACAGTTTTCGGCAAGTAACATGGTGCAAGCATTAGACGAACTTTACCGCGAAGTCTTGGTACGCTAGTCAAACTATGACGAACATATTAGTAGTTGGACCCCACCCCGATGACCAAGAACTTGGCATGGGTGGCTCGATTGCAAAATTTGCAAATGAAGGACACCATGTATTGCTTCTTGATATGACCAGCGGCGAGCCTACACCACATGGTACACCTGAGATAAGGGCGAAAGAAGCAGCGGCTGCCGCCACAATTCTTGGTGTAAAGCGAACCACAGTGAATCTACCCAATCGATACGTGGAACATTCAATTCCAGCGCGTCATGCTGTTGCCGCAGTGATTCGTGAGCACCAAGCGGAAATAGTATTCGCACCTTATTTTGAAGATGCGCATCCCGACCACGTTGCAACAACGCGCATTGTTGAAGATGCTCGTTTTGATGCAAAACTTACAAAGATCGATCTCGCTGGCGAACCGATTTATCCAAAGTGGTTGTTTTACTATTACTGTACGCACCTTCGAATTGTTCCAAATCCAAGTTTTCTCATCGACACAACAAATTATGCAAAACGTAAGCGGGATGCAATCGTTGCCTATGAATCACAGTTTGTCATTCCAGAAAACAATCGACCCATAGTTGATTGGATTGATGCACAAGACAGGTATTTTGGCGGTCGCCTTCGCACTGAAACCGCAGAGCCATTCTTCTCGCGCGAACCAATTGGTCTTACAGATTTAAATTGTTTGGTTTAACTTCCCGTTGATCCGAAACCACCACTTCCGCGGGGGGTCTCATCGAGTTCTTCAACTACTTCAAAGGAAGCTTGCACAACTGGCGCAATAATCATTTGTGCAATTCGCATATTTGGTTCAATAACGAAGGGTTCCCTGCCATGGTTGATCAGTGGTACTGAAACTTCACCACGGTAATCAGCATCGATCGTGCCCGGCGAGTTTGGAAGTGTGACTCCAAATTTTGAACCAAGCCCACTGCGAGGTCGAACTTGAGCCTCATAATTGTCAGGGAGTGCCATGGCAAACCCAAGTGGAATCATTGCAATCTCGCCCGAGCCAATTGTGATTGGGTCATCATTTGCTGAGTACAAATCCATTCCTGCAGCGTGCTTACTTTGGTAGGAAGGAACGACTGCGAGATCTCGAATTTTTTTGTATTTCACTTTCACGAGATGCATACGAACATTGTAATTCACAATGGCGTATATGATGCAAGAGATGGAACAACAAACAATTCCAACATGGGCAATCCATAGACGGCTCTACGAATGGGTGCTTGGGTTTGCCGCCACGCCCATGGCTCCTCTTGTCTTATTCGCCATCGCTTTTGTTGAGGCGTTCATGCCATTCGTACCACCAGATGCACTGCTTATTCCAATGTGCCTTGAAAAACGTAAAAAATCAGCGGTGTTCGCAGTCATTTCTGTTATTGGTAGCGTGGCTGGAGCAATGGTGGGATTTTTTATCATCGCTTCGTTGATCTCGGGCGGTGCAGAATGGATTTTTGGAGAAGATCAAATAAAAGCCGCAGTAGCGGAGTTTGGTGTTCGGGGTCATCTTTGGGTGTTTGTTGCTGCCCTAACACCGGTACCATTTTTCGCGCTCACTACTGCCGCGGGCGTTGCTGAATTAAATTTTGGAATGTTTCTGGCAGCTTGCGTTGTTGGGCGATCGCTTCGGTACGGGCTAGTAGCAGGGATCGTTTGGTGGATCGGGCAGCCAGCGAAGGTCTTTATTGAAAAATGGTTTAATCTCGTTACGATTGTTGTGTGCATCCTAGTTGCTCTAGGCTGGTGGGTTTTACGGTAGGGAACTCTCCGAGTTAACCACCAATAGTACTCATCGTTTTTTCTGGACGTTTAAAATCGGCGCGATCCATGCCATGGCCAGCAGATTTTGCCCAGGCGGCATTTGTAATGAATTCGCGCAAAGCGTCATCGCTTACGCAATCTCTAAGTAGTGAACGAATGCACCATTCATCATCACTAAACAAACAAGGGCGAACCGTTCCATCAGCCATGATGCGAAGTCTGTCGCACGATCCGCAAAAGGATTGCGTTACAGATGCGATGAAGCCAATGCGACCACCGCCAGAGGAAAATCGGTAATTCATGGACGTGCTTGAAGTCGGGTCATCTTCTTTGATAAGCGTGTGTTCTTGTGTAATACGCTGTAGCATTTCTTTAGCACTTACAACGTCGTTTCTCTTCCAATTCTTCCCCGCGTCAAGTGCCATAAACTCAATGAGCCGCATGTCGATTTCATGATCTTTTGCAAATTGTGCAAAATCCGAAACTTCGTCATCGTTGACACCTCGCAAAATCACTGCATTGACTTTGACGGGGGTGAGTCCTACATCGCGCGCCAAATCGATCGCTGCTATAACATCCTTCAAGGAAGTATGTGAACGCGTAATTGCATCTTTACGACTTGGCCTTAATGTGTCTAGGCTGACAGTGATGCGGTGCAAACCACTTTGCTTCCAACGTTCTGCCATTGCACGGGTAAGCGTTGATCCATTGGTTGTTAATGCAATATCTCGCAAGCCCATCGACCCAACAGCTTCAAGTAGTTCATCAAGTTGTGGATAGAGGGTGGGTTCACCAC
>Ga0209554_1000918_pt1 | contig 23766 bp, 18 predicted proteins | sample MarorgKNORR_S2LV_5_FD_188221 | JGI IMG/M metagenome (GOLD analysis project Ga0209554, IMG submission 188221) | Marine microbial communities from the Southern Atlantic Ocean, analyzing organic carbon cycling - Bottom_A/KNORR_S2/LV (SPAdes) (version 2) | ecosystem: Environmental > Aquatic > Marine...
CCGGCCCCACAGCTCGCTGAAAGGTAAAACGCCCAAGGAGTTCATTGAATCAGTAGCCGGACTCTACTAGCCAACGATGCTAACTTCGGGGTAAGGTCAGTTTGGCATTGAGAGCAGTTCACGTCCCTCTCCTCGAAACAGCCGGACGGCGATTTGTCATAGGATAGCAGAAATTGAGTGCAAAACAACCGATTTACCGGGTAGAGCTTGAACACCCACACCAGCGATGCATAGCCGGTGCGCTGAACGTCTGGCCGGTGTAAAATCAGGGCCTAATAGGACTTCTTGATCACCCTGACAGCTTGCACCACCGCGGTGAGGAAGTAGATAAGGAAAACACCGGTTTGAAGCTGAGTATCCTGGATCAAAGCCCGATGAACGGGGCCGAAACCGCCACCGAAGCTTTTCAACACACCATCGAGCTGGCTCAGAAGGCGGAGGGGTGGGGGTATCATCGCTTCTGGGTCGCCGAGCACCACGGTTCCAGCCGGGTGATGGGGTCTTCCCCTGAAGTGCTGATCTCCCATCTGTTGGCCAAGACCTCACGCATCAAGGTTGGTTCCGGCGGGGTGATGTTGCAGCATTACAGCCCGTATAAAGTGGCGGAAAACTTCAACGTTCTGGCATCCCTCGCCCCGGGGAGAGTGGATCTGGGGATCGGCGGAGGGCCGGGTGGCATGCCTAGGTCGACCCAGGCTTTGCGGCAGGACACTACGCCGGATTCAATGCCGGTGGCGGAAAAATTAGCGGAGCTGATCCAATTCCTCCACAACCGATTGGAGGAGAGCAACCCTCTTTACGGTTTGCGCGCCAGCCCGGCGCCGTCCCAACCTGCCGACGTGTACCTTCTGGGTACGACCACCTCCAGCGCGGAGACCGCGGCAAAGCTGGGTTTGCCTTACGTGTATGCGTTGTTCCTTAACAACGATGACGTCATGATGACCGAGGCCGTTGAAACATACCGGAATCAGTTCGACGTCACCAACGGCGCCCGGCCACAGACTTTGCTGGCGTTACCGGTGATCGCGGCCGACTCTGATGACGAAGCCCAAGAGTATGCTTCGCAGATAAAATTGGTCCGGATCTATGTGGAAAATGGTAGAACGCTGACCGTGTTTTCACTGGATGCGGCCGAAGAGTACCGCAGGCAGTCCGAGGAAAAGTGCACCTTCGAGGTTCAAGAGGCCAATGTGATATACGGTTCTCGAGACACTGCCGGAGAGAAATTGGCCGATATTCAGCGTCGATACCAAGTTGACGAATTAATCATCCAAACGGTCATCCCCGACTTTAAGAAAAGACTCCACTCCTATGAATTGCTGAGCGAACTATTCAAGCAGGCCCCGGTTTGATCTAACATCAAATCATCACGTCGATAGGTTCGTTAATCACCGTCCGTTGATTGAGAAGAGAGGGCAGTTTACAACATGACAGATGAGCGGAAGATGCGTCTGGGCGCGTTTCTAGCCGGAACCGGAAGCAACATGGCCTCCTGGCGGCATCCCAACGCCGTGGCGGACGCGGCCATTAATCTGGACTACTACCGGCAACTGACCCGGAAAGCCGAAACGGCCAAGCTGGACTTCGTGTTTTTCGGCGACGGTCTGTACATCAGCGAAAAATCCCACCCCAACTTTCTCAATCGATTCGAGCCCCTGACGCTGTTGGCGGCCCTGGCCATGGACACGACCAAGATCGGTCTGGCTGCCACCCTGTCCACCAGCTACAGCGAGCCCTTCACCGTGGCGCGGCAGTTTGCGTCCATCGACCACATCAGCGGCGGCCGGGCGGGTTGGAACATCGTCACTTCCCCGCTGGAAGGTTCAGCCCTAAATTACAGCAAAACAGAACATCCGGAGCACGACCTACGGTATCGCATGGCGGCTGAATATATAGAAGTGACCAAGGGTCTCTGGGATTCGTGGGAGGACGATGCCTTTGTCCGCGACAAGGAAACTGGGCAATTTATCGATCCGGAAAAGATGCACCGGGTGAACCACAAGGGAGAGTTCTTCTCCGTCCAAGGGCCGTTGACCATCTCCCGGTCTAAACAAGGGAGGCCGATCCTTATCCAGGCCGGATCGTCGGAAGCGGGAAAGGACTTCGCCTCCCAGGTGGCCGACGCCGTGTTTACCGGACAAGCCAACATTGACGACGCCCGGGAGTTCTATCAAGACGTGAAAGGCCGGGCCGCCAAGCACGGCAGGCGCCCCGAGGAGATCCTGATGCTTCCGGGCTGCAACCCCATCGTGGGGTCAACGTCCGAGGAAGCTGAGGAGAAATATCAAGAGATCGCCAACCTGGTGGTTATCGGCGATGCCCTCAACTACCTGGGCCGGTATTTCAACGACATCGACTTTACCCAGTACGACTTGGACGAACAGTTCCCCGACCTTGGGGATTTCGCCCGTAACGGTTGGGAAAGCGCCACGGATAAGATAAAGAAGGTATCGAAAGAAGAGAGGTTGACCCTGCGTCAGATGGCCCTCCGGTCAACCACGCCGAAGGGACCATTCATCGGAACAGCGGAGCATATCGCCGACACCATGCAGGCCTGGTTCGAGGCCGGGGCGGCGGACGGTTTCATGATGAACGCCTCCGTTTTGCCCCAAGGATTCGACGATTTTATCGACCACGTCCTGCCAATCTTGAAAGACCGCGGGCTCTTCCGGACCGAGTACGAGCACGACACCCTGCGAGGGAATCTAGGCCTGGCAAAACCGGCCAACCGCTACGCTAAAACCACCGTGGTGCAGTAAGGAATGTTTAGTCGCCCTGAGGGTTACGCTCCCGGGATCGCTCCTAGTTGTACGAGCAGACTGAGAAGGTCGACTTCCGACCACATCTCGGCGATCTTGCCGTTCTCCATGCGGTAGATGTGGATCTCGGTCCAGGCTACCTTATTGCCGGTTGCTGGTATGCCATTGAAATCCCCGGTGTGGGTAGCCGACGCCGAGGTCCGTTCAATCACTCTGTCTCCAACGGCGAGCAATTCATCCACGGTCGCTTGTACGTCTGGAAATCCGCCCGCGACGACCTGGCCTAACAACTTCATGCCTGCCCGGCCCGCTGGTAGCCGCGGGTCCTCGAGATGGTGAATGAAGCCGGGAGTCATGAGTTCGTCGACGATATCGTGATTGGCTTGGTTCTTAAACTCCTCGATGAACCTGGCGACAACCTGCTTGTTGTCCTCCTCTTGCGAGGAAACTGAAGCACCACAACCGATCAAGGCCAGCATGCCTAAGACCACCATCACGGTCAACCAGGGTGCTAGACGGCTGCCAAAAAATCTTTGATTTGGTCTTGCATCCATAGTGCGCTCCTGTAGGTAACAAAGGCAGGGCAAAGTGTGCTGCTTGGTTCTGCCGGAATGCCTGTCACCTCGTTAGATTGCGCCCATCGTATACCCCGTATGTTGCAAAAACTTTGGCACTCATAGGGCATGGCAGTTACCAGATTAGCCCGTCACCCTGTTATCCTAGCTGGGAAATTCGGCTGCGCTTGGAGGTACTAGGTTGCCCACGTTGCTTGGGATCCACGGGTCGGTGACCAGGCCTGGGAGGTTATATCAGGCTCTGGAGTTGGCGCTGCAGGCGGTTGGGAACGGAGAGAATTCCGTAACGACGAGCCTGCTCCACCTGGGCGAGCACCGGATATCCTTCGCCGATGGACGCCCGCTACCGGACTTCTCCGACGACACCGAAGCCGTGGTGGAGCGGGTGATGGCGGCGGACATGTACATCATCGGCACGCCAATCTTTAGGTCGTCGTTCACCGGCGCGTTGAAGAACCTGTTGGACCTGGTCCCGGTGGAAGGCCTCATGGGGAAGGCGTGCGGCCTGCTGGCCATGGGCGCTACCGACCACCACTACCTGACAGTAGACACCCAATTGCGGCCGGTGCTTGCCTGGTTCGGCGCGCACCTGGTTCCCGGCGCGGTCTACCTACAGTCGCGCCACTTCCAAGACGGCCAACTGGCCGACCCCCAAGCAACCTCCAATCTGCAGAGCCTAGCCAAAGCCGTGGTGGCGATGCAGCGAGCGATAGCTGACAACGGCGGAATGATGGGGCCGCCACCTCTGGCCGCCGGTTAACTGTCCCGTCGGCTAAGGGCTATCTCTAAAGCCGAAATTGCTCGTCGGCCGGTCCTTCGATAAGCTCAGGACGAATGAATTTTCCCCGTTCGTGGTGAGCCTGTCGAACCACAGAGTTGGCGGTTGGGAGAGTGCCTACCCTGATCTACCGTTCCCCTCGATCGCGTCCATGATTGCGCCGGGCGACAAAGGCAGCTCGTTTATGCGCTTTCCGATGGCGTGGTAGACCGAGTTGGCCACGGCGGCCATGACTGGGACGAGGTTGCCCTCGCCGATACCTCTTACGCCGAAGGGGTGGCCGGGGTTGGCGACTTCGACGACGACTGTGTCGATCATCGGCAGGTCCAGGGAGGTCATCATCCGGTAGTCGAGGAAGCTGGAGTTGAGCATCTGGCCGTTGTCGCTCATGAAGTACTCTTCGTTCAGCGCCCAACCCAAACCCTGGACGGTGCCCCCTTGGAGCTGGCCTTCCACGTAGCTGGGGTGGACCGCCTTTCCGGCGTCCTGGAAGGCGGTGCAACGGAGAACTTGGGTCTTGCCGGTTTCCGGATCGACTTCCACGTCCACCAGAGTCGCTGCCAGGGAAGCGCCGACGCCCCGGGGGTTAACGTTGCCCCGTCCCACCACCGGCCCGCCGGTCTCGATGAGTCTGGGGGTGATCTGCTTGAAGGTCAATTTCAGTTCCGGGTCGGACTTGTGCTGCAGCGCGCCCTTGACGTATTCCACGTCGTCCGGCGAGGCTTCCCATATCATCGCCGCCCGTTGAATCAACTGGCGGATGATGTCGTGTGCCGCTTCGTAGACGGCCCACCCGGTTTTGAAAGCGACGCCGCTGCCGGCGGTCAGTGAGGTGTAGCCTATCGAGTCGGTATCCCCAACCTCGGGGAATACGTCGGTCACGGGGATGCCGAGTACCTCGGCCAGTTGCTGGGCCACCGCGGTACGGCTACCACCGATGTCCACTGAGCCTTCGACCAGCATGATCGTGCCGTCGGGATTGACGTTGGCTATCGCGCAAGAAGGTCCGGAGTTATTGCGCCAGTATCCAAAAGCCACGCCGCGGCCTTGGTTCTTTCCTGGTAACGGAGCGTTGTAATGGGGATGGGCTTTCACCGCTTCCAGGATCTCGATACCGCCTACGAGCGGGCTAAGGGTGCCGTCGGCTCGCCTAGTCCCCTCTTTAGCCGCGTTCAACAGCCGGAAATCGACGGGGTCCATTCCCAGTTTTTCGCTCAACTCGTCCAGCAGCGCCTCGGTTGGGAAGGCGGCGATGGGCGCCCCGGGGGCACGGTAGGCGGCTGTTTTGGGTTTGTTGTTCACCACGTCGTAGCCGTCGATGAGAATGTTTGGAATGTCATAAGGAGTGAACATACAGGAGGTGGCGCCGCCGATGGGAGCGCCGGGATAAGCGCCGGCTTCAAAGGCCAAGTAAGCCTGAGCGGCGACGATGCGGCCGTCCTTGGTCGCACCGATCTTCAGCTTCATGTAGCTGCCACAGGCGGGTCCGGTAGCCTCCATAACCTCGATACGGCTTAAGGAGATAGAAACGGGGCGTCCGCATTTCTTGGAGAGTGCCGCGGCCACACCCTCGATGTAAGTGGAGTTCTTTCCGCCGAAGCCACCGCCGATCTCCAGAGGTATCAGCTTGATCTGGGAGGATTTTAATCCCAGTATCCGGGCCACGTTGTCTCTGATTCCGAAGGGATTCTGAGAGCTGTTCCAGATGGTCACCCGGCCGTTGTGGTTCCACATCGCGGTGGCGCTCTGGGGCTCTATGTACCCCTGGTGAACCGTCTTGGTGCGGAACTCTCCTTCCACCACAAAGTCGGCTTGCTTGAAACCTTCATCCACGTCACCCAGCTTGAGTTGCTGGTATCCGGCGATGTTGGTCTGCTTGGGGAAGTTGTCGTCGAAGCTGGCCGTGGTCATGTGCTCGTGAAGGATCGCGGCATCAGGTTTCATCGCGTCTTCCACGGTCACCACCGTTGGCAATACCTCGTAGTCGACCTTGATCAGCTTCAACGCCGCTTCGGCTTCGTGGGGGTTCTCGGCGGCCACCGCGGCTACCGGATGTCCTTTGTACAGGACCTTGTCCCCGGCCAGAATGTTGTTGCTGAGGTATTTGAGGCTCAGTACCGCGTCCTCGCCGATCTCGGCCAGGATGTCGGGCACTTCAGCCAGGTCTTTGGCGGTGACCACGGCCAGCACGCCGGGATGGGCCTCGGCGGCGCTGGTGTCGATGGACTTAATCTTGGCGTGAGCGTGGGGGCTGCGTAGGATCTTGCCACGTACCTGCCCGGGCACTTTGACATCCCCGCCATAGGTGGCTTTGCCGGTGACTTTGTCGACACCGTCGTGTCTGATCGGCCTTTTGCCAACTACGTCGTACTCCACGTTGGAAAGCACTAGATTTGAGGTCATGAAATGGGTTTCCTCCTATAAGTCCAGCTAGGACTGTTCAGCTTAGTGATCGGTTGGGATGATTTACTTCTTGGTCCATCTTACAACTGATGGCGGGAGCATTCCAGATGCCACAGAACTCCCGAATGCTTACAGTTCGTTGATTGTTGCTGCCGCAGCAGGTCTTTCCTGTAGTCGTTGCCGTTGGGAATTCCGGCCAGCTTTATCTTGCCTTTAATCAGGGCCGTAGACAAAGAGCGACCCCCAAAGCCTCCAGGACGGCGCGTTTACGATGCGCTCTAGAGGTAATGGGGGTGACTGCCAGAGTTAATCTTGCCCGAACCGCCGCTATCCGGCGGTGATCTGGGTGACCAACTCTTCGGCGCTTTTTTCCAGGTCGATGGGTCCGCTGTAGCCGCGGCCTCCCTCAACCTCAATGTCGGCGAATACCTCTAGGCGATTGCCTTCGGGATCGTAGAAGTAGCAGGAAGCCCCGGCCCCGTGGCTCACCGTCTGCTGGATCTCGACACCCATCTGCTGGAAGGTCTGATAGAAAGCCCTGACGTCTTCGATCGTACCCACGCGGAACGACAGTTGCTGGATGATCTTGGCGTCGCCGTCCCGGCCACGGACCAAGACTACTTCATGGTCTTCTTTTTCGACGTCCGCAGTCAGGAAAACCATCCGGTCTCCGTTACGGTGCGACTCGGTGAGGCCCAAAGTCTCGCAATAGAACTGGGTCATCGTATCCAAGTCTTTGACGAACACTCCGACATGACTGAGACCACTGATTCTGCCCATTAGGAACCCTCCTTCGGTGTATTGCGATCAGGTTCGGCGGTATTAGGAGATGTTGCGAGAATTGTAGCCGTCTGTCCGATAGGGGTCAAACGGCACTTGGTTACAAGCTCATTTCCTCAACCAGAGTGGGTAGCATAATCGCTAGGACCGCGGGAGTGCCGTTGCGGACGTGCTCCAATCCCCGGCGCATCGCCGGGCCTACGTCCTCGGGTTCAGTGACCGTTTCGCCGTAGCTATTGGCGGATTCGGCCATCTTGGCAAAGTCCGGCGGTGGATCGAAAAGGCCGCCGTCGTAGTTGCCGGCGCTGACCGCCGACCCATCCGGGTAGGTGCCGATAAGACCGCGGGTGCCGGTGCTGTAGGAGCGATTAACGAAGACGATGGACAGGAAAGGGGCGCCATGGTGCGCTGCGGCCCAAAGGGCGGCCATCGGTGTGCCAAACATGAAATAGCCGTCGCCCGTGGCCAGGATAACGTCGCTTTGGGGCCGGGCCAATTTAGCCCCAAAGGCCGCGCCGCTGCCCCAACCGCCGCTGCTGCCGCCGCTCTTGAAGTAGGTACTGGGCTGAGTCCGGCCACGGTAGGTCTGAACCAAGGGAGCGCTGCTCAGGGCGTCGTCCAGCAGGATCGTATCCGGCTCCAGGATCTTCCCGAGTTGGTAGGCCACCCAACAGGGGTGGATCGGGCGGCGTTGACCGGCCTTAAGCGCCGCTTCCTCGGCGGCGGCTACCTGCTCGCGTTTTCGTTCCTCCAGGCGTGCCCGCCGGTCGGCGATGCGGGAGATGTCGCCGGTGGTTAACAAGCTGGTAGCTGCTTCGTAGATGGCCTGGGCAGCCCCCGCCGTCGAAACCGGCAGCCACAGGTCGGCGCGGTGCTCCATGGTCTTATACCGGGAAAAGACCGGGTCCACGTCCACCCAAATGACTTTGGTGCTGGACTGGGGCGAGTCGATCCCAGGGCTGTACGGTATGGGCGACTCCATGACCAGCAAGGCATCGGCATCCTTGGGAGCCGGGCCGGTCCCGAACAGCGGATGGGTCGTGGGAAAGTTGAGCCGGTCGGTGTGGCCCTCGGCAACCGGCAAAGCCAGCAGTTCGGCCAGGCGCACGACGTGCTCCACCGACTCAGGGTTGCGCCCAGACTTGGCCAGGCACAACAGCGGATTATCGGCTTTGATCAGCCACTCCGCGGCCCGGCGGGCGTCGGCGGGGTCGGGCCAGGCCGGGCGTGCCAACCCCATCTCGTCGCGGGTGGGGAAGCGGGTGACGCCGGGCAGGCGTTGCATGGCGGTCTCTCGGGGCACCGTAAGGTAAACCGGGCCCTTGGGTTCACTCATGGCTACTTGGAGCAAGCGGCTGATCATCATGCCAGGATTATCCTGATGCTCCAGCCGGTGGTCCACCTTGGTGTATTGGCGCACGATCTCGCCCTGGTCCCGGGGTTCCTGTACCCACTGGACCGGGCTATCTCTTCCCCCGGTCATGGAGCCGGGAAATCCTCGAGGACCGGTTCCAGCGGTCATGAGCACTGGATAAGAACCCCGCCAGACAGTGTGTATGGCGGCGCCGAAGTTCAGAGTTCCCACGTCCACGTGGACGGCGGTGGCCGAGGGTTTGCCCGACACCATGGCGTCGCCCGCGGCGGCGTTAAGGGCGACGCCTTCGTGGGTTACCGTAACCAGGCGAGGGGCCGGCCACTCCCGCTCCTTGGCCTTGGCTATAGACTCCTGCCAGAAAGCGATCTCCGAACCGGAAACGAAGAAGAGGTTGTCCACCCCGCCCAGCTTCATGGAGGCTATCATGGCGTCGGACCACTCGTCGGCCCCATATTGGCCCCAGCTTGCCTCGTAGTTTCCCATACCTTCTTGAGTCATAGGGTCTCCTCTTTCTCAGATATTAACCCGGGCGAGTTGGGCGTCGTTCAGCCGCAAACCGGCGGCGGCGCCCGGGTGCATGATCCCGTCCAGGCGGGCGAGGTCGTCCTTGGTTAGTTGAATGTCGATGGCTTTGACGTTCTCCTCCAGGTGCTTGCGGCTCTTGGCCCCTGGAATCGGGATGATGTCGTTACCTTGAGCCATCAGCCACGCCAGGGCCAATTGGGCCAGGGTGGCGGACTTCTCTTGGGCCAGGGATTCCAATTGGGCCAGGAGTTGCAGGTTCTGCTGGAAGTTTTCCGGTTGGAAGCGGGGAGAATTCAGCCTGGTGTCGCCTTCCGCGAGTTCATCAAGGGCGCGGATCTGTCCCGCCAAGAATCCACGGCCCAGGGGAGAGTAGGCCATGAATCCCATGCCGTGGTCCCGGCAAGCCTGGATGTTGCCACTCTCGGGGTCCCTGGACCAGAGGGAGTATTCCATCTGTAGGGAGACGATGGGATGAACCTTGTTGGCCCGTTGGATCGAGCCCGCGCCGGCTTCCGACAGGGAGATGTAGCGGGTCTTGCCCTGCTCGACCAGCCGGGTCATGGCTCCCACCGACTCCTCGATGGGCACGTTTGGGTCTACTCTGGACATGCAAAAGATGTCCAGGGTCTCGATCTCGAGACGCCGTAGACTTTCTTCGCATACTCGGGTGAGGTAATCGGGAGAACTCCCGCTTCGCGAACCCGAGGCATCCGGCGTTCGGGGGCTGCCAGACTTAGTGTGAACGATCACATCTTCCCGCCTACCCTTCAGGGCGCGGGCTATTAGCTCGTGATTGTGGCCTTGTCCATAATTAGCTGATGTGTCCAGGAAATTGATGCCCAAATCAAAAGCCATGTGCATGGTGGCGATGGACTCGTCGTCGTCCGCTCCTTCTCTGGGCTCGGACATCCGCAAGCAACCCAGGCCCATGGGCGAAACCTGGAAATCGGTGCTCCCGAAAGTGCGGTACTCCATTCGGTTCTCCTCGCCGCGGGGGCTGTGGTGACCCCCGATTATATCGGGGTCACCACGAACGGGCTATTGTTCGTGGCATTTGGTTGCCGATGGGCTTCAGTGTACGACAAGGCCAACCGTCCCACAATTCCCGGTGTCCGCATTCAGCGATTGGAGTAAAATACGGCAGTTGGCCGCCGGGGTACGAGATACCCGGCCTACGGAGAGGTGATGCCATGGCAGCTCAGAAATATCCAAGCTATTGTTGGGGAGTCATTGCCCCGGCCAGAGGCGACGAAACCGGGGACGCCAGCCCCCAGTCGGAGTCCTTGTTGCCCCCGGAGGTGGTGACTCTATCCAACGTCCTGGGTATCGAAGACTACACCGTTCAGGGCGTGGAAGACGCCATGAGCCGCTATGCCGATTGTGTCCAAGACCTGGTGAGCCGTGGCGCTCAGCGTGTTTCCTTGAACGGCATACCCATCTCGGTCCAGTTAGGACGCCAACGGGTGCTGGAGTTGATCGAGGATACGCAGAATACATTGGGAGTCCCCGGTGACACGGCGGGCGAAGCCGTGGTTGCCGCCATGCATCACATGGGGGTCAGCAAGATCGCCGTGGGCAGCCGCTGGGCCGATCAAGTAAATGAAGCCCTCATACGCTATCTGGACCATGCCGGAATCGAGGTGTTGACCGTTACCTGCAGAGGGCAGTGGGCCCAGCAGGCGTTCAGCATGAGCATTGAGATGGGGGTCAAGCTGGCATTTGAGTTGGGCCGTGAGGCCATGAGGCAAGCGCCCCAAGCCGACGCTCTGTTCCTGCCCGGCGGCGCTTGGCGACCCCTGCCGGCGGTGCCAATCCTGGAAGAGGATTACAACAAGCCGGTGTTCACCAACGGAAACACCCGGGCCTGGCGTCTGATCCATGACGGCATCGCCCCGCCGGTTTCCGGTTGGGGCCGGCTTTTGGCTACCCCGTGAATTTATTCAAGACCCTTTGACTGGACCCCTTTGAGGGCGTGGGAGCGAGCTACCTCGCGTCTTCAGCGAAGGAATAGCTCAGGACCACTCTTTCCTTGATCTTGTCTACAAGGTTGAAACCGGTGAACTGCTCATACTTGATGGGGAATACCCCGAAGTAATTTTTACGGGCTATTTCCTGCCCATAGCCGGTTCTGCGATCCACCGGCACCGCCGGATCCTCCTCAATAATGCTCATGGATCGCTTGGACCCATGACCTCTAGTGGTTTCGACAACCCAGGGCCAGATGTCTCCGCCCTCGGCGTAGTCGAAGGTCAAGGTGATAGTGCGGTCGGAAGTATCCAGGTCCACCACTGGATATTGACCGGTTTGGACGCCTTCGATCTCCATCCTGGTGTCGGTCTGCGGATTTTTGGAAGGCTGTGCGAGGAAGTCACCTTCCCTTCTTAAGGACAGATCAGCCACACTTGGAGGAGTGAACGTGTAGCGCGATCTCCCTTGCAAGCCAGGTTCGATCTTGCTGATTCCAAATTCGAAAAAGTTCCAACGAAACGCTTCTTCACCCGACAGGTCCCTTACGATCATGGTCATGACCCTGGGTGGTCTTCCTCCGGCCATAAAGTCGTCATGGTACCGCCCCAATTCCGCTTCGTTCTCTCCACTGTACTCGAAGACGAAAGGCGACACCGTTGTCCTGCCGGGATTATCGTCTGGCCGGTCTAAAGTAAAACCCGGAATCCTCTCGATCTCGATGGCCGGTCCCGACACAACCACCGCTTCACAGATGGGCAGACCGGCAATTTCCATCAGCACCGTATTGTCGGCTGCGATGAAGGAAGGAGTAGGTTCACCGGTGGGAGCCGGCGCGGCCTCACCGGTTGGCTTGGGTGTGCCGAGGGATATCCCACCGAAGCCGGGGACGAATGGCAGTTTGGCGGTTGGCGTGGGATCCGGTGGGACAGGGGTTGAATCAGCGGTTAACACTGGGCTGGGTGGAAGATCGGGTGGGGGCGGCTCTGCCGTCGGCGCAACCTCGGCGGCTTCGGTGGGGAGAGGGGGAGCGGTTGCCTGGGGACTGGTTTCGCCGGGGGAAGTCAGGGCGCCTCTTTGATACTGCTCTATCGCGCTACACGCCGTTAGGCTTAGCGCTAACAGCAGTCCAATCACCAATGCAGTCTGAAATCTGCTCATTCTCCCTGTATCAACTCCTGGTGGATTTGCTGAATCGAACTAGTGTAGCACGCTCCGAGATACCTCGAACCATGGTTCGGGCCTCTCAAGGCAGCTTCGATTACCACGCATGCTGGATGATTTTGGGCGTCTCCTGCTCCGTCTCGCTACACGTCCTAAAATCGATGCGGTGGCATCTGACTGCCCGCAAATCTATAATGTCCGGGTTGCTCCACCGCTAGGGGAAGGTCCGGCGGCATCTGAATATCCGGTATAAACCTAATGAGGACGGACAGAAAATGGCAGTGATTGACTCCGATGCCCACGTGGTGGAAACGGAACGCACATGGGAGTTCATGGAGGACTATGAGTCCTCCTTCAAGCCCGAAGTGGTGGTTCCCAAGGCCGGGGGAGACCGGGAATACTGGATGGTGGAGGGCCGGACCTTCGCCAAAAACAGCAACATCGGCAAGGATACCCCGGACGAGGCCAGGGAGATGTCGGATATCAACTCCCGGCTGGCCCACATGGATGAGTTGGGCGTTGACGTACACGTGCTGTATCCAACCATCTTCCTCAGGCCGCTCACCCGTCGGCCCGATGCCGAGGTGGCCTTGTGCAAGAGCTATAACCGGTGGCTGGCAGACATCTGGCGAAAGGGCGGCGGCAGATTGCGTTGGGTCGTGCTCCCGCCGGTTATGAGCCTGGATAAAGCCATCGAGGAACTCCACTTCGGTAAGGAGAACGGCGCCTGCGGTGTCTACATGCGCTCCGCGGACGGAGACCGGCGGCTATCGGATTCCTACTACGCTCCTATGTATCAAGAAGCGGCCAAGCTGGATCTGCCCATCTGCGTCCACGCCAGCACCGGAAATTTCGGCATGTACGACCTGTTCAGTCAGGACTCCGGGTTCGCCCAGTTCAAACTGCCCGTGGTCGGAGCATTCCACGACTTGCTGATGAAAGGGACGCCGGAGAAATACCCCGATCTGCGATGGGCGTTCATCGAGGTGAGCTCCCAGTGGATACCCTATGCCCTCAATGACCTGGAACTAAGGTTCCGCAGAATCGGCAAAGAGTGGCTGGGCAAGGACACCCTCCGGGAAAACCGGATGTACGTGGCCTGCCAGACTTCCGACGACATCGCCTACGTCGTGGACAGCGTGGGAGACGAGAACATCATCATCGGCACCGATTACGGGCACAACGACACGTCTTCGGAGCTGATCGCTTTACGCAAGCTACGAGAGGACGCGAAGATCGACCCGGCCACGGTGGACAAGTTTTTGGACCGCAACGCCAAGACGCTGTACGCGTTGTAGCCTCAGCCGGTCACCCAGACAATCGTCGAACAGATGTCCCGGCTAAACCCGGGTCATCATGGCCCGGGAAGGCATGGAGTTGCGCCAGGTTTTGACTTCTGGCGTGGGTATGGAGTTGAGCAGAGCTTGGTCCGGCCCCTCCAGTTCGAAGGGAAGGTCATAAAGCTCCACCACGTTTTTCACCGTCAGTTCATAGCGCTCTTCCGGCGTGCAGTCGGACAGAATCTCGCTCAGCACCTGTTGGGAATGGGGGAAGATCGAGTCGCCGTGGGGGTAGTCGCTGCCCCACATCATGGTGCTGGTGCCGATGAAATCCCTGGTCATGATTCCCAATGGGTCGTCCTCGAAGGTTACCCGGAAGTTGCGCTTCCAATATTCGCTGGGCAACATGGGCAGGCCGAAAACCTTTTCTCCGCCGCCTCTGATGTAGGCCCAATCCAAACGCTTCAGCATTATCCCCACCCAACCGGTCTCGAACTCGGTTACGACGAACCTTAAGCCGGGGAACCGCTCGCATACGCCCGACTGAATGATGTCGGCGATGGTGAACATGACCCCGGCGAAGGACAGGGCACTGCCCCCTTGGCGGAAGGGCAGGCCGTGGTTTTCGGTAGCGCCGGTGAATATGTGCCAGTGCATCGGCATATTCATGGCCTGGGCCGCCTCCCAGAACTTGTCGTAGAACGGGTCGGAGTACAGCCGGTCCGGGGGCGCGGTGGCCGCTATCGAGACGCCAACGTGTCCCAGCTTCTTGGACCGCTCCATCTCTTGGATGGCTTCGTCCAGGTCAAAGAGCTGCAGGCTGGCCAGGGGGAACAGACGGTCTGGGGCCTGCTTGCAGTAATCGGCCACCCAGTCGTTGTACAGGGCGAAAGACGCTTTCACGATGTCCAGATTCTCGATCTGATAAAGGTTGAAGATCACGCTGGGGTAAACGATCTCGGCGGCCAGGCCGTCCAGTTCCTGGTCGTTCAGGCGCTCCGCCACATCGTAGCAGCCCGGCCGGGCCAGTGCGTAGCCTAGCTTGCGCATCTCCATGGCTTCCGGCGTGGTGAAGTCCACGTTCTGCATGAAAAAGCCGGAAAGGCCGATGCCCAACTTCCCGTTGCGAAGGTCCAATTGGGGGCCCCGTGCTGGGTCCGCCGTGACCATGCGGGGAGCATCTTCGCCGAAAAGCTTTTCCAACGGCTCGAAGAACTCGGCCGACTCGACAACATGAGAATCCGCTGAGATACAAAGCTTCTGGCCCATGTGTACATCTCTCCTTGTGATTCGGTCCTCTGCCCCAAATTAGCGGTGCGATTATATCACCACCGCTCACGCAATACGTAGACAATCCGTCTGACGCGACGTACCATTTCCGCGTTACCGAGGCGAACCGGGGAGAGGAGACCAATGGACAGGCTTAAAGACCAGGTGTTGATCGTTACCGGAGGGGCCCACGGCATCGGCCTGGCCTACTGTGAAGGACTGGCGGCGGAAGGCGCCCGGGTTGTGGTGGCCGATATCGACGGCAATGGAGCCGATGCGGTGGCAGCAGCCCTGGGTGAAGCCGGCCACGACGCGCTGGCCGTTGCCGCCGACGTGTCTCAACCCGAGTCTACGGACAATATGGCCCGGGCGGCGATGGAGCGGTTCGGCCGCATCGACGGTTTGGTGAACAACGCCGCGATCTACCAGCGCCCCGCCGTTACCCGAGGACCCTTTGAGGAGATTCCCATAGATGAATGGGACCGGCTCATGGCGGTGAACCTTCGCGGGGTTTTCTTGTGCTGCCGCGCAGTCGTCCCCCATATGAAAGAACAGGGTAGCGGCAAGATCGTCAACATCAGCTCCGGAACGGTTTTCAACGGCTCGGCCCAGATGCTCCACTACGTTACATCCAAAGCCGGCGTGATCGGTCTTACGAGGGCTTTGGCTAGGGAGCTGGGAGACTACAACATCAACGTGAACGCAGTGGCCCCCGGCCTCACCGTTAGCATGGATGAGCACGACGAGGAAAAGGAGATACGGTTCCAGACCCGCATGCAGGCCAGGTCCCTAAAACGTCTTGAGAGTCCCCAAGACTTGGTCGGAGCAGTCTTGTTTCTGTGCTCTTCGGACAGCGACTTTATGACGGGGCAAACCATGGTCGTGGACGGCGGAGCGCAGATGCACTAACCTTTGGCTCTGGAGTTATTGAGAATATGGAATTTGGCCTACAGTTTTTTCCCGACGTGTCTCCTGAAGAGAAGTCCGCGCAACAGTATTGGAATGAGTCTTTGGACCTCACCAGTCTTTGCGACGATTTGGGATATACCCACGTCCGCACTGTGGAGCACTACTTTGAGCCCTACGGCGGTTACAGTCCGGCCCCCCACATATTTCTAACGGCCGCGTCCCAGCGCACCAGCAAGGCCAGGTTGATCACCGGGGCGCTGGTACCCGCGTTCAACCATCCCCTCAAAGTGGCTGGAGAGATCGGCATGCTGGACGCGATCTCCAATGGCCGGTTGGACTGCGGGTTCGCCAGGGCCTTCCTACCTCACGAGTTCCAAAGGCTGGAACGTTCCATGGACGAAAGCCGGGCACGGTTCGACGAGGGTGTGGCAGCTATCCGCCTTCTTCTGGAGGAGGAAAACGTTACTTTTGAAGGACAGTTTCACCGCTTCAAGAACGTCACGTCCCTGCCTCGCCCCACCCAAAAGCCCCGGCCGCCCTTCTGGGTAGCGGCCTTGGGAACCCCTCAATCGATACTGGCCGCGGCGGCAAATGGCTTCAATCTTATGCTCGTTCCCTTCGCCGGACCGCAAACCCGGGAGATCGCCGGCATGTACCGGGATGCCTGGAAAGAAGCGGGGCACGAAGGCCAAGGAAAGATAGCGCTGGGCTTTCATATGTTTTGCCACCAAGACCGGGAGGAGGCCCGCCGCATCGCCGAGCCCAATATTAACCGCTACCTGCGGTCGCTGGCCGCGGCTTCGGAGAAGGACGCGGGTTGGGGGGCGGGCGCTTCTTCCAAGGACTATCCCGGATACGAAGCAAGCTACGAGAGGCGGCAAACGGCGACCTTCCAATCGATGGTAGATGCCGGCACGGTTTGGGTGGGCACCCCGGATGATATTAGCCAGCAGATAGCCGGGTACCGGGACCAACTGGATGGCTTCGATATCGCTTCGATGCAGGTGAACTTTAACCAGATAACCTACGATGAGGCCCAGGCGTCGGCGACCCTTTTTGCCCGGGAAGTTATGCCCAACTTCCAGTAATAAGCCACGCCCGGCCCGTACATATCTCCAAGCCCTGGATGATTTTCCGGCTTCTGCTTCCTTCGGACCTGCCTTGCATAGACAATGTCATTGCTCCGGAAATAGCATTGCCAACCTTAGGCCGCGCCCTTCGTCATTCCGACACCAGCCCTTCGGCTGCTCACTTGGTCATTCCGACACCAGCCCTTCGGCGGAAGGGCGGCGAGGAATCTCAGGTCACCGCTACAACCAGCCATGAGACTCCTCTCCTTCCGCCGAAGGATCGGAATGACACGAATCGCCCATCTTCGTGGGCTGTGGTGCTGGCGCCAACCAGCGCATGTTTGGGTCTGTCACCCTAAACATTTCGGTACGCTTAGGGTGACATTGGTAAGGGAGCTTTTGCAGCAAAGCCCCCGAACCTCATCGGAATACACTACCTGAAATAGGGTTTACCCCTATATTCTGCCCGATCTTCCCTTTGGGGTGATGGGTGTACCTCCTCTTAAGCAAATCCTCCACCGCTGGTATCTTGCTATAAACGTCTAGGTGCGGCGGTAACCTTCGCCGCCGGTTACCCGTGCCGGCAGGGAAGTCGTCCTCGATATTGGAGAGAAAATCCGTGGATATGGCCGCGTTGAACGCTATAGGTAAAAATCGCGGTTTTAGTATGGCCGTGGCAGCGTCCTATGCCGGGCGATGGCTTCGGCCTGAAGCGAATTCCTAGCCGGTGACTGATCGATCGTTTCGGAGAACGACGGGAAATGGAGCAATTATTGACCGGTCTTAACAACATCGCCGGATGTGATTCCGTTCTCGATGGGGTTAAAGCCGCTTCTACGCAGATAGGCCGAATGATTGGGAAGGCGCGCGAACGATGACGCTGGCATTGACGCTGGACAAACCCATGGAACGGGTCAGACGAGTGTTGGGCATCTCGTCAATCCTGACGCTCGCTCTCGTCTTCTTGATCGCCGTGTTGATGGCCTTGATCACCATGTACGACATACAGCGCGAGCGCACGTCCTTCTATGACAACCTGGAGAAAAGAGGCGATTTCTTAAGTAACGGTCTGACCGAGGTGTTTGCGGACCACCTTTATTACGCCAGAGTCCGGGAATTGCAAAGTGCGTCCGACCGAGTTATGGCCAGCCTGCCGGATATCCAGGCCATTCGGGTGTTCAGAAGAGACGGCAGTGTATTGGTGGACCGGCAAGGGCACGCGGGCAATTCGGCCTATGTTGTTGGCACCGCTAAAGGACCGGTGATCTCGGACACCGTGGATACCGGGAAATTCGCGAACAGTTACACCAGAGATAGTCTGCTGGTCACCAGTCCCTTAGAGATAAACGGCGAGGTCATCGGAACCGTTCAGTTTGCCTTCGACCAAGGGCCCTTAAACAAGGAGATAACCCAGATACTTTTGGAGCGGGCCTGGCAGAGTTCGGCGTTCATCGCCTTGGGCATCGCCCTGGTCTACTTGATCTCACGTGAGGTGACTCAGCCGCTTAAGACATTGGCGGCCTCCGCCGAGAGAATCGGAAACGGCGATCTGGAGGAACCCGTTCCAGCCCAGGGCGCGAAAGAGACCAAAGTGCTGGCCAACGCATTGGAGCGGATGAGAGTGGAGCTACGGGAGCTCTATGGCGGACTAGAGATCAAGGTGGCGGCAAGGACCCACGAAAGTTCCAACATCAACCAAGATCTAGAAAGAGAGATCGAGGTGCGCAGACTGGCTGAAGGAGCGCTTCGCGACAGCGAAAGCAGGCTGCAATCCATGATCGATTCCGCCGCCGCGGGAATCATCACCATCGATGATGAGGGCATCGTCGAGTCCATTAATTCGGCAGCGGAGAAACTGTTCGGCTATCGCCCGGACGAAATCGTCGGGCAGTCGGTTTCGCTCCTGATGCCGGCTCCCTATCAAGATACGCATGACGGATATCTGGCAAGCTACAGCGAAACCGGCAGATCCGAGATTGTCGGTACCAATCGCGAATTGCAAGCCCAACGCAGGGAAGGGACGGTTTTCCCCATAGAGTTGGCGGTGAGCGAATCATGGTCGGGTGGCCGTAGGACCTTCATCGGAATCATCACTGACGAGACGGAACGTAAACTAGCCGAAGATGAGCGGGCGCGTCATGCCCTAGCTCTTGAAGCGGCCAACAAAGAGTTGGAAGCGTTCAGCTACTCGGTTTCCCACGACCTACGGGCCCCGTTGCGGTCTATCAACGGTTTCAGCCAGGCTTTGCTGGACGACTGTGCCGATGAGTTGGGCGAATCCGGGCAGGACTACCTACATCGGGTGAAGGCTTCCAGCGAGCACATGGCGGAGCTGATCGACGATCTACTCCAGTTGTCGCGGATCACCCGGTCGGATATGAAGTGGGAACAGGTTGACCTCTCCGCGATTGCCGGGTCCATCGCCGCGGAGGTCCAAAGGTCCCAACCCGAACGCCAGGTGCGGTTCGATATAACCGAGGGCCTGGCGGACCAGGGGGATGGAAGGTTGTTGCAGGTGGTGTTGGACAACCTGCTGAGTAATTCTTGGAAATTTACCGCCAAGCAGCCTCAGGCGCATATTGAGTTTGGCACGGAACGGTTTGACGGTGTGCCGGCTTATTTCGTTCGGGACAACGGAGCCGGATTCGACATGGCCTATTCAGGAAAGTTGTTCGGGGCGTTCCAACGGCTACATCCGACATCCGAGTTCGAAGGCACGGGGGTGGGCCTCGCCATCGTGCAGCGGGTTATCCACAGACATGGCGGCAAGGTGTGGGCGGAAAGCGCTGTAGGTCAAGGCGCGACATTTTATTTCACACTTAAAACAGGGGAGGCAAATGGAAGTGGAGGGAAAATTAATCCTGTTGGTGGAAGACAATCCGGATGAAGAGGCGCTGACACTACGGGCATTGGATCCAGTGGTATAGACAGTCAAGTGGTGGTCGCTCGAGATGGAGCCGAAGCCCTGGATTACTTATTCGGGACTGGCGTATATGCCGGGCGCGACACGACCATCATGCCCACCGTGACCTTCCTCGACTTGAGGCTGCCCAAGATAGACGGTCTGGAAGTGTTGCGGCGGATGCGGGCTGATGAGCGCACCAAATTGCTTCCCGTGGTGACTCTAACTTCTTCCGACGAAAAACATGACATCTCCACTTGCTATGAATCCAAGGCGAACAGTTACATCCGTAAGCCCGTCAGCTTTATCGAGTTCACCGAAACGGTGCGGCAACTGGGCCAATACTGGATGGAGTTGAATGTGCCGCCTGGGACCTAGCCGCCTGGAATCTAGAGGAAGGTACGTATGAATAAACCGATCTGCGTTTTGATCGTCGAGGATTCCGAAGACGACGCATTCTTCCTGCTGCGCGAGATCCGGCGTGGCGGTTACGACCCATCTCATCGTCGGGTCGATACCCCGGAGGCGATTAAGTCGGCGTTGGCTGACGATACCTGGGACATCGTCTTGATCGACCACGTTATGCCTCTATTCAGCGGACCGGCCGCGCTGGCTTTGCTGAAAGAGACAGGGCTAGACTTGCCCGCGATCATAGTGTCCGGCGTGATCGGAGAGGATGCGGCGGTCGACGCCATGAGAGCCGGCGCCAGAGACTACATCCTCAAAGATCGGCTGAACCGCATGGTGCCGGCCATCGATCGCGAGCTGGGAGAGTCGCGTCAGCGAAAAGATCTCAAGGCGATGCAAGAGCATCTGTTCCAGTCTCAAAAAATGGAAACCGTTGGACGACTGGCCGGCGGTATAGCCCATGACTTTAACAACATGCTTACGGCAATCTTGGGCTATACCTACTCGGGGATCAGAGACTTGCCTGAAGGGGACCATCGCCGCTTATATTTCGAAGAGATCCAGAAGGCCGCTGAACGGGCTGCCAACCTAACGCAACAACTCCTGGCATTCTCCCGGCGTCAGATCATCGAGCCTAAGATTGTCGATCTAAACCGGCTCGTGATAGATACCAGCACGATGATTCGCAGCGTGATCGGTGAAGGGATCGAGTTGGTCACGTTGCTTGAGCCCGATCTTTACAACGTTGAAGTGGATTCAGGCCAAATGGCAAGGGTGCTGATAAACCTGGCCACTAACGCTCGGGACGCTATGCCCCAGGGCGGCAAGCTTACCGTGGAAACCAACAAAGTGACCGTAGGCCAGGGCGCCAACGGAGCCGGCAACTCGGTTGCTCCCGGAGACTATACCTTGCTCACGATCTCCGACAACGGAGTGGGCATTTCGCCGGAGGATAAAGAACATCTTTTTGAGCCCTTTTTCACTACCAAGGAAGTTGGGAAGGGGACGGGATTAGGATTGGCGACATGCTTCGGTATCGTTGAGCAAAACGGCGGGCGCATCGAGGTTGATAGCGACCTGGACCGGGGCACTACATTTAGGATTCACTTACCCCGGGTGTCAGAAGAAGAGCCGCCGGTTCCCGTTGCGGATGCCCCTGTTAATCTCCATCGCGGAACGGAGACGGTATTAATAGTGGAAGATGAGCCCTTGGTGCGCAACATGGTGGTCCGCATTCTGTTCGAGCAGGGATACCGGGTGCTGGAAGCTTCAAATGGAGAAGAGGCACTAAGGGTGGTCAAAAGCCATGTCGGAGAAAATATCCACCTGCTGCTCACCGACTTGGTGATGCCCCAGATGGGTGGTAAAGACTTGGCCGAGCAGCTTAAAACCTTGCGGCCCAACACCAAAGTATTGCTAACCTCTGGGTACAGCAACGATCTTGTATTTCAAAACGGTGAATTGGGCGGCAATGTTTCATTCATACAAAAACCGTTCATGCCGGCGGACCTGGTAGCCAAAGTTCAGGAAGTATTAGGAGCGTGATTCTTCGCGAGGGGACCGCAAACGCCCCGGCGATGTACTGCCGGGGCGCTTGCGGACTTGTTGGCGGGACTGGTGCCTAGGTCAGCTATTTGGCATACTTCCCGGAGATCTGCGGTGTGGTTCCTTCCAAGCCTTGATCGGCCCGGTCCAGCCGGGTGTCCCTGGCCCACGTCCGCTTCAGGTCGTCTTGAACGTTGAAGTGGAGGGTTCCCAGACCCTCGACCTCCAAGTTGATCTTGTCCCCGTCCATAAACGCGCTTAACCCGCGGTGGTTGGTGCCGGTGGCGACCACGTCGCCGGGCTCCAAGGTGTGGATCGAAGTTACCCACTCCATTATCCTGGGGATCTTGTGGGCCATATCGCTGGTATTGAAGTTCTGCTTAAGCTCTTCATTGACCCACAGCCTGATCTGTAGATTGTCCACGTCTGAAATCTCGTCGGTGGTGACGATAACCGGTCCCATGGGGGCGAAGGTCTCCCGGGACTTCATCTGGTAGAAGGTGTTTCCGGGTGGCAGCAATCCACGAGCCGAGCCGTCGATGAAGTTCACGTAGCCGAAGATGTGGTCGAAGGCGTTTTCCGGGCTGATGTTGGACGCCCGCTTGCCGATGACCAGCGCCATTTCCGCTTCACCTTCGAAGATGGTAGCCGGAACATCTGGCAGGACCATTGTGTCCCCATTGCCGATGACGGCGTTGGGCGACTTCTGGAAAGCGTTGATGGGCGCGGGTTCGGCCCTGGTCCCGTCCTCCATGTAGTTGACGGCCATGGCTACTATGTTGGGGTGAGGCAGCGGGGATCTGATCCTGACCGAATCTAATGGCACCCCACTGCCACTGTTGATGGCCGCTTCCAATCCAGCTTTGTGCTGTGAGAAGTTCTCAATCACCTTGTTGAGCAGGTCCTGGGGCGAAGTATGCTGGATCCCACTCACGGCCCCGGTCAGATCAACAACCGTGTCTCCCTTGAGAGCGCCAAATTTAAAGTCGTCGTAAAAAAGTAGTTTCATGGTTCCTCCAAAAATTATCGATAGCTGGTTATGCCGGAGATGCGCTTCATCATTGTTTTGAACCAAAACATGATAACCACTCCGTTCATGGCTATCAAGTTTTTACCGGAATTCTCACCCTTATCCTGAACGAAGACAGGCGCGATCAGGGACGGTTATGCCTCTGGGGCGCCCCCGGCCAACCGGCGCAATATGTCGAACAGAATAACGAAGTCTTTATCGGCAAGGCCCATGCCTTGAGCGGCGTTGAGAAATTGATCGGTTACGGCGGTGGTCGGAAGAGGGACGCCCAATTCACCCCCGGCTTCCAGGGCCAGCCGCAGGTCTTTTTGTATCATGTTGACGTCGAAGAGCGGTTCTTCGGGCATGTTAAGCACCATGGGAAAGCGGTACTTCAACGCCGGGGAAGCGACCACGCTGTTCAACAGAACCGTGGTGGCCAACTCCCTGGATATGCCCATCTTCTCTGCTAACAGGAGGCTCTCGCTGAAGGCGAGGATCTGCACCGGCAGGTTCAGGTTGACCGCTACCTTCATCATCGCGGCCAATCCGTTAGCGCCGACGTAATCAACCGTCGGCCCGATGTCCTGCAGTATAGGTTTGATCTCCTCCAAGGCGTCTTGGTCCCCACCGACCATGAAGGAAAGCTGGCCGGCTTTCAAAGTGATCAGGCTTCCGGACACGGGGGCGTCGAACATCTTGGCCCCGGCGGCGGCCACTTGAGCCGCGATCTGCTTGCTGGCGGCGGGACTGACGGTGCTCATGTCGATGTAGAATTTCCCCGGACTCAAGCCCGCCAGCAGACCGTCTGGGCCGCCGGTCACGGCGTGCAGAGCCTCGGTGTCCCTCACCATGCTCAGGATCACATCGGACGACTGGGCCACGGCTCGTGGCGTTTCCCCCCAAGCCATCCCCAAGTCCATCAGCCACTGGGCCCTGGATCTGGTCCGGTTGTAGCCGGTAACCGAATGCCCGGCTTCCAGCAGTCGCCGGGCCATCTCTCCGCCCATGGAGCCCAGACCGACAAATCCGATATTAGCCATATTCTGC
>Ga0209554_1000921_pt1 | contig 23685 bp, 28 predicted proteins | sample MarorgKNORR_S2LV_5_FD_188221 | JGI IMG/M metagenome (GOLD analysis project Ga0209554, IMG submission 188221) | Marine microbial communities from the Southern Atlantic Ocean, analyzing organic carbon cycling - Bottom_A/KNORR_S2/LV (SPAdes) (version 2) | ecosystem: Environmental > Aquatic > Marine...
ATATTGAATTTATTCGAGAAGATTCAGAAGATCGGACAAAGTTACATCATAAAATAAAAAATATTCACGGTGTAACTTCAATCGGATTATTGGGTTACACTAGTGAACCTGACAAATTATTGGATTCACTAAGTAAACGAGTTGTACATCGAGGTAGAATTTATTTTATTGATTATGACCGAATATTCAAATTATTTAGAGCGCCAGATTGGTTAAGAAATCCTCATGATTTAATTTTAAGATTTCAAAAACATGGTTTTCATGTTTCGTATGAAGTTGATAAAGGTTGGTTCTGGGACACAATTCACATTTCAGGATATAAAATAAAGTAGACTTTTTAAATTTCATTTTACTAAAAACAGCATGGGTATAGATATAGGTAAGTTGCCGGACAATCATAAACTTACAAAAAAATGGCAAAAATATTGGGAACAAAATAATATTTACAAATTTGATGAATCTTCGAGGAAACCAGTTTATTCTATCGATACTCCTCCTCCAACTATTTCGGGAAAGATGCATATTGGTCATGCATTTTCTTATACTCAAACAGATTTTATTGCAAGATATAAACGAATGAAAGGCATGAATGTTTTCTATCCGTTCGGTACAGATGATAATGGATTGGCAACTGAAAAATTAATACAAAAATTGAAAGGTGTTTCTGCAAACAAAATGGAACGAGGAAAATACATAAAATTATGTCTAAAAACTTTGAAGGAAATTAAACCAGATTTTGTTCAGAATTGGAAAGATATGGGGCTAAGTGCAGATTTTGATATGACTTTTTCTTCAATTGATGAGCATAGTAGAAAAATATCGCAAAAAACATTTTTAGATTTATATAAAAAAGGTCGTGCATATCGAAAAGAATCACCGGTTTTATGGGATACTCGTTTTCAAACTGCAATCGCACAAGCCGAACTCGAGGGTGTAGAACGAAATACCTTTATGAATGAGATTAAATTCAAACTTAAATCAGGTGGAGAATTTATTATTGCTACAACTAGACCTGAACTCCTTGGTGCATGTGTATCAATTATGATTAATCCAAAAGATCCTCGTGCAAAAAAGATGGTTGGTAAAACTGCGATAACTCCGATATATAATCATGAAGTTCCGATAATCGCAGACAATAAAGTTGATATCGGGAAGGGTACGGGCATATTGATGAGTTGTACTTTTGGGGATCAGACAGACATGGAATGGTACAAAGAATATAATCTTCCATTAAAAATGGTAATTACTCCCGATGGAAAGATGAATGATAATTCTGGAAAATATTCAGGATTAACTATTATTGAGGCAAGAAAAAGGATAATTGATGATTTGAAAACTGAAAAAGTTTTATTCAGCCAAACAAAACAAAAACAAATTGTTCAAGTTGGTGAACGATCTAAAGAACCAGTTGAAATAATTAATTCAATTCAATGGTATATCAAATATTTGGATAAACGTTCTGATTTCCTAAAGGGAATGAAAGAATTAAATTGGTATCCAAAATATATGTCAGTTAGATTAAAAAACTGGATAACTGGTCTGAATTGGGACTGGTCAATCGCTCGTCAAAGAAAATTTGGTGTACCGATTCCAGTATGGTATGATGAAGATGGAAAAATTTATCTTCCCAAAGAATCAGAATTGCCGGTTGATCCAATTAAAGATAAACCAAGTCGATTTCCTAAAAGTAAAAAATTAATTCCCGAAACAGATGTTTTTGATACATGGTTTACCTCTTCAAGTTCTCCTGAACTTTATAGAGAATTAGTAAAAAGTCCGTCAATAAAAAAGAAATTGAATATTTTTGATCTGCGACCTCAGGCGCACGATATCATTAATTTTTGGCTATTTTATACTCTAGCTAAAAATAGATTGATTTCAAACAAAAATCCGTGGTCAATTGTAACTATCTCTGGACATGTTCAAGATCCAAATGGTCGAAAAATGTCTAAGTCTGTCGGTAATTTTATCGAACCTCAAAAAATTATTGAGAAATTTAATGTTGATGCATTGCGATATTTTTCAGGATCAAAAAAATTAGGTGAAGATGCACCGTTTCAAGAAAAAGAATTGAAAACTGGAATTAAATTAATGAACAAACTTTGGAATACAACTCGATTTTTAAAGATGAATTCAGATTCAACTCCTAAGAAAACTAAATTAGAAATTGAAGATAAGTGGATTCTTTCCAAATTGGATTCAACATTCATAGAATATGAAAAGAATTTTGATAAATATGATCCTAAATTTGCACTTCACGTTGCTGAACAATTTTTCTTGAGGGAATTTTGTGATTTTTATCTAGAAATGATTAAAGGTAGGATTTATGGGGACGATAAATCTAGCAAATCTGCTGCAATTTGGACTGCACATCAAGTTCTGTATAGTTCGTTGCAATTATTCGCACCATTCTTGTGTTTTTTAACTGAAGAAATTTATCAGACAGTTTACAAGAATTCAAAAAGTATCCATATAACTAAATTTGAAAATTTGGGTAAAAAGGACAATTCTTCAGAAAAACTCGGAGATTTATCAAAACAAATAATCTCTGAAATTAGAAAATGGAAACAAGAAAATAATATTAAACTTGGAGAATATGTTGAATCATTAAAAATAAATCATCCTTCTGCAGGAAACGTTCAGAAAGTTTCAGATATAATCTGTAGAACAGCACGAGTTAATGAATTAAAATTATTGACTGGGAAATTCTCAATTTCCGCGTAAAAATTTTCGGGCATGTTTTGAATAAAACGCATAATGTATTCCATGATGTTTTTTATTTTGTCTAGTTAATGGATGTTCAAAGAAAATTGCACCTCGAATAAATGCAGGGATTCGTGCAATTTTACCGAACGTTCCTACTCTACTAGCTCGTCCTGCAAGTTCTGCGTCCTGTATAATCCGTGCGCCTGAGCTAATACCTTTTATATCATGTAAAACCATCTGTGTTGATGACACTGATACTTCAACAGGTACCAATCTTGAAATTAAATATGCTTCTTCAACCAATCTGAAGATAAGCATAAATGGGAATACTGCTGCGATTTCTAACCAATGATGTCTAAAAAAATATTTTTTGCTTACTGAACGTCTATATTTGAAGATTAAATCAAATCCCAAAACAAAGGTTATCAAGAAAAATTCAAGAAAAATTATGAATTCTTCATACCTGTGAATTGTTTCAACATAAAATAAATTTAGAAGTAAATGAATAATAATAAACATTAATGCGTACGGCACCATTTTATCTATGAATATTTCAAAACGAATATGTCGCATAGTTAATTATATTTACTTAATATAAAATTGTTTTGAACAAAAGCCTTATAATTTCTATTTATGAAGTCAATGAATGAATGACAAAGAGCGATTTGCCTTAAGAAAAAAATTGAAAGAACTTTCTAAGTATAGAGCGAGGCATACTGAATTGGTTTCAGTATACATTCCTGAAGGATATGACATTCAAAAAGTTATAAACCAGCTTTTAAGCGAATTGAGTTTAGCAAGAAATATTAAATCTGCATCTACACGTAAAAATGTTTCAAATGCTCTTGACAAAATGTTGAGAGGATTGAGAGATTATTCTAAGACTCCAAAAAACGGTTTAGCGGCATTTGCGGGAAATATTTCCGGAAAAGAGGGAGTTAGTGATGTTCAATTTTGGGGTATTGAACCTCCTGAAAAAATGTCTATAAGAAAATATCGTTGTGATCAAACTTTTTTGCTTGAACCACTAAACGAAATGTTGGAAGTATATGATGCTTATGGAATTATTATTTTAGATCGAAGAGAAGCACAAGTTGCAATATTAAAGGGGAAAACAATTAGTGTAATATATAGTGAAACTTCTGCAGTTCCGGGAAAATATAAAGCCGGGGGTCAATCTGCTGCCAGATTTGCAAGAGTTAGAGAAGGATTAGCACGAGCATTTTATCGAAAAGTTGCAGATGTTGTAAATCAAGAATTTGATTCAAATATAATAAAATTAAAGGGGATTATAATCGGCGGTCCGGGACCATCTAAAGAAGAATTTCATAATGAAAATTTCTTGAATCAAGATATTAAGAAAAATGTTATTGCAGTTGTTGATGTCGGATATTCCGGAGAACAGGGCATTGCTGAAGTATTAGAAAAATCTAAAGATATACTTGCTGAAGAATCAATGCTTCGAGAAAAGAAAGCCACTGATAGATTTTTTAATATTCTTGGAAAAACTCCTGATCTTGCGACATACGGTAATGATAATGTAAAAAAAGCTGCAGAACTGGGTGCAATCGAACTAATGCTAATTTCTGATTCAAAAGACGACGATGAGATTGAAAAATTTGCAGATTTAATTGAAACTCAACGGGGAGATTGGATAATTATAAGTTCAATTAGTAGAGAAGGTAAAACTCTAGATGGAATCGGCGGAGTTGGTGCAATCCTTAGATACAAAGTAAATTGGTAGTTTTTTATAGTTTGTAATTAAAGAATAATTATGGTCTCATTAAGCAGTGCAGAAAAAATTGCAAAATCTGCGGGTGCAAAACGAGTTTCCGAATCTTTTAAAAAAAAAATGAAGGAACTGCTTGAAGAACACGGTAAAGAACTTTCTAAAAAGGCCATTAAATTTGCATCATACCGGGGTCGAATGACTGTTCGCGATGAAGATCTTGAAAACGCTTTAAGATAAACCTTATAAATCTCATGTTTCTACTCCTCTTATGTCAGATATTTCTATGGCTGAAATCGGAAAAATGAAGGTGGGTAGATACATTGTTATCAATGATGCGCCTCATCAAATTACTTCGATGTCCAAATCTGCACCCGGTAAACACGGACATGCAAAATATCGAGTTGATGCAAAAAATATTTTTACTGGACAAACATCAAATCTTGTTATGACTGCACATAAATATGTAGAAGTTCCAAATTTGAAGAAACAAAATGCACAAGTTTTGTCTGTTTCCGGAACAAATGCACAAATTATGGATATGGAAACATATGAAACTTTTGACTTAGAAATTCCTGAAGAATTACAGGGACAAGTTGAATCAGGAAAAACAATTATGTATTGGGAAATCATGGGTAAAAGAATTATGAAACAAATGGTAACATTAAAATGAAAATCCCTGAAGCTGAAGTTCGATTATTTAATAGAGTATTTATTTGTCGTAAATGTAAGGCTAAAATTAGAGCCTCAATCCCGCGAGTTAAGGCAAAATTAATTGTTTGTCCTAAATGTCAAAGTAGAAATTTTAGACCAAAGGTCAAAGAAAAACGAATTGCAAAGTAAATACTTAACGTTTATAAACTAAGATTAAAACCTAAATTCATGTCAAAAACAGTTATGCCTGAAATGAATATCGGTTTAATTGGTCACGTGGATCACGGTAAAACAACGCTTACTGCTGCGCTTTCCGGTAAATGGACAGATACTCATTCTGAAGAATTAAAACGTGGAATTACCATTAAACTGGGCTATGCAGACATAACTATTCGAAAAGACTCTAAAGGAAATTTAACAACTTCTGAGAAAGATAATAATGGAAAAGAGAATAAAATTATTAGAAAAGTTTCTTTGATTGATGCTCCCGGACACGAAACGCTAATGGCAGTTATGATTTCAGGAGCGGCAATTATGAATGGTGCAATCTTGATGATTGCAGCAAATGAAAAATGCCCACAACCTCAAACGCGTGAGCACTTAACTGTGTTAAAAATTTTAGGAATAAAAAACATAATTGTTGTACAAAACAAAGTTGATTTAATTTCTGAAAAAGAATCTAAAGAAAATTATTCTCAAATAAAAAAATTTGTAAAAAATACTCTGGGATTTGAAGTTCCAGTAATTCCTTTATCTGCGCAAAAGGGTGCAAATATTGATATTTTGCTTGAAGCAATTCAAGAATTTATGCCGACATCCAAATTAAAACGTGGAGATAATTCTGAATTTATTGTTGCCCGAAGTTTTGATATTAATAAACCAGGAACAGATATTAAGAAACTTTCTGGTGGAATTCTTGGCGGAACTATCAATTCAGGTAAACTGAAAGTCGGACAAGAAATTGAAATTTCTCCGGGATTCAAAAGTAACCGAAAGGGTGTTTCAACATGGACTCCAGTAAAAACTAAAATTAAAAATATTGTTTCTGGTGGAATTTCGGTAAAAGATAAAGGTCCTGGCGGATCAATTGCAATTGAAACTGAATTAGATCCAAGTCAAACTCGGACGGATTCATTAGTTGGAAATATTGTTTCAAGAGTTGGAAAAAGTCCAAACATAATTACAAACTTAAATTTGGACGTCATCTTATTCAATAAAGTTCTTGGTGCTAAAGAAAACTTGACAATTACACCGATTAAAGCAAATGAAATTTTAGTTATAAATGTTGGAACCGCAACAACGTGGGGATCAGTTATCCAACCCGGAAAAAAGATTACAATAAATTTGAAAAAGGCAATTTCTGCACGAAAGGGTTCCAAAGTTTCAATAAGTAGAAAATTCAATAGTAGATGGCATTTAATCGGATATGGTGAAATAAAATGAAAAACAAATATCGAATTGTATTTTTAGTTGGATTTTGTTCGCTAAGTTTATTAATCGCTGGTCATATGGATCATTTAATCACATGAAAATTAAGAAAAAAACTTTGAAGCTTTCGCTTGTTAGTATTGGTATTTTGGTATTTATTATTGGTTCAATTTCTTACTTAACTTCTCAAGAAGATCCCAAAATTAGTGAACTTGCACAGTGTTTAACAGAGAATGATGCTACAATGTATGGTGCATTTTGGTGCGGTCACTGTGAAGATCAAAAGAAACTGTTTGGAAACTCGTTCAAACATATTGATTATGTTGAATGTGATGAACGAGGCGATAATCCTCAACCTGAACGTTGTCAAATTGAGGGAATTGAGGGATATCCTACTTGGAAAATAAATGGTCAAACAATGTCCGGAGTAATAAGCTTGAATCAATTATCAGGTGTTGCCGGTTGCGAATATGGAATTTAAATTAATTGGTGCACCAATTGCACTCTATAAAGAATTTGAAACAGGTGCTGAGAAGGGTGTTGCTGCAATTCGAAAAGAATTAGGTATTGGATTTCAAAGTTTGAATTTGGCAAATTGCACTCAAGAATCTGCGAATGATAAAATCTATGCAAAAGCAAAAAAACTTCTAAACAAATATATTCTATTTTTTATAGGCGGCGATCATTCAATCACCTATCCTATATTAAAAGCACACACAAAACCCTTTGATGTATTTTGGTTTGATGCACATCCAGATTTATATGATTTTTATAAACATAAATTTAGCCATGCAACAGTAATGCGACGAATTTTAGAATTGCATAATTGTCGAACTATTTATTTAATTGGTAATCGTGCAATTGAACCGGAAGAGAAAGAATTTTTGAAAGATACTGAACGAGTAAAAAGAATTCATGTTAATCAAATTAAACGTACACATTCACGAAGATATTACGTTACAATAGATATGGATGTTTTAGATCCAAGTGAAGCACCCGCAGTAGATCATCCTGTTCCGAAAGGTCTATCTATGGAACAACTCATTAGTTCAATAAAACATTTGAAAAAAGGAAATATTATTGGTTGCGATTTAGTTGAAGTTGTTCCTGATAATGATTCAAGTGGTATAACTGAAAAAAATGCTGCAACAATTATCAAAACTTTATTGAATTAGTTTTATTAAAATAGTTACGCCTTGACAAAATTATGAACTAAAAGTCCAATGGCACTTAATCCTGTTCCGCCAAGTATGATTTGAGGATCGAGTTGTATCATCAAAAACAAAGATGTAATAATTCCTAAAACTGCCGGGATCGGAATGTTGTTATAATTTAGTGGAACTCTGAATCCTTTTGAAACTGATTTTTCCTTTTTACGTTTATAAATTAGTGAAAGATTTACTAATATGAATGTTAGAAACACGGTGAAATTAGTCAAACTTGCAATAGTTCCAATGTTATTGATTAAAGTAAATGCCATTGCTAATAATCCGATAATTAATATCGCAATATGTGGTGTTTGTCTTAATTTTGAAACTGCTGCAAATTTTGAAAGTTTTGTATAATATTTAGAGATTCCATAAAGTTGTCTTGATGATCCGATAAGAATAATTAGAACCGTATTTCCAGTTGAAAAAAGTGCAATTATTGCCAATGCCAAAAATGCAGAAGATCCAAACGCCGCCGCTGCAACATCCGCCAGAGGTGATGTGGATGCAGCAAGCAATTTCCAATCTAAGACGCTTACTGCGGAAATTGCAACAAACATATAGATCACTGTTGAAATTAAAATAGATAATAATATTGCGCGTGGAATTGTTTTGCTTGGATTTTTTGTTTCTTCTGAAAGTTTGGCAATACTTTCAAATCCAATAAAAGCAAAAAATATTAAAGATGCTGCTGAAAAAATACCTTCAAATCCGTTTGCCATTTCAAAATAATCTACCTTTCCGAATGAACTAATTCCAAAATAAATAATTGCCAATAAGCCTAATGTTTCTAGCAACGTAAATATTATGTTTGTCCACGCAGCTTCTTTAATTCCGTAATAACTAATAAATGAAAAGATGGCAATTAAACAAATCGCAATAAATACTTCTGATATTAACCAAGTTGGGAATAATGCTTTAAAATACCCTGCAAATCCTAATGCGACTGCTGCTGAAGATATGATTCCCATTAAAATAATTAACCAACCAGTCATAAAACCTAATTTTTCATTCAATGAACGTTTTACATAATCATATTCGGCCGAATCATTTGTTCTTCCTGAGGTAAATTCTGCGTAACTCATACCAGTAAAAATTGCAACAATTGATGCTATTCCGAAACTCATCCAAACCGCATTTCCTGCAATTCCTGTTGCCGCACCAATTAATACATAAATTCCTGCACCCAGAATAATTCCTACTCCCATTAAGGTGGTTTCAAAAAGACCTAGATTTCTTTTCAAGGAAGTCATATTTAAGTTACGTTCAGAAGAATATAAAACTTTAGACTGAAGTTATTTTAATATTATTTATTCTTATAGATGGAACTTCAGTAGGAATGTCTGATTCCCAATTTACAATTCTTTCTTTTTTATTTGAAAGTTCATCAACATTTTTCATTAGATTAATCATATCACCTGAAATTCGAATATCTTTTGCGGAACCGATTATCTTTCCGCCCTTGACTACAAAAATTGCATCTCGCGGCAATGCTGAAAATGAACCTTTGATGTAATTTTGATAGCGGTGATACCAACTATTTGTAATAACTAATCCGTCATCGAGACCAGCTAATAATTTTTCGTCAGATTTTCTTCCAATCGGTACAACTAAATTTGAGGGTTTCGAACAAAGTATTCCTGCGTTGCCAGTCGGTTGAAGTTTGAATCTTTTTGCAGATGAACTATTAGTTAAATAAGTTTTCAAAGTTCCCGAGGAAATTAATTCTGTTGCTTTGGTTGGTCTTCCTTCTGAATCAAATGGTCTTGATCCCAAACCTCTAGCCAAGTTACCGACATCAAATAATGAAAATTTTTCATTAGTAACTTGTTTGTTTAGTTTATTGATATAAAAAGACGAACCGGTTTCCACAGATTCTGCAATTGTAGCCCTACCAATTTCATTAACTAAATTTGCAAAGGCCATTGGTTCAAAGATAATATTATATTTACCTGATTCAATTCGTTCCGGATAACTTGCTAATTTGGCTTCGGTCGCAGCCTGAATTACCTTTGGACGATATTTGAATTCTTTCATATTCGTTGCAACACATACTTTGTGCGCTGAAGAATCACTAGTTAATGCTCTAATTGAAAGTGAAATATTTGTATAATTATACGATTCATCAATATCTGTTGATGTTAACATTCTAGTAATTCCGTAATCATGGGTTAGTGTTCCACCCGTGCGTTCTGCACCTTTTTGATTTGCGAGATCAATTGCATCTCTTAAAATTGAAATAGAATTTTTACCCAATGATTTTATTTCTGGATCATAAATTCCTCTTACTTCTCTATATTTGAAAGTTTCAGTAGGAAGTCCTGAAAAATTTTTATTTATTGGCGTATTTTTTGTGAATTTAATTAATCGCTTCAATTGAGAATCAATTACAGTTTGATCTGAATATGAAACGTCAGTACCGCTTGTTCGTAAATCTCCATTTTCACCAACCGACAAGAAAATTGAAAGATTTGATGTATCCCAATTTTTATTTGCTACAACTTCATTATTTGCAAATTTATTTTGAAATGATTCACCTGAATGGGACGTTACAACTATATCTTTTGCTCCGAGAGATTTTAATTGATTTAATACATAATCTTGTGCAGAATTTAATTTCATAAAGTTATACCTCTCAATAATAAACTTGGTCCACCCATCGAAGTTGGAACTCCCTGCATAGGTTCACCTTTTCCGCATGGTCCGCCCACCATTCCAAAAGATGCTTTGTTTCCAACACCATCTACTGACGACCACATCTTATATGTGTCAATCTCCAAATTTGGGAAAAGTACGGGCTTTGTCAATTCCCCATTTTCAATTAAATATGATTCATTTCCTTTTGCTTTAAAATTATAACGAGTATCATCAATATTCCACTCCATGAAATTTTTCATATAAATTCCTTTTTTGACATCTTTTATTAAACTCGCCTCGGTAGATTTTCCGGGAACAAAATACGTATTTGACATTCGAATTAGCGGTTCCTTAGAATTATCTGAAATTCGCGATGATGCGTTACTGGTCAAACCCATTTTTGCAGATGAACTTCGATCGTGCATAAATTCATTGATCAACCCTTTCTTCATCAAAAGTTTATCTCTTGACTTTACTCCTTCTTCATCATATAAATAATACGCAGCTGAATTATTAATTAAAGGAGTATCAATAATATTAACATAATCTGATCCGACTCTCCTTCCAATCATGTCAGTTTTAACAAATGATTCTCCTGCTTGTGCTGATTCCCGTCCCATGATTCTATCTGCTTCATAAGGATGTCCAACAGATTCATGAACCATTATTCCTGTAACTTCATGACCTACAACAAAATCCATAATTCCTTTTGGTGCAGGCACTCCGTTATTCAGAACATTAGTCAAATTTTTAGCTTCAGAAACAAGAGATTTATTTAAATTCCAATTTTTGACGATTTCCCAACCACCTATTCCGGCAAGATAATTCATTCGTTGTGTTATTTTGCCGTTTGATTTTACGGTAAAAAAATAATTCATTGTTATTTCTGGAGTTTTTGAAATTATTAGAGCTCCATCTGAATTCATATAATATTTATCAGTAATCTTAGTATTCAAACCAATTGAACTTGAATCAAATGATTCTACTTTTGATAAACTCTTATACGCATTCAAAATAGTTTTACTTTTTTCTTCATCTGAAATAGAATTTAATTTTGTTTTTTCCTTAACTGAATATTTTTTTGTGTATGCTTTTTCTTCACTAAATAATAATTTTTCTTGATTGATTCGAGACGCTGCTTTGGCCACCATAACTTGTTTTTTAATCATTGAACTAATTTTTTCTTTTGTTGGTTCTGGAATGAAAACTGAACCAACAGAATTAGATGTAATAAATCTAATAAAAATTGAGTTGTCAAGAGAATAATACGAAGATACCGGAACATCATTATCATAATAAAATGATGTAACATCTTCAGAGGCGTATCTGGCCTCTGCCCAATTCGCTCCTGCATCCTGCGCAACAGATATAGCAAATTTAAGCAAATCTTCCATCAGAAGTTATGGTTAGAAACATATAAAATAGTTATCATGAGTCAGTGAGAAAAAAAGAATATGTTTGAGAATATACTTTTTCGTTAATTCACCGATAAATAACAAATAAACTTATTAATTCGAAGATAGTTTTTCATAAATGAAAGTTGAATTATATACTACTGATGTATGTCCTTGGTGTCATAAGGCAAAAGAATTTTTTGAAAAAAATAAAATCGAATATACCGAAAAAAATGTTCAAAAACATCCAGAATTAGCTGCAGAACTACTAGAAAAATCTGGGCAAATGGGTGTTCCCGTAATCACAATTGATGATAAATTAATGATTGGATTTAATAAGAATCGATTAAAAAGGACTTTGAAGATATGAACTCTCCATTTGACGAAGCAAAGCGGCAGATTGATTCTGCAGCAGATAAATTAGGAATTGGTCGACCTTTGAGAAAAAGGTTGAAAGAACCAGATTTATTTTATTCATTTTGGGTGCGGATAAAATTAGATAGTGGTCGACGAGCAAAATTTATGGGGTTCAGAAGTCAATACAATAATGCGTTAGGACCATATAAGGGCGGAATAAGATTTCATCCAGATGAAACTGCAGAAACCATAAAGGCACTTTCTGCATGGATGACTTGGAAATGTTCTTTGACAGGATTACCACTGGGTGGCGGAAAAGGTGGAATAATTTGTGATCCGTCTGAACTATCTGAATGGGAACTTGAAAGATTATCTAAAGCTTATGTAAAAAAAATCCGAAAAATAATTGGACCTTGGAAAGATATTCCTGCACCAGATGTTTATACTAACTCTCAAACAATGGCATGGATGTTAGAAGAATATGAAACACTTATGAAAACTTCTGCACCTGGAACGTTTACCGGAAAACCAGTCGAATTAGGTGGACATAAAGGTCGAACTGAATCAACAGGGAAGGGAGTTGTAATAATCACTCGCGAAGTATTGAAAAAATTAAAACTAAACCCTCGTCAAACTTCAGTAATTATTCAAGGCTTTGGAAATGTTGGGCAATTTGCTGCAAAATATTATGAAGAACTGGGAGTAAAGGTTATCGGATATTCTGATTCATCTGGAGCAATTTTTAATGAAAAAGGAATTAAATTCAAAGATGTTTTAGCGCACAAAAAAAAGGAAGGAAAGCTTTCAACAATAAAGGGCGTTAAACATATGAGTAACGAAACGTTACTTGAACAAAAATGTGATATTCTTGCGCCGTGTGCACTTGAAGGTGTAATCACTAAAAAAAATGCGGATAAAATTAAGGCTAAAATAATTGCAGAAGGTGCAAATGGGCCAACAACAATTAATGCGGATAAAATTTTATATGAAAGGGGAATTTTGGTAATCCCTGATATACTATGTAATGCTGGAGGCGTAATTGGTAGTTATTTTGAATGGAGCATGAACAATACGGGCGAACATTGGACATTAGCAAAATATAATAAAAATTTGGATGCAGTATTAACTGACTCTTTTAATCGAGTTTACAAAATGTATGAAAAAGAAAAAATAATTGATTTTAGAGAAACTGCATATCTCATTGCAGTTAAACGTGTTGTGGATGCTATGCGTTTAAGAGGCAGAATATGAAATATGATGTTATAATTATTGGCGGGGGTGCTGCAGGTTTGGGTGCTGCACTCTATTCTGCGAGATATAATTTGAAAACTTTAATAATTGCAAAAGAATTTGGTGGAACTGGTAATCTTGCGCATAAAGTCGATAATTGGATTGGAGAACCCGGAATTTCTGGAATGGCATTGATGGATAAATTTGTAGAACACATCGATGATTATAATATAACTCGTGTTGAATCTGAAGTTACCAACATTTCAAAATTATCGGATAATTCTTTTTCAATAAAGGCGGACAAAACTTATCATAGCAAATCAGTAATTTATGCACTGGGAATGAAACACCGAAAATTGGGGATTCCTGGTGAAACGGAATTTGCTGGAAAGGGAGTTCATTATTGTTATACTTGTGACGGTCCGCTTTACAAAAACAAAAAAGTTTCTATAATCGGCGGGGGAGATTCTGCAGGTTGGGGAAGTGTATTCTTGAGTGAACATGCAAAAGAAGTTTACACTCTTGTGAGAAAGTCTTTCATGAGAGCAGAACCAATTACTGTATCTCAAATGGAAAATAATCCAAAGATAAAAATAAAATATAACACTGAGGTGAAAGAATTTTACGGAGACAAACTTCTTAAGGGAATTAAATTAAAAAATGGTAGAACGCTCGAAATTGATGCTGCATTCATTGAAATCGGACACATTCCGCTCAGCAATCTGGCAAAAACATTAAAAGTAAAAATAAATTCTCATGGATTTATTCCAGTTAATAATCAACAAAAAACAAACATTCGTGGTTTTTGTTCAGCAGGCGACATCACCACCAGACATACACTGAAACAATTTATTACTTCAGCATCCGAAGGTTCGGTCGCAGCAGAAAGTATTTATAATTTTATTAAGAACAATAAGTGGTAATGGAATGGATGATTCCCTTTATGGGTTGGTTTTTAATTGTAGTAGGAATTCTAAAAATTCTAGATTGGAAAAGATTTTATATAAATTTTGCAAAATATGATTTACTTGCAATGCGAAGTTCGCTTTATTCAAAATCTTATCCTATTATTGAATTAGTAATGGGTGGAGCATTTCTATATTCTTGGAATGTAAAAATTATTGCCGGAGTTTTGCTGGCATTAATGATTGTGGGAATTGCCGGAGTCTCCAAAGCGTTAAAGGAAAACAAAAAAATTACTTGTGCGTGTCTTGGAAAACTCGGCCATCACTTAAATATATCTCTAACTAAATTCACATTAGTGGAAGATATCATTATGGGTCTAATGGCTATAGCAATTTTATTACTATGAATTTTAAACAAATCAAAACCGTGTTGTCTGAAAAAAAATATAAATTTATATTTTTGGTTTCATTAGTATCTTTTATTGGAATAGTTACTTATTTCACAAATATTGAATTAAATTTGAACAATTTCGGAAAAATTGCATATTTACAATTTGGAGTTGATATTGCAATAGCTTTTGCTTTTGCCACATTTTTAGCACTGTTTATACACAATTATTCTTTAACGCGAAAAATGCAACACACAAAAGGATTTATTGGCGGAATAATAGGTACGTTGTTTTTTGGTTGTGCTGCGTGTAGTATAACTCTTGCAGGTTATCTTGGAATTGCGGGATTTATTTCATTTTTTCCATTTTATGGACTAGAACTAAAGCTGTTAGCACTCGGAATTTTAATATTTTCAGTTTCTAAACTTTCAAAAACAAAATGCTAAAAATACCTTTTAATATTTTAGCAGTCATAATTTGATGAAGCATAATGATTAAAAATGGAGATTTTACGGTATAATATGAGTAAATACCGAATCGAAATCGATCTAGAAAAATGTATTGGTGCATTCTCATGTGCTGATGTTTATCCTGAACTTTGGGAAATTGGGTCAGATGGAAAAGCTCATATATTACTTGATGGTAAAGTTGAAGAAGACGGAATTGAATACATTGAACTCAATGATAAAAAAATTGATGTCGAACGTGCAATTCAATCTCAAGACGTTTGTCCAGTACGCGCAATCATCGTAACGAAATTAAAATGAAAGTAACAAAGGAAATGACCATTGGAGATATAATTAAGAATCATCCTGAAGCAATAGAAGTTATGCTTTCTCACGGACTACACTGTGTTGGTTGCTCAGTTCAATACTGGGAAACTTTAGAAGGTGGATGTAAAGGTCATGGTTTTTCTGATGAAAAAATTGATAAATTAGTTTCAGAAATCAATACTGCATTAACCGAAGATAAAGGTGAATTTGTAGCAACAAATAATGCTTCTTTAAAACTAAAAGAAATGGCTGAAAAGGAAAAAAAACCTGCTGTTTTAAGAATTCAAGTCATTGCGGGTGGTTGTGCAGGATTCCAATATAAATTTGATTTTGATGAAATGAATGAAAATGACATAATAATTGAATCAAATGGTGTAAAATTTATTATGGACTCCGAATCAAATAAACTTCTGAAAGGTTCAAAGATCGAATATATTGATACTTTAAATGAATCAGGATTTAGGATTTCAAACCCAAATTCTGAAGAGTCTTGCGGGTGCGGGAAGAGTTTTGCTTAATAAATAAGCTTATAAACTAAAAAATGAGTTTTGAAATCATACTGAAAAATGAGAATTGAACACTTAGAACCATCTGAATTTATGAATATAATTGTAGATGGTGGATTAACTTCGGAATTATATGAAGAAGATAGAGAACTATTAAAACATGTGGAAGATGATCTTGAAGGTTATTTACAAGAAATTGATAATATCTTTACTAATGATGAAAAATCTAACGTATTTTTTAATTTAGGATTTTTATATTCAATTAATTCAAGTCATGATTCTGCAACGGATGAATTTTATAACGTAATTGATGAATTTTCAAAAAAGGGATTACTATCTGGACTGGATACACATAATTTTATAACTGGATTTAAAAAACATCGATCTGAATTTTATACTAATTTAGAAAAAATTGATGACAAAACTGAATTAGCAGCTGCATATGTTGAACGAGCAATCGTTACAAAATATATGACTGATTCGATAAATTCTATCACTTCAATAAAATCAATGATGCAATATTTTCTGCGGGAAAAAAACTAGATATTATAACTAGAAAAATATTTAAACGATAATTGAATATTTTATTAATGGCTGAGAAAAAACCTAAAATCCAAAGCAGAGTACTACTTACAATTACTGGCAAAAAGGATAGAGCTGAAATTTTGAAAAAAATTGTGGATCCATTAGAAAAGGCAGGAATTTTTCCGGAAGTCTATAGTTCTGATTCAATTAGAATGACAGGTGAAATTTCTAAAATTCAAAAAGCTATACGATCTGCTGTCAAAGCAGGTGTTAAAAAAAGCAGAATTACACTAAAATCTATTTTAAGAGCTTGAAACAATCGTAAACTTTTTAATTGAATTTTAGACATACATAACATGACAAATATGTGGCACGACATTTCATACGGCAAGAATGCACCAGACACAATCAATGTTATCATTGAAATACCGAGTGGAAGCAAAGATAAGTATGAATTAGATAAGGAAACTGGATTAATAATGCTTGATAGAGTTCTCGAAGTTTCTATGAGTTATCCGGGAAATTATGGTTTTGTTCCACAAACGCTTTGTGATGATGATGATCCGTTAGATGTTATCTTACTTACTCATTCTCCATTACATCCTGGTATTTTAGTAAAAGCAAGACCGGTAGGAATGTTACATATGATCGACAGTGGAGACTCAGATGAAAAAATTCTTGCAGTCCCGGCAAATGATCCAAGATTTAATGAAATTAAAGATTTGAAACATGTTCCGAAAGCATTTTTGGATGAAATTTATCACTTTTTTGATAGATATAAGGACCTTAGAAAAGGTAAAGTTGAAATTGGTAAATGGGTGAATGCAAGAAAAGCAAGAAAAGCAATCAAAGACTCAATTAAACTTTATCAAAAGACTTACCAATAATTTTTAAAATAGAAATTACTATTTGATTTATGAAGAACCCTATCATTTCCCTAAAAAATGTGTGGAAAATTTATGATATGGGTGATTCTAAAATATACGCAAATAGTGATATTTCTTTAGACATATATGAGAACGAAGTTGTATTTATTATTGGAAAATCTGGTTCCGGAAAGTCAACTTTATTGAATATGATTGGAAGTTTAGATTATCCTTCTCGCGGAAAAATTTTTCTTGATGGAATAAACATCTCCACTTTGAAAGAGAGTGATCTTGCACAAATCCGTGGGAAAAAAATTGGTTTTGTTTTCCAATCCTTTAATTTAATTAATAGCATGACTGCTTTAGAAAACGTTATGCTTCCGATGACTTTTCAAGAAATTCCTAGGGAAGAAAAAATTTTACGTGGGAAAAAAATATTAGCTAAAGTCGATATGACTCACAGATTAAACAATCTACCAACTGAACTATCTGGAGGTGAAAGACAGAGAGTTGCAGTGGCTAGATCATTGGCAAACGATCCCGAAGTCATTATTGCAGATGAACCTACTGGAAATTTAGATACTAAAACTGGAAAAATGATTATGAATCTATTCGATAAAATCAATAAAGAAGGAAAAACAGTAATTATCGTGACACATGATTTAGATCTTGTTAAACGAACTAGTGAACATAAAATATATAATCTTGTGGATGGAAAACTAAAGTAATGAAAAAAATTATTTCAATCCTGTTACTTTTGGTATTGCTTTCCGGAGTATTTGCATATGTTGAAACTTCCTCTACAACCTCCACCACAATCTGGATGCCGGTAGTAGAGAATCATAATATACTAATTCAGAGTATGAATTATTATCCTGCGCCTGCAGAGCCAGGAAATTATCTTGATATTTATTTCGTTATAACAAATGAAGGTAATAGCGAATTAGATAATTTTTATATTGCCGTTGATCCATCATATCCGTTTTATTTGATGGGTTCTGAAACAGGTACTGAGTTCGTAGATCAACTTTCGTCAGGTCGAGAAAAATTGGCTGAATTTAGATTAATGATTGACGACCAGGCATTAAGTGGTTCATATAATCTAGCTATAAAAATTTGTAAAGATGAATTCTGTGATAAAGAGATAAAGAAAATGGTCTCGACAATTTCTGTAAAAACCGGCGGTAAACCAAAACTTGAAATTGGAATTGATGATTATGAAGTTTTCACTCCCGGAACACTCGGTAAAGTGATTATAACTGCAGTAAATAAGGGTAAACTTGGAATTCAATTCTTAACTATCAATATGCTTGACACCGAAGAATACGATATAATTTCTGCGCCTCGAAAATATCTTGGTGAATTAAAAACGGATGATTTCGAAAGAGAAACTTATGAGTTATATATAAATCCAGATATAAAAAATTCTAAAGCGGTAACAGTCTTACTGGACATCGAATATTCTGACGACAATTACAAAAATTATCAAACTAGAGAAGAAGTCAAATTTAATGTTTATACTGAAAAAGATGCTAAAAAAATTGGATTAATTGATAGCAATTCATTCGGATTAAATATTATTTTACTTCTAATTCTTGGAGTCTTCGGATATAAATTGATGAGGAAACGAAAGAAACGAAATGCTACGTGAGTATATTTTAATTGCATTAACTAATCTAAAAAGAAGAAAATTAAGAAGTTGGCTTACTATAATTGGTATTGTTATAGGAATATCTGCAATTGTTTCTTTAACTCTAATCGCTCAAGGGACTGAAAATGCAGTCAATGCGGCTTTTGAAGAATTTGGGACTGATGTAATTTTAGTTCAGGGGGGTGCAGCTTTTGGTCCACCCACACCTGGAGAATATGGTCTTAAAGATAGAGATATAAATTTCTTTGAATCATTTGGTGAGACCGATATAGTAATACCTTACGTTTATGATACTCAAGAGGTCGAATATAAATCTGAAAAAAAATATCCGATTGTTTATGCTATAGATACTGAATTTTGGGATGAATTTTTAGGACGATCAAATTTCGAAGTTGAACGTGGTCGAAATTTTCAAGATGGAGAAACGGGTTCAGTTATTGTTGGTTGGAAATTAAATCAATATTATTTTGAAAAGAAAGTTGATCTAAAAAGTCGAATTAAAATTGGTGGAAAAACTTTCAAAGTTATCGGAATATATGAACGAATTGGAAATGATGCTGATGATACTTCTATTGCAATGTCAATCGATGATGCCCGGAAAGTTTTTGCTCCAGAGGGAAAAGTCACGGGTGCTCAAATTATTGTCAAAGAAGGAGTAGATATTGAAGAATTCGCTGAAGAACTTGCAGAGGATTATGAAGATTATCGCGGTGATAAAAATTTTATTTTGAGTACATCAACCGCAATTCTAGAACAAATTAACAATATTTTGGGAATTATTCAGTATGTAGTGGTAGGTATTGCAGGTATCGCGGTGATCGTTGGATCAGTAGGTATTGCAAACACAATGTATATGTCTGTTCTTGAAAGAACTAAGGAAATCGGCATAATGAAATCGATTGGTGCAACAAATAAAGCAATTATGACTATTTTCTTAATTGAATCTGCATTTTTTGGAGTGATTGGAGGAATAATTGGAAGTATTATCGGAATATTAATGGCTCTCGGTGCAAAATATGCAATTGAAGCATTTAGCCCAGGGTTGCCGTTTCTTATTTTAATTGATCCATATATTATCGGTGGAGCGATATTATTTTCTGCGATTGCAGGAATTTTATCAGGCATTCTTCCTGCTCGAGCTGCATCAAAATTAAATCCAGTAGATGCATTAAGATTTGAATAAAAACTTCTATCTCAAAATTTTAAAAAATAGATGGGGAAATATAGTTTCCCCGGTAAATAAATTTTGGCGCCAGTAATATTAGTTACCGGACAATAAACCGTATCCCATCCACAATCCAGATAGTCCTACTGCTGCATTCCATGCTCCACCTAATCCGCCTAAGTAAGATGTTAAATCCATACCTGCAAATCCAAGAGCAACGTTAACAGCACTAAGAACTACAATCCAAGTTGCAGCTGTGCTTAAGTTTGCTTTCATACTCGAAGTATCCCTTTGTCCTATATAAATATTATGTAGAGTCGAATAAATGGGAATTATTTATAAAAAAGCATGATCTTAGATAAGCATGAGTAAAATTGACTTAATCTTGAGAAATACTGTTGAAACAATTACTCGTCCGGAATTAGATAAACTTTTGCGTTCCAGGAAGAAACCTTCAGTATATATTGGTGCTGCTCCGACAGGAAAAGTTCATATTGGATATTATATTCAGGCAGTAAAATTAAAAGACTTCATCGATGCAGGTTTAGATGTCAAATATATGCTTGCAGACATTCATGCTTATTTGGATAATCGAAAATCTCCATGGAATTTGACAAAAGCTCGATCAAAGTATTATAAAGAAGCTATGACTGCTATTTTGAAATCAATTGGTGCTGACACAAAAAAGGTGGAATTTATTTTAGGGTCATCTTTTCAACAGAAAAAGGATTATATTTTTGATCTTTACAAAATTATGGGATTAGTCAAATTAAAACGTGCTATGCGTGCTAGTTCGGAAGTAGTTAGACAAGTTGAAAATCCCGATTTAGGTTCACTAAATTATGCATTAATGCAATCAATTGATGTTCATCACATTGATGCAGATATTGCATATTCCGGAATTGATCAAAGAAAAATTTACATGCTTGCAAGAGAAGAGGCTCCAAAACTTGGACACAAAAAACCTATTTGTATATTTACGCCGCTAGTTGGATTAAGTAAAGGTGGTGGAAAGATGTCTGCCTCTGAAGCACAATCTGCAATTTATATTGACGATTCACCAACTACTGTTGCAAAAAAAATTGGAAAGGCTTATTGTCCTGAAGGAGTAATTGAAGGTAATGGCGTTCTAGATATGGTCCGACACGTAGTTTTCCCAGTTGATGGGAAAATTGATATTGTTCGACCCGCCAAATTTGGTGGAAATAAAACATATCTTGAGTTAGATTCACTCGAAAAGGATTTCAAAACCAAAAAAATACATCCTGCTGATTTAAAATCTAGTTTAGCAACTGTGTTCAATAGATATCTTGCAATAGTTCATAAACATTTCAAAAATAAGAAATCGATAATTAATGAAGCATATCCAAAATAAAGTTAGTCTTTTAAATTTCTGGGACTTAATTTTCTATGAAAAAAAAGATCCTCCAATTATCTTTAGAAAATGCTGTTGAATTTAACGGTAAAGCTCATCATAAAGCAGTAATTAACAAAATTATTCCTACGTTGAAAGATAAATCAAAGATTTCATTCATTTCAAAAATGGTTGCACAAACAATTTCTGACGTCAATGCATTATCTATTTCTGATCAAATTAAAAAATTAAACAAAATGAATCCTTCTTTTTTTGATCCAAAAGAAAAAATTAAGAAAGAAATAATTGATCTTCCAAATGTTAAAAAAATATTTAGAGTTCGTTCGGCACCATCTGCTTCCGGACCATTACATATCGGACACGCATTAGTTCTATCTATAAATAAAATTTACCGTGATAAATATAATGGGAAGCATATTCTTCGAATTGAAGACACAAATCCCGACGGAAATTTCAAAAAATTTTACAAAATGATCGAACGAGACTTTACTTGGCTAGTTGATAAACCTGATGAATTATACATTCAGTCTGATCGAATTAATATCTATTACAAATATGCTGAAAAACTTTTGAAAGCAGGTCATCTATATGTTTGCGAAGAAGATCCCGAACTCATTCGTAAAAAAATTAGGAAGGGGAAATCACCTATTGGAACTAAAACTTCAATTAAGGATAATTTATCAAAATGGGAAAAAATGCTTTCTGGAAAATACAAATCTGGAAAAGCAGTTGTTCGAGTTAAAACAGATTCTAGATTAAAAAATCCTGCACTTCGTGATTGGATTGCATTTAGAATAAACACTGCGTCTCATCCGCGAGTTGGGAAAAAATATAGGGTTTGGCCAATGATGAACTTTGCAGTTGCAGTCGATGATCATGAACTAAAATTAACACATATAATTCGTGGAAAAGATCACGAAGATCAAACTAGACGACAACAAAATATTTTCAAGTTCATGGATTGGAAAACTCCCGAATATATTCATCTAGGGAGAATTAATTTCAAAGGTATGAACATTTCTGCATCTGAAATCCGGAAAGGTGTAGACTCCGGAAAATTCTCAGGATATGATGATCCAAAAGTTGAAACTTTGGCATCACTTCGAAAGAGAGGATTTAAACCTTCTGCAATAATCAAATATTTTTATGAAATTGGTCCAACAAAACGAGACAAAACTGTTGAAAAAGAGGACGTGTATAAAACGTTAAACGCACTCAATCGAAAAATCATCTAATCTTTTGTATTATCAATTGATTCATTTAATTTTATATTTCTCATAATTAACGCTACCATTCGACTTCGAATAGATATAGTTCTAATATCATTATCAAACGACTGTGGCTGTTCAGTATAATCGAACAAATTACGCATACTGGCGTCCTCATTTGAAAGATCTGATATATATAATAAATTGTCTGCTATCTCAGACATGTTTAATATCGTTTCTAAAAGTATACGATCCTTGCCTGAAATTTCTTCAGGATTTTCTTTTATTTCAGAAGATATAATATCACATAACACTTCACGTTTGTCTGAATCAGATTTAATTAAGTCATATTCTGCTCTTAGAAAATTAGTGCAATATTTAGTTTTTGGAAGACGTTCATCCAATTTCACAAGATATCCTTTTTGTCTTTTACTATAGTTACTCATTGTTTAATCTAACGTATACTCCAATAATAAAGTTTTTAAAGAGTTTGAGCCATTGCCTTTCATTAACCAATGAGGTTAACGAGGTTAAAATGGAACTAACAAAGGACATTACTGAACGAATTTATTCTCTAATTGAGAATGCCAGATCGGATGGAAAAATCCGAAAGGGTGTAAACGAAGTTACTAAGAGCCTAGAGCGAGGCGAAGCAAAATTATCTATTTCTGCCACAGATATCTCTCCTGCAGAAATTGTTATGCATTTACCATTAATTGCAAAAGAAAAAGATATCATGCACGTATATGTACCATCTAAAACAGAATTGGGTGCATCTGCAGGTTTACCTGTTGCAACAGCTGCTGTGGCAATCATATCTGCTGACAAAAAAATGATGGATACACTTTTGAAAGATATTAAAACTCTTTTAGATGCTGATGCAAAAAAGGTTGAAAAGAAAGCTGAAGTTAAAGAAGAAACTCCGGCAAAAAAGGTTGAAAAGAAAGCTGAAGTTAAAGAAGAACCTAAACCAAAAGAC
>Ga0209554_1000922_pt1 | contig 23619 bp, 19 predicted proteins | sample MarorgKNORR_S2LV_5_FD_188221 | JGI IMG/M metagenome (GOLD analysis project Ga0209554, IMG submission 188221) | Marine microbial communities from the Southern Atlantic Ocean, analyzing organic carbon cycling - Bottom_A/KNORR_S2/LV (SPAdes) (version 2) | ecosystem: Environmental > Aquatic > Marine...
GCTGGAATTCCTTTTAATGCAAAATTACCATCTTTATCTGTATAAGTTGCAATGTTTTCCGAATCAGAAACCAATGAAATTTGTGTTTGAATATTAGGAACAGAAATTTTACCATATATACTTCCAGATAAAACTTCTAAAGTCGATCTAATTTCTGGTTTTAAAATAATATAATCAGGTGTTGGTGTTTTAACAATAGACTGTTCTACATCAAAATCTAACAAAAAGGTATAATCTTTATTCGGTTCTAATAATTGATCTACTCTTATTTCTAATCCAGATTGAAGTGTATTAGGTGTAAATAAAGGGAGTGTTTCCCCATTTATTACAATAGAATTATTATCTCCAAGCACTAGTCTGATTTCATAAACTATTCCTGTCGGAACTTTTAAATTATCTACAAGAAGTGCTTCAACACCTCCTGTTAAGTCTAATAAATCATAAATGCCTGCTTTAGCATTTAAGCTATACCAACAATTAGGCGCAGTTTTATCATTTATTACTAATAGAAGAACATCGACAATTTCTACATAAACTTTTTCATAATCTCCGGGAGCATCAAAGAGTTTTACAGATATATTAGCTTTTTCTATATCAAAGGAAGTATTTTCCTCACTACAACTTGTAAAAAGATACTACAAACAGTAGTATTAATACAATTTTAAATAGGTTTAACTTGTTCATAATCAAGGGGAATTTAATTATTACAAAGACAATGATACGATATTGGACAAGTTTTAAGTATTTTTATATATGAATTACAGAAAAACGCTGACTAACTGTTAAGATGTGTAAAAATCATAGCTGAAATAACAATTTTATACTAATAGAGTTTTAAACTAAAACCATGAGATTCCTGTCTGCGCAGGAATGACAAAAATGATTAACAAACGTCTTTTAATAAAAAATCTACTGGCTCACAATGATGAGAACAGTTTCTATGATAAAAAACGAAAAATTGATATTAGCCAAAAAGAAGGTAAAGCAAAATTTTTAAAACACATTTGTGCGCTTTCCAATAGTAATCCCGAAAATAATTCTTATATCGTTATTGGTGTAGAAGACGAAGACAATACAATTGTTGGTGTAGATTTTTTTGACGACAGTAAAATTCAGAATCTTATTAATGCATATTTAGCAAATCCACCAATTGTACAATATGAAAACATTCCGTTTCCTCATTTGACCGATAATAAAGTTGTGGGTTTAGTTACCATAAGAGCCATAAATGAAATTACTTCATTACGAAGAAACATCTGGAAATATTATGGCGGCTCGGTATTTTTTAGAGATGGAAGTATGAGTATGCCTAAAGTATTTGACATTGAACTAAAAGATGCTAATTCTGAAATTGTTTCGGCAATAGAGAATCATGCACAAAACAATATTGAACTCACACTTGATGGTGTTTTCGATTTCATGAAAATGCGTAAAGACTACAACCCGCAATACAAAGTGTTTAAAGAATATTTTGTAGTGTGCTGGGCAGGACAAAAAAAAGTTGTTAAAGACAAAACCTTTTTCTCGAGAGTAGATATTGAACTCGTAAACGAACAAGTAAGATTGTTTTATTCTGCTTTAGACGAAGTGTCTATCACTTTTGATGAAAATACATTTAAAATAATTGAATATGTAAATCTCGGACTTCAAAATTCAAACAAATATTATCCATTAGAAGAAACCATCATTAGTTTTGAAGATAATGTAACCTATACTATCGAAACTACACTTTTGTTTAATCCTCCTCAATATGATAAAAAAGTATTGCACCACATTTATAATTCAAACAATGCAATTTTAGAAAAGCTGAAAAAAGGAAGCTCCTTAAATAAAAATGAAGCACAAGACTTACGAAACCTCCCTGCCACGTATTTAATTTGTTATCTCAACTCTTTTCAGGATGCAATAGATAAATTGCATGAATCAAAACCTTTTTTAAAGACTTATAGTGACGATGTTTTTGAACTTTATAAAGAATCTACCCGAATATTAAGAAAAGTAAAATACAGTTGATTTTGAATTCTATTTGCAATAAACTACCAATTATATAGTATTTTCTACCAACTATATATTTCTTGTAGCAAAAAGAAATTATTTAATTTACTTTTACAGTGCTATTAATCAATGATAAAAAAATTTACTAATTCTGGTTTATTCTGGAAGGGTGTAAGATTTTTTTTATTTATACTAAAACTTTATTACAAATCGAACTTAATTCCTTGCGCTAAAGGTAAATCCGTAGTATAATTAATAGTATTGGTTTGACGTCTCATATATACTTTCCAGGCATCACTTCCAGATTCACGACCTCCTCCTGTTTCTTTTTCGCCACCAAAAGCACCTCCAATTTCAGCTCCTGAAGTTCCTATATTTACATTTGCAATGCCACAATCGGAGCCTTCAACAGACAAGAAACGTTCTGCTTCTCGTAAATTGTTGGTCATAATTGCGGAACTTAATCCTTGAACAACTCCGTTTTGAATAGTGATAGCATTTTCAACATCACCAGAATATTTCAATAAATATAAAACTGGTGCAAATGTTTCGTGTTGTACAATTTTAAAGTGAGCTTCAGCTTCAGCAATTGCTGGTTTTACATAACAACCGCTTTCATATCCTTCACCTGAAAGTACAGCTCCTTCAACTACAATGGTTCCGCCTTCTTCAACAACTTTTGTTAATGCATCTTCATACATTTTAACAGCATCTGTATCAATTAATGGTCCAACATGGTTGTTTTCGTCTAGTGGATTTCCAATACGTAATTGACCATAAGCTTTTACTACTGCATCTTTTACTTTATCATAAATATCTTCATGAATAATTAAACGACGTGTTGATGTGCAGCGTTGTCCTGCTGTTCCAACTGCGCCAAAAACTGCGCCAATGACTGTCATTTTTATGCCAGCATCAGGCGTAACTATAATTGCATTGTTACCACCTAATTCAAGAAGTGATCTTCCTAAACGTTTTGCCACAGATTGTGCAACGATTTTCCCCATTCTAATAGAACCTGTAGCTGATATTAAAGGCACGCGATAATCATTTGTCAACATTTCGCCAACACGATAGTCGCCATTAATTAGGTTGCTAATTCCTTCAGGTAAATTGTTTTCTGCAAAAACTTCGGCTGCAATATTCTGACAAGCAACGCCACACATTGGTGCTTTTTCGCTTGGTTTCCAAACACAAACATCGCCACAAATCCAAGCCAAAGCTGTGTTCCAAGCCCAAACTGCTACCGGAAAATTAAATGCTGAAATAATACCAACCACACCAAGCGGATGATACTGTTCGTACATTCTATGTCCTGGACGTTCGCTGTGCATAGTTAATCCATGTAACTGACGAGATAATCCCACTGCAAAATCACAGATGTCTATCATTTCCTGAACTTCGCCCAAACCTTCCTGATAGCTTTTTCCCATTTCATAAGAAACCAACTTTCCTAAAGCTTCTTTTTTCTCACGTAGCTTTTCTCCAAACTGACGTACAATTTCACCACGTTGAGGTGCTGGTATTATTCTCCAAATTTTAAATGCAGAAATAGCAGCATCCATCATTCTTTCATAATCCTCTTTGGTAGTGGTTTTTACTTTTCCAATTAATTGTCCATCAACTGGCGAATAGGATTTTATAAGTTCTCCGTTAGAAAAATTATTTGAGCCTGTCGAAGTCCCTTCGTTTATAGCTTTTACACCTAACTGTTGTAGTGCTTCTTGTATTCCAAAATCGGTTGCAACTGCTTGCATATATAATTGTGTTTTATTGATTATATTTATGTTGCGAAGATACTAATTTTTAGATTTTAGTATACATAATTAATGTCTAAAGTATTATCTTTAAGCACACAATTCTTAAATTCATTATGTAATGAAAAAAATTCTTTATTTATGCTCCTTTTTACTAACTTTTTCATCGTGTATTAATACTGAAACTAAAGTAAAGACAGCTTCAGAATCAATGCCTTCAAAAGCAGAATTTGCAATTATCATTCACGGAGGTGCTGGAACCATCTTGAAAAAAAACATGACTCTAGAAAAAGAAACAGCTTACAAAACAAAGCTTGAAGAAGCAATTCGGGTTGGTTATACAATTCTTAAAAATGGAGGAAGCAGTTTAGATGCTGTTCAAAAAACCATCAATGTATTAGAAGATTCTCCGCTTTTTAATGCTGGAAAAGGTGCGGTTTTCACCAATGCAGGAACTAATGAACATGATACTTCAATTATGGATGGTAAAACATTAAATGCTGGAGCTTCGGCAGGAACAACAACGGTTAAAAATCCTATAAACTTGGCGAGAGCTGTTATGGAAAATTCTCCTCATGTGATGTTATCAGGAAAAGGTGCTGAAACTTTTGCCGAAGAACAAGGCTTACAAATTGTGGATCCAAGTTATTTTTATACAGAAAGTAGGTTTAACTCCTTACAACGTATAAAAGAAAAAGAAAGCGCAAAGCAAAAACTTGATACTAAAGCTGCGTTTTACGATCCAGATATTAAAGACTCCAAATTCGGTACAGTTGGTTGTGCTGCCCTCGACAAAAATGGAAACCTTGCAGCAGGAACTTCAACAGGAGGAATGACCAACAAACGTTGGGGGCGAATTGGCGATTCGCCTATAATTGGAGCAGGAACTTATGCAAATAATGCGACGTGTGCCGTTTCGAGTACAGGTTGGGGCGAATATTTTATTCGTGCAATGGTTGCTCACGATATTTCCGCTTTGATGGACTATAAAGGATTGACATTAAAAGAAGCTGCTCAAGAAGTTATTCAGAAAAAATTATCAGAACTAGGAGGTGACGGAGGCATTATAGCTGTTGACAAAAACGGAACTATGGTTGCTGAATTTAATACCGCTGGAATGTACAGAGCTACTATGAATGATAAAGGGGAATTGGAGGTTAAGATTTATAAGGAGTAACGCTATCTCTTTAACGTAAAATGTCCTTTAAATTCTTTGCCATCAATTTTAATAATATACCAATAGTCTGAAGTTGGTAATGGTTGGTTATTAAATGTTCCATCCCAAACAAAAGCTGTGTTTTTAGAAGCTTTTAAAAGTTTCCCATAACGGTCAAAAATAAACACTTCAGAAGAGCTGAAATACTCAATGCCTTTAAGGTTAAACGTTTCATTTTTATTGTCTCCATTTGGCGTGAAAAATCTGGGAATCACAAAATGCAAAATATCTTGAGTCACTATTCCACAGCCATTTAGTTCTTGAACATAAATGGTGTATAATCCTCCTTCAACAGCTAAAAAAACGTTGCTGGATTGGTATAATATTCCGTCTAAAGAATATTCAAAATCCCCAAAATTTAAAGTGGTTACAATAATAGAACTTCCTTCTGAATTTACACTTTCAATTATTGGTGTATCAATTTGGGTTAATGTAATTGTTTTAATGCTGGAACAACCTTCGCTATTTGTAACTTCAACCATATAGATTCCTATGGCATTTACTGTTATTTCTGAAGTAATTGCTCCTGTATTCCAAAGGTAATTCACATTATCTACTTCTGCTGATAAAGTAATCTCTTCGTTTTCACAAAAACTTAATTCTTCGTCAACTACTTGTGGAATTTCTATAAAATCTATTTGCATTGGTGTCCTTACAATGGATACGCAACTACCATTTATCGTTTCGGCTTCAGCATAATATGTGCCCGATACATCTGGAATAAAAGACGTACTGCCTGATAAAAGCAGATTCCCGCCAACTGCTTCGTCATACCAATTAACTGTTACGCCATTTGGAACAGTTACTGCAAATGCTTCGTTAGAATTTTCACATACAATAAGATTTCCATTACTTATTGGTGCATCTGGTATTGAAATAATACTAATTTCGAAAACTTCTGATAAAGCAATACATAACGGATTTGCTAAATTAATAGCGTCTTCTGCCACTTTAACTCTGTAAAAAATATTGCTAATTATCAATGGTGTAATATATGTTTGATTTGTTTCGCCTAAAATATCTGTCCAATTAATGCCATCTAAACTTTGTTGCCATTGATACACATGTGTGGTGTAAATTGAAAAATCCGGATTAGCGTCAAGTATTATTGAAAAAGGAATTTTATCTCCACAAATTGAAACACTTGAATTGTTAAGATTGTCTGTAATGGTAATGAAATCTCCACAGGTTTTAAACACAATATCGTCTATTGCAAGATCATTACCACAGCCACCAACACCATTATTTATCATTTTAAGAATTATAGATGTTTGGCTAGGCAAGGTTTGAAAAACCAAACCATATTTTTCCCAAATTGCTGTTGCACTTGCTTCAATATCTCCAGTATCTCCAGATGCCAATAAACTAGTATCTGAATTATCCCAAATTTCGAACCTCACGTTTATAGGAATCCCATTGCCACCACAACCTGTACTTGGAAGTAAATTAATCAACCACGAAGAAAATTCGTAAGATGTGTTTTCACAAAGCCCAAAAATTGTTATTCTATAAAATTCGCCCACGTTAAAATCGGCATTAACTATCAAGCTTTTACCATCAATATCGTTTGGCGTATGGTCTGGAATGTCATGCCAATCGAAATAGGCTGTTGAATTCGAAATTGTATAATCCCCATCATCAGGTGCGCCAGTAGTAAAATTATACGTCGTTGTTCCTGCGGGTAATTGTGGACCATTAACTGTTCCTGTTCCAAAGGTTTCTTCAAATATTGGGTCTCCAGAGTTTCCGCCACAAAACTCAAGTTGTGCTTGTAGTTTTAAAGCTGAAAAAACTATAAAAATAAATGCAATTAAATAATTGGTATTTGTAAACGATTTCACGTTTTAAATATAAGTATAATCACTAATATACAAGTGTTATTGTCTATATTTAGTCCAAAGTTTTAGTCTGAAATGTATACGCAAACGATTGCGTAAAATTATAGATGAACTATGAACCAAAAAAATATAACATACTATGCAGTTATCTTTACTTCAACATAAACTGAAAAAATTAAAGGATATCAAGAAATGGCAGAACTAATGGAAAATCTTGCTAAAATGCAAGATGGATTTCTTGGTGTAGATAGCGTAAGAAGTGAAATTGGGATTACTGTTAGTTATTGGACAACTTTAGAGGCTATTAAAAACTGGAAGCAACAAAGTGAACATCTATTAGCTCAAAAAAAAGGGAGAAACAAATGGTATAGTTGGTATAATGTGAGAATTTGCAAAGTTGAGCGTGAATATGAGTTTAATGGTTTATGATGTATTTATTTCCACGTATTAAATGGTAGCTTGCTTAATTGCGAATTATAATATTTAATTTGTCCTGTGACTTCTTGTCCTAACCAATCTGGTTTTTTAAATGTTTCATCTTCTGAATTTAGTTCAACTTCGGCAATTATTAATCCTTCGTTATCTCCAAAAAATTCATCGACTTCAAAAATGTGATTACCAACTTTTACTTCATAGCGTATTTTGTCAATAATCCCTTTTTCGCAGAGTTTTAAAAGTGACTCAGCATCCGTTTTAGAAATTTCTTTTTCCCATTCAAAACGCGATAATCCACTGTTATTCGATTTTCCTTTAACTGTTATAAATCCCTTATCTCCTTTTAGTCTAACACGTACTGTTCGTTCTTTATCTGTGTTTAAAAAACCTTGAATGATTCGTGTGCTTTTAAAGGCCTCTTTTTTAAAAGCATTAGAGTTCACTAAAAATTTACGTTCTATTTCAACCATCTTTAATAGTAATATTCAATTTCTAAAATACCAAAACCCAAAAAATAATTTCTGCTCAAGATTGGTTTTTGTAATTTGTGATTTTATTCTTTTCAAAATTACTATAATTTTGTTTTATGACAACCGATTTACCAATACGGAAAATTATTCATATAGATATGGATGCATTTTTTACTTCTGTGGAACAATTGGATAATCCAAAACTTAAAGGGAAGCCTGTTGCTGTTGGCGGAAGTAGTAAACGTGGTGTTGTAAGTGCTGCGAGTTACGAAGCACGAAAATTTGGAGTGCGAAGTGCAATGAGTAGTGTAGTAGCTAAATTAAATTGTCCAGAACTCATTTTTGTGCACCCAAGATTTAATCGTTATAACGAAATCTCGAAAAAAATAAGAGCTATTTTTTACGATTATACCAATATGGTCGAACCACTTTCTTTCGATGAAGCTTATTTGGATGTTACTGAAAACAAAAAAGGAAATCTGAGTGCAACATTAATAGCAGAAGAGATTAGAGAACGTATTTTTAAAGAGGTTGGTTTAACAGCTTCAGCAGGAATATCTGTAAATAAATTTATTGCAAAAATTGCCAGTGATTTCAACAAACCTAATGGACAAAAAACGGTCAATCCTGAAGATGTTATTCCTTTTTTAGAAGCTTTAGAAATTCGGAAATTCTTTGGAATTGGTAAAGTTACTGCCGAGAAAATGTATCAGCTCGGAGTTTTTACAGGAAAGGATTTGAAATCAAAATCTATGGAGTTTCTATCTGATAAATTTGGTAAGTCTGGTAGATACTATTATTACGTCGTTAGAGGAATCCATAATAGTGAAGTGAAATCTCATAGAATCCGGAAATCTCTTGCTGCCGAAAGTACTTTTAGTGAAAATTTATCGAGTGAAATCTTTATGATGGAAAAATTAAATCATATTGCTGAAGAAGTTTCACGACGTTTAAAACGTAGCCAAATTGCTGGCAAAACAGTTACACTAAAAATAAAATATAGTGATTTTACATTACAGACACGAAGTAAAACACTTCCTTATTTTGTGAGCGATAAAATTATAATTTTAGAACAAGCAAAACTACTATTATACCAAGAGAAACTTAAAAATTCCGTTCGTTTACTAGGTATTTCAATGTCTAATTTAAATACTGAAAAAGACAGAAAACCAGAACAAAAAAGTGTAAGTGTACAATTAAAATTTGATTTTTAAATGCGTTAGCGATTGAAGCATTTGTTGAAGCTCTTTTGTTGAAAGGCTAAACTTTTTTAGCATCTTACAAAAAGCGACTGCTGAAAGCGCGGCCCTCTGAAACTTTTACTATTGAGCCAAAATAGAAAATCTACAAAGCTGAAAGTGAAAGAGGGAAACGCCCAAGAAAAAGATACTTATCTAAATAGGACAACTTGTAATTTGGGTAACACGCATTGTATTTACCATTCCTTTATCCTTAATAGGCATTGCAGCCAAACTTATAAGCATATCACCAACTTCTAAAAAGCCTTTTTTACAAGCAATTGCATTAACATCTTCAATAGTTTCGTCGGTACTTACAAACTTCCCATAGTAAAATGCTGTAACTCCCCAAAGTAAATTAAGTCGTGTAAGAATGCGCTTGTTGGATGTGAATACTAAAATATGTGCGTCTGGTCGCCATGCAGAAATTTGAAATGCCGTATATCCACTATTTGTTAAGGTTGAAATAGCTTTAGCATTAATTTCGTTTGCCATAATTGCTGCATGATAACAAATAGACTTTGTAATATAGCGATTGGTACGAATATGAGGTGGAGTTTGAGGTACTGTTATAAGAGGTGAGTCTTCTACGCTTTTTATAATATTCGCCATTTGTGTTATAACCTCTACAGGATAGCTTCCAACTGATGTTTCTGCCGATAGCATTACAGCATCTGCTCCATCCATAACGGAATTGGCAACATCGTTAACTTCAGCTCGTGTTGGCGTTAAACTTGTTATCATTGTTTCCATCATTTGTGTGGCAATAATCACTGGGATTCTTGCTTGTTTTGCTCTTAACACCAATTGCTTTTGAATAAGAGGAACCTCTTCAGCAGGAATTTCTACTCCTAAATCGCCTCGCGCTACCATTAACCCATCACAATAGGCAACTATTTTATCGATATTTTCGACCGCTTCAGGTTTTTCGATTTTTGCAATTATCGGTATTTTATAATCGCTATGCTTTTTAATAAGTTCTTGTAACTGTATTAAATCTTCAGCATGACGAACAAACGATAATGCAATCCAATCTACTTTTTGTTCTATAGCAAAAATGGTATCATTAATATCCTTTTCGGTAAGTGCAGGTTGTGAAATTTTAGTATTTGGAAGATTAACTCCTTTTCTTGATTTTAAAGGACCTCCTTGAATGACTTTTGCTAAAACTTCTTGCTTTTTATCTGTTTTTAAAATTTCGAATATCAGTTTACCATCATCTAACAGTAAACGTTCGCCAGGTTTTACATCGTTAGGAAAGTTGTCATAATTCATGTAAATTCTATCCTTATTTCCTTTGAACTCTTCTCCAGTTACAAAAGTAATTTCATCATCTTCATTAAGAACAACCTCATGGTCCATAACACCGACTCTTATTTTAGGTCCTTGTAAATCTCCTAAAATAGCAGCATTAAAACCATACTCTTCATTTAATTCTCTAATTAATTTTATTCTTGCTATAACATCTTGATGATTTGCATGAGAAAAATTAATACGAAACACATCCACACCTTCTTCAAGCATCGCTTTTAAAATTTCCTTTGTGCTTGTTGCCGGACCTAATGTTGCAACTATTTTAGTTTTTTTTCTTTTCTTAACCATCAATTAAATATTAAATTGTCTTTAGTTTTTAGCTGCGTTACATCAATACTGTAAACTGCTGCAATCTGGGGTATTTCTTGTATTTTATGTATTAAAGTTTTTTCGTTAATAAGGTTTTCATCATCATTAATTTTTAAAAAATAATTAACCTTCTTATGTTCAGGTATCAAGTTGTGTATTCTAATAATTTTGTTTTGAGATTTAAACAAAGAACCTGTACTTGTTAAACTGTCTTCTTCTTTTTTACAAACATTGGATACTAAATTCCATGTAATAAGCTGATTTTTATCTTTCCATTCATAAATTGAATATGATGAAGCAATATATTTAAAATCTAAATCTTTGGATTTTCGAATTAGATTAATATTCAAATATTGGTTTAAAAGATAAGCTACACGATAATCTTCTAATGTACAATGAATTGCCATTAAAGAATAAGTATCATCACTAAAATCATCGATAAGAAGTTTATGCAATGCCATAATTTATTAATTATGAGATGTAAATATAGCACATTGCTACTATAATTTGATAACTGTTTAAGTATTCTTGACCTTAAATGTTACGAAAACGTTATAGTAAAATCAACTATTGTTGAATGCATTAAAAGGCTTTCGAAATTTCACTTTGAAATGCGAAAAAAGCTCTTTTAGATGCTTTTTCTTCAGCCTTCTTTTTAGAAGTAGCTCTTGCTTTAGCAATTACATTTCCATCAATTGATAATTTAACAGAAAAATGCCTAAGAGTATCATTTCCTGTATCTTCATAAACATGATAATCAAAAGTCTTTTTTTCTTTTTGACACCATTCTATCAATAAACTCTTGTAGCTAATTACTTTACCTTCTAATTTGATAATGTCAACATGAGGAATAATAACTCTACTGTAAATGAATTTTTCACAATACGCATATCCTCTATCAAGAAAAATAGCACCAACCAATGCTTCAAACAAATTGCCATGAATATTATTGCCAAAATTACTTTTAGGAATTTTACTCTCTACTAAATCTATAAGATTAAGTTCTTTACCAAGTTCGTTTAAATGCTCTCTACTCACAATTTTAGATCGCATTTTGGTTAAATAGCCTTCATCTCCCTGCGGAACTTCATTAAACAGATGTGTGGCTATTATAGAACCTACCATAGCATCTCCAACAAATTCAAGGCGTTCGTAATTTATAGGAGTGCCTTCCTTATCACGTTTATTCATAGACCTATGCGTAAATGCCTTTTTATAGAATTCGATTTTCTTTGGCTTAAACCCTAGTATCTTTTTAATTTGAATAAAAAAATTCCCGTCATCATTATAACGGGAATTTAATATGTTGCGAAAGGATTTCAATTTTGAATTAATCTACTTTTCTAAATATTACACAGGCATTATGACCTCCAAATCCAAAGGTATTACTCATTGCTACTTTAACATCTCTTTTTTGAGCCTTGTTTAAAGTTAAATTTAACTCTGGATCTATGTTTTCATCAACCGTTGTGTGATTGATGGTTGGTGGAATTATACCGTGTTTTATAGATAAAATTGAAGAAATAGCCTCAATTGCACCAGCAGCACCTAATAAGTGTCCAGTCATAGATTTTGTGGAATTAATATTTATGCTTTTGGCATGGTTTCCAAAAACTTCTGATATTGCTTTTAATTCTGCAACATCTCCTAATGGTGTAGATGTTCCATGTGTGTTAATAGCATCAACATCTTCAGGTTTTAATCCTGCATTTTCTAAACAATTTTGCATTACAACTCTTACACCAATACCTTCGGGATGAGGAGCTGTAATGTGGTAAGCGTCTGATGATAATCCACCACCAACAAGCTCTGCATATATTTTTGCTCCTCTTGCTTTTGCGTGTTCATACTCTTCTAAAATAAGTGCTCCTGCGCCTTCTCCAAGTACAAAACCATCTCTGGTTGCATCAAATGGTCGAGATGCGGTTTCCGGGGTTTCATTTCGAGTAGATAAAGCATGCATAGCATTAAATCCACCCATTCCAGCAATGTTAACTGCTGCTTCACTTCCTCCTGAAACGACAATATCACAATGTCCTAAACGTATATAATTTAAGGCATCAAACATTGCATTAGTTGAAGAAGCACAAGCAGAAACCGTTGTGTAATTAGGCCCCATAAAACCATACTTTATGGAAATATTTGCAGGCGCAATATCTGCAATCATTTTAGGAATAAAGAAGGGATTGAATCTTGGCGTGCCATCACCTTGAGCAAAGTTCAAGATTTCTATTTGAAACGTTTCCAAACCTCCAATACCTGCTCCCCAAATAACACCGACTCTTAATTTATCTATTGAGTCAAAATCTAGTTTGGCATCTGCAATAGCTTCATCCGAAGCTACCATTGCATATTGCGAAAACTTATCCATTTTACGTTCATCTTTTCGATTTATAAAATCGGTAACTTCAAAGTTTTTTAATTCACAAGCGAATTTTGTTTTGAACTTTTCAGAATCAAAATGTGTTATAGGTCCGGCACCACTTTTACCACTAATAAGATTTTTCCAGTATTCATCTACTGTATTTCCTATTGGCGTAAGCGCACCTAACCCTGTAACTACGACCCGCTTTAATTCCATAAAAAATGTTGCTTATTTTGCGTCTTCGATATATGATATCGCTTGACCTACTGTTCCGATGTTTTCAGCTTGATCATCAGGAATTTGAATATCAAATTCTTTTTCAAATTCCATTATTAATTCTACAGTGTCTAATGAATCTGCTCCCAAATCGTTAGTGAAGCTAGCTTCGGTTACAACTTCGTTCTCATCAACGCCTAACTTATCTACGATAATAGCTTTTACTCTTGATGCAATGTCTGACATAATCTTTTAATTTTAAGTTTTAATTAAGGTGCAAAAGTAAAAAACTTTATTTTAAAACGTGCCTTTACTGTAAAAATGTGAGTGTATTTATGTTTTTAAGTTGAAGTATTTCGTTTTCGCTTCTATTTGTTAAAATTTATTCTTTTTTTTGCTTAAACAATTTCAATACTCAATATGTAAATGAAACGAACATGTTAAAATTTTTCTCGCCAAAGGAAAATGATTATTAGTGAATAGTCCCGATAATTATCGGGATGACCTTTAAAAAACAATAAAAATAAACACATGAAACGTATTATAATTTTCGCGTCTGGGTCGGGAACTAATACCGAAAATTTAATTACCTTTTTTAGCAATAGAGATGATGCTTCTGTTGTTCAGGTGTTAACCAACAACGCTCAAGCAAAAGTTATAGAACGTTGTAAAAAACTGAATGTAAGTGTTTTATCATTCAATAAAGACGATTTTTTACAGTCCAACCATATCTTAAATATACTTAAAACCTCTCGTACTGATCTTATTGTTCTCGCAGGATTTATATGGAAATTTCCTGAATTTATTATGAAAGAATTTCCCAATAAGGTCATAAATATTCATCCTGCATTATTACCGAAATACGGCGGGAAAGGTATGTATGGCAAGCGTGTACATGAGGCAGTTATTCAAAACAATGAAAATGAAACTGGTATCACTATTCACTATGTAAATGAGAATTATGATGAAGGTGCTATAATTTTTCAGACAAAATGTGATGTGAATAAAACTGATACAGCTAATGATATTGCTGCGAAAATTCATAAATTAGAAATGGAATATTTTCCAAAAGTGGTTGAAAAGTTGTTGTTCCCTAAAGAATAATTCAGTTTAAAATAAAAAAGATTTCCGTTTTCACGGAAACTAAATATGTCTAAAAATAAAAAGAAATATTACACAGTCTGGAAAGGTCATCATACAGGAGTTTTTGAAACTTGGTATGAATGCAAGGCGCAAATCAAAGATTTTCAAGGCGCACAATATAAATCGTTTGCAACTTTTGAAGCTTCCAAAAAAGCATTAAAAGGAAACTACAAAGATTATGTGGGCAAAACAAGCAAATTTAAAAGCGAATTGTCCGAAGTGCAACTTAAAAAAATTGGTAAACCAAATTATAATTCTATTTCAGTAGATGCTGCTGTAAGTGGTAACCCAGGGGAAATGGAATATCGTGGTGTTAATACTAAAACTAAAAAAGAACTGTTTAAACAAGGTCCTTTTCCAGAAGGCACGAATAATATTGGTGAATTTTTGGCGCTTGTGCATGGTCTTGCAGTATTGAAAAATAAAAATAGTGACCTCATTATTTATACTGATTCTAAAACTGCAATGAGTTGGGTGAAAAAGAAAACTTGTAATACCAAGTTACAACCTAACGATAAAAATAAACCCGTTTTCGATTTGGTTGAGCGCGCATTAATTTGGCTTAAAAACAATTCGTATTCCACAGTTATCGTAAAATGGGAAACCAAAGCTTGGGGGGAAATACCTGCTGATTTTGGAAGAAAATAAATATCACTACAACCTCAATTATATCTTTTTTGCAGAATATATTTTGCGTAAGTTTACAGTGAATTTTTAACTCACTTTATGAGTAAATTAGTAATTGTAGGTACTGTAGCTTTTGATGCAATCGAAACCCCTTTTGGGAAAACAGATAAAATTCTTGGTGGAGCAGCTACTTTTATAGGTTTAGCCTCCTCTCAATTTAATGTTGATGCAGCTATTGTTTCTGTAGTTGGTGGAGATTTTCCTCAAAAATATTTAGATTTACTTTCGAATAAAAATATTGATATCTCTGGAATTGAAATCGTAAAAGAAGGCAAAACATTCTTTTGGAAAGGAAAGTATCATAACGATATGAATTCACGCGATACACTTGTAACCGACCTAAATGTTTTAGCAGATTTTAATCCGATAGTCCCAGAAAATTATAGAGATGCCGAAGTTGTAATGCTTGGTAATTTACACCCTCTTACTCAATTAAGTGTTATTGAACAAATGGAGGTGAAACCAAAACTTATAATTTTAGATACCATGAATTTTTGGATGGATTGTTCTCTTGAAGAACTTTTAAACGTTCTTAAAAAAATAGACGTAATTGCTATTAATGATGAGGAAGCAAGACAGTTAACTGGCGAATATTCTTTAGTTGTAGCCGCCAGAAAAATTCATGAAATGGGACCAAAATATGTGGTCATTAAAAAAGGCGAGCATGGTGCTTTATTGTTTAACGAAGATAATGTGTTTTACGCACCAGCTTTACCATTAGAAGAAGTATTCGACCCAACTGGTGCTGGTGATACTTTTGCCGGAGGTTTCGCTGGGTATTTGGCAAAAACTGGAGATGTTTCTTTTGAAAACATGAAAAACGCCGTTATCTATGGTTCAACCTTAGCTTCCTTTTGTGTGGATAAATTTGGAACTGAACGTATGGAAAATCTATCAACTAAAGATGTGCAAAAACGTTTGAAACAATTTAAACAACTAACACAATTTGAAATAAAATTAATATAACCTAAAACGTGCTCAAATAACGAGTACGTTTTTTATTCTGATTTTTTTTTAGAATCTATTAACCATATTAAATAATGAGCGATGCTTTAAAACATGAATGCGGAATTGCACTCATAAGGCTTTTAAAACCATTAGAATATTACAAAGAAAAATACGGAAGTGCATTTTACGGTGTTAACAAAATGTACTTAATGATGGAGAAACAGCATAACCGAGGACAAGATGGTGCGGGTTTTGCAAGTGTAAAATTAAACACGCAACCCGGAGAGCGCTATATTAGTAGAGTACGCTCAATTGCTCAACAACCCATTCAAGATATTTTCTCCCAAATTAATGACAGAATCAACAAAGAACTCAATGATTTTCCTGAATATGTAAATAATGTAGCACTTCAGAAAAAACATATCCCTTATGTTGCTGAATTGCTTTTAGGTCATGTGCGTTATGGAACATTTGGGAAAAATAGTGTGGAAAGTGTACATCCTTTTTTAAGGCAGAACAACTGGATGCATCGTAATTTAATTTTGGCCGGAAACTTTAACATGACAAATGTTAAAGAATTATTCAATAACCTTGTAGAGTTAGGACAGCATCCAAAAGAATACACCGACACCATAACTATTATGGAAAAAATTGGTCATTTTTTAGACGATTCTGTTAGTAAAATATATAAGAACCTCAAAAAAGAAGGCTATAACAAAAATGAATGTTCCCCGCTTATAGCTGAAAGATTAAAGCTTGATAAAATTTTAAAACGGGCATCAAAAAATTGGGATGGTGGTTATGCAATCGCTGGACTTTTAGGGCATGGAGATTCTTTTGTGCTTCGCGATCCAGCAGGAATTCGACCAGCTTATTATTATAAAGATGATGAAGTTGTTGTTGTGGCTTCAGAGCGTCCGGTAATTCAAACTGTTTTTAATGTGGATTTTGATGCTGTTAAAGAGTTAGAACCGGGACATGCTATCATTACTAATAAATCTGGAGAAACTTCAATTAAACAAATATTAAAGCCATTAGAAAGAAAAGCTTGTTCGTTTGAACGTATTTACTTTTCTAGAGGAAGTGACGCAGAAATCTACAAAGAACGAAAACTTCTTGGGAAATTAATAATGCCAAAAGTTTTAGAATCTATTAATTACGATATTAAAAACTCGGTATTTTCTTATATTCCAAATACTGCTGAAACTTCTTTTTTTGGAATGATAGAAACTGTTGAAGACTATCTAAACAAAAAGAAAACTGATGCTATTTTAAAGGGGAAACGTTCGTTATCTGCTAAAAAAGTTACAGAAATATTATCTGAACACATCCGAATAGAAAAAATCGCCATCAAAGATGTAAAACTGCGCACTTTTATTACAGAAGATAGTAGCAGAGACGATTTAGTAGCTCATATTTACGATATTACTTATGGCGTTATTAAACCTACTGATAATTTAGTAATAATAGACGATAGTATTGTTAGAGGCACAACTTTAAAAATGAGCATAATAAAAATGTTAGACAGGTTGAACCCTAAAAAAATAGTCGTGGTTTCGTCTGCACCTCAAATTCGTTATCCGGATTGTTACGGTATTGATATGTCAAATTTAGAAAGCCTCATTGCATTTAAAGCCGCTTTAGAGCTATTAAAGGATGCAGATAAATATCACATTGTTGAAACTATTTATAATAAATGTAAAGCGCAAGTTGGTTTTCTGGATAAGGAAGTAAAAAATTATGTAAAAGATATTTATAGCCTTTTTACTGCTGAACAAATCTCAGATAAAATAGCTGAATTGGTTTGTAATAACACTATAAAAGCTGATGTGAAAATCATTTTTCAACCTATTGAAAATTTACATAAAGCTTGTCCAAAAAATTTAGGAGACTGGTATTTTACAGGTAACTATCCTACGTCTGGAGGTAATAGAGTTGTTAACCGAGCATTTATAAATTTTTATGAAGGCAACAAAGAACGAGCATATTAGTAAAACCATAATTATTAGCGTTTGATCTAAAAAATAGCATTTAAACTAAAAAAAATTCATTTCGTCTATTATTTAGAGTCATTAAACAAAATATAATTAAATTAGGTGCACCATAACATAAGTAGGTTAAGTTCATGGTAGATTTGGGGCAAAAAAAGGTGAACTCTCGTTCACCTTTTTTTAATTTCACTATTTAAATTCTTCCTTGATTTTCGTTTATTTACCTTAAATTTTTACTGTCAATAACTGTTAGACTAATTTATTTGTATTTTGTCTAATAAATTTAACAATTCTCGAAAAAAAATATTATATTTGATTTTCCATAACATAAGTAGGTTAAGTTCATGGTAGATTTGGGGCAAAAAAGGTGAACTCTCGTTCACCTTTTTTATTTTCTATTCCCATGAATCCCGATAGCTATCGGGAGAGAATCTCTTTATAGCATTGATATTTAACCCATAATTATTTTGCGTTAGCATATCTTCGTTCTGCTTCGCTCCAATTAATTACATTAAAAAAGGCATTAATATAATCTGGTCTGCGGTTTTGGTAGTTTAAATAGTACGCATGTTCCCAAACATCTAAACCTAATATTGGTGTGCCACCACAACCAACTTCTGGCATTAAAGTGTTGTCTTGATTTGGCGTAGAACAAACTTCAACTCTTCCTCCTTTGTGTACACATAACCAAGCCCAACCAGAGCCAAAACGTGTAGCAGCTGCTTTTGAAAAAGCTTCTTTAAAAGCATCAACCGAGCCAAATTCGGCTTCAATAGCATCTTTTAATTCTCCTGATAAATATCCTTTGTCTTCTGGATTCATGACAGTCCAAAATAAAGAGTGGTTGTAAAACCCACCTCCATTATTTCTAACTGCTCCATTATTCATATCCAAATTAACAAGAATATCTTCAATAGATGTTCCTTCTAAATCTGTTCCAGCAATAGCATTATTTAAATTATTTGTATAAGCATTATGATGTTTAGAATGATGTATTTCCATTGTTCGAGCATCAATATGTGGCTCTAAAGCATCGTAAGCGTATCCTAATTCTGGTAATTCGAAAACCATAATATTTTGTTTTTGTTAATAATTATTTTCATTCAAATTTACAATATAAGGTTTGTCTTTTGTATTGAACTCGTTTAAACTTTTTCTATTACCTAAAAAATGGCTGAAATTCGCCCATACTTCATTACTTTTCTAATACGTATCGCTGCTATGTACTGCAAAAAATTATCTCGTCTGGACAAATTTTATCTCATTTTCGGTTAAATACAAATGTTTAAACGAGTTCATTAATAAGTTATTAATAATGTCTATTTTGGTATAAAATTTTTCTTTGTTGGATTCTACTTCTTTTCAAATCTATAATGCTTCAGCCGGAAGCGGCAAAACATATACACTTGTAAAAGAGTATTTAAAAGTTATGTTTAGGTCTTCGGATAGATATCCTTACAAGCATATTCTCGCCATTACGTTTACCAACAAAGCGGTTAGCGAAATGAAAACACGTATTATAGAAACATTAAAAGCTTTTTCTTCTGAAGACATTTTAGTGAAATCAAATAGTATGTTTAGATCTATTTGTGAGGAATTATCGATACAGCCAAAAACGCTTCATAACAAATCAAAAAAACTTTTAAACAGTATTGTACAAAATTATGCTGCTTTTGATATATCAACAATAGACAAATTTACTCAAAAATTAATAAGGACTTTTGCTTACGACTTAAAGCTTCCTATGAATTTCGAAGTTGAATTAGACACAAAAATGTTACTAACCAAAGCCGTAGATAATCTTATTGCTAAAGCTGGAAGCGATACAGCATTAACTAAAACTCTAATCGATTTTGCTATTGAAAAAGCCGATGATGACAAAAGTTGGGACATTTCTTTAGATTTTTATAAAATTGCCAAACTGCTCGTAAATGAAAACGATATTCCTTTTAATAAAACCTTAAAAGATAAATCTTTAAAAGATTTTAAACTACTTAAAACAAATTTGATTAAAAAAATAGCGTTAACAGAAACTCTAATTATTGGAAAAGCGCAATCTATGCTAACACTTATCGAAGAATGTGGTTTAGAGTTTGATGATTTTTCAAGAAGTTCTTTGCCAAAACATTTTGTAAATCTTTTCAATAAGAACTTTGATATTAAATTTGATTTAAACTGGCAAACCGATCTAATTGAAAGAAATACATTATATCCTAAAAGAGCAGCCCAAGATATTGCATCAACAATAAACGAAATTCAACCACAAATAGTTATAGCTTTCAATGACACTAAACAGGACGTTTTTCAACTTAAATTCTTCAAGGCAATACTAAAAAACATAACTCCATTATCGGTTTTAAATGCAATTCACAAAGAGTTAGAAGCATTAAAAGAAGAGCAAAATGTAATTCTTATTTCCGAGTTTAATTCAATTATAAGCAACGAAATAAAAAATCAGCCTGCACCTTTTATTTATGAGCGTATTGGCGAAAAATATCGTCATTATTTTATAGATGAGTTTCAAGACACTTCTGTGCTGCAATGGGAAAATCTAATACCTCTTTTAGACAATTCATTATCCAGTGAAAATGGTTCTGTAATGTTAGTTGGCGATGCGAAACAGGCGATTTACAGATGGCGTGGCGGAAAAGCTGAACAATTTATTGACCTATTTAGTAACGCTAAAAACCCTTTCTTTGTCAAGCCCAAAATAGACAACTTACCCTTCAATTATAGAAGTTTTAAAAGCATTATATCTTTCAATAATGATTTTTTTCAGCATATTTCAAATTTTGCATTTTGCAAAAACGAATACGCAAAATTATACAATCAAAGTAAGCAAAACCATACTATTGAAGAAGAGGGTTATGTAAATATTGCATTTTTAGATTTTGATACTGACGAAAGCCGAGATGAAATTTATCCTCAAAAAGTTTTGGGAACAATAAATGAATGTAAAAAAAATGGTTTTCAATTAAAAGACATCTGTATTTTGGTAAGAAAGAAAAAAGAAGGTGTTGCCATTGCAGATTATTTGAGCAATGAAGGCATAGATATTATTTCGTCTGAAACCTTGTTGTTTTCGCGTTCTCCTGAAGTTGAATTTATTAATAATGTTTTAAAATATGTTTTAGAGCCTCACAATAGCGAAGTTAAAATTCTTGTTTTAAATTATCTCGCTGTACATAAATTAAATATAACTGATAAGCATTTGTTCTATAGCTCTAATATTAATTTAGAGATACATTCGTTTTTTGAAACTTTAAGCAAATTAGGAATTGCTTTTAATTTCAATGAAGTTTTACAACTTCCTCTATACGAAGCTGTGGAAACCATTATTTATAGCTTCAATTTGGTTGATACATCAGATGCTTACATTCAGTTTTATTTAGATTTTGTATTAGACTATACACAAAAGTTTCATTCAAATTTAAATGAGTTTATTGATTATTATGATAGTAAAAAATCAGACTTGAGTATTATATCTCCTCAAGAAAAAAATGCTGTGCAAATTATGACCATCCACAAATCTAAAGGATTAGAGTTCCCTGTAGTGATATTTCCGTATGCCGATTTAAATATTTATAAAGAAATAGAACCTAAAGAGTGGTTTCCGTTAGAAGCAACAAGTTATAATGGATTCTCACATTCATTACTGAATTACAATAAAAACTTTAAAAATTATGGTGAAGTTGGGCAAGACATTTATGCTAAACATCAATCCGAACTTGAACTTGATAATATTAATTTGCTTTATGTAGCATTAACAAGACCTATTGAACAATTACACATTATAAGCAGCAAAAAATTGGATGAAAAAGGAGATGAAAATTTAAAACTTTTTTCAGGATTATTTATTAATTATTTAAAACATACAGACAGGTGGGATGAAGAGACAGTTTCTTATTCTTTTGGGAAACAAATAAAAACTTCAAAAACTAAAGAAAGTGGTAAATTGTCTATAGAACAAGGGTGTTTTATTTCTACACCTAAAAAAGAGCATAACATAAAAATAGTCACTAATTCAGGATATTTATGGGACACAAAACAGGAAGAAGCTATTGAAAAAGGAAACCTTATACACTATATTATGTCACAAATTAAAACTAAAATTGACATTGACATCACTTTTAGTAACTGCTTATCTTCAGGAATGATAAATACTAATCAAGTTCAAGAATTAAAACAAATAACATTAGGCATTGTTGGGCATCAAGAATTATCAAAATATTTCAATTCAGACAATACCATTTATAATGAAAGGGATATCATTACTAAAGAAGGTATTACAGTGCGTCCGGATAGATTAGTTTTTAATAAAAAAAATGAAGTGGTAATTATAGATTATAAAACTGGTAAGCATGACAAAAAGTATGCGCAACAATTACAAATATATCAAGATGCTTTAGAAGACATGAACTATAAGGTAACAAAAAAATTGTTGATTTACGCTAATGATGAATTAGAAATAAAAGAAGTTTAAATTTGTAAAAATCAGAATATGTACGGAAACATAAAAGAACATCTTCAAAAAGAAATTCAAAGTATAAAAGATAACGGTCTATATAAAGAAGAGCGTATTATTACATCCGCTCAAGGCGTAGAAATAACATTAAGTACAGGAGAAAATGTATTAAATTTTTGTGCTAACAACTATTTGGGTTTGTCATCACATCCAGAAGTTATCCAAGCAGCAAAAGACACAATGGATACTCATGGCTTTGGGATGTCTTCGGTTCGGTTTATTTGTGGCACACAAGACATTCATAAAGAGTTAGAAAAAAAAATAGCTGATTTCTATCAAACTGAAGACACCATATTATATGCAGCAGCTTTTGATGCAAATGGAGGCGTTTTTGAACCCTTGTTGACAAAAGATGATGCTATTATTTCAGATTCATTAAACCATGCGTCTATAATTGATGGTGTGCGTTTATGTAAAGCTGCAAGATATCGTTACCAAAATAGTGATATGACTGACCTGGAAAAGCAGCTTCAAGATGCTGATAAAAATGGAGCACGATTTAAAATTATTGTCACTGATGGCGTGTTTTCTATGGACGGAGTAGTTGCTCCGCTTGATAAAATTTGTGACTTGGCTGATAAATACGATGCAATGGTAATGATTGATGAATGTCATGCAACAGGGTTTATCGGAAAAACTGGACGTGGAACACTAGAAGAAAAAAATGTTTTAAGCCGAATAGATATAATAACAGGAACACTTGGTAAAGCATTAGGTGGAGCAATGGGAGGCTATACAACAGGTAAAAAAGATATTATTGATATACTCCGTCAACGGTCTAGACCTTATTTGTTTTCGAATTCGTTAGCACCTGCAATTGTTGGTGCATCTATTAAGGTTTTTGAAATGCTTTCAAGAGATACCATATTAAGAGATAAATTAGAATGGAACACAAATTACTTTAAAAAGAGGATGAAAAATTCAGGGTTTGACATTGTTGATGGTGATTCTGCAATAGTTCCTGTAATGCTTTACGACGCTAAACTTGCACAAACAATGGCAACAATGCTTCTTGCCGAAGGAATTTATGTTGTAGGGTTTTTCTTTCCAGTAGTGCCAAAAGAAAAAGCAAGAATTAGAGTACAACTCTCTGCTGCACACGAAAAACATCACCTAGATAAAGCTATATTAGCATTTGAAAACATAGGTAAAGTGCTTAAAATAATATAAAA
>Ga0209554_1000925_pt1 | contig 23564 bp, 25 predicted proteins | sample MarorgKNORR_S2LV_5_FD_188221 | JGI IMG/M metagenome (GOLD analysis project Ga0209554, IMG submission 188221) | Marine microbial communities from the Southern Atlantic Ocean, analyzing organic carbon cycling - Bottom_A/KNORR_S2/LV (SPAdes) (version 2) | ecosystem: Environmental > Aquatic > Marine...
TGAATCTGAATCCACCCCTAAATTCCGTGCCCGATTTTTTCGTATTTATCATGGCTACTGTATTAGCATTCACAAATCAAAAAGGAGGTGTGGGAAAAACCACATCCGCGGTCAATGTCGCATTGAGTTTGGCCGTGACAGAAGTGCGTACACTCCTGATCGACCTGGATCCACAATCCAATGCCACTACCGGTTTGTCCGACCTTTTCAAAAAGACGAATGGGTCCATTTATGATGTTTTGCTCAGGGGCGATGGGATGAAAGATTCCGTTACTAAAACATCCTTTTCCCATTTGGATATTGTGTCTTCTACCCACGATCTGGTGGGCGCCGAAATTGAGTTGGTCAGCGTTATGGCGCGGGAATATCAACTTCAGAAAGCGTTGAAAAAAATTCGGAAGGATTACGATTTGATCATCATAGACTGTCCACCATCACTGGGACTATTAACCATCAATGCGCTCACAGCAGCCGATTCGTTGGTGATTCCCATCCAATGCGAATATTATGCCCTGGAAGGATTGGGCCAATTACTGAATACAGTTCGGCTGGTGCAGCGTCATTTGAATAAAAAATTAGAGATCGCCGGAATCCTCATGACCATGTATGATTCCCGGTTGAATTTGTCCAAGCAGGTCGTAGAAGAAGTGGATGGCTTTTTTAAGGATAAATTGTTTAAAACATACATCCATCGTAACGTTCGATTAAGTGAAGCGCCGAGTTTTGGAAAACCAGTCCTTTTATATGATGCCAATTCCACTGGTGCGAGAAATTATATGAGTTTGACAGAGGAGATACTCCAACGTGTCAGTTAATAGATTAGGAAAAGGTTTGGAAGCCTTGATTCGCCCGGAAGCGGAACAGAAGAAAAAACCTGCCAAGAAGCCAACCATTGCAAAACCGGGTGTGACGGAAATTCCATTAAAAGATATTCGTCCGAACCCGAACCAACCTCGGCGGGACTTTGATGAATCTGCCTTGGAAGAATTGGCTGCATCCATCAAGGAAAAAGGTATCGTAACACCTGTTACGGTCCGGGAAGTGGAAGGTGGGTACGAATTGGTTGCTGGCGAACGTCGCTGGCGCGCCTCGAAAAAATGTAAATTAAAAACCATCCCAGCCTATGTGATCGCTGTAAAAGATGATGCAGAAATGATGGAAATAGCGTTGATCGAAAACATCCAGCGGGAAGACCTGAATTCGTTGGAAGAATCGGAAGCATATGCTGTATTGAATTCCAAATTTGAAATGTCTCATGAAGCCATCGCGAAAGCGGTTGGGAAGAAGCGAGTCACAATTTCTAATTCACTTCGATTATTAAAACTGCCGCCGGACATTAGAAAAAGCTTGAGAAAAGGCGATATTTCAGCGGGACATGCCCGCGCTATTCTCCAGGCTAAAACAGGTCCGGCGATGCATAAAATATGGAAAGCGATCCTGAAGCAGGATTTGAGCGTTCGCGGAGCGGAAGCCCTGGTGAAAGCGGCAACCGAACCGCCTAAAAAGAAGAAGATCATATTCACCAAAAAGTCACCCCAGGTTCAGGCATTGGAAAACCAATTGATTGAAGTTCTTGGAACCAAAGTGGAACTAAAGCCACGGAAAAAAGGTGGTGCTATTGAGATCTCCTATTTTTCTGATGATGACCTTGAACGCATTTTGGATCTGATCAATTCTATTTCCCGATAGTACTGTGAAACTGGAAAAATACACCATCATGTTCATTCCGGATGATGAGTCCGGCTCCAAATCTTATCATTTATCTAAAAGAGCCATCCAAACAGGACTCGCCACTGTGGCAATCCTTTTCATTTCTGTGTTGGGTGTCTTATTCTATTATGTTCCAAAAATTGCAGATTATTCAGAGTTGAAAAATCGGCACGATCAATTCGCTTCAGAGCGATTAAAAGTATTGGAGTTGACCCGAGATCTGGAACGATTGAGACAGATGGATGAATTAGTTCGTCATACCTTAGGCTCCAAATTGGGTATTGATGATCGATCTGTTATGTCTGATTCGGTTACAGGTGCACTTTCCACTGCCGGGAACCAGGTCTCATTTATTGAGAATATTCCTTCCGTTGCACCAATCCAGGGCTATGTGAGCCAGAGATCAGGGAAAGCAGGGTTGTTTATCAAGAAGACACATCACGGGATCGATATTGTTGCCAAGGAAGGGGAACCCATTTTGGCAGCAGCATCCGGCGTTGTTGTCTATTCCGGCTGGAACTATGAATTTGGGAATATGATTATCTTATATCATGGTGATGATTATTTCACACATTATGGCCACAATCAGCAGAATTTAAAGAAACAGCTCGATACGGTCATCCGTGGTGAAGTGATCGGCCTTGTAGGAAACACAGGTGTGTCTTCCGGCCCCCATTTACATTTTGAAGTATGGCGGGAATTTGTTGCTATGGATCCACTGATCTATTTTCCGGAATACCGTGCCACAGATTTAACTTCTCTCCATGAGTAAGATCAATTTCCAGAATGTTCATACCATGATCGGTGCTGACGCAAGGATCGATGGACCGGTGAAGCTCCGTGAAGGAATCATTATTTATGGCCAGGTTCATGGCGACATTGTGACAGATGGTCCAGTCCGTGTTGCACAAAACGCTTTGGTACAGGGGAACATTTCCGGAAGCCATATTCGCATTGGCGGAACTGTTGTGGGAAATATCGCTGCCGATGGCCAGGTGATTCTTGGAAAAAAATGTATCCTGAAGGGTGATATCATTTACAGGAAATTGCTCATCGAAGACGGTGCCCAGTTTGAAGGCAAGTGTGATATTGCTGGGCGAGAGTCAGAAAAAACCGAGTTATAGACATGTTCGATCCTAAAAGTCGATCCGGTTTTGATATAGGACGGTCGCTTGAATATTTTCAAAAAATTGTAAAAGAATCCGGGCCAGCTGCTGCAGCTTCATATACACTTTTGGCTTCTGTTCTTATATTTACATTATTGGGCTGGTACATCGATACCAGCAAAGGGACTAAACCGATTGGAATTTTGGTGGGTTTGGTCATTGGTTTGATCATCGGTTTTTACCACCTGGCAAAAACGATTTGGAAGCATAAAAATTGAAATTATTTCTTTATGGTCTAGCAGCATCTGCAGGTATTCTTGGATTGGCTGCGGGATTTTATCCTGAATATCAAATTGAACTATTTTTGGGATGGATCCTCCCCGTATTGGCTGGAGCTGCTACAATATATTTTGTATTGGATGCGGCAAAAAAAAACGCACAACTAGTCACAAAAACCATTGCGACGGGATTTGTGATTAAAATGATCTATTATGGTGCAACAATTCTCATAGTCTTTAAACTATATTCTTTTGAACCGGTTCCTTTCATTTGTAGTTTTGCAGGCTTTTTTCTAGGGCTTCACGCACTGGAAGCGGTCATTATAAAAGACATTTCGAAGTAAACTAAATCTTAATCCAATTTAATCAATAGCAGTATGAGTGCAGTAGAAGCCGGGCACGCTTCTCAAAGTGTGATGGAACAAGTGGGACCCAATATTATCCACCACGTTTCCAATTCCGATATTTCCCACCCCCTTTTTCACATTCCACCACTTTTCGGGATCGATTTCTCTGTTACAAAACACGTATTAATGTTATGGATTGTAGCTCTTTTGGTTGGGGTTGCTGTGATTATTCCGATCAGGAAATTTTTATCCAGCAACAGAGCCACACCTTCAGGATGGATGAATGCACTTGAAGCAATTGTACAATTTATTCGGGATTCTATCGTTAAACCCAATGTAGGACCGAAATGGGTCATGACCTGGACACCGCTAGTCTTGACTTTTTTCTTTTTTATTCTATTCGCCAATGGGATCGGCATGATTCCCATCTTTGATGTCTTGGGTGCATTTAACCGATTTGTTTTGGGTGTTCCAGCATCCGATTCCAATAATATGATCAATCATATTCTTCATGGCGGTGTCACTGCTACGGCAAATTTCAATGTGACGGGAGCATTGGCAACAATCACATTTTTCTCGATCATGGCTGCGGGAACCATGGCTCACGGTTTTATTAATCACTGGAAAAATTTGGTTCCCCACGGATTGGCCTGGCCCGTTTATATTATTTTAATTCCCATTGAATTGATGGGGCTTTTTGTAAAGCCATTCGCCTTAACCATGCGTTTGGCAGCCAACATGACCGGCGGACATATTGCACTGCTGGCACTTTTATCTCTCATGGCCATTTTTGGCGAAATGTTTCATAGTACAATCGCAGGCGTAGGTGTGGCATTTGTGTCCATCCCCATTTCTGTCGCTATTTCAGCACTCGAAATTATTGTCGTTCTTGTACAAGCATATGTATTTACCTTACTTACAGCTGTATTTGTTGGAATGGCAATTAATGTTCATCATTAATAAAAAAAGGATATAAACAATGGAAGCAACCTTATTTGTACCTGTAGGATTAGGGCTCACCGTCATTGGAGCCGGACTTGGAATTGGCAAATTTGCCGCCGCTGCAGCGGAAGGAATTGCCCGTCAGCCGGAAGCTGCTGATAAGATCACTGGTGCCGTGAATTTGCCGCTCTTTCTTCTTGAAGGTGTTGCAATTCTCGCAGAAGTGTTCACTTTTTTAATGCTGATTCTTTAATCAGAAACCGTAAATAATTATGGATCAAACTTGGGGAATTCCCGGAGGCGATGATCTTCATGAGTCCACAGAGACTCCTGGGGGTGCCAGCGCTCCGAACCCGTTAGTCCAATTAGATCCGGGTCTGTTCATTTGGACGATCCTGACCTTTTTGATCCTGTTCTATGTTTTGGCAAAGTTTGCCTGGAAGCCCTTGCTCACTGCATTGGAATCCCGGGAGAACACCATCAGATCTTCCCTGGAAGATGCAGAAAAAGCCAAGACAGAACTGGAACGGCTCAATGCTGAATCTGAAAAGATCATGGCCAAAGCCCGATCCGAAGCCCAGACCATTCGTGTAGAAGCGAAATCTGCGGCTGAAAAGATCAAGGCTGATGTGATGGTACAGGCAGGCGAAGATGCGAAGAAAATTCGTGACGATGCTCAAAAACAGATCAATGTTGAAAAGGATAAAGCCATCCATGAAATTCGCCAGGAAGTGGTGAGTTTGACCATGATGGTGGCTGAAAAGGTCATTAGGAAGAATCTGTCCAAGGAAGACAATCAATCTTTGATTGAAGACTCCATTCAGCATCTAAAAGGATATGACGCTTAAACAAACCGCAAAACGTCTTGCCAATGCACTTTACTTTATTTCCGAACAGAATAATGTGTTGGATCCAGTTCATAGTGGATTAACCACGGTGAATGACTTGGTGAAAACAGATTCCCAATTTCGGGCATTTGTGCAATCCAAACGAATCTCCGGTGAGAATAAAACCACTATCCTGAATAATGTAATGGGCGACGCAAGTCACCCCTTGGTTGGTGAACTGATCTCTCATTTGCAAGGGCGAAAGGCAACCGCAATTTTGCAGGATGTGACCAACTTGTTTAACCGTCGATTCAAGGAAGGGAAAAATATCGTTTCCGTCAAGGGAACTGTTGCCAGTGAGATGAGTGCGGAAGAAAGATCTTCGTTGAAAACCTCGCTGGATCAGATCCTAGGAAAAAATACGGACCTGTCTATAGATGTTGATAAGGCTTTAATTGGCGGAATCAGACTTCGAATCGAAAATACATTCCTGGACGCTACAGTCCAGAACCAATTGCAGACACTCCGAACGGAAATGCTGCGATCGTAAAAAATTAGGAAATTATGGATATACAAACTGATCAATTAACAAAGCTACTTCGCGAACAGATCGAGAAATTCGATGGTTCCATTGATGTAGCAGAGGTTGGAGAAGTAATAGAAGTGGGTGACGGTGTTGCCCGGGTCTCCGGTCTTGAAAATGTAATGAGTTCTGAACTGGTGGAGCTGCCAAATGGTGTATTCGGGATGGCATTGAATCTTGAAGAAGACAATGTGGGTCTCGTGCTCTTTGGTGAAACGCGACTGGTGAAAGAAGGCGACCTGGCAAAACGAACCGGCCGTGTGGTGGAGGTTCCTGTTGGAACTGCAATGCTGGGACGTGTTGTGAATCCCTTGGGACAACCCATTGACGGAAAAGGTCCCATCGATACGCCCCATTTACTGCCTATAGAACGGAAAGCATTGGGTGTTATGGCACGGCAACCTGTAACTGAACCTTTGCAAACCGGTATTAAAGCCGTGGACAGTATGATCCCCATCGGTCGTGGTCAGCGAGAGTTGATCATTGGAGACAGGCAAACCGGGAAAACCGCTATTGCCATTGATACCATCATCAACCAAGCGCACACCCATAAAACAGATAAACCCGTTTATTGTATTTATGTGGCTATCGGACAAAAAGCATCCACCGTTGCCGCACTCGTTCAAGAGTTGGAAGCAAATGGCGCCATGGATTACACAACTGTTGTGGCAGCCAATGCCTCTGATCCGGCACCTACCCAATACATTGCACCCTATTCCGGTGCAGCCATGGGCGAACATTTCCGCGATAATGGTAAACACGCTTTGATCATTTATGATGATCTTTCAAAACATGCTGTGGCTTATCGACAGATGTCACTGGTGCTTCGCCGTCCACCTGGACGTGAAGCATTCCCCGGTGATGTTTTCTATCTCCATAGCCGCTTGTTAGAACGTGCGTCCAAATTATCGGACGCATTGGGTGGCGGGTCTTTGACTGCTTTGCCGATCATTGAAACGCAAGAAGGTGACGTAGCTGCTTACATCCCAACCAATGTGATCTCAATCACAGATGGTCAGATCTACCTGGAAACAAACCTGTTCAATTCCGGGATTCGCCCGGCCATTGACGTGGGTCTTTCTGTGTCTCGTGTAGGTGGAAACGCCCAGATCAAAGCAATGAAATCTGTGGCCGGTACACTTCGTTTGGATCTGGCGCAATATCGTGAACTTGAAGCATTTTCAAAATTCGGATCTGATCTGGATAAAGCAACCATGGCCCAGTTAACACGGGGAGAACGGATGGTTGAGATCCTGAAACAGAATCAATATGTGCCCATGGATGTTGAAAAACAGGTTGCCATTATTTTTGCTGCTTCCAAAGGACATTTGGACGATATTGATATTTCCAAAATTTTAGAATTTGAAACTGGTTTATCCGAATATCTGGAAGCAAATGCTGCTGATTCTCTCGCTGCCATCGTTAGTGAAGGAAAAATATCTGATGAAACAGAGGAAAATCTTGAAAAAGCGATCATTGATTTCAAAGCAGGTTTCAACGCCTAGAGAAGAATGGCAAATCTAAAGGACATACGAAACCGAATTAAGTCGGTGAAAAGTATCCAAAAGGTGACCAAAGCCATGAAAATGGTGGCTGCTGCCAAGATGCGCCGGGCACAGGAACGAATGGAAGAATCGCGGCCTTACAGCAATTCGCTGACAGAAGTAATTCATCATTTGTTGCCGGATATAGATCGGGATATGCTGCCACTATTGGATGTTCGGGAGGTCAATCGAAAGGCGTATGTGCTTGTTTCCGCTGACCGTGGACTTGCCGGTGCATTCAATACCAATTTGCTGAAGGTTGCCCAAAATGAGATTGACGCTTTTGGCAAAGAAAAGGTGGATCTGTTTTGTATCGGGAAAAAAGCCCGTGATCATTTCAAACGTAGGGAATGCAACATAATTACAAGTCATGTTGATTTTTGGGCTGATATGGAATACGATAGCGCCATGACCATCGGCCGCAGCATTATTGACCATTTCACCAGCGGCAAAGTGGACAAAATTCACGTGGTTTACAATTATTTCATTAATGTGGGGCGGCAGGAAGTAAGATCTGAAGTCTTGCTTCCGCTCGTCTATGAAGAAAAAAATGGTGTCGCCCAAGATCGCTTGTTCGAGCCCTCCAAAGAAGAATTGGTATCATCTCTGATTCCACGGCATTTGAATGTTCAGGTGTGGAAATATTTACTTGAATCATACGCCAGTGAACAGGCTGCCCGGATGTTGGCCATGGAAAATGCCACCACCAATGCCCAAGACATGATCAAGGAGCTAACATTAAAATTCAATAAAGCCCGCCAGGCTGCGATCACAACAGAAATGCTGGAAATCGTTGGTGGCGCCGAGGCTTTATCTTAACTTAAAAAGGACATCATTTTATGTCAATGAATGGAAAAATATCACAAGTAATGGGCGCAGTGGTTGACGTCGTTTTTGAAGACGGCCATATCCCTGAAATTTATAACGCACTGAATGTTGATCGCGGTGAGAACGGATTATTGGTCCTGGAAGTTGCCCAACATTTGGGCGATGGTGTTGTTCGCACCGTTGCTATGGATTCCACGGACGGTTTGGTTCGTGGCCATCTTACTGAAGATACGGGATCACCCATTTTAGTGCCCGTTGGTCAAAACACATTAGGACGCTTATTCGATGTCCTTGGAAATACCATTGACCAAAAAGGTGAATGTGTCACCGAAAAGAAATATCCAATTCACCGGCCTGCCCCAAAACACGAAGATCTGGCAACATCGACGGAACCATTGGTAACCGGGATCAAAGTTGTGGATCTCATGGAGCCCTACACCAAAGGGGGCAAGACCGGATTATTTGGTGGTGCCGGAGTAGGTAAAACAGTGTTGATCCAGGAATTGATCCGGAATATTGCTACGGAGCACGGCGGTTTTTCCGTCTTTGCCGGTGTGGGTGAACGAACACGGGAAGGAAATGACCTTTATAACGAAATGACTGAATCCGGTGTGATCAATAAAACAACTATGGTTTTTGGTCAAATGAACGAACCACCGGGAGCACGTCTCCGTGTAGGATTGAGTGGGTTGGCCATGGCGGAATATTTTCGCGATGAAGAAGGCCGTGACGTACTGTTATTTATTGATAATATTTTCCGATTCACACAGGCCGGTTCTGAAGTATCAGCTCTTCTGGGACGTATGCCTTCTGCTGTGGGATATCAGCCAACGCTTTCAACAGAAATGGGTGATCTCCAGGAAAGAATTACATCAACCAAGAAAGGTTCCATTACATCCGTTCAAGCTGTTTATGTACCTGCAGATGATTTGACTGATCCGGCACCGGCAACAGCTTTTGCTCACTTGGATGCCACATCAGTTCTTGAACGTAAAATTGCTGAATTGGGAATTTATCCTGCTGTGGATCCGCTGGCTTCCACGTCAAGAATTCTTGATCCGCGTATCATTGGCGAACGTCATTATGGCGTGGCGCGACAAGTTCAGTCTGTGCTCCAGCAGTACAAAGACCTGCAGGATATTATTGCGATTCTCGGAATGGACGAATTATCTGATGATGATAAGATTACGGTCGCACGTGCTCGAAAGATCCAAAAATTCATGTCCCAACCTTTCTTTGTGGCGGAGCAGTTTACAGGAATACCGGGCCGATATGTAAGCCTGGAAGATACTGTTTCTGGTTTTGAAGCAATCCTGAAGGGTGAAGCTGACGAATTAACCGAAAATTCTTTTGCTTATGTTGGAACTTTGGATGAAGCTTTCGAAAAACATAAGAAGTCAGCTGCTTAATGAATTCGTTCAATCTTGAAATAGTAACACCGATCCGCGAATTGGACGAAGGTCAAGTGACTTATGTTCGTTGTCCCGGACTGGATGGTTCCTTTGGTGTCATGGCGAATCATCGTGAAGGGATCATTGCCTTAACCGTTGGAGAAATCAAAGTTACACGAGATGGAAAAGATGAATTTTTAGCCACAAGTGGCGGTTTTGCAGAAATCATGAAAGATAAAGTGAAACTGTTGGTTGAATCGGTAGAGACGGCAGCCGAGATTGACGCGGATCGGGCCGAAAAATCTTTAGAACGGGCGACGCAACGCAAATCTGAACAAGATTCTGAAATGGATGATGTTCGGATAGAAGCATCCTTGATGCGGGCAATTAACCGCTTACGGGTTTCAAAAAGATAATTTTTTTTGTAAATATGAAATTTGAAAAAGGAAACTCGAAACGGTTATTGTTTCGAGTTTTTTGTTTTTAAACTATATGATGTCAGGCAATGAAAAAATATCGATTAGGATTTTATTTGAAGGTTGTCATGCTGAATGAGGAACGAATGAAGTATCCCAAACATAAGATTCTCTCCCAGAGTTTGATTGAGATTCTTCTTCCTTCCGTCATCAGAATGACAAAATATGTGAATTTGATGGATATAAATATTTAGGACTCAACTCATTAATAAAATCATTAGTCGACAAAAAATTATGTCAAAGAACTTAAAAATAATTTACCAAATACTATAATCCTCAACTTTTAAAATTAACAAAATGTTTAAACGAACACATACGCTGGGTGAACTCCGAAAAACCCATTTAGGAGAATCAGTCAACCTGAACGGATGGGTCAATACGGTCCGCCTTCATGGCCAAGTTGTCTTTGTCGATCTACGGGACCGCTACGGTAAAACCCAAATTGTTTTTGATGCTGAATCTTTTTCCAGTGATTTTGAAGCAGTAAAAAAACTTTCCATGGAAGACGTTCTTTCCGTCCAAGGTAAGGTGATGGACCGAGCTGAATCCGCCATTAATCCCAATATGGAAACGGGTGAAATTGAAGTTGCTGTTTCAGATTACATTATGCTGAATGAAGCTGCGCCGCTTCCGTTTATTTTATCTGATAGAGACAGTGCTGAAGAAAACCTTCGTTTGAAGTATCGTTATCTTGAACTCCGCATGGAAGAACTCCAGCGGAATATGCTGATTCGCCATGACACCTATCAAGCGGTCCGTGGCTATTTAGCTGGCCAAGATTTTGTAGAAATAGAAACACCGGTTTTAATGAAATCCACACCGGAAGGCGCCCGGGATTATTTGGTTCCCAGCCGGATTCACCAGGGCAAATTTTATGCACTCCCGCAATCCCCCCAGATCTACAAACAGATCCTAATGATTGCCAATTATGACCGCTATTTCCAAATTGTAAAATGTTTTCGCGATGAAGACCTGCGGGCAGACCGCCAACCGGAATTCACACAGATCGATATTGAAATGTCATTCATTGATGAAGAAGATATTTTTGCTCATATGGAAGGATTAACCTGCTCTGTATTTAAGTCAGTCCGCGATGTTGAATTACCTACATCATTCCCAAGACTTACATGGGCAGAAGCCATGGAAACCTATGGTTCCGATAAACCGGATCTTCGTTATGATATGCAGCTTTTGGATGTGAAAGAATTCACCGATGCTTCGGACTTCAATGCTTTTAAATCCGCAGAAAAAGTAAAAGGGATTGTGGTAGAAGGCGGCGCCAAATATTCACGAAAGAATATTGATGAATTAACAGATTTCGTGAAGAAATATAAAGCCAAAGGACTGGCTTGGATGAAAGGGGAGAATGGTGCATTCACTGGCGGAATATCCAAGTTTTTCTCCGATGAACTTCAAAAAACTATTTGTGAAAAATGTAATGTGAAAGATGGCGATATCATCTTCATGATTGGTGATGATTCTGCTGTCACCCTGAATGCTTTGGGTCAGCTTCGTGTAGAGATTGCGAAACGTGAAGCATTAACCGATAAAGATGATTTCAAACCGGTTTGGATCACTGAATTCCCCATGTTTGATTATGATAAAGACGCAGACAGATTTATTGCCAAGCATCATCCATTCACAGCACCGAGAGAAGAGGATATTACCATGTTAGAAACAGATCCATCTAATGCATTGAGTCGCGGTTATGATTTAACTTTAAATGGTTACGAGATCGCCGGCGGTTCCATCCGGATTCATTCGCCGAAAATTCAGGAAAAAGTATTCTCTTTATTGGGTTTGAGCCGGGAAGAAGCGATGGAAAAATTTGGCTTTCTCGTGGAAGCTTTGACTTACGGTGCACCACCTCACGGTGGAATCGCTTTTGGGTTTGATCGTTTGGTCATGCTTTTGGCGGGAACTGACAATATCCGCGATGTGATCGCTTTCCCAAAAACAACGTCTGCCACATCCCTCATGGACGAAAGCCCCAGCAATGTGAGTACCGACCAGTTGGATGATTTGGGGATTCAGATCAAAGAATCTGAAGAATAATTTATTTGAGCAAAACTGCTCGTTTTGTTCGAAAAATTTCACCATCCAATTTTAATTGGTAAAAATAAACGCACGAACTGAACTTATCTGCATTCCATAAAATGGATTGCTCACCTTGGCGTTGATCTCGATTCACAAGCGTTTCCACTAATTCCCCATTGATGTTGTATATCATGATTTCAACAAAACCGAAAATCGGATTTTCATAACGGATGTTTGTTGTGGGATTAAACGGATTGGGGAATAATTGTAGGCTGGTGGATTCAGGAATTATATTTTCATCTATTTCGGCGTTTTCACTTTCGATCTATTCGTATTCGATTAATCTTTCAATATTAAGAATTAATTCGGCATGAACTATATCTTTTGTTGTGCGTAGTTTGTCTATCCACAAATTTTTTATTGATATCCGTTTATAACCTTTCATACCTTTTTCTGTAAGGTCTTTCAAATAGAGATAATGTTTTTCCACCGCTTGGGATTCGTCTTTTGTTGGAGAATCTGTTAGCATTCCCAAATGGGTGGGTTTGAGTTTATACAGGATTTGGGGCAACTATTAAAACAACTTCCTGACTTGATTTACCCCATTCCGAATACACACTTCTGTTGTTCGGTGAAGTTCCAGTCCGCTGTACCAATATGAATTAGACCAAACGAGACTTCCCGAATCTTTATCTCTCATTTTGAGTATAATGCCTACCCGGGCACGGGTATAATCGATTCGGCTTCCTTCTCGTAACGAACCGCCATCTGTGGTTGTTGAGGTGGACGTAGATGTTTCAGCATTATCCGAGTCAGCATCCGTTTCGGAAGAAAGATTAACGGTTGTTTTTGTTGAGCCTCGTTCTTCATATCGATAGGGGACCACAATGATCTCCGAATCTGTGAATTCAGTGATCACGCAGGATAACGCTAAGGTTCGCCAGCCAATCCCAACATTAATTTTAGTACCACCAGTATTGGACTCATTCACATCAAAACCGTACTTCAGGAAATTATAGGTCAAACTGGATTGAACCATTTCACCAGATCCAGGCATATAGGAATGATCAGAAATTGGGATGAGTTCAATGACCCCCACTTGATTAAAATCAAAATAAGGATTAACCGCTGGACCAGACCAGCATCCCCACATCCACAGGAGGGGAATAAACAAAAATAATTTTTTCATAATGTTTCGGAAAGTATTAGAATGTGAATCTTTGCTTCGGTACTCAGTTTTTCATCCTTAGACAGGTCTAAACAACTTTTCCACGCAGCCAATGCCAGTTTGGGTTGATCCAATACCTCATGGAGGAAAGCTTTCATCCTGTATACGTCCGGGTTAGCTTGATCCAGCCTTTGAGCCTCGTTGATATGGGTCAAAGCTTCATTGAATAACCCAGCCTTCATGGCAGCGGATGCTTTTGCCATTGCATCTCCGGATCCACCTAATAAAAGAGTGGTGGCTAATATAAGTGAAAAATACTTCATGATGATTGTTCCTCTTTCGAGAGATGATGGATGGCGCGCAATACATCCCGCCGGCTGATCTGTCCCACCAATTTATCCCCTTCCAAAATGGGGAATCTCCTGAACCGGGAATTCAAGAAGCTGTCTGCCACATTGGACAGGGTCTCGTTGACGTCGATTGTTGTGACCTCTGTGGACATATATTCTTTCACGTATCCACCGAGGTTGTTGTAATAGGAAGCCTCAAAGAGAGTTCTCATACAATCTTTTTCGGACAGAATTCCAACTAAGGAACCTTCAGAATTAACGACAGGGGCACCGGAGATCTTTTGAGTTAAAAAAGTATCAATGGCTGTTTCGATAGGAGTTTCAGGAGAGAAAGTTATGAGGTTGGTGGCCATAAATTCATGAATAGCATAATGTATATTCATAAGAGAGTTCCTTATCAGGTTTGATTGAAATTAGAGCCATCAAGCCCATAAAACAAACTAGTGAGAAATTTGTTCCTGCATCACAATGTGCGATTTATTATTCAAAAAGAGATGATTCCCTGGAAAGAAGAAGTTTAGCTCGACCCTGGTAAAACAGGTTATCCCCCATGATCTCCGGGTGGATCGTAGGATCAGCAGCAATGACCTCCTGGAGTATGGAATGGAACTGTTCACGATTTCCAGCTTTTTGATGGTAGAATTCCGCCATATGGACCGCATTGCCTAAATACTCCGGATTCGCAGAAAGGGCTTGGTTAAAATAATTTTCTGACTGGGATAATTCCACGCCAGGGATTCGCGTGTACATAGACCCAAAAAAACGATAGGGTCCGCTGTAATGAAATCCTGGATCCAATGAAATGATCCTGTGCATCATAACCTCATTCAATTCCCGATGGTTTAATCGTTCAACCACAGGTTTTGAATTTAAATGCCTTGCAAGATTAGTGGCCCACCAAAAAAGGCCCGGTACAATCGATTTCGGTGCGTCCACTATCGCTGCAAGAAGTTTAAATGTAGTATCACCCTGGGATCGCTCATAGATCGGGCTAAAATCAGGATGCTCCATGACAGCATCCCGGCAAATTTGTAAACCTTTTATGAATAGATCATCTTGGGTTTTTTCATCCTTTTCAAAAAATAGTCCTCGAGTATATAAGATGCGTCCATATAGGACAGCAAGGTCAAAATCTTGCGGACGCTGTTCATGTGCCAGGCGGATAAAATGGTCAGCATTCATTAAGGAAGTAGAATCAGTTCTTTGGTCCCAATACTGTTTCCCCTGGGTGATGAGATAATCAACATTCTGCTCCTTGGCATCAGTAGCAGGGCGGGTTGCGGAGCAATCTAAGGCAATAAATACTGCCAGAAAAACTGGATAGAAAAAAAGTTTTTGTTTCAAGTTAATATGGACAATGACACCTAAATTTCGAGTCGAGAAATTACAGCTGATTCTGGAACATGGAAAAGACCATTGAACTAAAAACAATCGAACCAACTGCCTTATTCGGTGTTGGTGATGCCCATATTAAACTGATTGAAGCGGAAATTTCAGCCACCATCATTGCCCGGGGAGAAACCATCAAGATTCAGGGCGAATCTCAGGATGTGGAACACGCACACGAAGTTTTACATGAAATGATGGAAACTCTTTCAGGGAAAGGCAGTCTGACTGTGAGGAATGTGCAAAACCTGATTGCACTTGTAACGTCGGAGAATGGGAAATCAAATGGTGAACATCATGCACCGGAATTTGTGATCCATTATGGAAAGAAGGGTGCCATCGTCCCGAAAACGAAGGGCCAGAAAGCCTACGTGAGAACAGTTCATAAAAATGAGTTGGTTTTCAGTATTGGTCCCGCGGGAACAGGAAAAACATTTCTCGCTGTAGCATTTGCGCTGGCCGCGTTAGAACACCATGAAGTGGATCGGATCATCCTGTGTCGTCCGGCAGTGGAAGCGGGGGAAAGTCTGGGGTTTCTCCCCGGTGATCTGCAGGAAAAAGTGGACCCTTATTTAGCGCCGCTTTATGATGCACTCCGCATAATGCTTCAGGGAAATAAATTAGCTCAACTCCTGGAGAGAAAATCCATCGAAGTTGTTCCTCTTGCCTATATGCGTGGCCGGACCATGGACAGTGCCTACATGATCCTGGATGAAGCCCAAAATGCGACGGTAATGCAAATGAAAATGTTTCTCACACGACTCGGCATCGGTTCCCGAGCTATCGTAACGGGAGACATCACCCAAATTGATCTCCAAAAACAATCCGATTCTGGACTCGTCCAAGTAGCAAATATTCTAAAGGATGTAGAGGGCATTGGATTCGTCATGTTGGATAAGAGTGATGTAGTTCGGCATCCCCTGGTCATGAAGATTATCCAGGCTTATGATGAAAAAATACCCCCAAAGAAAAAATCCTGAATATCGTCCCTGATCTCAAGGTAATCGTCCCTGAAAGAACTTTAATCTAATCTCGGTAAAACAGGTAATTTTTTCCTAATTTACCGATTCTTATATACACGATTTTTAAAGGAATACAATGCAACGGCAATCAGTTATTGTTGCGGCGAAACGGACACCCGTCGGCGCATTTCAAGGTAAATTATCACCCGTATCCGCTCCAAAGCTCGGAGCAATTGCGATTAAAGCATTAATAGACGAAACCGGCATCGATATTTCTCATATAGATGAAGTTATCTTGGGGAATGTATTATCTGCCGGTCTTGGGCAGGCACCTGCACGTCAGGCTGCCATTTATGCAGGATTACCAAATACGGTAGAGGCACTTACGGTCAATAAAATGTGTGGCTCCGGCTTAAAAGCAGTTATGCTGGCCGACCAGGTTATTCGCGGGGGTGACGCGGATGTGGTGGTCGCTGGCGGTATGGAAAGCATGTCTAATGCGCCCTATCTACTGCAAAATGCACGTACTGGTCAACGGCTCGGCCATGGAAAAATGATTGATAGTATGATTCACGATGGACTCTGGGACGCTTACAACGATACCCATATGGGCAATTGCGCCGAAATGCTTTCAAAGGATCGGAATTACACCCGTGAAGCCCAGGATGAATTCGCTATCTCTTCATATAAACGTGCCCAAACAGCCCAGGCGGAAGGTGTTTTTGATTCGGAAATCGTACCCGTTGAAATACCACAAAGGAAAGGGGATCCTTTGGTTGTATTCGAAGATGAAGAACCGGGGAAAGCCCGTTTTGATAAAATTCCCACCCTACGGCCAGCTTTCGAAAAAGAGGGTGCCATCACTGCAGCCAATGCCTCAAAACTGAATGATGGAGCCGCGGCGGTGCTAGTCATGAGTGAGGAAAAAGCCAATGAACTGGGACTCACCGCGATTGCACATATTGGTGCCCAGGCTTCTGCAGCGCACGAACCGGAATGGTTCACAACAGCACCGGGGAAAGCCATTGGCAAGGTATTAGAAAAAGCGAATCTATCAGCAAATGATATCGATCTTTGGGAGATCAATGAAGCATTTTCCGCTGTTACGATGGCCGCCATTGACGATTTTAAAATTGATCCTGCGAAAGTAAATATTTATGGCGGGGCAGTGGCTATGGGACATCCCATCGGTGCTTCTGGCGCACGGATCTTTACAACTTTGTTAAATGGCATGACCCGAACCGACGCAAAATATGGCCTGGCAACCCTTTGTATTGGCGGCGGAGAAGCATCCGCCTTGATCGTGGAAAAAGTATGATCGATTTCACACTGACATCCGAACAGGAACTTATCCAAAAAACCGCCCGGGAATTTGCCAAGGAACATTTGGCACCCGGTGTGATTGAACGGGATGATAAAGCAGAATTCCCTGCTGAACAAATTAAAATGATGGGTGAATTGGGCTTTATGGGCATGATGGTGCCGGAAGAATGGGGCGGTGCTGGTTTTGATACAGTTACCTATGTGATTGCTATGGAAGAGATCGCCGCTGTTGAACTCGCCACGTCCACAGTTATGTCCGTAAATAATTCTCTCGTCTGCCAACTTTTCATAGATTATGGGACCGCTGAACAAAAAGAAAAATATTTAAAACCACTGGCCACCGGTGAAAAATTAGGTGCTTACAGTTTAAGTGAACCCCAATCCGGTTCTGATGCCAGCAACATGCGAACATTCGCTAAAAAAGAGGGCAACCATTACATCATCAATGGGACGAAAAATTGGGTCACAAATGGGATCAACAGCGACATTGTTATCCTATTTTGCCTGACAGAAAAAGGGGCCGGTTATAAAGGGATCTCCGCATTTGTTGTTGAAAAGGGAACACCGGGATTATCCACAGGAAAAAAAGAAGACAAATTGGGAATCCGCGCCTCGGACACGTGTGAACTCTATTTCGAGAATTGTCGGATTCCAGCTGAAAATATAATTGGCGAAGAAGGTCAGGGATTTAAGGCTGCTATGAAAGCATTAGGTGGCGGAAGGATTGGGATTGCCGCCCAGGCGCTAGGTTTAGCCCGGGCTGCATTGGATGCCTCTGTATCCTACGCAAAAGAACGAAAACAGTTTGGGAAAACCATTGGTGAATTTGGTGCTATCCAAAACAAGTTGGCAGATATGGCTACAGAAGTGGATGCAGCACGAATGTTAATTTGGCGAGCAGCAAAATTAAAAGATGAAGGGAAAATTTACACCCGGGAAAGTTCCATGGCGAAACTCTATGCATCCTCCACAGCCATGAGAGCAGCCACGGAATGCGTCCAGATCCATGGTGGTTACGGATATATGCAGGAATATGGTGTGGAACGACTCATGCGGGATGCTAAGATCACCCAGATCTATGAAGGAACATCCGAAATTCAACAACTTGTTATTGGAAGAGATCTATTAAAATGAGTGTAGACACAAAACCAAATATCGATTGGGACTCCCTGGGGTTCAATGTTACAGAAACAAAAAGTATGTTTCGCGCCACCTGCGCTTTAGATGGACAATGGTCGGGTGGTGACCTTATTCCCTATGGTGATATTACTCTTTCCCCCTTCGCCGGTGTCCTGAATTATGGTCAAGGCGTTTTTGAAGGCGTAAAAGCATTCCGTTCTGCAAAAGGGAATGTGGTGCTTTTTCGAACTGATATGAATGGAAAAAGGATGGCCTTTTCCACCAGACGAATTTGTATGCCGGAAATGGATCCTGACTTTTTTGTGAAGGCTGTGATTAAAACCGTTAAAGATAATATTGATTTTATTCCGCCCTACGGACGGGGCAGCCTTTATGTTCGCCCAATTGTTTGGGGGACATCTGCCATCCTGGGTGTGAGTCCAACCCCAGAATATACTTTTATGGTCATCGTTTCACCGGTAGGTCCCTATTTTAAAGGAGGTATAAAACCACTCAATTTAAAAGTGAATACTAATTATCACCGTGCGGCACCCAAAGGGATCGGGAATGCAAAAGCGATTGGAAATTATTCAGCGTCACTTTTCCCCCTTATGGAGGCCAAAGCAGAAGGTTTTGATGAAAATATTTATTTAGATGCAAAAGAAGAAAAGTTTGTGGAGGAATTAGGGTCAGCGAATCTTTTTCTCTATAAGGATGGGCTTTTAAAAACGCCTGCCCTCAATGGATCCATTCTGGGTGGGATCACTCGACATTCGGTATGCCAGGTTGCATCTGATTTATTAGGAATAACCGTAGAAGAGACTGAAATCACAGTAGATGATCTTTTAAGCGCAGATGAAGTTTTTTGCACCGGTACTGCCGTGGTTGTAACACCGGTTGGACTCATTACTCATAAAGGGGAAACCAGGGAGATCAGTCAAAATCAAATGGGACCCATTGCAAAAAAAATCAGGGAAACACTTGTGGGTATCCAGCGTGAAGAGATTGAAGATCCATTCGGCTGGGTTATCCCAGTAAAATAATTAAATCATTGATGCGATCAAAAATACATCCACGAAGAGTTGCTCGTGAAAGCGTGTTGCAGGCCTTGTATGCTCAGCAATTTATTGATGATGACACAAATATCCTCTTAGATAAAATCTTGGATTTAAATACTGATCGGAAAAAAAATAACAATTTCATTTCTTCCCTCTACAAATGTGTAATGGATCATGACGATTGGGCAAACAAGATCATTAAAAGCCATCTTCAAAACTGGGAATTTGACAGAGTAGCCCAAGTGGATCGGGTTTTGTTAAGAATGGGCATCTGCGAAATATTTTTTATGGATGACATACCACCCAAGGTATCCATCAGCGAAATGGTGGAAATTGCCAAGGTGTACAGCACCGAGGAAAGTTCGGGGTTCATCAATGGGATCCTTGATGCGGTTTATAAAGAATTTCAACAAAAAGAAAAAAATTAATTATAATGATACTTGCAAGATTATTCGGGACGAAATCAGATCGGGAGATGAAGAAACTCCATCCAACCCTGGACAAGATCAACCAATTATACGAAACACTTTCATCCAAAACAGATGAAGATTTAGTCACCCGAACTGAGGAATTGAAAGAATTTGTGATCAATCAGCGTGAGGAAAAAGCTCAATCTCTCCCTGTTGATATGGACCGGCAGGAGCGAGAAGCAGATATTTTAAAAGCAGAGCAGGGTGCTCTGGATTTTATTATGGTGGAAGCTTTTGCGATCGTGAAAGAAACCTGCCGACGCCTTTGTGGCTCATCCTGGCGCGTATCCGGTCAAGATACGCCTTGGGAAATGATTCCTTATGATGTCCAGCTATTGGGTGCTATTACGCTTCATTCCGGAAAAGTATCCGAAATGAAAACCGGAGAAGGAAAAACCCTTGTATCAACGATGCCCATTTATTTGAATGCGCTCACAGGAAAGGGTGTTCATGTGATCACAGTGAATGATTATCTCGCTCAACGGGATGCAGAATGGATGGGGGAGGTGTATAAACGGCTGGGGCTTTCGGTGGGATTTATTTTGAATTCCATGGATAATGTTCAACGCCGGGAAATGTATAACCAGGATATCACCTATGGCACGAATAACGAATTTGGCTTTGATTATCTCCGGGACAATATGGCACTTCAGAAAGAAGACAAGGTTCAGCGCGGTCATGCTTTTGCAGTTGTGGATGAGGTGGACAGTGTCCTCATCGATGAAGCCCGGACACCTTTGATCATTTCAGGTGCTGTAGATGCGCCTGTGGATGAAACGTTTACCACCTTAAAACCCGGTGTTCAGCAATTGGTAAAAAAACAATCTGCTCTTGTCTCTGAACTTGTTCGGGAAGCGAAAAGATTATTGGATGAAAATGATAAGGACGTAGCCGGATTAAAATTGCTCCAGGCCCAGCGCGGGATGCCAAAACATCGGCAAGTCATGAAAATATTCCAGGAGACAGGGATGTTAAAATTGGCTCATGATATTGAGTCGAACTATATCCGTGATAAAAAAATGCATGAGGTGGATGAAGCCCTTTATTTTGTAATCGATGAAAAAAGTCATGTCATGGATATGACAGATAAGGGTCGGAATTTGCTGTCACCGGATGATCCTGAAACCTTTATAATCCCGGACTTGGGTGAAATGCTTTTAGAGATTGATGAGAAGGATGATCTTTCTGCAATTGAAAAGGAGCAGGAAAAAGAGAAAGCCCACCAACTTCATGCGCAACGAAGTGGCACCATTCATAATTTTAATCAATTGCTCCGTGCTTTCACCATGTACGAAAAAGATGTGGAATATGTTCTCCAGGATGGGAAGGTCATGATTGTGGATGAATTCACAGGCCGTGTTCTTCCGGGTCGTCGTTATTCCGATGGTCTCCACCAGGCTCTGGAAGCAAAAGAAAACGTCCGGATCGAACGAGAGACCCAAACGCTGGCTACCATCACCATCCAGAATTATTTCAGGCTTTATGATAAATTATCAGGTATGACCGGAACCGCGGAAACTGAAGCAGAAGAATTGGGATCCATCTATGGATTGGATGTGACCGTGGTGCCAACCCATCGGGATATTATCCGGGATGACCGGGAAGACCTGGTTTATAAAACAAAACGGGAAAAATATAACGCCGCTATTGATGAGATCTCTGAATGTCATCACAACGGTCAGCCTGTATTGGTGGGAACAATTTCGGTAGAAATTTCTGAATTACTCTCCCGCATGCTGAAACGGAAAAATATTCCCCATAATGTTTTGAATGCAAAACAGCACCAGAGTGAAGCCGAAATTGTAGCCCGTGCTGGTCAACGTGGCGCCGTCACCATCGCAACAAATATGGCCGGACGGGGAACAGATATTAAACTGGGTGAAGGCATCAAGGAATTAGGTGGACTCCATATTATCGGCACTGAGCGTCATGAATCCCGGCGGATCGATTTACAGTTACGGGGACGAAGTGGTCGGCAGGGTGACCAGGGATCATCCCGTTTTTATTTATCTCTTGAAGATGACCTGATGCGTCTGTTCAGTTCAGATCGTGTGGCAACAATTATGGATAAAATGGGGATCGAGGAAGGTGAGGTCATTTCTGCAAAGATGGTGACGCGAGCCATCTCTAATGCACAAAAGAAAGTGGAGGTCCGGAATTTTGGTATTCGGAAACATCTTCTCGAATACGATGATGTAATGAACCAGCAGCGCCAGGTGGTATATGATATCCGAAACCAGGCATTGTCTGGTGATGATATGGGTGAAACGACCGATCAGATCCTGGATGATTATATTATGGATGAGGTCGAAGCTCAATCTGCTGTGGGCACACCAGATATGTGGGATTGGGATTATTTGAAGCAGTCTTTCGCTGCCCACATCATGGTGGATGCGACCTTGGAACAGATCCAGACAGCCACCGGTAATTCAGATCTGACTGCCAACGATATTGCAGACTGGATCGTAGAAGATGCAAAATCCGTTTATAAAGCAAGGGAATCCTTACTACCGGAAGATGTGATGCGCGGATTCGAACGATTTGTGATTCTTCGTACAATTGATGACAAATGGAAGGATCATCTCTATGCCATGGATCAGTTAAGGGAGGGGATCAATCTTCGAGCATATGGTCAAAAAAACCCTCTTCTGGAATACAAGTCTGAAGGGTTTAAAATGTTCCAGGAAATGATGGCGGATATGAATTCTGTCACAATACAACGGTTGTTTCGGACACAGATCCAAGGGTTGGAGCAATCACCGGGGATTCAGGAACGGTCTGTACGAAATGTCCAAACATCACATCAGGATACAACAGGCATGGGATTCCAGGGAAAGCCACAAGGGCAGCAAGCCAATCAGCCCCAGCAGGTTCGAATTCCCATACAAGCTGGAGAAAAACATGGGCGAAATGAGAAAGTATTTATCCAGGGACCCAATGGAGAACAAATTGAGGTCAAGTATAAAAAGCTCCAGAATTATCTTAATAGAGGCTATACCCAGGTTTCTTAAGGCCGTTTTCGTAAAGAGTTTCCATCATGATACATTTTGAAAATTTTTGTACTGATATTACGCAAGCTCTCCAATAATAAATTATGAGTGAATTATCGGTAGAAAATCGTTATTTTAGTATAACATTATCGGCTTTTTCCCTGAAGGTGAAGGCAGATTTTGTCTAAATAGAATTCAAATTATTAAAATTCCAATATTGTCGGAGGACAAGATGACATTAGTGCGAAATTGTTTTAATACGCTTATTCTTTTAACATTATTTGCAGTTACAGCCCATGCAAATGTAACCGTATCAATTGGTGATGTGTCTGTAGATGGCTACACAGAAGATATTGTTGTCCCTGTAACACTGGCGAATCCTGATGATGCTGTCGGTGGTTTCCAATTTGATGTGATCGCATTACCAACCCTTGCGGTACTTTCAGGCGCCACTCCTGTAGATGGCGATAATTTCAGTGCAGACTTTAATGTATTCGAGGATGGCTCCGGGCGGGTGATTTTTTACAGCAACAATCCCGATGGGATTGCTGCCGGCGGTGACAACGTCGTATTAAACTTACACTACGATGGTTCAGATATCCTTTCTGCACTATTGGACCTTCATATGTTTGACCTGACGGTTAGCGATGATGATGGCGGTGTTATTGA